>Ga0209125_1000351_pt1 | contig 63726 bp, 51 predicted proteins | sample BarGraIncub1131A_FD_184503 | JGI IMG/M metagenome (GOLD analysis project Ga0209125, IMG submission 184503) | Arctic peat soil microbial communities from Barrow, Alaska - Barrow Graham LP Incubations 11-31A (SPAdes) (version 2) | ecosystem: Environmental > Terrestrial > Soil > Wetlands > Peat... | reverse complement strand
CGAAGCCTAAGACACTCCTCACGAAAACCGGCGCTCGGCACCACGAAGAAGAAGCTGTGGGGCCGAGCGCCACCTGCATCTATAAAGCGCCGCGTTTGCTACACGTTCACGAAACCGCTCACACCCCTACGGTTGCGGTTCAACCGCAGCACCGTTAGGTTTAATATGGAGAGCCATATGTCCATTGCGGAGAATCCGAGACTTGATTTATATTCCAGCTTTAGGGAGCAAGCAGGGCGTTTCTTTGACGCGCAGCTCGAACGCCTAAATCTGAGCGAGGACCAGATCAGAGACCAGGACATTTCTGCTCTCGAAGACAGTCTTGTTCGGATTGACGACGCGCTCCGTGCTCACGAGTCGTTTGGGGTCCTTCGGATGAGCGTAACCGCGAACGCTGTGGTAGTCATAGTCAGGTCGAACTCAGAAACCTACCTTGAACTGGGCGTTGTACCCATTCTGCTCGAGCGCAAGAGACTGGTTGTCGAACGATTGCGGGAACTGAGGAGTCAACGCCCAGTCACAACACTTACCGAGTTGATCGACTCCCTTAGCGACAAAGGTCTTCGTGAACGTCTCAGAACCGAGCTTGAGGCGGGACGTCAGATGGCCTCTGCCACTACCGGTCAGGCACATATCCGGAGTGGGTATGCCTTTATCGCCATGGCGATGGATCCCAACGATCCCGCACTTGAGGACGTCCTCGACGCGATAAAGGAAGGCGCGAGCAAGTGCGGTGTAGCAGCAGAACGAATCGATGAAGCCCACTCGAATGAACCGATCACGGGACGAATGCTAGCGGCAATCGAAAGCGCGGAGTTTGTCGTCGTCGATTTGACTTATGTCAGGCCAAATGTATTCTACGAGGCGGGTTACGCACAGGGGCTTGGAAAGACACCGATCTACATTGCGCGAAAGGGAAGCGAGATCCCTTTTGATGTGAAGGATTACCCGGTGATTGTGTACCCAAATATGCGGGAACTCCGAGTTTTACTGACCGAAAGGCTTACGGCTGTGCGCGCGGGGCGTAAATGAACCTAACCAACGCTTGCTTCAGGGGGCGGCAGCCAGCGGCGCTTTGCTTCACCGGTTGCCGCCCCCTGAAGCTTGCCGTTGGCGCCTCAAAAAAAAGAACGTGAGGGCCTGTGCCATCCATGAAGATGCCGGAAACCACCGGCTTCTGCCGTTGGAACTCGGCCTGTTTCACCGAGTGATTCGAAAAGAGTGTTGAACAATCTGGGCGGCAAAAGCTTGGGGCCGTCCATCTGCTGGATACCACAACGACCTCCAAATTTGCCCTACAACAGGCGTTTGCTCTTTTGCTTATGTTATCCTATGTACGTGCCTATGGTGGGTTCAAAACTAAAGTTTGTTTTAGGCGAAAATTTTAGGATGATTCACTTTTTGTAAAGATTCGACGGTTTTTCAAGCTTACTCTCTATTGATCTTTACATTTTTTGCCTTTTTGGAATAAGCGCAACCATGGAACTCCTCTAAAATACAGCACTATCACACACAGTTTACAGTCCCTTGGTAACTAGAATCGCTCTGACAGTCACACACCCTTTTGTAAAGTAAAAAGACGGAAGCCTTCGGGTTTCTGTCTTTTTTGTTATATGTCAAGCTGGGCCCCACGAGTGATTCAATGAAAAAAAAGCCCATTTCGGCATGCCGAAATTAGGGGGTCAACCCTTCGGTATCATTCAGCTTGAGGTAAAACCGACCTCAAAAATAACGCTGTCTTCTAATGTACACTCTAACGTCAAACAACCGGACACTTGGGCTACATGGGCTTTTTTTCTATCCGGCGTCTCCCTCCTGCCCCTCAGGCATATCGCGGTACTGCAGGCATCGGCAACGGAGCCTTCTTCGCCGTCCCTCAAATTTTTCTTTTCTATTTTAGCTATTTACAACTGATGACGAAATATATTACTATAAGCTATCTCGCCATTTAACGCGGTATTCGCAGAGCAGCCTGCAGCCTGACATGCTGCCCCGCTCAGGTAGTTTTGACAGCACGAAGGCCAGGTTTTATTGCAGGACTATGAGGGGTCGCACCGTTTCCTAACACGAACAGAAGGCAGGAGTCTGGTATGGCAAAAATACTTCAGTTTAAAAGGGCAACGCAGGCAGTTGCAACGACGAGCGAGGCAAACGCTTTATTAGAGGACGTTGAAGACGATATCAGCGCCATTGTAAATGACTATTCGCTGACTTCTGCGAACAGGCGTTGGCTCTTGGAAAATATGCTCATGAATATCGACGACAAACTGGAGGAATACAAGCGGGAGCTGGACCGGGCAGAAAGGAAACTAGAGTCCTTGGCTCAATCTGGTGAAAAGGAAATCGAAGCCGCCTACAACGAGTATATTGCGTGCGTGACTGACATGACCCACTCCGTAAGGAACTTGACCAAGAAAACGCTGAAGACTCAGAAACGTCAGAATTGACCTGATCCCGAGCCATAAACTAACCTGACTAGCGCTGATCTTCCGCTGGAGAAGCTCCCTCCCCTTCAAGGGATGGGGTGGGGATGGGTAAGCTCGGCGCCAAAAGAACCCCATCCCCCTCCTGACCTCCCCCTTGAAGGGGGAGGAACTAGCACAGCGGAAGATCAGCGATAATTAGGTAAACTAATCCAAAGGTGCCTATTTATAGGGCACCGGCGGCCGCTGAGATTGAAGACGGAATCCCCTTTGGACTGCCGTCTTTTTTTGCGTCCCCCCCTCCCCTACTCCGGCCTCCTCAGCATCGGCACTCCCCTCACCCCTCGCCCTCCGGGAGAGGGAGCAACCCGCTATTTTCAGTCCATGGTCAAAAATCCGCCAACTTACTGTTTTCAGCGCACCCCGATTGTGCTACTTATGGAACCGTCCCCAGCGGTTTACCTTTTCACCCAAAAGGAGGCAAAGCCATGAAGATCCGCAAGAAAATCCTCGACTACGAATATGAGGAAGTCCTCGATGTAAAATACCGCGAACTGATCCGGGTCGGTTGTGCGGTCGCGGTTGGCTGCCCCACCTGACTCAAGAAACACTTCGCGGTCGCGAAGGAAGCAGGTGCAACGGAAGCGGAACTGAAGGAGGCGATCGCCTACGGCATCATCGCACCCTCCGGAAGAGCCAAGAACTTCGCCCTCGGCATGGAAGAGGAACTCGGACTCTAATCAGTACTGAACCTGACTAGCGCCGAGCTTACCCATCCCCCTCCTGACCTCCCCCTTGAAGGGGGAGGGACTAGAACAAGAAGATCAGCGCTAATCAGGATACTGAATGATTGACGCTAACCGGCATAATCGATAGCCAAGGAGAAGGTAACAAGAGCATGCCGTTTTGAGACTGCGTATTTTTCCGCCCAGGAACAGGAAGCGGGTATCCATCCGCCGGGACGTGGCGGCCCTATCGATGCCGGTGCTCCTGTCGTCATTGTTCCAGAGGCTCGTCTCGATCGTGGACATCTTCATGGTCGGGGGGCTGGGAGCCGCGGCGATCGCTGCGACGGGGCTCGGCCAGCTCCTGATCTTCGTGGTAATGACCGTTTTCTGGGGGCTGGCAACGGGCGCCACGGTCGTCATCGCCCACCTCTGGGGCGCCGGGCGCCGACCGGAGGCGAGAAGGGCGGCCTTCGCGTCCTGCCTGCTGTGCGCGGCGCTCGCCGTGGCGGCCACCCTTTTGGGACTTTTCTTCGGCGCGGATGTGGCCCGTTTCCTGGGAGCGACGGACGACGTGCTCTCCTTCGCCTCGAAATACATCCGGCTGGTCTTTCTCTATTTCGCCTTCACTGCTGGGCTCAACATCCTCTCCGCCATCATGCAGGGAATCGGAAACACGAGGACCCCGATGCAGGGGGTGATCCTGGTCAACATCCTCCATGTCGTCATCGCCTATCCGCTCATCTACGGCCATTTCGGTTTCCCAAAAATGGGGGTGGTGGGTGCGGCCTACGCCATCAATTTTTCTGAGATGTGCGGCTTCCTCTACCTCCTGGTGCAGGCCCTGCGCATGGGGTACCTGAAGGTGGGCCCGCCCGACCTGGTACTGCTGCGCAAGGTCTGGGACATCGGCTACCCGGTAGCGCTGGAGCGCATCGCCCAGCAGTCCGGGCAGCTTTTCTATTCCAAGTTCATCATCGGCTTCGGCACCGCCGCCTACGCGGCCCACCAGATCGGGCTCTCCATCGAGTCGCTCTCCTTCATGCCGGGTGCAGGGATGGGGATAGCCGCCTCCACCCTGATGGGACAGGCGCTCGGGGCGCGCAAGCTCAAACGCGCGCATCTCAGCCACACCGAGGCGCTGCGGCTCGCCATCATCGTCATGTCCGTCATGGCGCTCCTCTTCTTCTGCCTGCCGCACCAGCTGATCGCCCTCTTCACCAGCGACCCCGATGTGATCGAGAAGGGAAGCGTGTTCCTCCGACTGGTCGCCTTCGCCCAGATACCGCTCGCCATCTCCTTCGTCTACGCCGGGAGCCTGCGAGGCACGGGGGACACGCACTACGTCTTCCTGGTCACACTGGTTGCCATGTGGGGGATCAGGGTCCTACTCTCCTACATCGCCGCCTATCCGCTGCACCTCTCCCTCTACATGGTCTGGGGGGTATTCCTTTTGGACTGGTTCTTCCGCGCCGCGGCCTTCGCCTGGCGCTACAAGCGCCGGGACCTGCACAGCGTGGTCCTTTAGCGGTGGAGCTCTCCTTCACGCCGACACTCGATCGCGCGGAAGCGGTCAGGCGGCTCGACCGCCTCCTGATCCCCGGCGCTCTCCGGGGCCCGGGGCTAACGCGGAGGATCGACCGCCTGGAGGAGGCCTTCCGAAGCTACACGGCCAGCTACCCGCTGCCGCTCTGGGCTCCCGGTCTGGTCGTTACCGGGGAGATGAGGAGCCTGACGGAGGCGCTTTTCCCGATCTCCCAGGTGAGGGCGGTCTGCGAGCTTCTGCTCAAAAAAGGCTGCCGCTTTCCCCCGCTTCTCTCTGGCTCGTACCTGCACAGTTCCGCGAGCTGGCTCGACCTGCTCCAGAGGTTCAGGCCGCAGATCTGCCACGCGGACCCCGCCACTACCCTGCGCGAGCTCGCGGAGGACGCCGGAAAGCGGGTGCGCTTCCTCTTCGCCCTACTGCTGCCGCACCACTTCGGCGGCACCTTCGATCGCTACCCGGGGCAGTCGGAGTGGCTCGGGACATGGCTTCGAGACAACGCCGGCAGGCTCGGGGGGCGGATCCGCGCGCTGGACAGCGCCTGCGGGAGCGGCGAGGGGACCTACGGGCTAGCCGAGCTGATCACCGCTGCAGGGTACGGCGGGGAGGGGTGCGCCGTGCACGGCTCGACGCTGGAGCCGATCGAGCTGTTCGCCGCGGCCCACGCCTTCTTCCCCCACGACCCGGACCGGGAGAGGGACTACCGCAGCAGGGTTGCGCCGATCATGGCAAGGGGGGACGCCGTCGGAATGGAGTTTTATCTGGATGAGGTCGGGCGAGCCGCGGGCGGGGAAAATTACCATCTGATTCTTTGCAACGGACTTCTTGGGGGACCGCTCATGCACGAGCCGGGCGAGCTGGCGCGCTCGGTCCAGGCACTCGCGTCCCGGCTGGCACCCGGCGGAGTGCTGCTTGCCGCGGACAGGTTCCACGCCGGCTGGCGGCTGCGCGTCCCGGCAGAGGCGCTGCGCACCATGATGCGGGAAAATGGACTGGCCCCTCTGGAAGTACCCGAAGGAGTCGGAGGGGAGAAAACGGGGTAAGGTTAAGGTTAAGGTTAAGAAAAGGGGGACCGGCGCCTACTGAGCCAATCCCCCTCGATCAAGGTTGAGAATTTACTCAACCTCAACCTTAACCTGCTTCTCTCTGTTCCTTTCAGTTTCTCACATCCGCAGCAGGATGCCGCCCCAGGAGAGGCCGCCGCCGAAGCCCATCATCAGCACCAGGTCCCCCGACTTGATCACGCCATTGCGACGGTTTTCGTCGAGCACAAGCCCGAGCGAGGCCGCCGCGGTGTTGCCGTAACGGTCCAGGTTGAGCAGGAACTTCTCCTTGGCTATGCCGGTCTTCTTGGAGATGAAGTCGATGATCCTCACGTTCGCCTGGTGCGGGATGATGTGGTCGATATCCTCGGGCTTCACGCCGCCGCGCTCCGACAGTTCCGTTATGATGCGCGGTATCACGTCCGTCGCGAAAACAAAAACGCTTTTTCCGGCCATCTTGAAGGTGTTTTCCTTGCGGGCGATGCTCTCGGCCGTGACCGGTTTCCTTGAGCCGGAAGAGGGAACCTGGATCAGCTCCCACCCCTTGCCGTCGCTCTTCATCATGCTCTGCTGGATTCCCTTGCCCGAAATCCCCGCGCCGAGGATGACCGCGCCCGCGCCGTCGCCGAAAAGCGGCGCCGAGCCCTTGTCCTGGAAATCGAGGATCTTGGAGTAGGTGTCGGCACCGATCACGAGCACCTTTTTGTACTTGCCGGACCGGATCAGGTTGTCAGCTATCTCCATGCCGTAGATGAAGCTGCTGCATACCGCGTTCATGTCGAAGGCGAAGGCGTTTTCCGCGCCGATGTTCTTCTGAACCATGCAGGCGGTGGCGGGCAGGATCATGTCCGGCGTCGAGGTGGAGACGATGATGCAGTCGAGTTCCATCGGGTCCACGTCGGCGTTTTCCAGGGCGAGAAGTGCCGCGGCCGTCGCCAGATCCGAGGTGGACTCACCATCCTCGGCGAAGCGCCGTTCACGGATCCCGGTGCGGGAGTGGATCCAGGCCTCGGCATCGTCCACCAGATAGTCGAAATAACCATTAGTGATCACCCTCGCGGGGACATGGCCGCCGGTCCCAAGTATCTCTGATTGCAGCATATCGTTAACACTCCTTTATAGTCTTCAAACGTTACGTATCATGGGGTTATCTCAGGATAAAGCCATCTGCGAGTATCTCATGATAGAACCATGTTTGTCAATTATTACTGTTCTCCTTTATCGAAGGCAGCGTCGACCACTCCGTAGAGCCAGAGCAGCAGAAAGCCGCCCAGCATCCAGCGTGCGTAGGGCGCATCCGCCTGAACCCCGGCCAGCACCTTTTCCGCGTCCAGCCCGCCGCCCGTTCCCGCCAGCATCAGCTTGCCGACACTGCGAAGTGCGACGTAGAGAGCCGCGAGGATGAAAACGTTGTCGAGCAGGATCATCACCCCACCCTTCAAGCGGCGCCCGTGGCAGAGCTGCCCCAGACCCGGCAGTACGAATGCCGAGAGCGCCATGCATTTGATCTTCTGTTTCATAATTTGCCCCTTCTGTTATTTCCCATATTTAATCGCTGCCAGTCGGCGTCAATTCGGGGTAGAGACGCATTGCATGCGTCTCGTTTCTGGCCCGTAAACCCGTCACCAATGGTTCGGTTATTCGATCGGGGTAGAGACGCATTGCATGCGTTTCGTTTCTCACCTGCATTTTTAATCGTTGTCCAATCCCTGCCCTGCACGAGTGTCCGAGACGCATGCCATGCGACCCTACCAAGCCAAAAATCGTCTCCCCGCTACGGCACGCCATCCTCAGCCATTCAGGAAATTACCCTGAAAGGAGGCTTCTTCCGACAATCGACTTCCCGCCCGGTGAAGAACAGCTTAGATTTTGTCTTGTGGAAAGACCGGATTTTTGGTAGTTATCAAGCCATGGAACGAGCATCCCGCAGCAAAAGACGTCAGGCGATCATACCCCTTCTCAAGGACCCCAGCGTCGAGGTGCGCCTTGCGGCCGCGCAGGCCCTCGAGGCACTCGAGGCGGCTGAGAGCCTGGAGGAGGTCTTCACCCGCCTGAAGCAGGGAGACCGGGGGACCAAGATCGCTGCGATCTATGCGCTCGGGCGGATCGGCGGGGAGAAGGTGCTGCCCAGTCTCCTGTACTGCGCGGGAAGGCAGGAGGAAGACATCAAGTGCGCGGCCATCAAGGTGCTGGGCGAGCTGGCTCACCCTGAAGCCCTGGCGACGCTGGTGGAAAAGCTCCGGGACTCCTCGAACGCGGTGCGCGCCATCGCCATCGAGGCGCTCTCCCATTACCGGGCCCCCTCCCTGGTGGCGCGGCTGCTCCCGTTCCTCGACGAGAAGGACGGCCTGCTCGATGCGGAGGCGGCCCTTGCCCTGGGCCGCATCGGGGACGCCACCCTGGAAGAGCCGCTCCTGAAGCTGATCAACTCCCCGCACCAAAGGACCCGGTCTGCCGCGGTCACCGCCCTGTCGCTGCTCCCCTGACACCAGCTAACCCCGATTCCCGCTAAAAGTAGCGCGAGACATCGATCCCCCTCACCAGCGGGTCGACCAGGTCGATGATGCACGCGCCGCTTTGGGCCAGGCTCTGCAGCACCGGCTCGGCGAGCGCCCTTCCGGAGCCGTCCACGATCACCTTCACCATGGCCGCACCGCTTTCGTCCGCACTCGGCGATAAGACCACCGCGATCTCGTTGCTGTCGAGCCGCACCAGGCTTCCCACCGGGAACCTGCCGGTCAGCTCAAGGAACCGCTGCACGATCTCGGCGTTCAGGCTGGTGCCGCACAGTTTGCGAATCTCCTTGACCGCCTCCGTCGGCTGCATCGGACGCTGGTAGGCCCTGAGCGTGGTGGTCGCGTCGTAGCAGTCGGCAACCGCGACGATCCCGCTCATGAGGCCGAACGGAAGCGCCCTCGCCCACTCCGGATACCCTTCCCTGTCGAAGCGGATGTGATGCCCCAGCACCCCCTCGGCCACCCGCGTGTTCACCCCCTCCATCTGGCGGACGATCTCGGCGCCGTACTCGGGATGCTTCTTCATCTCGCCGTATTCCTGGTCGGAAAGCTTTCCGGGCTTGTTCAGTATCTCCTTGTCGACCTTGGTCTTGCCGACGTCGTGCAGGAAGCCGGCGATTCCGGTCTCCTCCACCTCGTGCAGCGGCTGCCCCATCGCTGCCGAGAGCGCCATGGCAAGCACCCCGACGTTGACGCTGTGGTGGAAGGTATAGTTGTCGTAATCCTTGATCATGGTGAGCCCGAGGAGCGCTGCCGGGTCCTTGACCGCCGACGAGGCGAGGCTGTTCACCACCGCCAGCAGGGGGCGGCTGTTCGGGATCCTGCCGTTGCCTATCTCCTGGAAGATGTCGCGGATGGCGCCGATGGCGTCGTTGTAGGTGTGCGACAGGGAATCCTCCTCCCTGACCTCGATGGTGCGGATGGCACCGGCGCTGAGCCCCTGCGCCAGTTCGGCTGCCCCCCCCGCTGGCTCGGCCAAAAGGCGCGCCAGGGTCATCAGATCCTCCGCCGCGGTCCCCGGTTTCAGGGTGATGCCGAACACCCCCTTCTCCTCGAAGCGGCGCGAGAGTTCGACCAGCGGCGCCGTCGGTGCGAAGAAGATGTGCTCGCCCACGGAGAGGACGCCGTCGACGACTGCCAGCCGGATCTCCCCCCCCTCCCGGTGCATGGCAGCGGCTATCTGCGCCATCTCCCTGAACGGCTGCAGGGAGGCCGGATGCCCGGGCGGGTAGTAGCCCCCGCCGCGGATCCCCCCGGAAAGAAGCGTCGCCAGCCGTTGCGCCTGCTGCAGGCCGTTCTCAATCATGAGCCCCTCCGGAAACCCTCTCTATGGCGTCGAGCGCCTCGCGGCACGCCTCCGCCAAAGTGCCGTGCCCGGCCGCATGCCCGGTCAGAGCGGGCAGGGCAGCCTCGTCCCCGAGCGCCCCGAGCGTTGCTGCGACCGCTACCTTCAACTCCAGCCATCTTCCGAACACCGGCCAGCCCCTGGTTCCCAAGAGCCTCAGGAGCGCTCCGGTCTCCCTGCGGTCCCCGATACGCCCCAGTGCGACCAGCAGCTCCTTCTTCACGCCGAGCCCCTTGAGCAAGAGGTCGCGCCTCTCCAGGAGCTTCAGAAGGTGGGGGACCGCCTGCCTGCTCCGGATCAGACCCAGGGAGAGTATGGCGTGCAGCACCACCCCCTCGTCCGGCTCCTCCAGAAGCGGGATCAGCATCCCCTCCGCCGCGTCGCCGCCGATTTTCATGAGGGCACGTATCGCCTCCTTGCGCACCCGCACGTCATGGTGGTAGAGCGGCCTCTTGAGCGCGGCCACGCATTCCGGGCGCCGCAGCTCTCCCATAATGGCGACCATGTTGCGCACCACGTACCAGCGCTCGTCCCTCAGCATGGCGACCAGCGGCGGGATCGCGGGGGGGCCGAGACTTACCAGCGCCGCGGCGAGCGATTTCCTCTCGAAGAGCCCTTCGGCGAGGCAGATCCTCTGGATGATCCAGTAGGCGCCCTTGCCCCCAAGGACCGCCAGTACCCGGTGGATCCCCTTCTTTTCCCCGCACTCCCTGCTCACCAGGAAGTCGAGCAGCGCCTCCGCCGCGCCGTCGGCCAGATGTTCGAGGGTGAAAAGCGCGTACTCCCTCTGAGGCAGGGGCCTCTGCGCCTCCTGGTGCTGCCGCAGGAGCTCCTCCAGGATCGGCAGGATGGCGACCTCCCCGGGATCGTCCTTGAGCCGGTCCGAAAGCTCGCGACCGAGCTCCTGGTAGCGCCGGTCCCCTTTCTCCTGCGCCATCAGACGCAGCAGCTCGGCTGCGCAGCGCTCCCCGTCCTGGCTCGCCTCGGCCGTAAGCTCGATGGCGTCGAAGGAGTCAAAGCCGTCCTCGCCGCTCCCATCTTTCCCTGCGGCGCTGCCGCGTTTGGCCCAGATGGTGTCGAGATCCTTCTCGTTGATCCAGATGGTCCTGGCGCCGCGCCCTTCCAGCTCGCTGGCGAGGCCGCCGGAGGCGACCGCCCTCTGCGGGTCGGAGTTGAGCAGCTGGACGAAAGTCTCGAGATCGCCCAGGAGCAGGTCCTGCATGAAGGTGATGCTGGCTATCCGGCGGATGAAGCATTCGTGTGCCAGCTGGAGCACCATGGGAGCCCCCTCCAGCACGCCGCCGTCCAGGACGAACCCCTGCCGGCTCACGGTGAGGGCCAGCTCCCGTTCCGGCAGGAGCCCCCGGAGCAGCTCCCAGGCGCGCTGCAGGGTCTCGCTGCGGTAGGGGTGCCCCTCGGGGTAGAACCCCGCCCCCTTCACCGCCTTGTACAGCTCGACGAGCCCCTGCGCCAGGAGGACCCCCGCCGCAGGGGCCGGTGCCGATGCGATATGAAGCAGCTTCTTTTGTTGAGCGGTCAAAGCCCCTCCCCGAATGCCTGATCGATGCGCCAGCCGAGTCTATCTTAGGAGGCGAAAGCTTGTCAAACTAATAGCCCCGAAGCCCCGCCAGAGTTGACAGCACGCCGCAAAGGGAATAGTATCCGATGCAGGTCATCTGCCGCTATTTCGCGGAGTAGCCCGGGGGATTATGGCAAGGGTAAAGGTGAAAACGGGCTACGTCTGCTCGGACTGCGGGGCGGTCTACCCGAAGTGGCAGGGGCACTGCACCGCCTGCGACGCCTGGAACACGGTGCAGGAGGTCCGGCTCGAGCGCCCCGGGCGGCGCGAGGGGTTCGCCGGAGCCAGTTCCGCGGTTACGCTGCTTGGCGCCGTCGAGTGCACCGAGCAGGCGCGCTTTTCCAGCGGCAGCGAGGAGTTCGACCGGGTGCTTGGGGGAGGCTTCGTCCCCGGCTCGGTCATCCTGATCGGGGGGGATCCGGGCGCGGGAAAGAGCACCATCCTGCTGCAGACCATGTGCCACGCCGCCAAGTCGCGGGAGGTGCTCTACGTCTCCGGCGAGGAGTCGCTGCAGCAGATCGCCGGCCGGGCCCGGAGGCTGCAGCTGCCGACCGACCGGGTCAAGATGCTGGCCGAGAGCTCGGTGGAGCGGGTGCTGGACGCGGCCGGCGCCGAGCGCCCAGAGGTGATCGTCATCGATTCCATCCAGGTGATGCACGTGGCGGGCGTGGAGTCGGCGCCCGGCGGCGTTTCCCAGGTGCGCGAGAGCGCCGCCACCCTTACCAGCTTCGCCAAGACCTCCGGGGTGGTCCTGATCCTGGTCGGCCACGTCACCAAGGACCAGTCGCTGGCCGGGCCGATGACGCTCTCCCACATGGTGGACACCCAGGTCATGCTGAGCTCCACCGAGGACGCCCGCTACCGGCTGATGCGCACCACCAAGAACCGCTTCGGCCCGGTCAACGAGCTCGGCGTCTTCGCCATGACGGAGCGGGGGCTGCGCGAGGTGAAGAACCCCTCGGCGATCTTTCTCTCGCGCACCGACACAGCCGCCCCCGGGAGCCTGATCAGCGTGCTCTGGGAGGGGACCCGCCCGCTTCTGGTGGAGATCCAGTCTCTGGTGGTCGATGCCCAGTACGGCACCCCGCGCCGGCTCGGCATCGGGCTGGACCAGAACAGGATCGCCATGATCCTCGCCGTCCTCACCAAGCACGGCGGGCTGGTGCTCTCCGACCAGGACGTCTTCGTGAACGTGGTGGGCGGCATCCGGGTGCTGGAGACCAGCGCCGACCTGGCCGTGGCGCTCGCCATCGTGTCGAGCCTGCGCAACGCGGTGCTGCCGCAGGATCTCATGGTGTTCGGGGAGGTGGGCCTCTCCGGCGAGATCCGCCCCGTTTCCAACGGGGAGGCGCGGCTCAAGGAGGGAGTGAAGCACGGCTTCACCCGGGCCATCGTCCCGAAGGGGAACGCGCCGAAGCGCGGGATCGCCGGCATGGAGATCGTCGGCGTCGCCGACCTGAGCCAGGCGCTGGACGCCATCTGAGCCGCGCCGCGGTTGCCGGTCGAGGGGTGCGGCGGCTCCCCGGTTCAATCGTGCCGAGGGCGCATTCGCGGCTGACGCGATATTTTACTTTACTAATGCGGAAAAATCCTCTTTAATAACGAATTGATTCGAAAAGGATAGGTGTCATGAATACGGAAAAGCTCGAGTATTTCAGAGGTATCCTGCAGGAAGAGAAACGTTCCCTCCTCGAAGAGGCCGGCAAGACCGTCTCCGAGATGACGTCCGACACCACCAACTTCCCCGATCCGACGGACCGCGCCACCCAGGAGTCGGACCGCAGCTTCGAACTGAGGATCAGGGACCGGGAGCGCAGGCTCATCAACAAGATCCAGGAGGCCCTGGGCCGCATCGATGCCGGGACCTTCGGCACCTGCGACGTGTGCGAGGAGGAGATCAGCGAGGCGCGCCTGAAGGCCCGGCCGGTGACCACACTCTGCATAGACTGCAAGATGGAGCAGGAAAAGAAGGAACGACTGCGCTAACCCGCTAACCCCGCAAACCAGTATATCCTTCGGAGTACCCATGGCGGCCCGGAACGGACAAAACCTCCTGGAGGAAGCGTTGCGGATTGCCCAGGCATCCTCCCGCTCCCATCCGGCCCGGCTCAGCTGCCTGCTCCGCCTGGCGGCCAAGGCCCACGGCCTCTCCTCGGCCGCGATCTTCCTTCCCGACGCCAATCTTGACGCCCTCACCCAACGCTTCAGCACCACAGGACCGCCCTCCAGCAGTTGCCTGATCCCTTTCGGGGAGGGGTGCGCCGGACGCGCCGCGCTGACCCGCGCGCAGAGCGCCGCCACCTTCGAGCGCCTGCACGGCGGCGAGCCGATCGCCCCGGGCGAGCAGGAGTTCCTGGCGCTTCCGGTTCTGGACGGCAAGCGTCTGGTCGCGGTCCTCTCCCTCGGCAGCGCGCAGGGCCCGGTTACGCCCGAAGCCTCCCGAAGCTTGAAGCGCCTGCTGCGCGTTTTCGGCCTGGTCGTGGCAGGGCTGGTCGCGGCGGAGCGCGCCGAACGGAGCCGGCGCGACCTGTCGCTCATCACCTCGCTTGGCAGGCTTTTCAACACACCGCAGGCGCCTGGCGCACTGCTGCCGCGGCTTCTCAGGCTCTGCACCGGAACCGGCCTGGCGCGCTGCGCCATGGTCCGGGTCACCGAAGGGGCGGCCGGCAAGCCGCGCCTCTTCAAGAGCTGCCGCAGCGAGGCCCGGGCCGAGCTCCCCGGGCTGCTCCGCGTGGAGCAGCTACTTTCGGAGCGAGCCCTGGCGGGCGCGGGCACCTGCAGCGAGCCTGCCGCGACGGATACTTCCTGTCACGCCATCTGCACCCCGCTTGACCGCAGCGGCAGGTCCCTGGGGACCCTCACCCTTTTCGGCGGCCCGGAACTGCTGGAAACCCAGGAGAGCGAGCTCGCCGAGACCCTGGCCCGCCTGCTCTCCGGCGCCCTGGCCGAGGCGATCAGCTCGGAGCGCATCCACAGCTTCGCCACGGGAAACAACAAGAAGCTGAAGGAGCTTTCGCTTTTGTACCGGATGAGCAACACCATGCTCTCCACCATCAAGCTGAACAAGCTGATCCACCTCACCCTCACCGCGCTTACCTCGGGCCCCACCCCGTTTTTCGACCGCGCCATGCTCTTTCTCGCCAACGAGCGCTCCGGCGTTCTTTTGGGGATGCTCGGTGTCACCAGCGAGACCGCCCCTCCCCTCTCGACGCCGCAGGGCGGCGCGGACGACATCCTCTCCAGCCGCTGGGATATCTCCGAGGAGGACATGGCCGCACAGCGGGACTCCGAATTCAGCAGGCAGGTGCAGGGAAAGCGGCTGGAGCTGGACGCCGGCCTGAACGTCGCCTCCCAGGCGGTGCTCGAGAAGAGGCTGATCTACGTTCCTGACCAGCTCGACCCCGGCGCAGACGATCAGCATCCCTGGCGCGGCACCGCGTTTGCGGCCTCTCCGCTGATAGCCCATGGGCAGGCGGTAGGAGCGGTCCTGGTGGACAACGCACTGACCCGGACTCCGATCACACAGGAAGACCTCCGCTTCCTCCAGCTCTTCACCAACCAGGCCGGCATGGCCATCGAGAACTCCATCCTCTACAACAAGATCGAGGACGCCAACCGGCAGCTGAGCGAGGCGCAGGAAAACCTGCTCCAGAAGGAGCGCCTGGCCGCCATCGGCGAAATGGCAGCCGGGATCGCCCACGAGTTGAAGGGGCCGCTCGTTTCCATCGGCGGATTTGCGGGACGGCTCACCAGGAAGCTCCCCCAGGATACCAACGAGTGGGGGCATGCCGACCTGATCGTGCGCGAAGTGCTCCGGCTCGAGTCGATCCTTTCCGAGATCCTGCTTTTTTCCAAGAAGGCCACCATCTGTTACACGCGCTGCAACATCGCCGTCATCGTCAAGGAATCGCTGGCGGTGGTCGCCCCGCCGCTCGAGGAGAAGCAGATCAGGGTCACCACCCGGTTTCCGCGCACAAAGCAGGTGCTCCTGGGAGACGGGCAGCAGCTGAAGCAGGTCTTCATCAACATCTTCCTGAATGCGCTCGATGCCATGGGGAGCGGCGGCAAGCTGATGGTCCAGGTCTCGACGACCGAATTGGACGGCAAGGAAGCGGTCTGCGTAAAAGTTTCCGACACCGGCGGCGGCATCCCGCTGGAGGCGCTGAACAGCATCTTCACGCCGTTCTACACCACCAAGGAGAGCGGCACCGGGCTGGGGTTACCCATAGCCAACCGGATCATCACCAATCACGGCGGCAAGATCCAGATCGTCAACACGCCCGGGCAGGGAGTCGAGTTCAAAGTGATCCTGCCGAAGCACTGGTGATTTTTAGCTTTGAAAATGGGCGTGTTTGCGGTATAAAGTATTTGCCTTAGGATTGCCTTAATCCGGGGTTGGAAAAGACATCATTGGGGATGTAGCTCAGTTGGGAGAGCGATGCGTTCGCAACGCATAGGTCGACGGTTCGATCCCGTTCATCTCCACCATAATAACAGGCACTTACGTTTTCACGTGAGTGCCTGTTTCGCATTTGCCACAATAAATGCTTTGATAGCCGCTGCAATCCCCTGAAAGCCCCGTATTTTCTGGCCTCCCTTCCACGCCATTGACCGGCCCAAAGTTCGTCCTTTGCGAGACCACCCCCGCTTCACACCGTTTGCCACAATAATCAAAAAAACATCACAAGTACAGGACATGCCAGGGTTCAAAGAGGGTTTAGCTTCATTCGACCCCTCGAGGTCTCACGACGCAACGTTCACAAAAATTATTTGTTCATTTTATGTGAACACAACCAATACGTGAACATAAATATGTCATGGATGGGGAACTTTGACTGCACTCCGCCCCCGTCTAAAAAGACTGACGTTTAAGAATTTCGGACTGCCAAAACAGCCGTGTTGCTGCATCCCACCTGGCGCCACCTCTGCCCGCAATCAAACTCGCGTAGCAAATATAACGCGCTATAGTTAACTGTTTCTATGCGTTCCTCTGTACAGGCTAAATGGTGCCCTATACAGATTTGATGCAATTAACGTATAAGTGTTGTGATTTAAACGGTCGAAAGACACAACGCATGGTCTGGGATCAGGTGAAGAACGGAGCATTACGGAAAATCCTTACAGCCCTGCTTGCTGTTGCTGTAGCAGCCGTTGTGACAGTCATCGCTCTGCCCCCCAAAACCTACCATTCTTTAATATCAAGAAGGAGACGAAGAGATGCGCAAGTTCAAGCCAACGCTGGCCCAGGACAAGATACTGACACTGAAGCAGGGAAAACACCTGGTGCTAGCGCCCCCGGGGTCGGGCAAGACGGAGATCCTCGCCCTGCGCGTGCCAGGGGCCATGGATCGTGGTGTAACGCCAGAGTCCATGCTCTGTGTCACGTTTACTAACCGGGCGGCACGCAACATGGTTAATCGCATCGGTGAGCTGCCGGACAAGTGGCCATTCGTCGGCACGCTGCACAACTTCGCCATGCGCTTCCTCTTCGCCAACGACCTGATTCCTGCCAACATCGTCCTGTTGGACGAGGAGGACTCCGAGCAGATGCAGTCGGACGCTCTGCAGTCTGTGATTGAAGAGACCCGGTCGGCATCGTGCGTTAAGCTGAAGGATGTAGCCGTGTACGCGCGTGCGCATGGCCAAAGTAGCCTGCGCCTGAATGGAATCGCCAAGGCCTTTACCGTGAATCCATTTCTTGATAAGGTTGTCGCCCGCTACGAACAAATAAAGGCCGATTCCTGCTCGATCAACTTCGACGATGCGCTTCACCTGACGCTCCATTATCTGATGCACGGGAAACCGACTAACCTGCGATCCTTCCGCTGGGTGCAGGTTGATGAGGTACAGGACCTTAGCGAACTTCAATGGGCGATTCTCGGCCGCTTGACGGCCGACGATGCCCACGTCGTGTATTTCGGCGACTACGATCAGGCGATCTATTCCTTTATGGGTGCATCGCATGTTGCACTCACCGCCAACACTAAAGGTGCCACTGTCCATCACCTTGAGGACAACTTCCGCTCGCCGCCTGCATTGATCAAGGTATTTAATGACTACGCCGCCGCCAATCTGCCTTCGCGGAAGGAGCTTCAGCTTGTACCAGGCAAAGAGAGTGGCCGTAGCGGTGGACGCATTGAGAAACACATGATTTCGGGTACCTTCGACGATGAGGCGCACACGATCGCCATCAGGTTCATTCCCGAACTTCTTGCGGACTACGCCACCACTGCGGTGCTGACGCGCACTAACGCTGAGTCCGAAACTGTCAGCAGGAAACTGACGGCCAACGGTATCGACCACTTCAAGGTGTCGGGATTCGATCTTTTCCGGCGCCGCCCTGTAAAGGATGTCATGGCCTTCCTGCGAGCGCGGCAGTTTCCGCTCGATCGCCCAGCATGGACGCGCCTGCTCGACGTATTCGGCGGTGTGGCAAACCTGCGCACGTCCGGCGAACTGGTCTGCGATCTCTTCGAGTCAGGTCTGAACCCAGATGACTGGCTGACCGATCCGGTCGGTAATAATGCCGTAGACCACTTTGCTGTCTCCTTCACAAACGGGCGCTCGGTGGTTTTCGACACCGAGACCGCAGGCCTGAACGTCGCCACCGACGACATCGTTCAGATCGCCGCCACGGAAATCGTCGACGGCGTCCCGACGGGCAAGGAATTCGAGGTGTTTATGAACACCGACCAGAGCCTCGAGGCAACTTCGTCGGTCCATGGTATCACGCCAGAGTATCTTAGGAACCACGGGATTCCCGCAGGGCAGGCACTGGAACGCTTCCTGGAGTTTGCGGGGGATGCCGCCATTGTGGGCCACAACGTCAAGTTCGATCTGGCTATCCTGAATGGCAACCTAGATCGCGCCGGAGTGACCTGGAACCCACCCCGGGAGGTCTTTGATACGTTGAAGCTTGCGCGCCGTCTCCACCCCCGGCTATTCAGTTATAAGCTTGGCTTCCTGCTCGATGCCCTGAAAGTCGAAGGCGAGAACAGCCACAATGCGCTGGATGACGTTCGGGCCACCGCATCGGTGGCACGACGTCTCGCTGTTGACGCCGCTGCTGGTCAGGCACGCCGGGCCGATATCACGAAGCAGTATGACAAGTACCTCGACCGCTTTTCCAAGACACTTACCCCGTTGTGGCTCAAGGTTTCCCAAAAAATCGATGAGGAAGGCAATCTCTACGAGTTGATCGAGGATTTTTTTGATCATGCAGCCAAGCATGCGCGCTACGTACTTGCCGAGGATGACCGCGAGCATATCGACATCCTGCTCGGCTACCTCGAGAAAAACACGCCGCGCCGCCCGCTTCGGCAGTTGATGTCATCTCTGGTGCCCGAACTATCGACGTATTCGGAAGCTGACTTGATCACTGGTGGGGAAAAGGTTGTCGTATCTACAATACACAAAGCCAAAGGACTGCAGTTCGAGGGTGTCGTAGTGACTAGCTGTGTCAAAGACATCTATCCGCACTACTACTCGAAGACTCCCGCCGCTATCGAGGAAGACGCTCGACTGCTCTACGTCGCGTTGACGCGAGCGCAACAGTCGATCGTACTCACCATGCACGATACAAATGAGGACAAGGGCGGCTGCTGGCCCCGCTGGCCATCGCCGTTCCTGGATTTTCTTGACAGTTGACAAATATATTGATCGTCCCCACGCTCACAGGCACCCAAAGGGACAGCCCTTGATACGAGACAATTAAAGTGCGAGGGTCCAACCAATGGCCCTTTCCCGGCGCTGGCACGCCGCCTACGACCGCCTGAACGCGCACGCCGCCTACAAAGGCGCCTAGCCCGTGCACCCAGCTAACACCAGAAACATGGCCTCGTGCCGCTGATGCAGGTCATCAGGTGTGGTAGCATTGACATGGTATGGCGAGCCGCTGACCTGCACTACACCGGCTGACCGCACGCGGCGCGTAAAACAAAAGGGCAAATCAACTTGAACGAAATAATGGATTTACCCTGCTTGTCCCTCTGCGTCTAAAAAATATTCTTATGCCTACCATTTCCCCACCAGTCTTATCTGTCTGCCGGAAGCTGATATCCATAACTGGCTATTTATCAATTCAGCTGCAACAGACCCGGTGACAGCACCTAAGGCATCAGCCGCCAAGTCACCCCAACCGAAACGGTTATTTTTTGAAAATTCATCTCCAATCTCAACGGCAATCCCAGGGATCAAGGCTAAACCGGAAGAGGTCAGCATACGTTCAACCGGCCCCATCTGTTCTACATAGTGATAAATGACGGTTCCAGTTACCACGCCATAACCGCCACTTGACGCAAAATGAGCTACTTTGTCAGGTTGAAAGCCAAAAGCCGGCATCGCAACCAACAGCATCGCTAGGAGAATCAACTTTTGCATAACACTCCCGGTATCATGCGGTTATGGTTCCACTTCGCTGAGAAAGTTTAGCACCACGTTATTGACTAACAATGGAATGGGCTTCGCCCGGGCGCGCTATGGGAGCTCTAAGGGGCCAGGACTCGACAACTTGGATCCACCCCCAATGCCCCGACGGGAGGCTTGCCCGTCAGCGTGGGGACGCTCTCAGTCACCCTCTACAGGCAGGAGTCTCTAGTCCTCCCTCGAGACTCAGAGTAACACTCTCATACGGAAAAAAAGTTCCCCCTGCCACGGTCAGGGGGGCAGGGGGAAACCGTGCTCAGGCGGATGCCTGATCTTCTGATTTCTGGCGCTTATCCTCTGACCTCTATGCGGAATTGGGCGCCACCATTTACGTTTCGTGCACTCAAGGTGCCGCCCATGTTTTTCTCGACAATCGTTTTCGACATGTAAAGGCCAACCCCCGTACCCTTGTCCGGCCCTTTGGTGGTGAAATAGGGGTCGAATATCTTGTCGATGATCTCTTCGGGAATCCCGCCGGCGTTGTCGGTAATAGTCACGACGCACCTCCCTTCTCCCCCCCCTATCTCGATCGTGATAGTCGGATCAGCCACATTTTGCGTCGCAAAGGCATCCCTGGCATTGATCATGATGTTGAGAAGAACTTGGGAGAATTCGTTGGGGTAACCGTTCACGACAGGATCACTGGCCGCAACGACTGCGCTCCTTATCTGTTGCGCTTTTAAACTGCCCTCCAGAAGAGAAATGGTTTTTTCGATCATCTCACGTATCCTGAAATCCGTCTTTTCCTTGTCCGGCCTGAAAAAATTCCTGAAGTCATCGATGGTCTTGGACATGAAATTTATCGTTTCCAGCATTCTTTTGACATTGGCCTCCAGGTATTCCGTGCTGAACCCACCCTTCTTATAGGTCATCGGCAGCTCCTGGGCGAGCAGCCCCAGCATATTGAGCGGCTGTCGCCACTGGTGCGCGATGTTGCCTATCATCTCTCCCATGGCTGCCAGACGGCTCTGATGTAACAGCAACAGTTCCTTTTCGCGCAGTTCCGACTGCACATAGAGGCGCTCCGCGGTTTCCGCCTGGAGTGCCTGTCCAATGCGGATCCGCTGGTCGATTTCATCCTTGAGACTCGCGATGGTATTGCTCAGCTCCGCCGTGCGCTCCGCGACCCTTTGTACCAGCAGTTCATTGGCCTGCTGCAACTCCTCTTTCACGTGCTTTCGCTCCGTGATGTCGAAGCAGGTGCCTATGTAACCGAGCAGCTCGCCGTTTGGGGCCAGACGCGGCACTCCTGAGTCTGCCAGCCAGCCATACCCGCCATCGCCGCGGCGCAGACGGTATTCCATGGAAAAGCTACTGCGGTTCTTGACGGCAGACTGATGGGTGTCCAGGCAGCGCTCGATGTCGTCGGGGTGTACGCCTTGCGACCAGCCATCGCCCAGTTCCTGCTCCAGACTCCTGCCGGTGAACTCAAGCCAGTATTTATTGAAAAACGTGCATCCCGCGTCCGGTCCCGCCTCCCAGATCATGACCGGTGCGGTGTCTGCCAGAAGGCGGAAGCGCTCCTCGCTCTCCCGCAACGCCCCTTCAGCACGCTTCCGCTCGGTTATGTCCTGGACTGATCCATATAGCTTGATTATCCGCCCTTCCTTGTTTACGGTTTGGCGTCCTATATGTTCCAGATATTTAATGCCGCCATTTTTTGTCATAATTCTATACGAATAAGAAATAGAAAGTTCGTTTATCCGTGTTGATTGTTTTTTAACCTGTTCTTCAACAAATCCCTTATCATCATCTAAAACATATTCAAAAAACTCATCATATGTCAGTATTGAACTGTCCCGGACCAATTCAAAAATCGATTTCGTGCCTTTTGACCATTCAACTTCCATATTCGTCAGATCCAATTTCCAAAAACCGATTTTAGCTGCTTCTTGCGCATCATCCAATTCCATATGACTCTCGCGCAACGCCTCTCCTGCCCGGTTGAGCTCGATGCGCGCGCGCAGGACCATGATGCCGAACGCCAGATTGCCTGCCAGTTCCTCCAGGAGACGCATTTCATCCCTGGTGAAGGTATTCGGCTCCGCAGAATAGATGTTGAAGGCGCCGAATGTGTTTCCGCTGTTGTCCTTCAGGGGGAGGGCAATACTGGAGCGATAGCCGCGCGGCAGTGCACTGTCACGCCATGAGGCCGCCTGGGGGTCGATGGCGAAATCCTGGATGCAGGCGCTCTCGCCGCTCCGGATCGCTGTTCCGGTGGGACCGTCCCCCCATTCGGTGTCGGCCCAGCTGATCCGGACCTCCGCGAGGTAGCCATCCTCGACACCGGCCCAGGCGACAGGGCGTACGGTCTTGTCGTCATCACTTTCGGCATATCCGACCCAGGCCATGCGGTAGCCGGCCTCGTCGCATACGATGCCGCAGATATCGTTGAGCAGGCTCTGCTCGTTCTCGGCCCGAATCAGGGTCTGGTGGCAGTTGCTGATGGCGCGCAGTTCGCGATTCAAACGGTACAGGGCTTCCTCTGCCTGCTTGCGCTGTTCTAAAACATTTGCGAGTTTGATGTTGCCATAACTCAGATTGCCAATCATTTCCGCGAAGATTGAGTAGAAGGACATCGCTGCATTGAGCGTTTCCCGGCTCCACCGTGGTACCCGGCCGAGCGCCGCCAGGTACTCCTGCTCATTGAAACCGTACCGGCGGGCTTGTTGGCGGTAGGTTTCATAGTCCGGCGTTTCGTCATCGATCAGAAACTGCCCCAGAAAGATATTGCCGACATGCTTGTCACCCAGCATGATAGGGGTGGCCATATCCCACATGTTGTTCTTGCACCGGTACATTTTGAAAGTACCGATCGGCACGTTGCGGCTGAGTTCGAGATCGCTTTCGATGCACAATTGGCAAGACTCCGGGTTCATCCGGTGGAATTTAGTGCAGATATCCTGCCAGCCGGTTCCCACCAACACCCTGCCGTGAAGGTCAATGATGCCGATCCCAATGTTGGTCAACTGGTAAAATTGGTCCATCAGCTTCTGAATTTTCTCACTGTCGATAATGTCGGAAAGTTCCAACGCGCCAATATCCGCCTCGGGGGAGAGGATAGCTTCGAGCTTGTTCCGAACTCGCTTCTCGCTTTCTCGTAACGCCTCCTCCAGCTTATCCCGCTCCTCTTCGGCCCGTTTGCGCCCGGTGATATCCTGGGCCGCACCGCTGAGTTTCCGACGGCGCCCCATGTCTGCAGCGACCAATTCACCGAACACCTGCAAACACCGCACTTCACCTGTATCCTGTCGGATGATCCGGTGTTGGATGCTGTATGGCTTGCCGTTTCGGACCGCATCATCAAGCGCCCGCTGAACCTCCGCCCAATCATCCGGATGGACAATGAGCTTCAGATCCTCCAGCGACAAGATGCGCCGGCCAACACCGTGCACACGATACCAATTATCGGAGAAGGTCCACAGATTCTCTTCAATGTCCCACTCCCAGGAGCCAACGTTGGCGAGTCGCTCGGCATTTACCATAATATGCTGCTGCTGCTCCAGCGCATCCTCCACCTGTTTGCGGAGGGTGATGTCGCTGACCAGAGCAAGAATAAGAACTCCGTTCATGGTTTCAATGAAACCGAGGCTGATTTCTACGGGGAATTCGCTTCCGTCCCTGCGGAGTCCAGAAGGTCAAGGAGTTCGCCCATCTGACTGATCCTGGGCGCTTCCAGGTATTGCGCTTCATGCTCTTCATGAACATTGCGGAAGCGTTCGGGTATGAGAACTGAATGGGGCTTCCCGATGAGCTCCAGCTTTGGATAACCGAACATCTGCTCGGTACGGGCATTAACAAGCAGAATAGCCCCTGAGTTGTCTATGACGACGACCCCTTCGGCTAGCGACTCAAGAAGGGTGCGTACCGTGACATCTTCCTGGAAAAGTCCGGTGACAAATCCTATTTGCCGCTGGATTCTCAACGCCTGTTCCTGGCTTATCTTTTCCTGGTTGATGTCGGGCAAAGTGGTTCTCCTTTAACCGGTTACAAATATTCTCCGGGACCTTGCGCTTCGCGGTTCAGCAACACACGGGACACCAGATTGGAAAATTATAATTGTACTACTCGATGGATAGGGAGCAACTCTCCTTTCAATTAATTAATGTGGCACATACTGTTCGGCCAGCCACCGCCAGAGAAAGGGCTTCTTCCGTCTTCAACCAGCACAACGGGTATTAGGCCATTCCTCCGAAAGCCTGGCGCTAAAGTTACTCGGCTCAGAAGTGCGGGGCTTCCCAGGCTCGAACCCAATGCTTTTTTTCCCGGTCAAAGGGATGGAAAGCAAGATGTATGGGCTATAATCTAGGTACGGTCCACGGACCCGATGAGCGACAATTCTTGATAAAGCCGAACCCTCCGGGAGGCATGTCAAAAGCTCAGCTACGGCGTGCCCCGTGGGTGAGCTAAACGTCGTTGTGGAGTCGATTCTTCCCCTAGCACAAGGAGGGCTGACAATGTGGAAGCCAGCAGAATCTATCGTTTCAGCCATGGTAGCCCTATCATTGCTACACCTTCTATCTGCAATCCCGTTTGCCGCCCATGCCGCAGTAATTCAGCTTCCGCAGACCGGGCAAAAAACCTGTTACAACCCGACGGGCACCCTGATTGACTGTTCCGGCACAAAACAAGATGGTGAACTCCAGACCGGAGTACCGGCGCCCACCTCCCGTTTTACTGCCAACACCGATGGCACCGTTACCGATAACCTCACCGGACTCATCTGGCTGAAGGATGCCAAATGCTTCCCCGCTCAGAACTGGCCCGATGCCCTGAACAGTGCCAATACCCTCCACACTGGCCAGTGCGGATTAAACGACAACTCGGTTGCAGGCGATTGGCGTCTCCCCAATATTCGCGAACTGGAGAGCCTCATTGATCTTTCCAGCATCAACCCTGCCCTTCCGGCCGGGGCACCTTTTATCAATGTCCAGACTGGTTACTATTGGTCTTCCAGTACGCATTCACACCTTGTTGCCAGGGCAAGGCACGTGTTCATGTCCAATGGTGCTATAAACGCCGTCGACAAGGCCAACACTGATCAATACGTTTGGCCCGTACGAGGTGGGCTGTAAGCCATTGTGCGATCTGGTGATTATGCTGCGTACGATAGTGGGAGGGTTACGCTGTTAATTCTCGGAGGTATTGCCCATGAAGAAATACATTCTTTTGCTTTGCTCGGTCATTTTGATTCATGGCTGCGGAGGAGGCGGTGGAGGAGGAGGAAATCCGGCCAGCAACAACCCTGTCCAGAAACAACCGACCAAGGCCGTTGTCAAACTTTACACACAGGGCTCTTTGCCACAGGGCACAGCAATGTCCGGCATCGGTATCACCATTAATCTCCCGGCAGGTGTAACAGTGACAACCGCTGCCAACGGTGGCGTGGGCAGCGAGGTAATTATCGGCTCGGGGGAAACCGCACCGGAAACGGTTGTGATTATTTCCGATTTTACCCCGGCCACGGGAACCTCCCCGGGTACTCTCAGCATGGTCCTGGCCAGTAAGGAGGCGGCAGGGTTTGGAATCGGCGAGTTTGCCACGGTGAATTGCGGTATAAGTGGCGGCAGCTATCCTAAGGCAACTGACTTCTTTACCAGTGACTTTAGGGCCATTGCTCTCAGGGGAGGCACTGCAGCTGGCCTTTCGCCGACGTTTACCGCTGTTATCGAGTAGTTTCACATCCTGAGCTTCCGGGTGGTAACTAGAGTTGCAATAACCAGCGGCAAGATGATCTTCTCTGGGCCGGGAAGATACGAGCCTTGCAAGGAGCGCAGCCAGAAAATCACATAATTTGCCGCCGGTGGCGCAGTTCCTCAGGAGGTTAAAGCCATGCTGATCAGAATCACGTTCCTGCTGCTCATCGTCTTTACCATTCCGTTTGCCGCCCGCGCCGCGGTTATTCAGCTTCCCAGGACCGGCCAGACCGACTGCTGGGATATTAAGGGCACTCTGATAGACTGCGCGCGCACCGGGGCAGATGGTGAAACATTAAAGGGTATCCTCTGGCCGTCGGCCCGCTTCATCGACAATGGCGACGGCACCTTGACGGATAAACTCACAGACCTGGTCTGGCTCAAAGAGACCAATTGTTTCGGCAGCATAACCTGGCAACAGGCCCTGGACGTTTCCAATGCCCTAGCGGCTGGGACCTGCGATCTGGCGGACGGCTCACGGGCCGGACAGTGGAGACTTCCTAACCGAAAGGAACTCCTGAGCCTTGCCAACTACAACATGCCCGACGGCGGTGAATGGCTGAACAGCCAGGGTTTCCGCCACGGCCAGCACACCTATTACTGGTCCTCGGATACCTGTCTTGCAAATGCGACGGCATACAAGTGGACGGTTCATTCGGTGGGGGCTGCCTACCCGGACAACTGGACCGCCCCCAGCGTCGGCAGCCATTTTGTAATTCCCGTCCGTAATGTGCTGACTACGGCAGTAACCGTCACGGGGGCGATAACAGGGGCGCACGGCAGCATTAGTTCTACCAACCCTCTGACCACAGCAGTCAAGTCTGCCATCGCCTTAACGCTAGCCGCCGATGCGGGCTACCGGCCAAACACTACCGTTACTGGTACCTGCCCGCCAGGCTCTTTTAGCGGCAACACTTATTATATCGACACCATCACCGCCGGCTGCTCCGTTAACTTCTCCTTTACCCCGATCACCTACACCTACACCATCAACACCTCCACCAGCGGCAGCGGCAGCATTGTCTGCACCCCCGCCGGACCTGTAAGCTACAACACGGCCGCTTCATGCACCGCTACACCGGCCACCGGCAACCACATCACCGGCGTCACCGTGGATGACGAGAACAAAGTCATAGATGACCCCAACACCTTTACCTATCCTTTCGGAGCCGTCAGCGCCGACCATATTATAAGCGCTGCCTTTGCGGTAAACAGTTACACCGTGACCTTTATCCCGGGCAGCAACGGCACCTTGGCCGGAGACGCCTGCCAGACGGTCAACTATGGCGGCAGCACGGGCGCGGTCACAGCCCTCCCCTCCACAGGCTATCATTTGTTAAACTGGACGGGTGAAAACGGTTTTGCTACGACGGATAATCCTCTGATGGTGGCCAATGTTACCGCCAGCCAGGTTGTCACGGCAAACTTCAGCGCCGCTACGCACACGGTCACGCCTGGCACCGCAGCTAACGGCGGCATAACCCCCGCAACGCCTCAGACCGTCAGCTACAACGACGTAACCAGCTTCACCGTAACCCCCGACACCGGCTACCGGATTGACTGGATAACAGGTTGCGGCGGATTGCTCAACAGCGCCACCTACACAACGGGTCCCATCACCGCCGACTGCTCCGTGAACTTCTCCTTTACCCCGATCACCTACACCATCGACACCACAACCAGCGGCAGCGGGAGCATCGCCTGCACCCCCGCCGGACCTGTAAGCTACAACACGGCCGCTTCATGCACCGTTACACCGGCCACCGGCAACCACATCACCGGCGTCACAGTGGATGACCAGAACCAACACATAAGTAACCCCAACACCTTAACCTATCCGTTCGGAGCCGTCACCGCCAACCATACTATAAGCGCTGCCTTTGCGGTAAACAGCTACACAGTGACCTTCATCCCGGGCAGCAACGGCAGCTTGACCGACGGCGACACCTACCAGCCGGTCAACTATGGGGGCAGCACCAGCGCGGTTACCGCCCTCCCCTCCACAGGCTACCATTTTTTAAACTGGACGGGTGACAACGGTTTCGCTACGACGACGGATAATCCGCTGACGGTGGCCAATGTCACCGCGAGCCAGGCTGTAACAGCAAATTTCAGCGCCGATACGCACACGGTCACGTCTGGCACCGCAGCTAACGGCCGCATAACCCCCGCAACGCCTCAGACCGTCAGCTACAACGGCGTAACCAGCTTTACCGTAACCCCCGACACCGGCTACCGGATTGCCTCGGTAACAGGTTGCGGCGGATTGCTCAACAGCGTCACCTACACAATGGGTCCCATAACCGCCGACTGCTCCGTTACCTTCTCCTTTACCCCGATCACCTACGCAATCAGCACCTCCACCAGTGGCAGCGGCGGCATTGCATGCACCCCCTCCGGACCTCTAAGCTACAACACGGCCGTTTCATGCACCGCTACACCGGCCACCGGCAACCACATCACGCGCGTCACCGTGGATGGCCAGAACAAAGTCATAGATGACCCCATCACCTTAAACTATCCGTTCGGAGCCGTCACCGCCAACCATACTATCAGCGTTGCCTTTGCGGTAAACAGCTACACCGTGACCTTCATCCCTGGCAGCAACGGCACCTTGACCGGCAGCGCCGGCCAGACGGTCAACTATGGCGGCAGCACCAGCGCGGTTACCGCCCTCCCCTCCACAGGCTACCATTTGGTAAACTGGACGGGTGACATCGGTTTCGCTACGACGAATAATCCACTGACGGTGGCCAATGTCACCGCCAGCCGGACTGTAACAGCAAACTTCGCCGCCGATATGCACACGGTCACGCCTGGCACCGCAGCTAACGGCCGCCTAACCCCCGCAACGCCTCAGACCGTCAGCGACAACGGCGCAACCAGTTTTACCGTAACCCCCGACACCGGCTACCGGATTGCTTCGGTAACAGGTTGCGGCGGATTGCTCAACAGCGCCACCTACACAACGGGTTCCATAACCGCCGACTGCTCCATCTCCGCAACTTTTGCGGCAGATCCCCCGGCTACCTACGCCATTTCCGGCACTTCCCCGGATGGAAACGGGGCTATCTCCTGCCCTTCGGCAGTGACATCAGGCGGCCCAGCGACCTGCACCATCACCTTGCAACCTGGCTTTCAGCTGGCTACCCTGACTGATAACGGCACAGACAGCCTCGCCCTCGTCAGCAACAATATCTACACCATCACCAATGTTACCGGCAACCACACCGTTGCCGCCACTTTTACCGCCAACACATATACCATTGAGGAGATACTGCAAGAATACAAGTCGGTAGAGGGGAAAGTACAGCTTCCCGGTAGTGAGAAGACCCGTTGCGACATCGCACCCTTAGGCGTTGATGGCAAACCCCGGCCTGACGGAACGGTAGATGTGGCGGATCTGATAATTATGCTGCGAAAGCTGGTAGGAGTGATCAGCTGGTAACGCAATTGCCGCGAAGACCGGCTCGCGCTGGGTTGGTATCATTCCAGTGCTTCACCGTTGCTATTTGAAGAACGGACAGTACAATAATGAAAAACGATCCAACAAAATGGAGGTACCTCATGCTGAAGAACATCGTACTTTGCGCTGGCATTCTTTTACTCCTTTCAGCCTGCGCCGTCCAACACGCGAACCTCGACACCAATCCGGCCTTCTCTTCCCACCGATACACCAGCCATGATCTGGAGATTCTCTGGAAATCGGATAAAACCGCTAACGGTATCCGCATCGAAGGAACGGTCAAAAACGTACGCACCGAATTATCCTACAATTCATTGGAGTTAAGGGCTAAACTGCTCGACGAAAATGGAAAAGTCCTGGCAAGGGGAAATCACGTTTTTCTGGATCGTTTCGTCGGTTCAGAACCATTCAGTATGGACTTCCCCCTGGTACAGAGTGATAGGCTTAAAAGCATCAATTTCTCTTACTCGTACGGTACGGTGGAGGACCATTACCTAAAGGATTTCGAGTCTGCACCGTAGAAGGACGCTTAATAATGCAGCAAATACATCGCCCCCTTAACCTGTTGGTTTAGGGGGCGATGTATTGTGAACTGGGGGATGATTTGGGGCCGGCCCCGGCGCTATCTTCTTTCAACATTTTACAATTTCTTTAAAAGCCGTGCCATTTTCATTTGGGTATCTTTTTTCGATAATTCCCTAGGCGCGCTTGTGTCATATCCAAGCTCTGCCAGCGCAGTGGGACGGTTTCCGACCTCGCCAGAAGTAGGAGTCAAGCTATGGGTCCTTTTCGTATTGGCGCCGAACAAACTTTTAATAAAATCAATCATACTGTTCTCCTTGCATGTATAACAGCTGAATACTATCAGCTTTCCTGGTTGTACTGAAAATGCCCTATGCCTGCCCGGTTTGAGTCGCCTTTCGTGCAGCACCACCTGTACGGTACCGTGCTCCAGCAACTGAAGCCGGCCGGTGTTGATGTTCGCCTCTTACCTGACGCTACAATGGGGTCGTGTTGGATAGCCTCCAATGTCGTATTTAGAACACAAAAAAGCCGGGGCTTGGTATCGTGTTAGCGATATTTCGGCGACCCGGCTGTCTCGTTGAGACCCTTAGGCTTTCCGTCCTATCCTCGCGGACAGTTTAGTATTGTCGTGTATCTGTTTGATTTGTCGTCATCCCACCTTACACGCACGCGAAATTAAAGCAAGCATCAATTCCTCCGGCAAGAATCTGCAGACCGGAGATGGCGAGCGCCAGTGGTCAAAAGATGACGCCGCGGCGAAGTCACCGCTTCCGCCTCCACCCTGCCACCGGGCATTACAGCTCCACTTCGGCAGGTGCAGCGCTTCCGGCGGAAACCGCTTTTCGCGGCCGCACCCGGGTCAGAAGTTCATCCATATAATAGTAGACCACCGGCGTGATGTAGAGTGTCAACAACTGCGAAGTCAGCAACCCCCCCACAACCGCGAGCCCCAGCGGCTGCCGCGACTCCCCGCCTGCGCCCAGTCCCAGGGCTATCGGCAGGGTCCCCATCAGGGCCGCCATGGTGGTCATCATGATCGGCCTGAAACGCACGACAGCCCCTTCATAAATGGCGTCCAGCGGCCGCTTCCCTTCGGTCCGCTCGGCCTCCAGGGCGAAGTCGATCATCATGATGGCGTTCTTCTTGACGATCCCGAGCAGCATGATGATCCCGACAAAACCGTAGATGTTGAGGTCGCGGCCAAAGATCATCAGGGTGATCAGTGCCCCGAAACCGGCGGCCGGCAACCCGGACAGGATGGTGATCGGGTGGATATAGCTTTCATAGAGCACGCCGAGCACAACGTAGATGACAAAGATGGCTATGATCAGCAGCATCCATAACCCGCTGAACGACGACTTGAAGGCCTGGGCGGTACCCTGGAAACTGGTGCTGACGGACGCCGGGAGTGCTGTACCGGCGAGGTTATCAACCAGCTTCATGCCGTCTCCCAGGGCTACCCCAGGGCGCAGATTGAATGAGATGGTTACCGCCGGGAGCTGCCCCAAATGGTTAACCGCCAGCGGTCCGATGGTTTTGGTAATGGCCGCGATGGTTTCCAGAGGCACCAACTGCCCGTTTGTGGCATGGATGTAGAGCATGCTCAGTGCTGCCGGGTCTCCCTGGTAGAGCGGGTCAAGTTCGAGGATGACCTGGTACTGATTGGTCGGGGCAAAGATGGAAGAAACCTGACGCGAACCGTAGGCATAGGCGAGGGCATCCTCCACCTGAAGCACGGTGAGTCCCAGCGCCGCCACCTTGTCCCGATTGATCTCGACATGGACCTGGGGATTGCTGATCTGCAGGTCGCTGGTCACGTCCATGAGCTCCGGCAGCTTCCTAAGCTTGGCCTCGAACTCGGCAGCCACCCGGTACAGCTCATCCGTATCCTGCCCCTGCAGGGTGTACTGGTACATGCTTTTGGAGCTGGTGCCGCCGATCTGGATCGAGGGGACATTTTTCAGGAAGACGCTGATTCCCGCAACCTTGGCCAGTTTCGGGCGCAGTTCCTGGATGATCTCCTCTGTTGACAGCTTGCGTTCGTTGCGCGGTTTGAGACGCATGAAGAAACGGCCGGTATTGCTGCCACCGCCTCCCCCGATGGAGGACATGAAGCCGTCGATGTTGGGATCCTTGGCGATGATGGCAGCCACCGCTTCCTGATGCAGCTTCATCTCCGCGAAGGAAGTTCCCTGGGCCGTCTCGGTGCTGGCGTTGAGACGGCCGGTGTCTTCAGTCGGCAGGAATCCCATCGGAATCACGGTAAACAGCCAGCCGGTAACAAGCGTGAGCAGCAGTGTCACGACCAGGGTTGTGCGCCGGAAGTGCAGCACCTGCTTCAGTGAGCGCTGGTAGATCCCGAGCATACCGTCGAAGAAACGCTCCAGTGCGAGGTACAGCCGTCCATGATGTTCAGTCGCCGGCGCTTTCAGAAAGCGGCTGCAGAGCATGGGGGTCAGGGTCAGGGAAACGAAACAGGAGACCAGAATAGCCACGCTGATCGTTATGGCAAATTCGTTCAAAAGGCGCCCGAGGATGCCGCCCATGAACAGTACCGGGATAAAGACCGCCACCAGCGAGATGGTCATCGAGATGATGGTGAAGCCTATCTCCTTGGAGCCCTTGAGGGCGGCCTCCATGGCGCTGGCCCCCTTTTCCATGTGACGGACGATATTCTCCAGCATGACAATGGCGTCATCCACGACAAAGCCGACCGCCAGGGTCAGGGCCATCATGGAGAGGTTGTTGATGGAGAAGCCTAGCAGATGCATGACGGAGAAGGTGCCGACGATGGACATCGGCACCGCCAAGGCGGGGATGATGGTGGCGGACAGATTGCGCAGAAAGAGAAAGATCACCATGATGACCAGGCCGATGGTCAGACAGAGGGTGAACTTGACGTCGTGCATCGATTCGCGGATCTGGATGGAGCGGTCAAACAGCACGTTCAGCTCGACCGAGGCCGGCATCTGGCTGCGAAAGGTCGGCAGCAGCTTCTTGACGTTGTCTACGACCTCGATGGTGTTGGTTCCGGGCTGGCGTTGGACGGTCAGGACAATGGCTCGGGAGCTGTTGTACCAGCCTGCCGTCTTGGTGTCCTCAACGGTGTCGATGATCTGCCCGAGTTCACCCAGGCGGACTGGCGAGCCGTCCCGATAGGCCACCACCATCTGCCGGTAGGCGGCTGCCTTGAACATCTGCCCGTTGGCTTCGATGGTGAATGCCTGCTTTGTCCCATCCAGGGTCCCGGTCGGCAGGTTGACGTTCGCGCCTCCGATCGCCGTCGCCACTTCGTCAATGCCGATCTGGCGGGAGGCCAGCGCCTTGGGATCAAGCTGGGCCCGCACGGCGTATTTCTGCGAACCGTTCACATTTACCTGGGCCACGCCGCTGATGGTTGAGAGCCGTTGTGCGATCATGGTCTGAGCAAACTCGTCAACCGCGGAAAGCGGCAGCGTAGGGGAGCTGAGCGCCAGGTACAGGACCGGCTGATCCGCAGGGTTCACCTTGCGAAACGAGGGCGGCGTCGTCATGTTTTTCGGAAGCGAACGGCTGGCTGCCGATATGGCCGCCTGCACATCCTGGGCAGCCGCATCGATACTGCGGTCCAAGTTGAACTGGAGGGTGATCCTGGTCGTGCCGACACCGTTGGTCGAGGTCATGGAATCGACACCGGCAATGGTCGACAGCTGGTTCTCCAGCGGGGTTGCCACCGCCGCTGCCATGGTATCCGGATTGGCGCCGGGCAGGTTGGCGTTGACCTGGATGGTCGGGAAATCAACGTTGGGCAGGTCGTTCACCGGAAGCAGGCGATAGGATACCACCCCGAAAATGAAGATGGCCATCATGATAAGGGAGGTCATGATCGGCCTGCGTATGAAGATATCCGCGATATTCATTATTTGGGACCCACGGCCGGCTGCCTGTCTTTAGTGGCAACCGTGGCACCCGGGGTCAGGCGGAGCTGGCCGTCCACCACCACGGTCTCACCCGGCGCGAGCCCCTTCTCGACAACCGTATCCTCGCCCGCCGCAGCACTGGGCGTTACCTGGCGCATCTCCACCTTCTTGTCAGACTTCACCACATAGACGAACTGCCCCTGCTGGCTGGTCTGGATGGCAACGGTCGGGACAACCACGGCATTTTTCCGTTGCCCAAGCGTCATGACCACATCGGTAAACTGGCCCGGCCAGAGCTTTTTGGATTTGTTGGCAAAAGCCCCCTTGAGCTTGATGGTACCGGTTGCAGCGTTCACCGAATTATCCAGGAAACTGATGGTGCCGATCTCGGTGCTCCCCGGTTCGTTGGGGATAACCGCCTCGATCTTCAGCTCATTGCCGGCCATGGCCCTCTTGACCTCGGCCAGCAGTTTTTCCGGAATGGAAAAGGTGGCGTTGATCGGACTCACCTGGTTGATGGTGACGATCGGCAGATCGTTTGCCTTCACGAGGTTTCCCGGGTGCAGAGCCAGGGTGCCGGTCCGGCCGGAGATCGGCGAACGGATGGAGCAGTAGCCGAGCTGGATCCGGGCGCTTTTGACGGCCCCACGGTCAGCGGCCACGTTAGCGGCAAATGATTCGGCATTGGCTCGCAGCAGGTCATACTGGTCTCGGGTCACGATCCCGTCCTTCAGTAATCCCTCGTAGCGGAGGGCCTGCTCACGTGCGAATTTCGCCTGGGCCTGATCCCTGGCCAGGGCTGCCTCGCTCTGGACCAGTGTTGCCAGGAAAGGCTCCGGGTCGATGCTGATCAGCAAGGCTCCCTTTTCTACGTCGCTCCCTTCCTGGAAATGGACCCGGGCGATCTGGCCGCTTACCTGCGACTTGATGGCAACGCTGGTGAATGCCTCGATGTTGCCGATGGCTTTCACCTGGACCGGCATATCTTTCTGCAGAGCCTGAGCCACCGTTACTGGTACCGGCGGTTTGGTCTTGGGCTTCTCTTTTTTTGCCGTGCAGGAGATGCAGAGTAGTACTACAAGAGAACTCACGAGGATTTTTGAAGTTTGCTTCATGGTATCCTTTTTTCTGGCATCGGTATGGCAGCTATTGCCCTACCCATCCCCTACCTTACCGTCTAATTGTGGAGGAAATGGGGAAGAACCGGTTATTTTTATCCCAGTATAGCTCAAAACTTGGGGATCCGGATACGACTTATCATGAGTGAACCGGAAAGCGCGAAGAGCAGAACCATGGGATGCAGCGTGAAGCCGGCGAAAAAGAGCTTTCCGAACCAGAGGGAGCCGCCCAAGGCGCCCTGTGAGGCGGCCACCCCCAGCACTATGACCAGCAGCAGCGAGGTCGGAATGGGAGTCCCTTCGAAGTACTTCACCTTCCCCCCCTCAGAAAGAGCCTCGGCCGTAACGTTGTAGCGCGCCAGGCGGGATACTCCGCAGGCGACAAAATAGGTCAGGATGACGCGGTCGTATAAGCCCTGCATGCCGCAACCGTAGCCGATCACGGCCGGGGCGACACCGAAGGAGATGACATCGGACAGGGAGTCGAGTTCGCGGCCCAGGTAGGAGGTCTTCTGGCGCCACCGGGCCACCCGCCCGTCCAGGACATCGAAGACGAAGGCGGCAAAGACCAGCCCGCAGGCAAAATAGATATGCCGTACCTCGAAGGCCTGCAGGTAGCTCAGGGTGGAAAACAGGGCACCCGTGCCGCAAACCGCGTTTGCCAGCGTGAACCAGTCGGCAAGCTGGAACTCGCGAATCATGGAGAAGTGCTTCTGCATTTTAGGAATATTCATAGTCTATGGTGTCTCCCACGCGACGTTAAGCAGTCAGGACGCCGATCGCCGGCGGTGAGCCTGCGAGCCCGGATGTTACCCTCCTTTGCAAAGGGGGGCAATGGGGGATTGACTGGAGAGGGCATCGGTTACTTTGGAGTCGCCTGATATCCCTTCAGCGTCGCCCGTAAAAACTCCTCCGTTGTCATCGTTTTCCCATCGGAGAACTTTATCAGATATGGTTTACCAGAGATATAGGATTTTGAAGCGCATATTTTTATAAAATCGTCAGCGCCCCTCCGGGTCCTCCGGGTCCACCCTTTACTCACGGAACTATCCTCCTCGGTTCGTCGCGTCCGGTTCAAAAGGGTTCCGCTCAAGTTTCAGTCAATGCAGAGCTACTCCAGGGTGAAATAGAAGCTCGCTCCCCCGCCCGGTTTGCTCTCGGCCCAGACCCGGCCGCCATCGCTCTTGATGATTTTGTCCACCGTGGCCATCCCGATGCCGTGCCCCTCGACGGCCGTTCCCGGGATCCGCTGGAAGGGAACAAAGAGCTGGTCGGCCCAGGCCATGTCGAACCCGGGCCCGTTGTCCCGGACGAAGCAGACCGGTTTTCCTCCCAGCTGCCTCACCCCGAACTCGATGACCGTTTTTTCCTGGCCCAAGCTGTACTTCCAGGCGTTGCCGATCAGGTTGTCCAGGACGCTGCGGCACAGCCCCGGGTCGCCGTTGACCGTTACCCCTCGGGCGATCCGGAAGGTGACCCGCCGCTGCGGCTCCGTGAGTCTCAGCTCCGCAGCCACCTGTTTTGCCATCTCGCTCAGATCGATGCTTTCCCGGCGCAGTGCGACCCGGGTGAGGCGCGCAAAGTCGAGCTGGGAAGAGATGAGCGCCTTCATGCGCAGGGTCGCGTCATAGATGCCCCTGAGGTATCCCAGGGACTGAGCATCGAGCTGGTCGCTGCAAAGTCCGCTGAGCACCTGACAATAGCCGTTGATGGCCGTAAGCGGAGTGCACAGGTCGTGGGAAACGGTGGCGTTGAACGCCTCCAGTTCGGTGTTGGCCTCGGTCAGGACTTGCACCTCCTTAAGGAGACGCTGCGTCTCGTCGTAGCTCAGGGGAAAGCCTGCTCCGGCCCCGCCGGCGTTAGGCTGGTCATCCGCACGCCGGCGCAATCCGGCGGCCCAGCCCGGCTGGTCCTGGATTCTTTTCGCTGTCCGATCTCGGTGTATCCACTTCTGGGCTTGCCTGCCCCCCACTATTGTCTGGTACATAATAGTTCCTTTTTATCGAGCAGTTATCGGCTCCTGCGTCTGGCTTTCTTGCCCGGGTGCGGCGATGCAGTCATCGTCCCGCTTCAGGCCGGCCTGAATCCTTTCCGACCAGGTCCTCCAGCAATGCTCCCGAGGCATCGTTTGGCTCGGAGACCTGCTGGTAATACTCTTTCGTTGAGAGCATCACAATGCTGGCGCCTGCGACCAGATGCCTGCCGGCAATCGCGCAGCCGGCCGGAGCGGCCGGCTGCTCCAGGGAGCACCCCGTTGCAGCACTTCCTGACTCTGATCCTGAGTCAAGTTGGGAATCCGGCGCATATTCAGCCGCACGCGAAGTCATGGGGCAGATGGTTATCACTATCGCGCTGAGCACTGTTACTAAGGCGGTCAGGATGCTGGTGGATTTCATGGTTACTCCCTTATGGGACCCGTAAACTTCGAGTCCGACAGCTGCGCATCTTCCCCAGGCTCCGAAAACTGTTTTTCTGATCCTAGCCGACTTCCTGCAGCCACAACAACTTTGGTTTCACGGACAGTTCGAAACCAGTCAGATTACGACAAGGGAACCGCAACTTACGTGCCAGAGAAATGCGGAGGCTGCTGCAAGCACAAGGAGCTGAAACTACTGGACAATTTGAAAGAGGACATCAGGGGGGGAAGGATTAATCCAATCGCGGAATCCGTCACGGTTAACATAACTGCAACATATGACGGGCAGGGTTGTGGCAGGCGTTTAGCTGTCCTCCAGCTTTATCAAACGATATCAGACCGTTGCACTCGCCGGATATTCTGATTTATCTTGGCGCGTTAGTTGCCTTATCACTTCCAGGCAGAGGTGGAAACCAAATGCCAAAAAAAAGGTCCAGGAGGCAACTACATGTCCTTAATAATTTATCTCATCGGTTTTGCTATGGTCATCGGCGGCATTGCGTGGGCTCTTATCGTGGCCGGGGTAAGCACCCTCCACGTGATGATCACGACTGTCATACTGCTCGGGATCGCGATCATAACCGGAGTGACCCAAACCCGCACCAGAGACTGATCCGGCATCCTCCCCCTGCGCTGCGGTTCGATTCCGGTCCTCCCGGCGACCGCAGCCAGGCGCCGAGGCGAGAGGTCACAGCCACCGGACGAATAAATTCACCAACCAGTCCCTGACCCTGGGCAACCCAGGGCTGTCTTTCCACTCTTCCCATCGGATCGCTTTGGAATCCGCCAGGTCTTTGGCAAACATCTGCTCCATTCCGGCGGCAAACTCCTTGTTCAGGATAATCGCATTCACCTCGTCATTGTTCAGTAAGCTCAGAAAGTCCATGTTGGTTGAGCCGACTGTTGACCAGACACTGTCAATCACTGCGGTTTTGGCGTGCAGCAGGGAGTTTTGGTGTTCGTAGATCTTCACTCCAGACTTCAAAAGCTTGGAATAATGATGCCTCTGTGCATAGAATGCCAGCTAATCCCCGGGAGTACGATCTTTACGTCGACGCCGCGCCTGGCTGCATCGGTCAGGGCCGTTACTATCTGGTCGTCAGGGACGAAATAGGAATTCGTCAGGTGAATCGAATTCTCTGCAAAAACGATGGCCGACACATAGACTATAAACGGGACCCTGTTGGTCTGTCCCGGAGTGCTGCCGACCACCCGCACCAGGGCATTCCCCTTTTCTTTCAGATCCGGGAAAAAGGACCGATCTGAAAGTTTAGGCCCCTTCTGCTGCCTCCAGGTATCCAGAAAAAGCTTCTGAAATTCAGCCACCGCCGGGCCTTCAACCTGGATATCCGTATCACGCCAATGAATGGGCGACTTGGCGCCCTGTTTTCGTCTGCGTAGACTGCTCGAATACACCTTGCTGATGTTGACGCCGCCGATTATGGCGACCTTGCCGTCCACCAGCAAAATCTTGCGGTGGTCCCGGTGGGTAAGGTCCAGTGGGATGATCGGGTTGAAACCGACGACCTGGATGCCGCCGTCGCGCAGGCCCTGGAAAAAAGAGGCGGGAGTATTGAGACTTCCCACGCTGTCATAGATGATATGTACCTGCACGCCTTGGCTCTGCTTTCGCAGCAGCAGCGCGGCAAATTTGCGCCCTGTTTCATCATCTTCAAAGATGTAGCTCTCCAGGTTGATATGGTCTTTGGCACTTTGAAGTGCCTTGAACATTGCGGCATAGGTAGCCGGACCATCGGCGAGCAGAGTGACCTTGTTCCCCTTGGTGAGCGGGCTTTCGGATATGGATTCCACCACGGCAGTATGGCGTTCCACGAGGTCCGTCGGGTCGACCGATCGCTTCAGCCGCTCCATGATGGCTTTGCTTTTTTCGGGAGACAGCGACCCTCTGGACGAAACGATTTGCCGGGGCGCCCGAGCCGTCGGCGCCTCATCGATAATTCGGGATACGTCAGGTAAGCTCGCACACCCCGCGAGGCTCAAGACGGCTGGCAGCAGAAGGAATCGATAGTAGGGCTTGAAGGTCGTCATGTCTTTATCTTCTCTGGAAAATCTTCTGTTTTACCAGCGTCCGCCTGCGGGGGTGCGAAACCGGTCCTCTCTTTAAGCTCTGCAATGACCTGGGCGCCGAAGAGCAGGATCAGCGTTACCATCTCTATGCTGAGAAGGGCCACCACGGTGATGGCGATGGACCCGTAAATCACATTCACCATGGATACAGCCGCGTAATACCAGACCAGCACCCGGCGGGTGATCTCCCATAAAAGCGTCGCAGTCATCCCCCCGATGAGCGCGTGAGAGAACCTGACCCGCACCAAAGGGAGCACCAGGTAGAAGGAGGTGAGCAGCAGGATCTCGCCGACGATCCCCAGGACATAGAGCGCCACCCCGGTGGCCCCTGCCAGGTTCAAACTCCAGCCAAGGATCGTCAGGTGCCTGCTTTCGAGCGTCTCGATGGCGCCCACAATAAAGGAAACCAGCACGATCCCCAGTCCCATGACGGCGATATACCCATAGGGAATAATTGCCGAGACCAGATAGTTGCGACGGGGCACCTTGGCACTGCGGGAAAAGATCACCGACATGGCGCTTTGCAGCATGGAAAAGGCCAGGGAGCTGAAAAAGAGCAGGCCGATAAAGCCGATGAAACCGATCGCGGTGCGGTGTTCCAGGAAGGCCCGGACCTGTTCGGTCAAGGTTGCCGCGTAGCCGGGGATCACCATTTCCAGGTACCTCGACAAGGTGTGAATCAGCCGCTGTTCCTCGATGAAATTGGTCAGCACAACCATGGCGAGGATGGACAGGGGAACGATGGACAGCAGGGTGTAATAGGCGACCGCTCCTGCCAGAAGCAGCCCCTGATTGTGGATGAATCCGCGCACCACCCGCAGCACAAAGTCGAAGATGCGATGGGTAAGTCGATACAGCATTTGCCGGTTGTCCATAGTGGTTCCCGATCAGAGCCTCACGCCGCCCCAGCGGCGCTTCATTACTGAATCTAACTCCTCCTACCGTCTTCACCGATCCTGGTCGCGCCACCCGACGGCGCCGAAATGCGAATCGCCGGTGAAGGTGTAGACAAGGCTCACGGTTCCGTCACTTTGATGCCTGCTCGGCTGGCTGCCGTATTGCGATTGGCGGATCGACTCCACGTATTGCAGGCCGAGACCGTGGCGACGGTAGACCCTGACGTTGAATCCGGTCTTGACGCGCACAATCGCCTCCGATCCCCCGGCGTTATCCAGGGAATTGCTGGTGCTGATGAACTTGCCTGTGCCGGCGACATAGTAGCCGCGCGCGTCCAGTTCGAGTACGGCCCTTTTGCCAAAGAGCAGACGCAGTGCGAGGAGCGCCTGCGGGGCGACGCCGTAGTGGTAGTCCCGGTCTCCCGTGGCAACCGGGGTCGATCCGGCGGCACCGAAGCCTACTCCTCCCAATAGAGATCCCTGCAGCGCCACTCCGGGGGCCACCCAGTACTGGGCGGTCGTGCCCAGCGAGAGGGCCGTGGTCGAGACCCGGAAGACGGTGGGCGACAGGTAGTCGTAGCTGCCGTAGAGCCCCCAGATGCCACGGTAGTCATCGCCGGAGTGGTAATCCTTGCCGTACAAAAGGCCGCGCAAAAGGACGTCGTTGAGGGGGTTTTGCGCCCTGGCCTGGCCGCTGATCTCGAAGTCGAAGTAGTCCAGGGGGCGCCGGTAGGTGTACCCCGGTTTCCCGGGGGGTCCTGGCTCGGGAATACCGGCTTGAACCGGTCGCCGAAGGCCAAGCGGTTGAACGCTGTGGGCGGCGAGAGTATCGCAGCGCCGGCCTCGTGCCAGAGGTCGGGCTTGGCGCCGTTTTCTTTGAGCACCAGTCCCGCCATCCGGAACAGCGCCTCGCCCAGCAGGCTCCCCGCGTTGCCCGTCGTGATCATGTCGTTGATGGAGGGGGGATCGGTCTCGCCGGCCATTTTCCACAGAAAGCTTCCGACATTGCTGTAGGCAAGCGATTCCCAGAAGCCCAGGCCGGAGGAGCGCGCCAACCCGTACATGGTCGCTCCCTGGTAGGGATGGGCAAATTGATTGACGTTGAAGGGATCCTTGTCGAAGACCCAGTCTTGTTTCCTCAGGTGATCCCAGGTGCTGGAGAAGGTCGAACTGTACACCTTTTTGTCGTCCTCGGTCTGGTTGGGATACGTGACCCTGTCATAGGCGTTCAGCAGTATCAGAAACCCCGGCACCTCGAGGGCGGGAATGAGATAGCTTTTGCCGGCTCCGGTCTCCCAGGAGTGAATCGTTCCTGAGGTCGAGTCCGCTGGCGCCCTTGCCGCGCCCGCTGCCAAGGTGCCGACGCCGTCGGCTTCCGGCTCCTTGCCGCGCCGCCAGTGTAACTCGTCCCCGGTCTTCCCGGGTGCTGTCGGCGGCACTGCCTGCGATGCGGGGGCGACCGATTCCGGAGCAGTCGAAGGTCCCGGCACCGGGGTCTGGTTGTCGAATCCTGTGATCACCGGCAAAAACATGGCGAGAGCCAGTATTTTGATCATGGGTCCCGTTGCGGCACCGACTATCTTGTTCATGTCTACCTCGATCTGTTCAGATTCGGCCGTATCAGCCTGACTCGCGTCTGGTTAAGTATACAGCTTTCGGCTACCAGTTTCCGTCCCGGCGTCCCGGCTTTGCCGTTTGGCCATCGGCCCTGCCCTGCGAAGAAGGTATTGGCAGCTAACGTGCCAGAACAGGTGTGCGGAGCCTGCGGGAGCCAAGGGCCTGGATCTGCATGTGGAAATGGAAAGGGGCGTGCGCCCTGTGCAGGGCTAGGCGTCAGCCAAAGCCGTCACCCTTGGCACAAGCTGCCATATATGACGGATTCGAGGGAGGCTTTGATGAGGGGATGGAGTGAACGGTTGTCCGGAGTCTCCATTGAAATGAGGTAACTGTTCAGCATATGCAATTTACATTTAACAGGTTTCGCAACGCAGGGGCGACCCGGTGGGTCGCCCTCTTGCCAAGGCCGACCAGAAACCTTGCACTGGTGAACCTAAATCGAAAGCAGGGCGACCCACCGGGTCGCCCCTACGGGTTGGGGGCAAGCGGAGTTATGGGCCTGGTCATACTGAATAATTACATTGATTGGTTCTACGCCGCTCCTGCTACTTGCCCCAGAATTGGTTGAACTGTCCGATCTTTTGCTGAAGCTTGCCGCCTACCCTTTCAGCGGCGCCCTCGGCCTCCAGTTTTGAATTGTCGCTTATGATCCCGGCGACCTCCTTGACAGCTCCTTTCACCTGGTGCAGCGCGCCTTCCGATTTGTCCTTCGTGCTGGAATTCATGGTAACCCTCCTTAGGGTTGCTGCCGCCCGGACGAGATACTCCTCCCTAGCGTAAAATTTCACTACAACTAACGTGCCAGGCAACTTGTCGAGCTCAACTGTTAGATATCGCTGTCAAAACAAAAGCTCGTGCACGGGTGGAAGCTAAACTACTGCCAGAGGGATCCGTCAGGTTTAACATAACTGCCATATATGACGTCCGCCTTGGTTGAATCACAAAAAAAAAGGCCTCGCACCGAGGAGGATAGCGAGGCCAATAGCAAAGGATTTCTATAATGGAGCTATTCCGATCAGCTCAGACTGCAAAGCGCGGAATGAGCACCGGCATAGGGGTGGTTATCGTTAATGGCGTTCGCCTCCATGACGCCCGTTATCATGATGTCCACCACCGCGATATCCGCCTCCCTCGTCCCAATACGGGAAAATACAGCCGGACAGCATCATGGCTGCCACGAAAAGCACTAAAGAAGATACTATTGATGACTTTTTCATTTTCTACTCCTTTTGTTCTTGTTGAGATTGCTCAGCGTTCCTGCATCCGCCAGGTCCCGGGCGGCATGGATTTCTATATCGTATCGCATCTTCTGTATTTTCCGCCAGAGAAGATTGAGCTCCTGGCCAAAGTCCATCCGCAGGTGGGCCGCAGGTCAATCATCCCGTGCGGCAATGAGAATGGCGGAGATAAGGGGTTCCACGCAGCCCGGAAAACCTGACACGCCGTAAATCGTTCCAGGCAGATCGTGAGGACGGGGCATATCCTTTCGTCGCCCAGCTGTTCAGGTTCGGCTAAGGGGGTAATAGCAGATAACGTGCCACATGACACTCGCGGGTCCCGCGGGTACAAGCATCCGATTGTATAGGGAAAGATACGAAATGGATTGTGGGGGCAGCGGAAAAACCGTCAGGTGAATCCGTCACGCTTAGCATAACCGCCAGATATGACGGGGACAGGCCCGCCTGCGACTACCTGAACCGTCCTTGACTTTTCACCCTTCGAATATAAGCTTTTCACAATAGCAGCTCCCCCCAAAGGGTGAGCTATATTCAATTCCTGCACCATCTATCTGGTTTTCCTTGCCGCTGCTCAGCTTCAATGTGCCAATTCGTCTGAGGTAAAAAAGCCATGGACTTATTTTTGGATCTTCAAGACCTGTATTACCTACTAAATAATTTGGGCCTGGCCGCTTTTATAAGATTGACTAGCTCTAGGATTTTGTCCTTGAATCACTATTACGTGCTAAGGCAAAGTATCAATAGCGCAAATAGTAACTTTACTTCTGCTACAAGGAAAATGGATATAGTTCCCATATCAGAAAATGACATCAGTGAAATAGAGGTGGCCCTACGCGAATGCGAAGTCGAAGACAAAAAGGAAATATTATCACGGTTGCTTTTTTACAAGAGCGGCTTGAGAAATTGCTATATCATAAGGCATGATAATAAGATCGCCCATATGCAGTGGATTATCTACCCTGAAGAAAACAGTGTCATCAAGGGAAAATATTGCAAAAAGTTTTATCCGCTTACTGGTTCACAAGTCATGATCGAAAACGCTTATACATTTCCGTCCTATCGGGGGCTTGGTTATCTATCCTCCGGGACTCAGCAATTGATGGACCTGGCACGAGAAAGGGGATACCGGTCAGCGGTATGCTATATCAGGAAGGATAAAATAGCTTCACTGAACGAATTCTGCAAGATGGGGTTCAGAATCACCAAGATAGTGCCGGAATACAAGGTAATGGGTAAAGTCTGGCGGGCGCTTTGAGCTAACCCTCTGTCGATTACTGGCGCCAGTTTCTCCTCACGAACCAAAAAATCCAACTGATTAACGGCAAACCGTGGGAACGTCCTCAGGGCGCGAGAACCGCCGCAGGAAGGCCGCTCCTGCGATAGCTGTTTCTACCGGAAAGCCCCCCAATCAGCTCTGACTGCTCAATCCCCAGCGTTTCACTTGTTATCCGCCTTTTCCGACCCGTCAAGCGTGAAGGGGTCGCCTCAACCACGCCATATCCGCACTTTGAGGACGGTGACATGCTCATCAGCGGCCATGACAGGAATGAGTCCGGGAAGGATGTTATTTGACCTTTGACTGCTATAATTTAGCGGTCCAGAGCTTGCCGCAGTATCGGGGCGGCCAGCGCCAGAGGAAGGAACGAGCCATGGGAACATCGGCGGGAGTGGGTTACAGCGTGCACAAGAACCCGGCGGAAGCGGGAAAAGAGGCGGCCCGGAAAGCGCTTGAACAGGCCGGCATGGCACAACCGGACTTCGTCTTCGTCTTTGCCACCGTCGGGTACAACCAGCAGGTGCTGATCCAGGCGGTACGGGAAGCGACGTCGGGGGCTCCCTTGAGCGGCTGTTCCGGCGAAGGGATCATAACCCGAGACATGGTTGCCGAGACCAACTTCGGCGTCTGTGTCATGGCGATCCGCTCGGACGAGCTGAGGTTTGCCAACGTACGCGTCCGGGGGATTGCCGCAGGAGACTTGGCCGGGGAACATCTGGCGGCACAGGTGAAACCAAGGCTTGCTGCTGACAGCATCGCGTGCTTCGTATTTGCCGACGGGCTGGTTTTCGATTTCGATCCCTTCCGGAAGGCTTTCGAGGACGCGCTTGGCTGCGACCGGCCCCTGCCCCTGTTCGGCGGATTGGCTGCCGACAACTGGGCCGCCCGGCAGACGTACCAGTACCATGACGATGAGGTATTTTCCCAGGGGATTTCCTGCGTCCTGATGTCGGGCAGCGGGGATGTCGCCTGGGGGGTCAACCACGGCTGTGTCCCCATCGGGACCAAACGCACCATAACACGCAGTAAAGGGAACATCATTTACGAGATCGACGGGATCCCCGCCCTGGAAGTCCTCAAGGATTATCTCGAGGAGGACTGGAAGAGCAAGTGGAACAAGGTTTCCCTGAACCTCTGCCTCGGGTTCAAGGCGCCCGAGCAGTTCCGGGGGGGTTACGGCGAGTTCGTGGTCCGCTACATGATGGGCAAGAACGACGAGGAAGGATATGTGACCATCCAGTCCGATGTCCAGGACGGCACCGAATTCTGGATGGTCCGCCGCGACAAGGATCTGATACGGGACGGTCTGCGTGTCATTGCGCGCCAGATAAAGGAGAAGACGGGGAGCCGCAAGCCCAAGTTCGTTCTGCAGTTCGAATGCATGGGGCGGGGCAAGGTCGTCTTCCGCGAGCAGGAGAAGATCGAGTTGCTCAAGTCGCTCCGGCAGGAGATCGGGGAAGCTATCCCGTGGATCGGTTTTTACAGCTACGGCGAGATCGGACCGATCGCGAGTTATAACTGCATACACAATTTCACGGCAGTCGTTGTTGCCGTCTACTGAACCTACCTCCCGAGGTACCATGCAAAAGGACGAGATCGCCCGCAACGCCACGCAGGACGCTGTCACAATAGCGACCCTGCAGCAGGAAAAAGAGGCCCTTTCCCAGCAGGTCAAGCGGCTGGTCAAGGCGGAGGGGAAGCTCTACGAGTACCAGCAGGAGCTCGATGCCCAGCTCAAAGAGTACAAGGAACTCTACGAGTTGATCAGAACGCTCAGTGCGTCCTTTGACCTCGATAAAATCTATGCATGTACCACAACCTACGTCGTCCAAAACCTCGAATACGAGAGGGCCGTCTTTTTCCAGTGCAGGGAAGACACCGGTTCCTACCAGGTCTGCGCCATTGACGGTTATTACGATCTGGAGGAAAGAAGCCGTGTTGAGGCGCTCACCATAGCATGCGACGCCCCTTTCCTGTCGTCCCTGATGGGGGGCAAGGAATATCTGCTCTGCAAGCCCGATTCGCAGGAAAGGGAACTCGCCCAGTATCGTGAAAAGCTGATCATGAACGAGTATTTCGTCTACCCGCTCGGGCACCATTCGCACCCCCATGCCCTCCTGGCGGTAGGGAACTCGGCGGGGAGCGCCGAGTTTTACCGGAGGGTGGACGAGAGCTACGGCACGCTGCTTTGCATGGGCAACCTCGTAGGTCTGGTCTCCTCCCTGATAGAAAATCATTTCTTCTACGGAAAAATGGAAAAAGCACTCGCGCAGGAAAAGCTTGCCGAGGCGAAATACCGCAACATCTTTGAAAACGCCGCGGAAGGCATTTTCCAAAGGACACCGGCCGGGCTTTATCTCAACGCAAACCCCGCCATGGCGCGGATGCTGGGATACGGGTCGGTCCCGGAACTGTTGGCCAAGGTCACCAACATCGGCCAGCAGCTTTATGTGCAGGGGGAGCGGCACGCGGAATTCACCCGACTGCTTGAGGAGCGCGGTGCGGTGGAGGGGTTCGAGGCCCAGATGTTTCGCAAGGATGGCAGCGTCGTCTGGGTTTCCATCAGTGCCCGCGTGGTACGCGACAACGCCAGACAGATTCTTTACTACGAAGGGATGGCCGAGGAGATCACCGAGCGCAAGAGATCGGAGGAGGCCCTTCGGGAGAGCGAGCAGAAATACCGGCAGCTCAGCGAAGCCCTGGAACAGAGGGTCAAGGAGACGGTGGACGAGCTGCGCCAGAAGGACAAGATACTGGCCAACCAGAGCCGGCAAACCGTCATGGGGGAGATGCTCAACAGCATCGCCCATCAGTGGCGCCAGCCGCTCAACATGCTGGGACTTCTCGCCCAGGACCTGCAAATGACCCAGAAAATGTCGGGGCTCAGCAAGGAGTTCGTCGAAGCCAATGTCAAAAAGACCCTGGAAATAATCCGCCAGCTGTCCAAAACCATCGACGACTTCCGATATTTCTTCAAATCCGACACCGAAAGAGTCGAGTTCAGGGCCTCCGAGCAGATCGAGAAAACCCTCTACCTTCTCGAAGGGAGTTTCAAGGCGCACGGCATCCGAACCGAGCTGGTCCAAACGGGCGATCCCGTCATCAACGGCTACCCAGGCGAATTCATCCAGGTTCTTCTCAACATCCTGATCAATGCCAGGGATGCGCTGATAGCCCGTGACGTCGGCACCCCGGCCATCAGCATCACGCTGTCCAGCCAGGAAAGCAAGACGGTCGTGTGCATCGCAGACAACGCCGGCGGTATCCCCGAAGAGATAATGGACAAGATATTCGAGCCGTATTTTTCGACCAAGGGTCCCAAGCAGGGGACCGGGATCGGCCTGTTCATGTGCAAGACCATCATCGAGAAGAACATGAACGGTTTTTTGAGCGTGCGCAATGTCGGTGACGGTGCGGAATTCAGGATAGAGGTATGAGCTGTCGCGAAAAGCCTTTCCCTCCCTGCTGCCTCAATCCGATCCGCGCTCCATGGATGTTGTTTCAGCGCGCCCAGAAATCCGCCAGGTCCTTCAAGATGCTCCCGGAAACCAGCTCCGTCACCTCGGACTCGAACCAATCGGCCGGCATGGAGCGGCTGTAACCCGGATCCAGGAACCTGTTGTCCATGAGGACGATTATGCCGCGGTCGGTCTCGGAGCGGATCACCCGTCCGGCGGCCTGAATCGCTTTCGCCATGGCGGGGATCGCGTAGGCGTACTCGAAACCGGCACCGAAGCGCCGCTGGTAGTAGTCACGCATCTGCTCGCGCTCCAGGTCGAAAGTGGGCAAGGGCGGGCCGACGACAAAGGCTCCGATCACCATCTCCCCCTGGTAGTCCATTCCCTCGGAAAACGACCCTCCCTGCACCGCGAACACGACGGTGGCGATGCTTTGAGCGCGCAGCTGGTCCAGGATCGCTTCGGACCGGGTGGGACTCATCTTCCGCTCCTGCTTCAGGGCGGCGAACCCGTCCGGTGCCTGGAACAGCTCGGCCACCCGCTCCATGAATTGGAAACTCGGGAAGAAGGCGAAATAGTTGCCGCGGCGCAGCGCCACGATCCTCCCGATGGCATCGGCGATCTTTGCGTAGTTGCGCTCACGCTGGGTGTACCTGGTGGAGATTTGGGGGATGATCAGCAGCTTGCGCAGATGCGCCGGAAAAGGGGTGAGGAATTCCGCGGTCTTCACGGTCTCCGGGTCCAGCCCGGAAAGCTTCGCGTAGTAGTCAAAGGGCTTCAGCGTCGCCGAAAACCCCACCACCTGCCGGTAGTCGGCGTAGCGATCCTTCAGCAGCTCCGAGGCATCGCAGCAGGTGATCTTGACGGTGCCCCCGCTTGGATGCGGGTGAAACGTGGTGAAGAACTCCTGCTTATCGGAATCCATGACGAACACGAGGGTCTGGGTGAACTCGGACCAGTAGAAGCCAAGGCGCAGGACCGGGTCCAGCCGGCGTATCTCGGCATCGGATTCCAGGTAGCGGGACAGGAAGCCTCGCAATTTGCCATCCTGGTCCAGAAATCGATCCAGGGGCGGGTCGATCCTCCCCGGTTGGGCGCCCCTGCCATTCCAGCAGGATGCGACAGCCTGAAGGCAGCCGTCCAGCAGTTCCTCGGCCTCGCGCCTTAGGTGCGAGGCAAGCTTGCGCAGTTCGCCACGCATCGTTTCGAGCACGAAAGACGAGAGCGCGGGAGAATAGTAGTCCATGGCGCGGGCCGGAAGGTTGTGCGCTTCATCGATCACCAGGTTGGGCTTTCCGGCCTGACCGATGGAGAGGCCCCTGACGCGGCCCAAAGCAGAGCGCGGGGCAAAGACATAGTTGTAGTCGCAGATCACTAGGTCGGCTTCCGGCACACCTTCGAGCTGCAGCTCGAAGGGACAGACCTGATACTGCTCGCCCAGATTGCGGAAGGTGCGGGCCTTCAACTTTCTCTTTTTAGCCATGATGTCGACGATGCCGGCGCCGGCAACCTTCGCGTAATAGTCGCGGGCATACTCGCAGTATTCGGGATTGCACAGCGGCTCGTCCTTGAAGCAGATCTTGCTTTTTGCCGTGATGGAAAGTGATTTGACAGGTGAGCCCGCCTTCTTGAAACGCTCGACGGCGTCTTCGGCTACCGAGTGCTGGCTGTTTTTGGGCGTGACGTAAACCACTTGCTGCCCGCGCGCCAGGGCCTCCCTCAGCACGGGGTGCAGCACCCCGACGGTCTTTCCGAGCCCGGTCGGGGCCTGGACCAGCATCGGGTTGCCCATGGTCATCCCCTCCTGAATCGACTGCATGAGCTCGATCTGCCCCGGACGCGGGCTTTCGAAGGGGAAAGCGAATCCGGAGGCGATCTTGCGCCGCCTCGCGGCACGTTTTTCCGCCTTGCCGGCTTCCAGGACCAGTTCATCCAGGCGCAGCTCCAGCCATTTCCGGTACATGGGAAGATCGAGGTCGAGTGCCAGGTCTTCGGACTGCCCGTTGCGGGAGGAAACGAGATGGAAGGTCAGCCGTGGCAGGACCTGGTGCTCAAGCCAGTAGAAGTAGCCGTAGGTCAAAAGTTGCAGGCAGTACGGATGGTCCAGCGGGTTGTCTGCGAGTCGGCGAGCCAGATCGCGCACGTTGAAGCCGGTCTTGATTTCCTCGATCCTGGGAGCCTCCCCCATGAAGATGCCGTCCATCCGTCCGTTGATCTGAAACCGGTACCCCCGCCTTTCGAACGTCCTGGTCACCGGCACCTCTGCCTGATAACTCGGGTCGCCCTTGGCCCTTTTGCGCTGCACGCGGACGTGTATCTCCTGGCCGTCCGAGTTCGAGGCTCCGTAGCCCGAATGGGTTTCGATACTTCCGGTCCGCGGTGCCGGCAATGCGAAATCGCCGAGCGGCATGGTGATAAGTTCAGTCACGGGTTTCAAGTTCCAAAGCGTCTCGCGCAAGGCGAGTGTTACCGCGGATTGGGGATCAGGCTGATATATCGACACTTTCCGCTGTTAGCAACCCCTTTGTCAAGCCGGAAAGTGACTGTTTGGCTCCTGCAGCCGTAGGGTGGGCCGTGCCCACCGGCAGCCGGGGGACGGACCCGCAAGTGGTGCCCCCTACAGAATCGGCGTTGCAGGGATACCCCTTGCGGGAATCCAAGCCGATGCTGACCGGCCGGCACCCCTGCCCAGACACTCCCTGACGGGATCTGGGGCTAAAGGCAGGGTCGTTTTTCTTCAGCGCGGCCCGATTGCAATGCCGAAAGAAGCGGCTATTCTCTTGTATGGGATTTCTAATTCAAACGCAAAAGGAGATTTATCATGAATCGTTTCATCGCTGCTATCGCACTATCCCTTTTCTGTGCCGGCATCGCTCCTGCCGCAGACATCACCGTTGTCGTCCTGCCGGCCAAGAACGGGAAGGTCACCTTCCCTCACAAAAAGCACGCGAATATGAAGAAGATGCCCTGCACGACCTGCCACGAGACCGATAAAGGGGGAAAGATTGCCGCCCTCGGCAAAGACTGGGCACACAAGACCTGCAAAGGTTGTCATACTGACAAGGGCAAGGGCCCCACCAAATGCAACGAGTGTCACAAGAAGTAGCGCCCCCGGCAGCTCGACCACGGCAGGCGGAGGCACCCGATGCCTCCGCCCCGGATCGACTCGCCAGCATCCCCTCTGCGCGACAATCAAAGGAAATCCTGATTAGTAAATCTGCTTATATAAGCCCCAGGATCAGCCTTCCGCCGGGAGTCTCGCGCCTTGGAGGGCGCTCCTTCAGAATTATGCACACGATTTCGGCGCATTACTGGCGGAAGATCAGCACTTCAGGAAGGAAATAATTCGCGTTTCTCACCGGAGGCGGATCCGGCAGGGGAGAGGGGAGCAACCTGTCGGGGAGGGATTTATCTCCTGAAGGGGTTATGCGCTCAGCTGCCGCAACTGCCTGGGAAGGGAGATGGTCTCTTTGCCGAGCGTGAAATAGAAGGTCGCCCCGCTTCCCACCTCCCCTTCGGCCCAGATTGTGCCGCCATGACGTTCGATAGCCCTTTTGACCGTGGCAAGCCCTATGCCGTTTCCTTCATACTCCGCTCCATGGAGCCGCTGGAACGCGCCAAACAGTTTATCCTGGTAGGCCATGTCGAAGCCGGTCCCGTTGTCGCTCACAAAGAAGACCTCCTGCCCATCCATGACATCGGTGCCGAACTCGATACACGCCGTTTTTTCCTGCGCGGTGTACTTCCAGGCATTGTTCAATAGATTTTCCACCACGAGCCTGAGCAGGGTTTTATCGCCCAGCACCTCCATCTCGGCTGCGATGCTGAAATCGACCTTGCGGGCTTTATCGGTTTGCCGCAGCATAAGGCTGCTGATGGTCGCCAGCCTGCTCAGATCGACTCGTTCCTCCGTTCGCATTCAACGGAGCCTGGACCAATACACGGAGGAGGTGACGCACGGACACTACTATCAGGCGAACTCACCAGGTCTGGCAAACATTAGCCAATACCTCGCCAGACGATCGGCATTTCCCTATAGCATAATTTGAACTTATTTATTAGTTTTATTTTTACCGCCTCTCCTGCTATCGACAGAAAGCCACGCCCGGCCGGGATTCCGGCCCTATCAATCGGGTAGCTGCTTCGCCACTCGCTAGGTATGCGTAGTGTTTTTAAAACGGTCCGCCAGTACTCTCCGCCCGGCGCCGGTGCGGGAAACCGGGGCTAGTGTCAGAAACGCTGACACCACTGAGCAAGACCACAAGCTGCCCCCCAGGAACCTGCCAGGCACTCGCAAGAATTAGAATTTACTTATTGACATTTTATTATAATATCTGATAATGAAGATGCTGAGCCGCCCGTATCAACCTTGAGACGCAGCATCCTCACGGAGAAAGGTCGCGCCAGCCTGACAGGTCCCGGGTATCCAGGCCCAGTGCAAGGTCATTGCTAACGACGCAGTTTACGCGTCGCCTGCGATGCGTAAACTGCGTTCCTGGTACGGTCAATCGGGAAGGAATAAGGCACCTGGCAGAGATTCAATGGTTACACGAGGAGACGATATTTTATGAGCAGACACCCCTTTGATGACCGACTCCACGCAAAAGCGGCCGATGCCGATGATATCAGGCTGATTTCCGAAGGGGGATGCTCACCCACCAAAAGTCCGGGTCCCGTCTGCATCGACTCGATACAGGTGACCCATAACTGCACGACCGAATCTCAGCACACGAGCTACCGCTCTGCAACCGGTGCCTGTACCATGTTTGCCGCGCCAGATACTTCGATTTTTTCGGTTTCCCCGGAACACGCCTCGGAACTGGACAAGGGGGCGATACCTGACGTTATCCGAACCAGGTTTGAGCAGCATGGGGTCCCGCTTTCCGACCGCGCCCGGGTCAGCGTGCAGCAGCTCAGGAAGATATGGGTCATCAGCGACCAGGACGACAGGTATTCCATCCGGAAACTGGCGCAGAACCTTACGGTCTACCGGGAACCGCAACTTGGCTGAGTTAATGTGAAACACCCATACTCTAATCACTCACAAGGGATCATGTTATGACAGACTTCCATGCCTTTGAAAAAGGTGGCGAAGATTTCTTGTATTTTCCCCGGACCGCACGGCTTTACCAATTAAGCCAGCAGGCGGCCCGCGTGCTGGCCGAGGTTGCCAGCCCCGGAGCAGGCTTTGCTGCGGTCCCGGCACCGTTGCCGTTGCCCGGGGAAAAGCCCACTCTCAGCGCAGAGCTTAACGCACTGGTGCAGCGGGAGATGGAAGCAGCCCCCCCTGTCCCGTCTCCCGAGTAGGAGGCCGGCGGCAAGAACAACTATCAGACGTTCTCACTTTACCTGGCGCAGGACTGCAACATGTGCTGCTGCTACTGCTGGAACCAGGGCGGAAGCTTCGGGAAAACGCCCCACCTGATGAGCCCAAAAAACGCACAGCTCGTTACCAAGTTAATCATTTCACTGGCGGAGTCCTCGAGCGCGGCCAAAATCTTCCTGAATTTTTACGGCGGCGAGCCGCTGCTCAACTTCCCAGCCTTGAAGAGGATCACCCTGGATCTGCTCAAGCAGGAAGAGCGCCTGGACAAAAGGTTCTACTTTACCGTCGATACCAACGGCTCTCTTCTGGAGGGGAAGACGGCACGGTTCCTGGCGCGCCATTTCGTGCAGATCGGGGTCAGCCTGGACGGTAGGCAGGAGATTCACGATGTCCAGAGACCCGGAAAATACGGCGAGGCCACCTGGCAAAAGATCGTCAACAACGTGAAGTCCTTTCCGAGCCCGAAGCTCCTCGGACTGCGCGCGACCTTGACGGCCCACTCAGATTCCTACATGGAAACCTTCCGACAGTTGAGCACCCTCGGGGTGAGCCGGATACAGCTGGAATACTGCCATGAGCCCAGCTATCATGAAAACCCGGCCTACGAAAAGCTGATCGTCCCGCTGGAGCGCCAGCTGGCGGAACTCACCCAGTTTGTCGACGATTACATCGAGACCATCAGCCAATATCGCAATACCAGGGAGATTCCTTACATCTCCAACCTGATGGACAACATTGCCCGGGTCAGGCGCGGCAACCGCTTCACCAAGCCGTGCGGCGCAGGGCTAAATACCCTGGCCATCGACTGCCGAGGGGAGGTCTTTCCCTGCATCGCCTTCGTAGATCGCGCCGATTTCGCCATGGGACGGGTCACCGCGCGCGAGCTCTCGCTGCACGAATCGCTGTCCGGATTCCAGGTGGACGACCACACCCCCTGCGACGCCTGCTGGCTTCGCTATGACTGTGCCGGAGGGTGCTATGCCACCAATTTCGACCTGACAGGGCATGCCCAGCAGCCCCACCCAGAGTACTGCAAGAACATGAAGGCCAAGGGCGAGATCTATGTTTATGCACTTGCGCAGATACTGAAAAAGTGCCCCTGGCACCTTGAGGAACAGCCCTGATTCCCTCCCCGTGGTACCTCCCCCCAAAAAACGCCAGCAATCCGCGGAGCCTACGGGCCCGATGATCGCTGGCAGCCGGTTTTAGGTCCTTAGGTCCTGGTCGTTATCGTTTCAGAGATGGATTGGTGTCACGTAATAGAAAATGGCAGCGAAGTGGCAGGCGCTGCCGGTCAGGACGAAGAGATGCCAGATTGCGTGGTTGTAGGGGAGACGGTCCCAGAGGAAAAAAACTACACCGATGGTGTAGGCCGCACCACCGGCAAAAAGCAGGATCAGACCGTTCGCCGCGAGTGCTGCGGCGAGCGGTTTAAAGGCGATCACCACGCTCCAGCCCAGGGCGATGTAGAGTAGCGGCCCGATGAAGCGCAGGCGGTGACAGGTGAAAATTTTCAGGACCGCTCCCACCGTTCCCAACCCCCAGACCACAGCCAAGAGCGACCAGCCCCAGGCCCCGCGCAGAGTTACCAGGCCAAAGGGGGTGTAGCTCCCCGCAATCATCAGATAGATGCTGGCGTGGTCCAGAATACGGAACACGTACCGGGTGTACGGCTTGCGCACGCTGTGGTAGGCGGTTGAAAGGCAGTAGAAGGTGACCATTGCCCCGCTGTAAATGCAGGAGCTGACGACGCGGTAGGCATCGTGCTGCTCGGCGGCCAGCGTGATCAGGGCGATCACCCCAATGATGCTTAACAGCGCGCCGACGCCGTGCGTGAATCGGTTAACCAGCTCTTCCGCCTCGCTGTAGTAAACCAGCCGTTCATGTAGGTCAACGGGTCTCATGAAATTATGTTACACCCGATGACTGGCGGATGCAACAGCGCGTGGCTCGGATTCGAGGCTGAATCCGCCGGGTCCGCTATCATGCTTGACTTCTCCGCGTCTGCGTATGATTATGGGCCTGGCACGGCCGGACCGACCTTTTCCCGGCCCCTTCACCTGCCTGACTGAGCATGCCGGTCAACCAAGGATCCAGCCATGGCCAAGAAAATCTTCGTCGCAGCCTCGGGGCAGAACACCGGGAAGACCACCATAAGTATCTCCTTGCTGCATCTGGCCAGGCAGAAGTACGGCCGGGTCGGCTTCATAAAGCCGCTCGGTCCCAAGCCGACCACGTTGCGCGGACACGCGGTCGACAAGGATGCCGCGCTGATTGCGCAGGTATTCAACCTCACCAAGGACTTGCGCTACATGTCGCCCGTGGTGGTCTATCCAGACACCACGCGCAAGGCGATCGACGGAGAGATCCCCTTTGCCGAGCTCGAGGACCGGATCCTGACCGCCTTTGCCGAACTGGAGAAGAGGTGCGACTTCATCATCATCGAGGGGTCCGGTCATCCCGGCGTCGGCTCGGTACTGAAGCTTTCCAACGCCCGCATCGCGCGCATGCTGGACGCTCCGGTTTTGATGGTGACCGGCGGCGGAGTCGGCAACGTGATAGACACGGTTTTCATGAATATTGCCCTCTTCAAGCTGGAAGGCGCCGAGGTGCGAGCCGTCCTGGCCAACAAGCTTTTTGCCGAGAAGCGGGAAGTCACCCTCGATTACCTCAGCCGCGCCCTGGCGGACCAGCCGTTCAGGCTGATCGGCGGCTTCGATTACCAGACGGTCTTGGCCAATCCGACGCTGCGCCGCGTTTCTCGGCTGCTCGATCTCCCGCTGTATGGTAACCGCCGCGAGGTCAGCCGCATCATCCAGCATGTCCAGATCGGCGCCGCCTCGACCCAACGCGTCACAGAAATGCTCAGGGAATCCACGCTGCTGTTGGTTACCAGCAGCCGTGACGAATTGCTGGTGACGCTCGCGAACCTCTACCAGATGCCCGAGTACCGCTCCCTGGTCTCCGGTCTGGTCATCCCTGGAATAGCGCCGGTCAGCACCATCACCCAGCGCATCATCGACCGCAGCAACATCCCCTACCTGCGCACCCAGAAGCACTCCACCGCCGAGCTGTACCGCATCATCACCGAGGACGTCTCCAAGATAACCTCTGAGGACACCGAGAAGCTCAACCTGGTGCGCTCTCTGGCCGAGGAACGTCTCGACTTCGACGCCCTTGACGCGCTCTTCGTCCAGGCCCGTACCGCCCCCTGATTCGCGTCCTCCTGCGCGTCTTCCTGAAATTGGCGTATTAATTCGGGCGGCTAAGCAGCCCCGGCCCTTGCCGCCTGCGCGCATCATCACTTGCAGGCACGCATAGCATGCGTCTCTGTCTTCCGGTTTCCCTGCAGTCACCTTGAGGCCGACCAGAAACCTTGCACGGGTGAACCGAAATCGAAAGCAGGGCGACCCACCGTGCCGCCCCTACGTTACGAAACCTGTTAAATGAAAAGGTTTTGCATATGCTGAATAGTTACCAATGCGTATTTACGTGCAGGGAGGATGCAGCGAGAGGCACTCCTCCTCCAAGGTGATAGTCAGGCCTGTGGCGGCCCCCTTGGAGGAGGAGTAGATGAAGCGGGGAAATGATAGTCGTCAGGTTACTTCTTGTGGCACTCTGCGCATTTGGTCGGACCCGCGCCCTTGTCAGCGTGGCACCCCTTGCAGGTTTTGTGGGCGAAATCCTTGCCGAATCCCACGATCTTGCCCGGCCCCTTTTCATGACAAATCTTGCAATCCTTCAGCTGCTCCTGGTGCTTCTTGTGGTTGAAGGTGATGTTGCCGTTTTTGGCAGGAAGGGTCATGGTATCCGCGGCCAGGACCGTTCCGGCGCTGAACAGTGTGAGTGCTATTGCGGCGATGACTTTTTTCATTTGCTGCTCCTTTTTGTTTTAGGGATTTTTCTTACTAAAGTATGATAGAAATTATCATGTGGCAGGGGCTGCCGCTATCGACATCTATAGCAATTCGACCCGATGTCGGGTAGGCGCGCCGGGCCGAAGCACCGAAACCATCGCTGGCCAGCCTGCCTGCAGCGAATTGAACGGCGGAAACGGGACATGGAACAGGCTTTCGAGAAAACCGAAAAAACGTCGGCACCAAGCGTTGCCATCGACGGGGCTCGGATAAAGAGCGTGCGCGAGGCGAAAAAGCTCACCCAGCTTTACGTGGCAAGCGTAGTCGGCGTTACGACCGACACCATCTCGCGCTGGGAGAACAACCGCTACCCCTCCATCAAGCGCGACAATGCCGAGAAACTGGCTAGTGCGCTTGAGGTCGAACTGGGGGACATCCTGCGCCGGGAGAAGGTTGAGGTAGGCGATACCCCGGGTAGCGCGCCACCCCCGCCCCCCGGCCGCGGCGCCCGTCGTTTACTTGTGGCTGGACTGGCCGCCCTGGCGCTCCTGTTCCTGGCGATCTTCTTTCTCACGCGCCACCTGGTTCCGGCCCCGACTGCAGTCAGGTGGGCGCCCAACTTTGGCGCGCCGGGAGAGATTATTCCGGTGCAGATCAGGCTCACGCGGCCCGGTGCAGAGCAAACCGGTTTCATCCTCAAGGAGAAAATCCCCGACGGGTGGCAACTGGTGAGCTCACTCCCCGCGAGTTCCGCGGCAGATGCTTCCGGCTCGGTGGTTAAATGGCTGATTCCCGGTGGCGCCGCTTCGGTCACCGTCTCCTATACGGTGCGGCTCCCGGCCTCCCCCGCTCTGAGAAGCGAGGTGAAGCTTCATGGGGAGGTCGTGCTCCACTTTGCGGGGGTGAACCGAACCGAATCGGTGGCAGGGAGCAGCAGCGTCCGGATCGGCGGCTATCACTGGGCCGACGCCAACGGAGACGGCCGGATTGACGACGATGAAATCATGCCGGCTTATTATATCTGCGAGGAGATAAAGGCGCTCGGACCCGACTGGAGGACCATCGAGGCCATCTGGAGCGGCAAGGGATACCGCTGGGATTCGAAGAACGGCTTTACCGTCCTCAAGTAATGCCGGCCGATAGCTCGCATCACCCGGAATCGGTTCGAGAATGTGTCTCACCCTGGACCATGATGGATTTAATTCCAGGCGGGGCAGGCGAAACCACGGGGATACACGGGGACGCTTCGACAAGAATAAGGTGAGAGAAGGGGTGCCAGCTACGAACTTGATGATAGAGGGTTGGTCGATTCACTGCTCATACCCCACTGCCTTACCTGACCGGTGGGATGCAGCGGGGATTCAAATTACCTCACAGCGGTTTACCGTGTGATTACCTGAATTTGCGGTGGTATGGATGGGTGCAGAGATACCCCTCGCCTAACAGCATGGAGTAGGTACACCCGTGACTTTTTTCCTCTGAAAGGCACCATGACACCTCAGCGTTTATTTTTCCCGTCCGACACTCGTCGAAACGGTCCAGGTTGGGGTATTCTCGTTTGCAAGATTGCAGCATAAAGCCTCCCTGCCGGGGTATGCTCCTGTCCTACTATCCAAGCTCTACGGTTCATTGGTGAGAACATGTGAGGGATGATGGGGCCAAGCAAACAATATCATATATTATACAACGTTAATTTTAAAAGCAAGGGGGTTAGTCGAAATCAGAAAGAAAGAGATGGAGACAGGGGCGTGGCAGGAATGCCGCAAGAGGGTATTGTAAGCTTCCTCAGCAAGTCCCTTGCCTCGGAACTGTCGCAGCATTTCGGATTTCGGCATCCGAGGACCCGTCCGTATCCCACGAAAACCATGGTAAACTATAGAGTCCTAACGTCGCAGGTGAAACATCTGGTGGTATTTCGCGAACTTGGCGCGAAGACAGCTCATCTCCTCCGGCAATCACGAGCCGAACCGATGTGAGAGTAAAAGGGACCAAGGCAACCGGAAAGGAGCGGCCGGGAGCGCCGGCCGACAGGAGGAGCTGGATGAAAGCCCTGATATTGAGTGCGAACAACTTCGAAGACTCGGAACTGCTGGTTCCCCTTTACCGTCTGCGTGAAGCAGGCTATACCGTTGACGTCGCCTCCTTGACGCGCGACAAGATCCGCGGCAAGCACGGCTACGAAGTCCCCGTCACCAAGCTTTTCAGCGAGGTCAAACCGAGCGATTATGCGGTCTTGATCCTCCCCGGCGGCAAGGCGCCGGCAGCCATCCGCAGCGATAAGACGGCCCAGGAGATAGCACGCTCTTTTGTTACCGCAGGCAAGCCGGTCGCAGCCATCTGTCACGGCCCGCAGATTCTCGTTTCGGCCGGACTGCTGAAAGGGCGTCATGCCACCTGCTACAGTGAGGTGGCAAAAGAACTTAAGGAGATAGGGGCCCTGTATGAAGACAGCGAGGTGGTGGTGGACGGCAATTTGGTGACCTCCCGCCAACCCGAGGACCTACCGGCCTTCAATCGTGAGCTGATGCGCATGCTGAAAGCATAGCGAGTTTGAGGAGCGAGCAATTAGCTGAAGATGACACCAATCGACGTTGAATGATGCTTCACTCCCCGCCGCAGGCTAAACAGGCGGCCAAACGGCCGCCTTATCAAAAAAAAAGGCGCCCAAAAAAGGCGCCTTCCTTATTACTACTTCAAATTCTGCTTTATCCTCTCCACCGCCTCGATCACGTTGTCGCGATTGCCGAAGGCCGACAGGCGGAAGTACCCTTCCCCGGAAGGCCCGAAGCCGCTGCCGGGGGTGCCGACCACGTTGCATTCGTTCAGGAGCTTATCGAAGAAATCCCAGGAGGTGACCCCTGACGGGGTCTTGAGCCAGATGTAAGGCCCGTTGACGCCGCCGTAGACGGTGAGGCCAGCCTCGGAAAGCCCTTCGCGGATGATCCTGGCGTTCTCCATGTAGTAGTCGATGTTCGCCTTGGTCTCCTGCCACCCCTCGGCCGTGTAGACCGCAGCGGCGGCTTTTTGGACCGGATAGGAGGCGCCGTTGAACTTGGTGGTCTGACGCCGCAGCCAGAGCTTGTTGAAGCCGTATTTCTCGCCGGAGGCGGTGGTGCCCTCAAGTTCCTCGGGAACGACCACCAGGCCGCAACGTACGCCCGTGAAGCCCGCGGTCTTCGAGAAGGAGCGGAACTCGATGGCGCATTTCTTGGCGCCCTCGATCTCGTAGATGGAGTGCGGGATGGCGGGATCGGTGATGAATGCCTCGTAGGCCGCGTCGAAGAGGATGACGGAGTCATTGGCCAGAGCGTAGTCAACCCATCCCTTGAGTTGCTCCCTGGTCGCGACCGCGCCGGTCGGGTTGTTCGGGAAGCAGAGGTAGATCATGTCCACCTTCTCCTTCGGGTAGGCCGGGAAGAAGCCGTTCTCCTCGGTGCACGGGAGGTAGACCAGGCCCTTGTAATACCCCTTCTCGTCCGCCTCGCCGGTGCGCCCGATCATGACGTTGGTGTCGTTGTAGACCGGGTAGACCGGGTCGCCGATGGCAACCGTGTTGTCCAGCGCGAAGATGTCGAGGATGTTGGCGCAGTCGCATTTGGAGCCGTCGGAGATGAACATCTCCGTCGTCTTCAGCTCGACGCCGAGCGGGTTGTAGGACTTCTCGATGATGGCATTGATCAGGAAGTCGTACCCCTGCTCGGGGCCGTACCCCATGAAGGAGCCTTCGCTCCCGAGATCGTCCACCGCGGCGTGGAACGCCTTCAGTATGGCCGGGGTGAGCGGCTGAGTCACGTCGCCGATCCCGAGACGGATCACCTTGGCTTCGGGGTTCGCGGCGGCAAAGGCACGCACCCGGCGCCCGATTTCCGGGAAGAGGTATCCTGCCTTGAGTTTCAGGTAGTTATCGTTAATCTGTGCCATTAAACAGTCTCCTTATGTCTTGCTAAATCTCTATCTCAGCCCGAGCACGTCCTGCATATCCCAGACGCCCGGCTTGGCACTCACCACCCACTTGGCGGCGCGCACGCTCCCCCGCGAGAACATGTCCCGGGTGTGGGCGCGATGCGTGATCTCGACCCGCTCGCCCATCCCGATGAAGTAGACGGTGTGCTCGCCGACGATGTCGCCGCCGCGGATGGTCTGCATGCCGATCTCGTCGTGGGTCCGCTCGCCGCAGATACCCTCGCGGTGGAAGTTCGCGACCTTGTTGTAGTCGCGCCCGAGCGCCCCGGCCACCACCTCGCCCATCCTGACCGCGGTCCCGGAAGGGGAATCCTTCTTGAGACGATGGTGCGCCTCCACGATCTCCACGTCGAAATCTTCACCTAGAATCTTGGCCACGTCGGCAAGGACCTTGAAGCAGACGTTCACTCCGACCGACATGTTCGGTGCGATGATGACCGGGATCTCGCGCGCGAGTTCCGCGGCGAAGGCGCGCTCCTCGGGGGTGAATCCGGTGGAGCCGATGACGATGGATTTACCCAGAAGCGAGCAGACCTCGAGATTCTTGAGGGAAACCTTCGGGGTGGTGAAGTCGATCAGCACGTCGCAACCGGCAACCACCTCGTTCAGGTCGTCGCTGATGGACAGGCCGATGGCACCCAAACCCGCATTGTACCCGGCATCCTGGCCGATCATCGGATGTCCCGGACGCTCCAGGGCGCCCGAGAGTTCCACGCCTTCCGCCTCCTTGATGGCGGCGATGATCCGCCCCCCCATACGTCCCGCGGCCCCGCATACAGCAATTTTTATCATTATCTTGCTCCGATTCCTTAGATAAGCCCGTATTCTTTCATGATCGCGGCCAGCTTAGCCCGGTTCGCCTCGGCAAGCGGCGCCAGCGGGAGGCGGACCTCGTCGCGGCACTTGCCCATAAGCGATACGCCCGTCTTGACAGGAACCGGGTTGGTCTCGATGAACATGGCGTTGGAGATCTTCAACAGGTACAGGTGCAGCCTTTTCGCCTCCTCAAGGTTCCCGGCGAAGAAGGCGTCGACCAGCGCGGCAACCTCTTTCGGCATGATGTTGGCCGTGACGGAGATCACCCCTTTGGCGCCGCAGGCCATCATCGGCAGGGTGATGAAGTCGTCACCCGAGAGGACCGTGATGTTCTCGCCGCAAAGAGCCAGCACCTCGGAGGCCTGCTGCAGCGATCCCGTAGCCTCCTTGATGGCGACGATGTTCGGGTGTACGGCGAGGCGTGCCACGGTTTCCGGCAGCAGGTTCACGCTGGTGCGCCCGGGGACGTTGTAGAGCACCTGGGGCAGCGCAACCGCGTCAGCGACCGCCTTGTAGTGCAGGAAGAGCCCCTCCTGGGAGGGCTTATTGTAGTACGGGGTGACCAGGAGCGCACCGTCCGCGCCGAGCTCCTTCGCGTGCCGCGTGATCTCGATCGCCTCCCGGGTGCAGTTGGAACCGGTTCCCGCGATGACCGGGACCCTCTTGTTAACCTGCTCGATGACGATCTTGATGACCCTGTCGTGCTCGACATAATCGAGGGTCGACGACTCGCCGGTCGTGCCGCACGGCACGATGGCATCAGTGCCGTTTTCTATCTGGAATTCCACCAGCTCCCGCAGCTTTTCTTCATCAACCGCGCCGTTTATGAACGGGGTGACGATGGCGACGATACTTCCCTGGAACATGGGCTACCTCCTTGTGCTGCAACTAGTTATCAGTCTGTTTCGCGAAGTTTCCGGCAGGGGAAGCTGACGCCTACCCTGCACCGCCTGCAATACTTCAAGTCTCTTATGCGCCCCTACAGAAAGGTCGGGATCCGCTCGCCCCTGACCAGGTCCTCGACCGTCTCGCGGCTGCGGATGATTTCGAACTTATCGCCCTTTACCATCACCTCGGTGACGCGCGGACGGCTGTTGTAGTTGCTGCTCATCGTGAAGCCGTAGGCGCCCGCAGACATGAAGGCGATCAGGTCGCCCTGGCGGAAGTTCGGGATCTCGCGATCCTTGACCAGGAAGTCGCCCGACTCGCAGATGGGGCCGACGATATCACCCTCGATCATGCCGTCCTGGTCCTTTTTCACCGGCGTTACGCCGTGGAAGGAGCCGTAGAGGGCGGGACGGGCCAGGTCGTTCATGCCCGCATCGACGATGACGAAATTCTTCTCTTCGCCCTTCTTGGTGTAGAGGCAGGTGCCGACCAGAATGCCGGCGTTGCCGACCAGGTTTCTGCCTGGCTCGAACAGCAGGTGCAGGCCGAGCCCGTTGGTTTCTGCCAGGATGGAAGAGCCGTAGTCCGCGGGAAGCGGCGGCGCCTCGTCGTTGTACTGGATGCCGAGACCACCCCCGAGGTCGAGGTACTTCATCTCTATTCCCAACTCTTTCACACCGACCAAAAGCCTCTTCAGCTTCTTGATAGCGTCGACGAACGGGGAAACCTTGGTCAGCTGGCTCCCGATGTGGCAGTCGATCCCGAGGATCTCCAGGTTAGCCATTGCCTTGGCGCGGCTGTACTGCTCGAGAGCGCGCTCTATGTTGATGCCGAACTTCGCCTTCTTGAGACCGGTAGTTATGTAGGGATGGGTTTCCGGGTCGACGTCGGGATTGACACGGATGGCGATCCCCGCCTTCTTGCCGATGCGGCCGGCCACCTGGTTGATCCGGTCCAGTTCCTGCTCCGATTCCACGTTAAACATGAGAATGCCGCTCTCAAGGGCGTAAACGATCTCGTCGTCTCTTTTGCCTACGCCGGAGTAGACGACCTTCTTGGGATCGACCCCGGCCTTGAGAGCCCGGAACAGTTCGCCGCCGGAGACGATATCGACGCCGCCGCCCAGGTTGATGAAGGTTTTCAGCACGGCAAGGTTTGAGTTGGCCTTGACGGAATAGCAGATGGTATGCGGTGCCGAGGCGAAGGCATCGTCCATCGCCTTGAAATGCCTTTCCAGCGTTGCCTGTGAGTATATGTAGACCGGACTTCCCACAGCCGCCACGATATCCTTTACGGCAACCTCTTCAGCATACAGCTCATCACCCTTGTACTGAAAATGATGCATGATGCTTTCCCCCTTCGACCTATGTGAAAATTTGTAGCGTAAACAATAAAAGTTTTTATTCTTAACATATAAAGCAGGCAAAAGTCAAAATTATTGCTCCGCTCCTCAGGCACAGCGGGTCGGTTAGTCAAACACTGTTGTCACGTATTGGAACTGGGGATCGGTTTCAGGGGAAATTACCATGGCTGGCACCTCCCTCACCCCTCACCCCTCACCCCTCACCCCTCACCCCTCACCCCT
>Ga0209125_1000350_pt1 | contig 63965 bp, 60 predicted proteins | sample BarGraIncub1131A_FD_184503 | JGI IMG/M metagenome (GOLD analysis project Ga0209125, IMG submission 184503) | Arctic peat soil microbial communities from Barrow, Alaska - Barrow Graham LP Incubations 11-31A (SPAdes) (version 2) | ecosystem: Environmental > Terrestrial > Soil > Wetlands > Peat... | reverse complement strand
GTTGCTCTTGTCAATCCGGGGTGTGGAAACATTTAACGGTCATCCCAGAATGGAAGCTAATAACTAGGACGCAGGTACTGGGTTTGGTGATAAACGGCGCAGCGGGGACCTTTCCTATTGACCTGTCAGCGTATCTGCCTAGTACCGCAAAGTTTGCACGTCTTACCGCTGTGACTATGGACGGTGACAGTACCTGTACCAACCTTACTCCACTCGAAAGTTATATTGGGGGATACAGCGACTCGGGTAATTTTCAGCTCAAATATTTTTACAACCTGCAAAAAACCGGAACCAACTTTTGGGCTGGGAGCGGTTATGACATGGATTTACCGGTCTCCGGAAGAAAGCTCTATCTCACAAAACCCTCTGGCTGTGATATGGGGTCTGGTGGTGGAATGAATGTCTATGTATACCTGAACGGCTATTTGTAGCGGTCTCATTCCCTATCACCGTCGCTATAGCCCACGGCTAAGCGCTGCGCTCTTGTCAATCCGGGGCGTGGAAAAAGCAAAGTAACAACCCCATTTTGAGTGATCTGCAATCTGGCCCAGTTTCATCAGTCATGCCATATCTTGGCTTGATCGGCGGCGTGTACCGATATTGCAAGTTCTATCCTTTCATTTTGGGCTCTAGCGGCCTCTTCATTTCCAGTATCTACGCTGGAGCAGTTGGACCCAACGGGACTCCGGATTATTTAGACGCTTATATCTATATCGACGGGTCGGTACGCGCCGTTCAATATCAAACTACCACCGCAGCAGCAGGTGGATTTTCCCTTAGTGCCGCAACCTCCGATTTGCTGATGCCAGGCAGTCATTCCGCACGGTTCTGTGTAAATTTTCAAGGCGGCCTTTCGAGCGTGAGTACCACCTTCAGTTACAGCTTGATCAACTGAAATGGAGTGCTCTTTGTCAATCCGGGGTGTGGCAACGCTCATCTCAAAATAAGCAGACTTTTCGTGTTTTTAGCACTCATTACACAGGGGCCGGCTCAGGCGGCAGTCTCCCCTGCCCAACAGGATCAGTAATTACAGGAGGAGTCGGCGTTCCTGTTCTATCAAACCCATCCTACGCATTTTCAGCCGAGGTTGTCGGAGAAGCTAATGCCGCATACTTGACAAACAGTGGAACTGGCACCGTCTATTTATCGATTACGTGTATGCCGAACTAGCTTGTCAATCCGGTGCGTGGAAAAGCCCACGCAAATGGACCGTAACACGATATACGACCCCAACATTCAACGGTGGCCAGTACTCGATGGATTTAGGATTGCATTCCATCTGTGCTCTGGAAGGTGTGCATTCAGGGTCTGTAAACATGGATTGTTCAACTTTCCCACCAGGGGTGTTATCCGCTATTACATGGGTACTGGTTGGAACTAACCCGTCGTATGGAGAAGGTCACTGGTGCTCTGCTATGTGTTTTGATTAAAGAGGCGATTGTCAATCCGGGGTGTGGGCGAAATCGGCCCAGCCAAGCCTCTATCGCTACATCTTCACCAGCTCGACGGTGTGGACGGTCCCGGCCGGTGTCAAATCGGCCTACGTTAGTATCGCAGGCGGCGGAGCTGCTGGCATCACCGACTTTCCGGCCAGTGGGCTCTCTCCTGTCTCGATGGGAAGCGGCGCTTCTGCCGGTTTTCTCTCCTCTTACCCGATCAATCTCACTCCTGGTGAGGTGATCCCGATTACCATCGGCGCAGGAGGACAGCCAGACGTAAATCTAGGCCCTCTTTTGCGAGGAGGAACGACGACCTTTGGATCGTACTTGATCTGTACCGGCGGAGTACATTGGGCCGCTTTTGGAAACTGTGGACTACAAGGAGGGAGTGGTCTAATGGGCCAATCCGTAGTTACTGCTGGGGGGTTTATAAGTGGAGGAACAACTGCTTTGGGTTACGGTTCTGGCGGCGGCGACAATCGATGTCAAGGGTGCCCCGGAATCTATCCAACAGCCGGCGCTGCAGGCACCCAAGGGGTGGTGATAGTGGATGTGCTTTACTAGGACGGGGCTTGTCAATCCGGTGTTTGGTTAAGCCAAGGCGTTGGCATGGGGCAATCATGGCAAAACGTATTGGGCAGCCGTGTTCCAAGCACAAATTATTTCAACACGACCAACCGAACAATAGTGGCGTCAGTGACCGCTTGCGCTCCCTGGGAAACAATCAACGGATACGTTGGCGGGCTGTTGATCGCAGCGCAGTGGAATGGAACTTCGAATAGCGATTGTGAGAGCATAAATTTGATAGTACCCCCTGGGGCAAACTATTCCGTTTCAACCAGTTCCGCGTTGAATTATTGGGTTGAACTTCGCTGACGCTCTTGTCAATCCGGTGCTTGGGCTAAACAATTCAAATTCGCCCCAGACTCGTTCCAACAGGGATTCGTGAATTCCGTTGGGGTTGATACCGTTAGATACTGCCCATCAGGGTATTTTGTGATGCAGGCTATGGCCCAAGCCAATCCCACTGGTAAAAGCTTATGTAGCACTGTTAATGGGAAAGACGGGGCCGGCAACTATTATTCAATGACTCGTGCAACGTGTGGCACTTGGTACGGGGAAACCTCGTGGTATCACGAAATGACCTGCGCACGATTCCAGTAACGAGTTTGTCAATCCGGGGTGTGGGTCACACAGTCAAAAAGCAAAGTGGAAACTTTCTCCAGCTACGTTGCCGCGAACAACTTCGTGCACGTCAATTGCCCAACGCCACTTGCTACCCCAGTTTCCTGTCAGCAGACAGCATCACCAAGTGGCAATCAAACATGCATAACGACTATAGATAGCACTGGGTGTTTTGTCGGAAATTGCAGCCCACCTGGAACGCTTGGTGACGCGTGGTACATGGTGATGGCTTGCATAAAAAACTGATCTGCCATCTTGTCAATCCGGTGCGTGGGGAAAGCAATCTAATTCATGCACATATTTTTCAGCAGGCAGCGACCTAAATACGCTTGTACAACCCGGATGCTATCAGGGCGGAGCATGGGGTAATGCTCCAACCAGTGACTGGTTTGTTCTGGAAGTGTTTATTGACGGCCCGCCTTTAGTAGCACACGCTATAGTTCAACGAGCTAACGGTGTGACTTGGGGGTCAAAGAATAGACTATGGCAGCGCACGTATAGCCCGTCCGCACCGGCTGGCTGGACCGCATGGTCTGAATTGGCCGTGGCTCATAATAGAGCGCTTTACGTGGGGATAGTCGCAAACTGTAATTTAGCTGCTGTTTCTACAGACCCGACGTACCTCGGATGTCCAACTGCGTTTATTGGCTATAGCGTACAGTAGCCTGCTATGAAAGCATGATTGTCAATCCGGTGCGTGGAAAAAAGGAGGGGTGAGCGGTACGTTCAAAGCCGCCTATAGCGGCGCCGCAGACATGTTGCCTTATGCGGGACTGGGGAGTGATGGCAACAACTACTACTGCCTGAATTACCCTTTCACATTCACCAGTACCGCATTGGTTGCGGCCAATGTCCTATCGAGTGGCACAAATGCTGGAGGAACGGCTCAGGTCGTGGCGAGAATCCTGAATAGTGGGGTGAGCAAGGCTGAAAACAGCCGGACTTATGCGGGCGTTGGTAGTTTCAGTGCCAGTACAACGTACCTAGAAACTGTAGGCCCCGGCAACGTAACGATTGCTTTGTGCTGGGGTGGCGTCACCATTTTCTCTCCCGTTTTAACAGCTTCGATTTCCGTCCTGCAATAGCCTCTTGTCAATCCGGTGTCTGGAAAAAGCAAGGTCCAAGCTTCAACGCCTCGATTTCTCCTGACTATGGCGTCGTCGATCTTGCTGGTGGCCTTAAGATGACATGGCAGCGTTTTGTAATACAAAGCTGTGTGGATTGGTATAAATGGCAAGATTCTGGATACGAGGCCGGTTGTTCCTTGAGATTCAATTTCCAACAACCTTTTAGCATTGCCACGTATTACGTATCTGCGATCGGTCAAGATACCGCGCAAGGTGCTGCTTTTAGCGCAAATCAGGAAGGATCTGAAATGAGCTTCGGTGTCCAGGCGCAAGACAGGAACGGCGTCATCTTAAGAATTAATCGCGTTTTTGGGGGTAACGGTCCCGCACCGGGAACGTTCACGGAATCCATGGGGTTAACTATTTATGCAATAGGGCAATAAGATGCGTTTGTCAATCCGGGGTGTGGCGCCAGGCGGTCAGCAAAATGCCAGGAGGGACAACAATCAACACCGCTGGCCGTATGCATGTCCAGGCAGACGAGACTGTATATCTTCAGCCTTGGGGCGGCACAGTCGTCGTCGGTGGAGGTGGGGGTCCGGGGGCGGTGGATGCTCAAGATGTTTATATTAGAGCAGCCGGAAAGTGGGCAAGCCAATTCATGGACGGGATGGTGATGCGAGATAGCAATCTTTACCCTCTGTGGTCCTGCCCTGCCGGAACATCCTGGCGCGGAGAGTTTTCGGCAACTGGTCTCGCGATTGCGACACCGCAAGACAATTACTGGCGTTGGACTGGCTCATCTGGACAAGTCTGGTTTTGTGGATAGCTTGTCAATCCGGAGTGTGGAAACGACAATCTTCAATGAACATTTTTTCCCAGGTTGATTTGTCAACGATGGACGCCAGCGGACCAGATGGCGTGTGTTCTGGCGTCTATTCGTCAAAGCGGAAAACGTATAGCTATAACGCAACCACGAACGCGGTTGCAACCATCACTGCATCTGTAAGCTCAAGCGGTATAGCTGCTATATGTCTTTTCCTCGATGGGAATATATGTGCTGCCGACACCTCAGCGGCTAACAACAGCAGTAGTGCCACATGCATTAGATCAATATCCCCAGGACCACACATCCTAGATATTATTTTATTGGACACAGGAATATTCGGAGCATCCGCCTCCGTTATGGTTGCGCCGTTGTGATTGTCAATCCGGGAGCTGGGGAAAGTCTGGAATTAAGGGGTCATATGTCAACTGGGCTCCCCTATTCTGCGCGGGAGCTGCCGCAACTACTCAACAATGCCCCGCCGGAGCCATTCCTACCAGCTGCAACTATTGGCTTGCATCATGGAATGGGAAGGGTGTCTCGCCGGAGATGATTTATACGGATGGAGTCGGATGCCATATAGCCGCTTCAAACAATATAACCAACGGCGGCAATTGTTGGAACTGGGGGCCTACCTGCACACATTACTGAGTACCCATTTGTCAATCCGGGACGTGGGGAAAACAATTTACTAACGCTAAGATATCTACAACCACAGTTGCTTTTGTTGAACTTGGTAACGGTGGTTGGAATGCTCCAAGATCGTGTGGATCGGACTGGTCTGTTGTATCGGCTGTTGCTTATACTTTTGGCGGAGGAATTTGCGGAACAGTTATATCTAGTTCCATGTCTACTATGAATCCGTGCATAAACGGACCGTATTCACATCAGCTCACGTGCGCCAAAATAGAATAAACAAACGTTTTGTCAATCCGGGATCTGGAAGAAGCTCCAGAAGCTTACCGACCCTGTTCGTCGCGCAGGCGCCTCGGGCAACATATACGGAGACGCAAGCATTGCCTACTGTCAGTCAGACGAAATTGTCGTTGGTGGCGGGGGGTTTTGTGCCGATCCAGGGCACCACTACATGCACGACAGCTTTCCGGTCTCTGCCGCCGAATGGACCCCATACGGAATACCCTATCAAGCTACCGCAGACGGTTGGTACGTCAATTGCGTTGGAGTTCCGGGCTATTCGGACTTGCCAGCTTCTGCCTTTGCCGTCTGCATGAAGAAAGAGTAGCTTGTCAATCCGGTAGCTGGCTCAAACAAAGTCGCCTGGCGAGCGATGTAATTTATACGACCAATGCAGATGTCAGCATTTCTGCGGGGGATGGAAACGTAGGCGCCTGCGTAGACACCCGAGCAATTGGGTCTGTCGAGTGGAAAACAATATGCGGTGATAGAACCTGTGTCCGATATGGGTACAAGTTTGGATTTGTGTCAGAAATATCACCGCCAACAACAGGTTGGTTAAGCGCTAATAAATTGAACTGTTCCAAATAATCATCTTGTCAATCACCGCTGCATACAAATGGCAACCGCAATGGCAATCAGCCCGTTGCACTGGCAGACCCAAGAATTACCAAAGGACGATGAAACCCAGCAGGAACTACTATAGCCTGGCGGCGGATTAACGCAGTATCCGCCCCCTCCGGTTACAACCTCGTTATCAGCGCATTGTGCCCACCCATTGCCGACTGTCGGAGCAGAAGTAACTTGGTGGGCTGTCTTTGCGGTAGATGCGTTTTGCCAAACACCGGATTGACAAATCAAGAGTCGCAATTACCCCCTACCCAAATAACTTCCCCAGTATATGTTGGGGCGTGATACGAAGTTAAATGGAAGTAGTAATTCGGCGGGCAGGAGCATGTCGCCGTGAAATAATTTGCGCTTTGGCAAGTTATTCCAGACCACCCGGACCCAAGCCATATTTGAGTGTAAAAATATGACCCCCCGTAGCTAAACCTGGATTGGTTCTTCCAGCCACCGGATTGACAAAACGTCATCTCTTTTTGCAGATCGCGTATGCGTAATTCCACACGTCCCCCATCGCATCGGATCTCGCACAATCGAACACCCATCCTTGATTCACTCCTGATACGACCGGTATTGATTTGTGCGCGAAACCAGTCGATAGACCACCATCAGGAATAGTTTCGCAGTACCCTCCGCCTGCTATAACGATTTCGTCAGCAGCACACCACGCAGCTGCGCCGCCAACGCTAACCGCTGTTTTCCATGAAATATCGGAATCCCGTAATTTCGCCCAGATACCGGATTGACAATGAAGCGCTATTCAAAGTGGGAATGCTGCGACCGATCCTCTGAAAATCATAAGCCCCGGCCCGTTGCCGATTAACATCAAAGTGTTAATTCCCTTGGGCAAAGTAGTCACGCACGATGTGCTAACGCCAGGATACGGTGCACCAACTGAGCCAATATTTTCAGCGGAAGAACACATCTGTCCGTTCGCAATAATACATGCGACCGCATAGCCGTAAGGAGAACTTAGGTTAGCGGTGTACAAGCCCGCGATAACAACTGAGTCGGTTGGCAAATTTATGGTGTAAGTGCGCGCTACTCCAGACCCAATGCAAGTGCTAGTCGGACCTGTGACGCCGCCATTGAAGGAATCGTAGTAGGTCGTTTTTGATTGTCTAGTCCACGCCCCGGATTGACAAGAGCAACACCTTTAGTTTTTTAGGCACGTATAAACCGCTTGAGTGGTCGCTGACGACGACCACCCTGGCGGAACGATGCCGCTGACAACCATTGTGTAATTGGGCGGACAACTTCCGCCCCAAGCCGGCACCGGATTGTACCCATCGCAGGGTTGATACCAGTCACCGTTGGCAATTGCCATTCCGCACACAGAACCGGCGGGTAAATTCTGCGGACTTGTCTGCTTTTTCCAGCTCCCGGATTGACAATCGGCAATTATTTCGAGCAGATAGCGATGGCAGCAAAGCCGTATGCAGGATTATCTACAGGCCACACGACAACATAATTGGCTTGCACAGAAAAACCGGCAACGCCCGTACCCAAGCCAAAACCGCAATAGCTCGATTGGGTGAATGCAGCTCCGGTTACTTTGTAACCCGCCGGACAATATGCAATAGTGCCTTCATTTACACCAAGGCCGTTTATGCATGGTGATGCAGGGGACATGATCGTAACCGTGTCAAGTTGGGAACTCTTTTGCCACACCCCGGATTGACAAGATGGCACCTTGGAAATGGATACCTGGAAAGGCTATCAAAAATATCGGATAGAGAGATTCGCATTTAGAAGATCGTAATACATCGACGGGCTCGCCGAATCGTACAGCACATAGGAAATCGTATATGTCCCCGCAACAAGCTTTATCGAGCATGTGCCCCCAGTGTATGAATTGTTGCCGGCATTAGCTGTCGCGGTAGGTGCCGCGATGCAATACGAGCCGTTGATGTTTATGTTGAAATCGATCACTCCAGCATAGGGGGCAGGGATTCTTGCAAAGCCGGCAGACGCGACAATCCAAGCGTCTCTTGTAAGAGTAAATGTATCCTGCAAATATGTTATATACATGGCCGGATTTCCGCCATGCAGGAGATTTGCATTCGTGTAGGTCCGAAAATCGTCTGATGCGGAACTTTGCTTCTTCCACACCCCGGATTGACAAGAGCAACGCTTTTAGTTTTTTAGGCACGAGTAAACCGCTTGGGTGGTCGCTGACGTCGACCATCCCGGCGGGATGGTGCCGCTGACAAACATCGTGCAATTTGGTGGACAACTTCCGCCCCACCCCGGCACCGGATTGTACCCATCGCAGGGTTTATACCAGTCACCGTTGGCGATTGCCATTCCGCACACAGAACCGGTTGGTAAATTCTGCGGACTTGTCTGCTTTTTCCAGATCCCGGATTGACAAGAGCGTCAGCCACGACCGTTTGCCGTTCATTCTGTGTGCCTGCAACTTCACTCAAATAGCGGCAAGCGTTTCGTCAACGTTTTGAACATCAAATCAGCGCTAACCATTGCTGTATCTACATTTTCAAAGAACGCGGCTGCTACTTTCTCTGTAATTTTGTAGCAACGCATCCGCCCCGAGTGGATCGAGCATGAAAACGTCGTCGTCGTCGACGGAATCAAGGTACTGATCTGGCGACGGAATCGGTGCCGATTCGCGAATCAGGTGCATCAGTTTTCGCATGAGCGCATCGCGTGCGCGGTCCGTCACAGAGTCGATATCTATGCCGTGGACCTCCAATCCATCAAAATCCAGGAGCCGAATCGAGATGTTTTCTTGGGTACGCTGAACCAGTGCCGGGTAGGGCACCATGTGACTCAGTACCGCTGCTTTGGCGCGGTTTTTCGGCCCTTCCAGTTTCCTCGCTAGGCTCGCCGCTTTGAGGTGCGTATAGCGCTTGAGCATAGCAAGCGACTTGTGGCCGCTGATCGCCGCGATTTCCATAATATCTAAAGTTCCAAGTTCAAAAAGCCGACTACAAGCCTCGTGGCGCGCATCATGGAAGTGCAGATTTTCAATGCCAAGCTTCTTGATCATGAAGCGCCACGTCGATTTAAATCCGCAGTTCGTGTAGTTGAAAACCTTTCCTGACGATTTCTGGCCGAGACCGACCAGAACGTCTCGGGCGCGGAGGGACAGAGGCACGTCCCGCGAGGAGCCATTCTTCGTGTCAGGAAGGCGGACAACGCGGCTCTTGAGGTTTACGTATTCCCAGGCCATCTTCAGCAGCTCGCCTTGGCGCATCGCTGTCTCGATCGCCAGGACGAAAATCGCTATCAGCTCCCGGTTCGGATGTTCGTGAGCGTACCGCAGAATCTGCCGTTCCTCGCGCGGCGAGATCCGGCGCTCGCGCCCCGGCGACGGTTTCGGCTTGCGCACGTTGGTCACCGGATTTGTGTCGCAAAACCCCCACTCGATGCGCGCGATATCGAAGAAATTTGAGAGTAGCGACATTTCAAGCCGTACCGTCGCGTTTGAAATGGTGCGCTTAGTACGGGAGTTGATGGTAGCCAGACGCTGGTCGCGGTAGGTGGCGATGTCCTTTGAGGTCACCTTGCTGACGACCAGGTCCCCCAAGAAGGAATTGACCAGGTGGTTAATGCGGTAGACCTCTTGCGCGTAGCCTTTTTTCGCGATCGAGACTTCTTTCCGGTAGCGGGTCAGCGCCGTGCGCATAAGAGTATTACTCATGAGTGTCCAGGTCGACTAGGAAATCTGTGGCGCGTGCCACAAGCGTTGCTGTAGGGATGCCCAAGCCTCGGCCGAGGGCTAGCATGGTGTCGAAACTTGGCGAGCGCAGGCCGCGCTCCAGAAGTGAAACGAAACTTCGATCGAGATCCGCTCGTTCCGACAACCGCTCTTGAGACAAGCCTGTTGCCCTGCGAAATTCCCTGAGAGCTTGCCCGAAGGCGATATTTGTTGGTTTTGCCATCGAACCCGTCTCTGCGATGGGTCCGAATTATGGAATTGCGGACAATGGTCTGCAGCAGACAGCTGTCCGTATTTGCAGTGTGTACATTTCGGCATTGACGCACTGCCGCGCGATCAGGCGATGTGTGTCAGGCGAGGACGGTGCGCCAAGCGCCTATGCTATGAGAATGGTACTTAATTTGGCGCGGGCTCCTTGGCACGTCCAACGGAACGGTATCCCACTCACCCCAGCGGATATCGATAAGGCACGGCGGCCGCGATCTTTCGAGAGGACGGGACTATGTCGCGAGTTGGCTTAGCGAGCGCCGTTTGACGGTTGCTGCTGGGCACTCATCGCGAGAGTCTTGATATCTACGAGCAGCAACCGGCTCTCCGCCCAGTCGCCCAACGCAGATCGGAAAACCATTCGACGGAGTGCTTTGCCGTTTCGGACGATTTATTGAGGAAAACCTCGGGCCGGCTTCTTCGACAAGGCCGTCAGTCGTCATCCTCGATCATGTGTCTTTCGACACGGGATGCAAGTTGCGTGAAACCGACATTTAGGGCCTTGCAGAGATCCATGACGGTATCGAGGGTAGGGGACTTCTGTCCGAGCTCGAGAAGCGATATGTAGGTGCGATCAAAACCCGCCTCGAAGCCGAGGGTTTCTTGGGACAGTTGCTTGTCTTTGCGCAGTTCGCGGATTACTTTGCCAAATGCTTTGTTGTGAGATTTCATCCCGTCCTTTCGATCTGGCCGGGAATTTACGTCTTCCAGACGATGCTCGTCCTCCGTCTAAAGTCGGAGACCACGGACGCGACACCGTCGTCTTCAGACGTTCAAGCGTCGAGCGGCGTCTGTGGCATGTTTGCAGAGGGGCGAGGTGTTTCACCAATGCGAGAGTAATCGGCCTCGGCACGTTGATGCCGCCAGCCCAAAAAATGGAATATTTTGAGAGACTGCCGCCAATGACCTTTCGACCGGTCCGAAGCGGCGCTTGTGGTATGTATTGCGGTATGAGCGACCATTGAACGTCTATCGTGTTCCTCCCCGTTGACACGTCAAACGATATTCCATATATTCAGGGCGTCTGCTACATGAAGCAGGCTGTGTAGCTGGAACACATCCCGTTTCGAGCATATCAAGCATGGCTATGACGGTAGCCGACCATCAAACAAGTTCCTCGCAACCGAGCTGACCTTCCCATTGTGCGAAGGTCAATCGGATCTGTTTTCACGATAAAAAAGTCGCTTCAATGAGGCGACTTTCCAATACCGCGGGTATCGGAAAGTCGTTTTCCTTCGTGCGTCCATTGTGGACCACAGAAGCGGTCGCATTGCGCGACCACCTGCCTCTAGGCAGCTGCGGTGTCTTTGCACCCGCATTCCACCAGCTACTTCTCGTAGCAGTCTCTACTAGAGACCTCCGCGCCCCGTCGGTACCACGGGTCTGGTTGAGCATGTCGTCGTAAGACCTCCCTAACGGGTAGAGGCAACGTGCTCCGTGATCCTTGCGTCCGATTCCGATATTTTCGGTCGGCATTCTTTCGCTCATGCGACGAGAATGAAAGGGCTCTACTGGTTTTGATCAGCTCAAAAGGCGACAAAACCCTGTCCCGCTTCAGGCGGGATGGTTTCTTGACCAACGGAGCACTTTCTCCGTTGGAGGGCGTGCTCCGTTATCTTCTGGAGCGCACCATGAAAACCATGGACTTACTAGCTGCAATGATCGGTTTGGTCTTCGGTCTTGCCATCATCGGCATCTCCAAAGGCAATCCAGTGCTGTTCGTAGCCACAGGTCAGCTCTATCTTGGCTCTGCTGTTGCCTACTTCTTCAGCCGTCTGACCTTCTTCAAGTAATTCATTTCTTCTCAACCACCCCAAAGGGAGTTTCATTCCCGTTGGGGGATGACTCCTCATTTTTCTCTCTGGAGTCATCATGAAAAAGATCGCTATCGTCCTGTTCGTTCTGGTGGCCGCCGTGCAAATCGTGTCGACCGTGTCCGCTGGCTTCAAGGCCGCTGACAAAGTCGCATCGGTGTCCGCCAAACGCGTTGCAATGATGGAAGAGGCAACTCGTTAAGAATTGCCGCCGATACTGCCCAGGGTTCTTCCCTGGGCAGTGTTCGGATCACTATTGCCAGATCCAGAATTTCTTCTTATGTCGCCAACTGCGACGACATAACACGGAATTTTGGCAAGACCAGCTGGAGTCGCCAAAAGGGGAAACCCAACATCCAGCATTCACAAGAGGTCTAACGACCTTTCATTTTTTGTATCAACCCATTGGGGGAACATGTCCCAATGGGGCTGTTCCTCCGTTTTTTTAGGAGGAACACCATGCCTCAAGGAATCTTGTTGCGACTCGGGCTCTGGCAAAACGCCAGGCGCGTCACGCAAGAAAACTCGATTCCGACGCCGGATCATCGGCGGGTTATTGTCCTCGAAGTTGAGGGCAACCCCGACGAAACCGGCATCGTCGAACGCCACGACCGTCCAGAGATGGAGGCTTTCATCGACTTTCGAGTCGAGAAGAAGCCATACGCAAAGGTCGTTGCAAAAATCAAGCGTCAAAACACCCGTCTTCGCAGGCAAATGGAAGGGGGGTTGTTGTGATGCTTATGCCTATCCACCAAGCAGTAGCGAGTGCCTTCCCCTTCCAGCTGCAGTTTTGGCCTGAGGACGGTACCCCGCAAAAAATACGTGCAAAGCGTATCGCGGCAATGACCAACAGCCGCGGCATGCAATTCGATGCACGTTTTCTTCAACTCCCCTTGTTCATCGTCAGCCAGGATCCGGAAACGGTCATGGCAGACTGCGTCGAAGTTCAGACGATCGGGTATATCCCGGAACCGGATGGAGAGCTTGATCAGCCGTACCAGTGGTCAAGCGAAGGGGTCGAAAAGCTTCACAGCGTGCTCCTGCATGAGTCACTCGCCATTCTCGCGGGGCGGGGCAACGGGGAGCAGAAACGAGAAGTTCTCGAGTGGATCTTCGAGCCGGACTACATCGGCCAGGTGATCAAGAACGGCGTGCCCACGCACGTTTTCACTTGGGATATCCCGTGGAGCTTCACGTACTGCTGCCGACTGGAAAAAATGCTCCAGCCGGACATCATTCGCGATTTCATCAGGAGCGTCTTGCCGGAAGGTTCGGTGATGTTCTTCAAGTAACCCATTCGGGGGCTGTACTCCCGATGGGGAGACAGCCCCTTCATTTCTTTGGAGAGGCAAATGAATCATCAACAAGCACGCGCACGTTTCGAAAAGCTTGGCATCGTAGCGCTGCCGCAGCCTTCGGAAAAAACACCGGCTCTGAATCCCGATTACGTATTTCGCGACGACATGTCGAACGAGATAGCGGGGTTCTGGCTGATGGGAACGCCGGCAATGAAACTTGTCGGGCACAAGGGCTGCGGAAAAACGTCGGTCGTGGAACAGTTCCACGCGGCGTTGAACTACCCGCTGGTCAAGGTGACGGCACACCCCAGGATGGAGGCAGCATCGCTCCTTTCGCAATTCGTCCCGGATCCTAAGGGCGGATTCGTCCACCGTTACGGCCCGCTCGCGCTGGCCGCCAAAGCAGGTTGCTCGGTCCTCATCGACGAATACAATCTGCTCGACCCGGGCGAGGCGGCAAGTCTCAACATCATCCTCGAACGCGGCATGTTCGAGATTGTGGAAACTGGTGAGGTCATTCGCCCGTCGGATGGATTCCGCGTCTTTGTGGCGTGCAATCCCAACGACAAGGCTGCGGGCTACTTCGGACGCAATGATCAGGACAGTTCCAACGATGATCGCTTCTGGACGGTATTTGTTGAATACCCGACGGCAGCGGAAGAAGTCCCGGTGGTGCAGAAGATCCTCAGCACCTTGCTCGACGATGCGACTGCAAAGGCGTACGCGGAGAACATGGTGACGGTGGCCAACCGAGTGCGTAAGCAGTACATGGGGGTATCTCAGGACGCTTCGGCGCTTGAATTGACCATGTCGACGAGGACGCTGATCAACTGGGCGCAGGGCTTCACGATTTTTGCCGATGCCCCCAGCCCGTTGCACTATGCCCTCGAGCGCGCACTTACCAACCAAAAGCACGGAAGTGCAACGAAGGTCGCCATCCACGAAATTGTGGCTGACGTCACCGGCGAGACCGTTCCAACCAAACCCGACCCCAAGCCCTAACAGGTGCGGCGATGGGCACAAGTCCAATGCTCTACGCGGAAGCGCCGCTGCCTACAAGGCAATGGCGCCAAGATGTTGTCGATCTGCTCGAAGCAGCACCCGAGTATTTCGAACTGGCTGCTGTGGAAGATGTAGAGCTCTGGGTGAGGATCAAGTCGAACGACGTGATCCTCAAAATCAAAGAGCGCGCCAATCAGACAGCACTGCTTTCCGCTGATCAGCAACACGGTCCGTTTGCAGCGCTGTTCATCCTTGCTTTGGCCAACAGGCTCGGCGCCGATGTCTACGCCTATAACGAGTTGGTGCCGTTTCGACCCTACAACCCCTCCGCCGCTTGGCTTGCCGGCGGCGATGGAGACCAGGTCGCTGCGGCTGCGGAAGCTCTTGGGGTCAAACCTCCTGGGCTGAAGTTCAAAGCGGGGAAACAACCACCGCGTCTATTTTCGTCACAATAACCCAGAGGGGTGCTTTCCCTCCGGGGGAAGCTTCCTCTACAAGGAGTGAAGCATGATTTCTCAACGAAGTGGAGCTGGAGACTGGTTGCTTGCCGCGATCGCGGGATCAATCGGTGCTGTAGTCGGCGTCGCAGTTGGTTTTGTGGTCGTGGTGGCGGTCGGATGTTTCAAACTGCTCGCCTTGGGCGCAAAACGACTGGGTTTCGTCGCACAGAAAGCTCAGGCCACTCAAGCGGCCGGCATTGTTTCCGACAACTCGGCCACGGAAGAATCAACAAAACCGATCAGTGCAGCGCGAAATGTGCGGCCTGAATCACAGTGGCAGCGTCGGTACGAAGGAATCGAAAGAAAGCGGGTTGACCTAGGGAAGAACTATGTCGACATCTGGTTTTATCCGAACCTCGGAATTGCCAGACGCACGATGCAAATCGGCAACAAGAAGTTGGCAAGCATGTTCGGCCCGCGTCTCAAGCTGGCTGACATACCTCTGGAAGACACCAATCCTCGCGAGGTGGAACTTCAGACCATCAAGGATGCCGAGAAGATCATCGGAGAAGCCACAAAACCGAAAGGCCCCAGGGAAATAAGGCCGGCAAAACCGGTTCCATCAACTGGCGCTCCAGTGTCCATTCCGGACACTATGCAACCTGAGCTACCGCTCATTGAAGAGCCGCCGAGCATTGAACCGGAAACGGTCCAGAAAGCCGCCACGGAAGCTATGCGTCAGCCTCGCAAGAGGGAAATGACGTACCGCGGCCGGCTTGTAAAGCAAGGCGTCGAAGACCGGCCGGACCGAAACAATGGTGGAACCTACAGCTGCTTCTGCATTCACCTTGACGACTTTGCACTGAATGCGGTCCACGACATTGTCGGTACCGATTTGGAGCGAGCCCTCAAGGAGGTAAATGCAAAAGTTGGCGATGCGATCGAAGTCTCGCTCGCAGGGGAAACCACAAACAAGGTCCGCGGCAAATTGCGGACAAAGAAGATCTGGAGCATTACCAAAATTGACCAGAAATCCTGAAAAGGGTCGATGGTTGAATAAACCTGGAGAAACACTATGGCATCCGTCAACAAGGTCATTCTTGTCGGCAACCTCGGCGCGGATCCGGAAACCCGGTATCTGCCCAACGGTGACGCAGTAAGCAATCTGCGTTTGGCAACAACCGAGAAGTACAAAGACCGCAGCAACGGTGAAACGAAGGAAATCACCGAGTGGCACAGTGTTGTGTTGTACCGCGGTCTAGCTGATATCGCGAACAAGTTCCTCAAGAAGGGCTCGTCGATCTACGTCGAAGGACGTATTCGCACCCGCAAGTGGCAAGACAAGGAAGGCGTCGATCACTACACCACGGAGATCGAAGCTACCGAAATGCAGATGTTGGGCGGCCGTTCTTCGTGAGGACATAGCCTTCCGGTGACGCTAAGCATCCTCTGCAAATGTTGGCAACTCTGCTCGCTCTTCTCCCCGTCGGGGAAATAGCGAGACGCGTTGCTAGCGCTTTCAAACCTGGTCCTTCTCTCACGAGAGGGACCACCAAGGCGAGTTGTTAAAGTTCTCCTTGGTGGTCTACAATGACCCCAGTTTGGAGCAGCACGAATTTTGTTTGTCCGAGGATTGTCCTTGGCAAATTGGCGCTTGCGCCCGTAGCCGTAAAGGCTCGTAGGGTACGTCAAACCCGGCATATCGCAATCAGACAGGCTTTCTTGGCGAGCGGCCGTGTCCCCCCCGGTGGGTTCTTGAAAACATTTGAGAATCCAGCGTGGGGGACGCCCCCGTTCACTAATTTCCCAGGAGAGCCACATGTCTGCCAATCTTCACAAAATCAATTCGTTCTTCGATCAGGCAACTGAAAAAGTCGGCGTCAATCGCGCGGGCCGCATTCATCGTGCGCTGTTCCTGGGACGGATTACTCCGGCCGTCCGCGCCGAAGTCCGCAAAATCATCAGTTCGGGTTGCTACGCTGCTCACTGAAGGTTGCCCTGCCGCCCAGTGCGGCAGGGACCACACCACCCATGACGTAGATACCCATGTCGAATGGCTCCCTTGGCTTGCCATCCGAGATGGGTATTGTTGTGCGCCTTGTGCGCCACAATCGGAGCTGGAATTCCGATGAGGTCTTTGATCTTGTAACCAGCATCACACAAGCTATTTTTTATTGTCCCGGCGAGGGGAAGCGGTTTCCCTCCACGGGACTGCCTCCTTGTCGTACGGGTTCATGCCCGCTCCTTCCTTGGGGCCCACCAAAGCCGGTGCCCCTCTGGGGCGCCCGCTTCGGTGGGCCCCGCGGTTGGGGCAACTTCCAGGAGGTATCAAATGAAACTCAACGACCTTAACCTTGGGCTTGCTCCGCAGTCAATCAGCACGGAAGTGCTGGCTGAAAAGTACGCCAAGGGTCATGAAGTAACGGATGTCGATGTTCAACAGCGTGTCGCGAAAGCGCTCGCCAAGAACGAGACCGATCCGAAGCATTTCAGCAAGAAGTTCCTCGAGGCGCAACTCAAGGGGTTCATTGTGGCGGGGCGTATTGCTTCGGCTGCAGGAACCGATCTGCAGGCAACGCTCATCAACTGCTTCGTGCAGCCGGTGGGTGACGCGATTACTGGATTCGATGGCGACAAGCCGGGAATCTACGATGCGCTTGCCCAAGCAGCTGAGACGATGCGTCGCGGTGGCGGTGTGGGGTATGACTTTAGCTCCATCCGCCCGGCCGGGGCGCTCGTGAAAGGTACCGCCAGTCGCGCAAGCGGCCCGGTCTCTTACATGGGCATATTTGACCGCTCTTGCGAGACGGTCGAATCGGCTGGTGCTCGTCGTGGCGCCCAGATGGGCATGCTGCGTTGCGATCACCCGGATATCGAGATCTTCGTTCACGCCAAAGACGGCGGGAAGCTCTCCAACTTCAATGTATCAATCAGCGTCACGGACGTCTTCATGCAAGCTGTGGTGACGGACACCGATGTTGATCTGGTGCACAAAGCCCAACCGGGCGATGAGCAGATCAACAGTGGCGCATATCAGCGCGCCGACGGCATGTGGGTGTACCGCAAGGTGCGCGCACGCGATTTGTGGGATCAGGTGATGTTCGCTACCTATGATCACGCTGAGCCGGGCATCATTTTCATTGACCGCGCCAACCAGGATAACAACCTTGGTTATTGCGAGACCTTCGAAGCCACGAACCCGTGTGCCGAGCAGTTCTTGCCGCCCTATGGTTGCTGCGACCTCGGTAGCATCAACCTGACGCGCATGGTCGACAATGCTTTTACAGACCACGCAAGCTTCAACTTCGATCGCTTCAAGGGTGTCGTTCCTGATGCGGTTCGTATGCTCGACAACGTGCTGGACCTCACGGTTTGGCCGCTTCCCGAGCAGGAAGGCGAAGCAATGTCGAAGCGCCGTGTGGGTTTGGGTTACACGGGACTGGGCAGCGCACTGGTAATGTTGGGAATCCGTTACGACACCGAAGAAGCCCGCAGCCTGGCTGCGAAGATCACGGAGGTTATGCGGGACGAGGCCTACCTGGCGTCAGTCGAGTTGGCCAAGGAGCGCGGTCCATTTCCGTTCTTCGAGGCTGATGATTACCTGGCAGCACCACACTGTGCAAGCCGGTTGCCGGAAGCGATCAAAGATCAAATTCGTCAATACGGCCTCCGCAACAGTCATCTACTGAGCATCGCCCCAACCGGGACGATTTCTCTGGCTTTTGCGGACAATGCCAGCAATGGCATCGAGCCCCCGTTTGCCTGGACATACAACCGGACAAAACGGATGCCCGACGGTAGCAAGAAAGAGTACACGGTGGAAGATCACGCTTATCGTCTGTATCGTCATATGGGTGGCGACGTCGAGAACCTGCCGGCGCAATTTGTGGCCGCGCTGGAAATCTCGGCTAGTGCTCATGAAAAGATGGTTGCAGCGGTTGCGCCATTTATCGACTCGGCTGTCTCCAAGACGGTCAATGTGGCGGTGGATTACCCGTTCGAGGATTTCAAGGGTCTCTACATGGAGGCCTGGAAAGATGGCTTGAAAGGGATTGCAACATACCGTCCCAACAAGGTGCTTGGTGCCGTCCTGTCGGTGGCTCCGACAAAGGACGAAGCGACCTTGCCGAATGACCTCGTGTCGGATATTGACCGAAGGATCGTTTTGAGCGAGGCACCGGCGCCGGCCCTGAACAGCTTACGCTGGCCAGGGCGTCCGAAGCTTCCAGCCGGCAACATGGCTTGGACCTACCTAATCGAGAATCCGCAGGGTCGTTTTGCGGTGTTTGTTGGGGAAGTTCAAAATGGTCGTCCGCATCCTTTCGAGGTGTGGGTGATGGGTGATGAAACGCCTCGTGGAATGGGCGCGGTCGCAAAGACCCTGTCCATGGACATGAGAACGGAAGACTCAGGTTGGCTGAAGATGAAACTCGATGCGCTGATCAAGGCGCAAGGTGACGACGGCTTCATGCTGGAGTTGCCGCCGGACGGAAAAACCGTTCCGGTACCGAGTCTAGTCTCTGGCTTTGCCCAGGTCGTGAGTTACCGCCTTCAGGAGACTGGAGCGCTCAACGCTGAAAGCGAGCAATCGCCGATGCTTGACGCACTGATTTCCAAAAAGGAGCCGAAAGCCGGTGCAAACGGCACGATGAGATGGACCGTGGATGTAGCGAATGCGGCCACCGGTGATGACTTTGTGCTGGGAGTGAAGGAGCTGGTCATGCCAAACGGCCAGCGGCGGCCATACTCGGTGTGGTTATCGGGGGTTTATCCCCGTGTGCTGGACGGACTGACCAAACTGCTTTCTATCGACATGCGGATTGCTGATACTGCATGGATTGGGATGAAGCTTCGCAAGCTTCTGAACTACCGGGAACCGATGGGGGACTTCATGGCCTTCATCCCTGGCAAGGAGAAACAGCAGGTCTATCCGTCTACGGTTGCCTACATTGCAGCGCTGATGATCCATCGGTATGCGCAGTTGGGTATCCTGACCGAAGAAGGGCGTCCGGTCGTTGTCATGGGCGTGTTGTCTAGCCCGGACACAACGAACGAGCAACAAAAGACGCATCAACCGCCTGTGATTGCAGGTAAGGTCTGTGGGGAGTGCGGTGTGGCAGCAGTCATCAAGGTTGATGGATGCTCTCGTTGTACAAGCTGCGGGGCCGAGGGAAATTGCGGTTAAATGACATGGGCATACCGGAAAATCGAAAGATTTTCCGGTCCCATCTCTACCTCGAAAGGCGGAGGGAATAGGGCTTCACAAGGCTCTATTCTCTCATCTTTTTCAGATTCTGGTTTATGCCAGATACCAACCACAAATGCAGACATCAAGGAAAAGACGAAATGAGCGAATCGAAATCGATATTCACACCAAGGGCTGGAATTACCCAAGATGAGCTGAATCGTACATATCGAAAATGTTTGGTATTAACGGTGATTGTCATCATCTCACTGGTTATAAGCTTCGTGGGAAGAGCAATGACCTCGTGCAGTTGACGAATAGATGGGAGGCGGCTCACTGAAGCTCTATCCCATCCCTCTTTCTGTTGCACCAAATCCTGATGGTGCTAAGATGGCATGAAGGAGACAGCAACGTAATCGGAGCCACGGGCTTCGATTCTAGTGTTGTCTCACCAACCGTCCGTAAGGACAGTTTCGCGAAGCGCGTCTTCGCATCCCACAAGCCAGTCTGACGAGACTGGACTTTCTCCCTCTGGGGGCTTACACGCCCTCAAGGGGCGTGGTGCCTCCTATTTGCATGCAAAAGGAGCTTCACCATGAAAGAAATCACCAACCTCCAAAAGGTTATCTGCATCACCATGGACGTTCATCTTTGGTCCGGCCGCGCGAAACTGCGCGTTACCGACATGCGGATGGGCGCCGGCGGTGAATTGCCGCCTGACGATCTCGCATCGCTCGGCAGCAAGAAAATCATCAACCCGGAAAACATCGCAAAGTTCGAGGCCTTAAAGAAGGAAGCGGAACGCGAGTGCTCCAAGATTGGCGTCAAGTTTCTCGGTGGTTTTGCGATTCCCGAAGACAAGGCGAAGGAACTGGCCGTTACTCTCGACCAGATTGGTGTTCGTTTCGCTCAGGAAAAGCATGACCTCCTGAAAGACTACGACGCACTGATCAGCGAATGGGTCGCAGCCCACCCGGGCTGGAAAGACACCATCGAAAGCTCGACACTCGACCGTCACAACGTCGACAACAAGCTGCAGTATGGTTGGCAGGCCTTCAGGATCACTAGCGCCGGCGAGCAGGAACAGCCGGACGATGTGCTCAACAAGGGCCTTACGACATCCGCCAAGGGTCTCGCTGGCCAACTCTATTACGAGATCAGCCAGGCCGCGGCTCAAGTGATGGAAAAATCGCTGCTTGGCCGTCCCAAGGTCACGCAGAAAATCCGGTCGCCAATTCGCACGATCCGGAGCAAGCTGCATGGGCTTTCGTTCATCGACAAGCGGGTCAAACCGCTGGTGGAGACGATCGATCATGTCCTCGAGCAGTTGCCCGACTCGGGGCACATCGAAGGCCTCGGCCTGACGGCCATCTACGGGCTTGTGTTCATTCTGTCCAGCGAGGATCGGATGACCAAGCACGGCGAGTTGATTCTTTCCGGGAAACCGGTCGAAGAATCCTTCTTGCTGTCGGTACCGCAAGCGAGAAAGCCGGAAGAACCTCAACTCATCGAGGAAATCGCCGAGCCGATCGCTGTGCCTCAACAGCTGGACCTGGTAACTGTCGCAGCAACCGCACCGGCTGTCGTTCCGGCCGAACCGGTGGTCGCCCCATTGGTCCCCTCTGTTGCAGCAACTGAGCCGCTGGTGGCACCGTTTGCACCGGTGGTCGCAGCAACCGAAACTTTCGTCGTGAAAACGCCGGATTTTGGTCAAGCGGCAATTCCAGCCATTCCTCCTGTTGTAAGACGGAAAGGACTGGGAGCCGGACTCTTCAGCAGCTAAGCACCATCAACCCTAGCGGGGAAGCAACCCCGCCAGGGGTTGCTCCTCGCACTTTCAAGGAGTACGAAATGATGCAAGGCAATGGAGAAGGCATGCTGAAGGCTTACGCCAGAATGCTTGCCGACATGAGCCGCCAGGATCTGGAAGTGATCGTCGGGGGCAACAAGGCTTACTCCAACAAGGGTCGCATTGTGATTCCTGCGATGCCGATCAACAACCCGAAGGCGCTGGTGCTCACCACTGGCTACGCGATGCATGAAGAGGGTCATATCAACGATACCGACTTCGACATCTGGCCGGAGGAGAAACTGTTAGCCAAGGTTGCCAACTGGTTTGAAGATGTCCGCATTGAAGCAAGGCAGATGCGCCGTTTCCTCGGAGCGCGCCTACGTCTGGCGTCTCTCGTGCATTGCCTGGTCGAGGACGGTTTCTTTGTCGCCCCGTCCAGCAACGATTCGACGGCGCAGCGGATCTCGTCCTACATCCTTTACCGCTTGCGCTCCGAAGTCCTTGGGCAAAAAGCACTGGACGATTACGCGAAGAAAGCTGAAAGCCTGGTTCGGGAAGCAATCCCCGCCAGTGCCGTAGCCCGACTGAGTGTGATGATGTTCCGGATCGAGGATGCCACGACGACGCAAGACAGCATCGATCTGGCCAACTCGGTCCTCGACATGCTCAAAGAAGAGCAGGAAAAGGCCGACGAGGACAGTCAGCCCAAAGCTGGCCAGAACAGTGGTCAGCAACAGCAACCTGGAGGCGCCGACGAAGGGCAAGGCAACGCTCCTCAGACGCAAGACCCAGCGAACAATGATGCAGCAGAACCGCCGGCGCAGAACAACGCGCAAGGCGGTGCGCAACAGGCAGATGCTGACGCAGACGAAGGGCAGGGTAGTGCGCCCCAGTCTTCATCGTCCGGCGAGGATGGCAACGCCTCCAACGGCGGTTCCAGCCCTGCCCCCCAGAAGGGGGTTGGGCCTGGTGCTACCGGGGAGGATCTCGCGGGCAAGGCGGAAAACCTGAAGCGCGTGCTCAACGGCGAAGACAGTGCTGGCCACCAGGATCTCGGGCGCATGCTCGAGCAAGTCCTGAACCAGATGCACGAGCAAAATCGTGCAACGACGGTCGAAATTCCGCCGGCGGAGCTGTATCGCGGCAGTATCGGTGATGCCGCACAAATCGTCGGTCGTATTGGCGATGCAACAAAGGCACTGAAGCGTCGCGTGACCAATCTGCTGGAAGGGATTGATCGCGAAAAGCGCTACAACACGAGTTCAGGTTCTCGCCTCGACACCAGTCGCATGATGCGGGTGGCAACGGGCAACACCAAGGTGTTCTTGAAGCGCATTGAAGGCGTGACAATGAACACCGCAGTGCAGATCCTGATTGACCGTTCGGGTTCCATGGAACTCGGGAAACGGATCGTGATTGCATCGGAGGCTGCTTTGGCTTTGTCCTGCGCGCTGGAAGGCGTCAAGGGGCTGAAGTCAAGTGCAGTTGCTTTCCCGATGCGAGTCGGCAGCAACGACAACGGCGTTGCCATTCTGTCCGAGTTCGGCGAACGGGCGGCGCATGCAGCGTCGCGCTTTGCTGCTCTCACGGCAAACGGTTTCACACCGATGGCAGAAGCGTTGCTGTGGGCTGGTTGCCGGTTGGCAAACCGTAAGGAGGATCGCAAGATTCTGCTGGTGGTCACGGACGGGCAGCCTGAAATGGAAGGGGAGCTCTCTTCCGTGAGTCGCGCGAAGGCACGAGCCATGCTCACTGAGCTGGAGTCGACCGACATCGAAGTCATGGCGATCGGTATCAAGATCGACGTATCGATGCTTTTCAGCAATTGCAAGAAGGTGGACGATTTGCTTGACCTGCCCAACGCTGTGTTCGAGATGATTCAAACGAAGCTTCTCGAGCGCCGCGTGGCGTGATGTCATCACCTTAAGGAAACCCGATTCGACTTAGGTCGAATCGGGAATTTCCCCCTTGCAGAGCAATCATTCCGTGGCTTAGAATGGCTCATCACTGCGGAGTTGCTGAGTCCGCATTTCCACAAGTCGCTTCGCGCGACACCCCCACGCAAGCAGTACTCAGGATCTATGCTCGTGCACGACACCGGCATGGGTCTTCGTACCCGCCCGTCTTTTTGGCGTCAGCCGAAACGGTAGCTGAATCAACCGGTCATTGCGACTAACTCAGCATTCAACTTTTCAAGTTGCACACTCAACCCAGCGGGGACTATTGCCCGCCGGGCATGGTTTCTCCGCAAGTTCCCAGGAGATCACCATGAAGACCATCATCACCATCATCGCTCTGCTCGTTTCGTTTTCCGCCAGCGCACAGCAAAACTACTGGGGCCAAAATACCGGCAACTACCAGGGTTCCACGTACAGCGGTCAACAGGCAATGCAGGTGCAACAAGTCCGTCTTGGTACGGTTCTGGATATCCGCCAAGTGCAGATCGTTCAGCAACCGCAGTCACCGTCCTACGGTGGCGCTGCAGTCGGCGCCGCAATGGGTGGGCTGATTGGCAACCAAGTGGGCAACGGAAATGGGCGCGTCGCCGCCACCGTGCTTATGACCGCATTGGGCGGTTTGGCAGGGGAAGGCGCCGGGAGTGCCTACAACACCGTCAAGGCACAAGCACTCGAAATCATTGTCCGCATGGAGTCCGGGGAAACCCTGGCGATCACGCAGGCGATCGATGCCGATGCAGCCTCGCTTCGTAACGGCGATCGCGTTCGTCTCATTCAGTCGCAAGGCTGGGGTGGTTCGGCACGCGTCGCACGTATCCGCGGGATGTAATTTTCAACCACGGGCCCTCTAGGGGGTCCATCCAAGCATTCCACCAGGAGTTCTTGGCTGGGCCCCCTTCGGGGATTTTTCAAAAGAAGGAGATTCAAATGAAACAATTACCGCAAGACGCGAGAGAACTCGCGCTCAATGCCTGGCCAGACATTCTTGAGGCCGCTGGTATTGATGTGGGGTTTCTCCGCGATATCCACGGGCCTTGCCCGTTGTGCGGAGGTACGGACCGCTACCGGTTTGACGATCGGAATGGGAAGGGCGACTACTTCTGCAGTAAATGCGGTGCAGGAGATGGCTTCAAACTTCTCATGAATCATCTCAACTTGTCGTTTCACGAAGCAGCGGACTACGTCCGACGTTACTTCGGGCGAGAAGAGGTGCAAAGAAAGGAAATCACCCACGCACCTGCTGTGAAAAAGCCCGAAGAAGATGTTGAACACATTCGGGCCAAGCTGCAGGAGTGTTGGGACAAGGCAAAACCCGTCAAGAAAGGCGATCCGGTTTGGAAGTATCTCGTCCAGACCAGACAACTACCGGAAGACATCCCGGCAGTGATCCGGTACCACCCACGCGCTTCCTACTGGGAGAAAGGCGAGGGCAACGATGCAGTCTGTGTCGGGAAGTTCCCGATGATGATTGCAAAGGTACAGGGACCAGACGGCAAGCCGGTCTCGATTCACCGCACCTACCTCACCGAAAAGGGTGAAAAGGCCCCGGTGGAGAAACCGAAGAAACTGATGAAAGGCCTCGGCATCTCAGGCGGAGCGATCCGCTTGTTTCCCGCAGGGGAAGTGTTGGCAGTAGCAGAAGGCATCGAGACGGCTCTCGCGGTGCACGCTGTTACCGGCCAACCATGCTGGGCAACCATCAGCGCAACGGTTATGACGAAGCTGGAGGTTCCAGAGACCGTGAAAACGGTCTACATCTACGCAGATAACGACGCGCCGGATGCGCAGCAGCATCGAGCAGGACAGGACGCTGCAAAAGCCCTGGAGGAACGCCTTAGAAGTCAGGGCAAATCCGTCAGGATCGTCTATCCGATCAACGCTGATACAGACATCTGTGACGTCTGGATTGCGCGTCTCGAGAAGAATCGCCGCCGTACTGAAGAAAGGGCCAAGGCGAAGGTCCGGAAAGTTGCATGAGGCGCGGCCAGTTTCCCTTACGGGAGCTGGCCGTTTTTCATTTGCGGCCCCGCATGCAAGAGGGGGCTTGTTTCTCGGTCGACCATTGCCATCATGAAGGCATTGCAACTACTTCATTCGGGACAAGCCATGTCAGTCGAAATTCCCAGCACGCTCAAGCCATTTGCCCATGCCATCGACGAAATTGAGGACTATCGGTCGCAAGGACCGGGAGGTGATGGGTATTGGGTCCATCTAAAGCCAGGCTGGAAAGACACGAACCGCGCAGTGCATTCGTTCAACGAAGACGGAATCACCGCCGTTGCGGAGGAAATGAGGCTTTGGCTTGCTCCCTGCAATTGTGAGGAATGCAGAAAGCTGGCCAAGAAATCTGGAGCCCCTTGCTCAGACTCTCCGGTCGACGACCACGTCCTTGCTTTGCCCGCCCGATTCTATGATGACCACAGCGAACGCGCCTTGCCGGCCGGAGACGTTATCAAGCAGTCGACAACCATGGTTACCGTTCGCTGTGACGAACCGACGTTGGCCGAGATTCTGGACGATGCGAAACACTACGCTCACAGGTGCGGCCCTTGTCACGAACAGATCGCTACCGCGCCACCGGAGGAACAAGGCTACTGGAAAGCCCTTCTGCGCAGCGCTGAGCGCACCGTGGCGCTGATCAGCGAGTATCGGGCAAGGGAGCGCAAGGAGTAGCGCCATGCTGTCCGACGAAGAACGCGAGAAGCGCCGTGAGACTCAAGCCAAGAAGGCGGTGCGTCGAGCCGCCCGCCTGCTGAGAATGGCCGCGAAGGAGGGCGCCAAAACGACGGGCTGGGAAGATGAATTCCTGAATGACGTCAAGGCGCGCGTGGAGAAATACGGCGCGGCGTTCAAGGATCCGGACAAGGGGCATCCGGGAGACGCCCTCTCATTCAAACAAGCCTACAAACTCAGTGAAATTGGCAGGGCAATGAAGCGGAGACAATCAAAAGGGGACGGAGGGCGCCGGCGCATCGACGGGTAATTACCTTCGACTGCGCCTCACCATCCAACCGTCAGGCAGCGGCCATCAACTCGGTGCTCGCCAGATAGGCGTCCACCAGCATGGCGACCAGCTCGTCCGTCGGAATGTCTCGGTCGATCGCGAGCAGTTTCTTGACCCTGTCCACCTTGCCAAGCGACACCTTCTCGAAACCGGGTAGAGCCACCTGCTCTTGAATGCTTTGGGTGTGAATGCGCGCGGGCGTTTGATGCAGGGAAACCTCGTTCGTCGCTGAGGAAGGGGGCGACGATTCCGAACTGGCGTCCGCCGGCGCCAGACTGACGTCGGAGTCATCGATTGGAGGGGATGCGGCCTTCTTGCTGCGGTGCTTCACATAGGGGGCCATCGCCGCCGCTACCTTCGCGCGCGGCAGTTTGCCATTCGCCGTGGCTTCCCTGAACAGTTCGGCCGCCTTCTCTGGCGCGACCTTGAGCAACTTGTTGGCCATTATCAGGGTGCTGGTGTCTCGGACGACGTTGCTGCCGGACAGTTCTTCCAGTTCTGGACAGAGTTGGGTCAGCTCGAGCAGTTGGGATATGCGCGCTTCACTCAGCGCCAATCGCGTGGCAGCTGTTTTTTGATCCGGCTGAAGGGCAACGTAGCGCGCCAGCGCGTTCGCGCGATCCCGAACATTGAGGTCAACCCGCTGGATATTCTCGGTCAGCTGGGCCTCGAGCCGCTCAACTTCAGACAGCGACTCAACTTTGACGCGCATCTCCTGGATGCCGGCAGCCAGCGCCGCCCGGTACCGCCGTTCGCCGAAGACGATTTGGTATTTGCCACCCTCCAGGGGGGTGACGACGATATCTTGGAGAACCCCCTGCTCCTTGACCACAGCGACCATCGGCGCCATTGTTTCCTCATCGAGCCCATGTGTCCGTGGCTGATGCGGGTCAGGAACGATCAGATGAATGGGCAGCGTCTTGTATTCCGGGGCAGATGTCGGCATTAGGCAATCTCGGGCAGGGGGATGGAAGATACGCGGCTCAACGATGGGCACCAACGCCACTTGTCCGACAAGAGCGGGGTCCCATGTTGAGTGTCGATGAACAATGGTGTTGCGCTGTCACCGGTATCGGTTAGATACACGACGGGAGCAGGCGCATTTACGGCACGGGTATCAGCTACCCGAACAAAGCTTCGCGAATAGCCGACCAGATAGTTGATGAGTTCCGCCTCGTGCGCGTTATAGACGGGAAGCCATTCTTTGGTCATTCTGATGAGCGCCATGTCCGCGACAATGAAATGTCCTTTTTCAGTGCGCTCAACCAACATTGCAGTCAGTACATGATCTAGCTGCTCGCGGCCGATGGCGAGCAGTTCGAAGGTTTGCTTTTCGGTCAGGCAGCGGGCGAGGCGTCCATCGATATAGAAGACCGTTTCCGGTAGGTGCTTCAATTGCAGCTTGCATCCGAACTTCGATGGCCTGTAGTTCTTCGCGATACCGATCACGATCGCGTAATGCTCGCGGTGAGAGCGGGCATCAGGAATCGGGAGCAGCCGGTCGAGCTCGCCTAAGTTGCGCTCGCGATGCTCTTCTTGCTGATCCGCACGAAAGACCTCCGGCAAGAAGAGCCGAGTTTCAAGCGGAATTCCGGACAACGATATGGTCGAGGCCTCCCTGCAGGTCAGGTGGCGGATAAGACCCCAGCCGCGTTTTCCCGCCATCCGCGGTACCCACCGATTCAACTCGGCTTGGCTCCACAGGAGGCGAAGTAGTCCTTCGAGAGAGGTTTTCTTGGTTGGAACAGAGGGAAGCTTCCGGGGAGGCAGCGTAGCGTCCACCGATATATTCTCGGCCAGGGAAATGCTAGTCGGCCAAGCGCGGCGCGTTAATGGGAAATCCGCCGAGAGGGCAATTCGATCACCATCCATTGCCTCCCCGGCCAGGTCACCATCCACGTCGAAGGAAGGGCAACTGGTGTGATGCTGGCGTCCCGTGCCTGGCATCTTGGCAATGTAAAGCGTCCCCGATCGGAGCCCGATGTACATTCCAACGCCGGATTGCGAACACAGACAATGAGCTCGCACGCCCGATGATCGTGCCGCGCGGAGCGCGTCTTGATAAACCCCCGACGCGGATTTTTCACGATCGAAGGTTAGGCCGCCAACCCTAATCAGCTGTTCCACGATTTCATTCCTCTTCTAGTGAGCGTTTCCATGCACGGACATTGCGCCAACCTTCAATCCAACCGAGTTTTCCTGCCGCAATTAGCACCGGTAGAAACTCGGGCATCAGGGTGAGTACGATTTCCCTCGCTTCGGCCGCTTGCTGATATTCCTCAGGCGACAGGTCATCGCCTTCCTTACTCGCACTCTCGTCCGGCGGAGGTTCCTGTGGGCTCATCGTCGAGGAATGATCGCTGCTCGAGGAGTCTCGACGCGGCGAGGCGGCGACTTGATGATCCGTCCGCAAGAATCCAATTTCACGATTCGGCCAGGGATCTTCTTCGACTTTGCTAGCGCAATCAGGTCCGCCACGTCCCCTCCTTCCCCTTGGGGAAAGGCCACCAGGTGCGTGGCCAAATCGATCATCGCGGTATTGCGTCTATCTCTTTCCGTCCTGCTCCTGCCACCCTTCAGCGGGTAATGCGAAACGGGAACGTAGTTCTCCAGTGCCCATGCCTCGGCCATCGCGTCGGCGCCCTTCGCACACGCAATCAATACCTCGTCCGGAAAAGCTCGATTGAAGAAGCCATTTAGCTTTGAGCTAAATAGAAACTGATTCGAGAAGTCACGGCTCCCTGTGATCAGGACCCGCATTGCCCCGACCTTCAAACGGGCTTGCACGTCCCGCAGCAAGCGTCCATAGAAGCCAACGGAGACGCCGTGGCGATCGGAACCCCAGTAATGATCCTTGAAGCGATAGATGCCCTCGGTTTCACGCAATTCCGACAACGCCGTGGCCACATGTGGGTGCTCACGACATTTCATCCAGATCCCGGCGGCCATGACGCGGTTCTGGATCCTTTCCCAATCCGGTCGAATCTGGTGGTCTCCACGCCCAGCCGCTTTCCTGACCTCACGGGCTGTGGGGAGCTCCATCAGCAGGCGCCTGAATTCTTCGTCCACTCCGCGGAATTTCTCGCTGTGAAAGAAATGCTCGATCGACGCATACAGGTCCGGCACGCCTCGCTCGAACCCGGAACCATCTGCACGAGCACGCCGATATCCGTGGAAGGGAAGGATGTCGTCAGAACTTAGATGTGAAGTCATCTGTTGCTCATCGATTCAAGGCGACGTTTGCAACGTTCAACGATTAATTTGTCGGCGCGTCGATTCGCCTCATAGAGGCGCTCAGCGCGCTCCCGATCTGCTTTGAGGGTGCGTACTAGCTGCGCAACTAACGCTTCGAGGCCACGGCAGGGAGGGAGAGATCTCATGCGAACTAGGATACCGGCGCGACCGTGGCCTATCTACCGCTTGGAATGGTGATTTGGGGCGATATTTCCCCGAGAAATATGAAGGGATTCTGGCGTCTCTAGTGAGCGGAATTTTTGCCGGTGTTCAATAGAATTGGTGCAATCGTTTTCGAGAGGCAACGCTGGGGGATACCGTGCGATTGACTTGCCAGCTAACCTCCACTGAGCCGATTACCCTCGCCTCAATCAAACAAGTTGGCTGGCTGGTAACGAATGTGTCCCAAACTGGCTCTGCCGGGCACCAGAAGGTCATTGTTCTCCTCAATAAGGCCAAGTAATTCAGCTCCACCAGTCGCCATAAGGGGCAATCTATTAGACTGAGCCCCTGCAACACCGCGTGGCATGCGAGCCTGAACCTGGCTGGCGGTTTCGCAACCGCCAAGCGTACTCCGGCCAACAATGATCGATCGCGTGGATCCGAGGTTATGCTAAGGTCACGTGTGCACAGGATTGCGGATTGTCGCGTTCAAGTTGCACATAGGATCGCAACCTTTTTTGGACCCATTGTTGGAGACTCGAAATGGCCGCAAGCTACAAACAACTCAAAGACCAAATTGCAAAACTGGAAAGGGAAGCAGCGATCGCGCGAAAGAAGGAAGCTGCCGAAGTCATATTGAAGATCAAAGCGCTGATGCGCGATTACGATCTGACGCCGGAGGATCTAGGATTTAAGACGGTCGGGAAAACTAGCAACAAGGCCAAGCCGGTGGACAGGGTCCCCATTCCTCCAAAGTACCGCGATCCGCAAACGGGGAATACCTGGTCTGGACGCGGGTCCGCTCCATCGTGGATTGCGCCCGCCATCAAGTCCGGCAAAGCGGAATCCTTTCTCATTGTGACACCGCCCAAACCCGCCGCAGCAGCCGAGGCTCCGGCAAAGGCTAAAACGGTGGCCAAGAAAATTGCCGATCCGGTGGCGAATAAGAAGGCCACGCCAGCGAAGAAGCATGCTGCGCCGGCCAAGAAAGCAGTGGCTAAGCCTCCCGTAGCCCCAACAGTTCAGGTTCCGGCAGCTACTGGTAACAGCATTGGAGCTTAATCCTCGACATTCCCTGAGCACATAGCGAAAGGGGTGCCGGGCGGAGGCAGGATCGAAGCGGTGGGGCGCAGAACGGTTTCTCCCAGCGTTTCGATCCTCTCAATCAACTCCGGGAATTAATGTGCCGATGGCTCCCAACGCGGCCGAAGTGACCCCCCGTATTGGATCAACGTCATTCAATATATCCCGTAGGTTTGTCGCCCGTATGGCCATCAAGGCCAACGATCATGGGTTTCGATATGCACTTACAGCCATTCTCACGCCCTGGCCACGTCCATTGGCCGTTTAGGAACATCCCTTTTTTGACTAGATAAGGTGCCCCATTCGCCGCTTTGTGAGCTGTATCTTGCTCTATATCGCCACACGGTGCGCCCGAGTAGCACCAAACCGCGTACGTAATGCCATTGCGATTTTGCGCTTCGACTCCCATGAGCGCGCTAGCTTTATTGTTCAGTGAAAGCGATATATCGGCTGCTCGACGCTTGTTCATGCCGTCTATGGTCAGAAGAGCCTTGCAAAGAATGTCGAGTGCCCTGCCGGCCGTTATTGAGCGAAGCGCGGCCTCATAGATCATGTCGAAATCATGAGGAGGGACTTCCGTAAGCAATTTAACGTTTTGACGTAAGTCGGATTTGATTGCTTCGGATATTTTGGAAGAATCGAATTTGACCGTTGGTACCCCTTGACTTTGCTTTCTCGGTGCGGCGGCTATCTGATCCTTTGGGCCACTCTCGTCCCCTTTCTTCCCCCAACCGAACATTGTCGAGCCAATCACTATTCGAGAAATAAAAGCCGTCTGGTTTTAGCCGGCCGGGTGCGGAGAATTGCCGCAGGGAGAATTGTATTGTATCGGTACACCCAAACGGAGCGCTGCCATCGAGGCAAATTCAGCGTCTCAATATTTGGGTCGCAGTCGAGGTCTCTTACCATTGATACCCGCAGGCACGTCGCTGTTGCGGCTGGGGATGCACTGTCGGCAGATGGATTGTGTATGCCGACATGCTATCTCACGACCTTGGCTTGGCCTCAAAAACCTCAACCGCCGGCACCCGCACCAGGCTGGCCGCATCTTCCATGGATCCGTACAACCATTGGTCGACATCCTGCAGCTCGATGGGCGCCACGCTCCGCTTGTCCTGATGGCCGGGAGGCAGTTTGGGATCCGGTTTGTGCATGCGAGACATCAGCGGGTGACCGTCGGCGTTGACCGTGATCATCGTGTAGCTTTCGATAACTTCCCCAGTATCCTTGTCGGCCCAGGCGTTCCAGAGGCCAGCCAGGCCCCAGGGCGCGCCATCTGCGCGCCGGAAGCGCCACCAGACATTCTTGCCGGTTTCCCAACAGGGCTCATCGAAGGACCAGGCCGGAATGATGCAGCGCTTGCCGTGCTTCCAGGACTGCTTGTAGGAGGCCTTGTTCTCGATCTCCTCGAAGCGGGCATTGTTGGTCGAGTAGGGGAGCTTGGCGGTTTTGGCGAAGAACGGTATCAAGCCCCACTGACCAACGACGAGCTCGCGCGCGTCGGCGTCGGCCGATCGGCGAATGAACGGCCCTGGCGTCCGCGGGAAGATGTCCTGCTGACCACGCCAGGGCTGGTCGTGACCGACGTGCCAAAACTGCTCAATGGCAGCTTCGTCGGGAGTTTTGTAGACGTTGCACATACGCTCAGTCTAGTCCATCGGCGTGCGGACACGCGGGCCGATCGACATCAAACGGCTGCGATTTCGTCCGGTGCCGCAGCAGTGGCAGGTTCATCCGGCGCAACAACAGCTGGCTTGGGTGCAGCAGCCTTCTTGACTGCCGGCCATTAAGGCGTCAGGCGTGTGTGAAACAATTAGTTCCGAAACTGTGGAACATTTACTTCGGCGGACTCTTATCTGTCCTCAAATCGCAGCTTCGCTCCCACTAGGCCTTTTACGTCCGAAGAATTCGGTAAATTACTTCGCGCGGTTGAAAAAACTATTTTTGACAGCCAACATCTGCAATTGATGGCTTGATTACTACTATAATCGCGCTATCATAATTTTCGTTGAAATGTGATCTGTAATTCTCACGGACACAAAATTGTTTGACGAAAACGCTTCCCACGTCAGGGCGCCAGCCAGTTACAGCCGCAAGCCGTGGAAGCAAAACAGGGAGAGCAGAATGAAAACCAGCAGGCAGCATGGCGATGCTCCGCACATTCTTCATACCGACGCCGACGGATTTGCTGAAAACACCGAGCGCGCTTTCCTGATCGTCGAGATCAGTCGGCGCGACATCGAGAGCGGAAACATCGCGAGCGTTCTGGAACGTTTGCTCGTGATGACGGACTCGAGGGAGAACGCCTTGCGATACCGCGAATCGGTGAGTTTCGTCGTCAGGGGTTTCGATTTTGACCCCCGCGAGTTGCCCGAGGTTTCCGAGGTTTGCGCATTTTTTCGTACCTTGTCTGCGGAATGGCCGCACTGGCTCTGGTTTCTTGCGCGCGGTACCGGCAGCCTTGCGCTTGTTTTATCGCTGTTGTGCCAGGTGCGCGTGATCCACGGGATGGACGGCGCTTACGGGACAGAGTTCATAATTCCTGGTGAGGTTGAAGCGACCCTCATTGATCTACTGGAACGTGGCTCCTGCCTGTTCCACGCGCACGCCATTCCGGAAGAACTGGTCGACCAGTGTGTGGAAAGTGCATTGGCCGAGTTGGCGATCTAATGGGAGCCAATCACATGAGCGCGGCCACCTTCGTGGGTGCCGCATCACGCTTCCGCTGCCGCCCATTCCTTTCAGGGCGCGAGATGGCGCCCGGAGCGGCAGTCGCCGCAAAAGGCGAGGCTTGTCTGCATTGCCAGATGGACTGTGCCGCCTCCGCATCGACGACCAGCTTGGCCGAAGGAAGCATTGAAATAGCCATCGCTTCAGCCGGGGTAGAACTGCGCTGGGCGTGTCCGAATTGCACTGTTATGGTCATCGAGAAGTGCCTTCCCGTGGCTGCGATGTCGCTATCAGCCGAAATTGCGCGAGATCCGCTGTGCCATCGTTGTAGAGAGGCCGCGTTATGACCCTTTGCCTCGCTTTTAGGTCCGGGATGTCGAGCAAGAGCGATCTGCGCGGAGCTATGGACGCTGGCGTCCCCGTTGGCGTAGTCGCCGGGCATCTGACGACGGCGCAGATCGTTATGGCCCTGCCGCGCTATCTCGACTCAGGCTCGAAGGTCTTCATTGACTCGGGAGCCTTCACGGCCGAGCGCACCGGGGAAACTATGGACTGGGCACGAGTGCTGAGTGTCTATGAGAGCGTGGCCGGGCTCACCGATCGCCCGGAAATGCTCTATGTTGTGGCGCCCGATAAAGTTGGTTGTCAGGGCGAGACGCTCAACCTACTGCGCCGGTACAGGAAACAACTCCAGCAGTTACTAGCTCAGGGAGTCCAACTGATTGTCCCCCTGCAGTACGGCAATCTGCCCGCAGCGACGATGCTGGCGTCGGCACAAGAAATTCTCGAAACCGACCGTTTCGTAGCTGGAATTCCTGCCAATAAGGCTGCGATGCCCATCGAGGAATGCAGATCACTGCAGCATCACACCTTCCATATCTTGGGACGGGTGCAGGCCGATGGTGAGCAGGTGGAGAGAATAGAGACCCTACGCGCAGGCAATCCGGGCGTCTTTGTATCGGGCGATGCCAACTGGCTGCGAAGCCATCTTGGTGTGGTAGCGATGCTGACGGACACCGAGAGACTAGCGCCCTCCTCCCCGCGCCGCGTGTTTGGGGAGCATCCGCGTGTATGCGCAATTAGGAATGAGATAGAACGAGACCTGAGCTGGGGCTTCGAAGATCGGCGGGTGGCTGTATGAACACGGTCGCGCACCAGGAACGAATGTCGATTGTCGAGTTCCGTGCCCTGCTAGCCAAAGGCACCGTAGCCAAAGTGCGGAAGCGAAATACGCCGGAAGAAGATCTGCACCGTGCCTGCTTCGAGTTGGTCGGACTCCTAACGGCGCGTTATCCCCTGCTCCGCTGGATGGTGCACTACCCGGCCGGGGGAAAACGTCCCAAAGGGGAAGCGGGAAAACTCAAGGCCATGGGTACAAAGCCGGGGGTGCCAGACCTGATGCTTACTCGACGATGTGGCCATTGGACGGGGTTTGCCGCAGAATTAAAGTCGCCGATCGGCCGCCTGTCAGACGATCAGCGCGAATGGCTGGAGGCATTGGCCGAAGAGGGATACATCACGGCGGTCTGCAGAACACTGGACGAATTTCAGCTCGTATTGATGCGATTCTTGCAGGGATAAATGCCACCGAAAACCCCATCTGACGCCGCACGCTTGCCGCGCTACGCCCCCTCCCCCTCGCCCATTACTGGAAGTGATCATGACCTGCTCCCTCTGCCCTGCCCTTTGCCTGTCACGCAACCGGATCGTGGCCCCCACCTGGTCGCCGTCCTGCAATATTCTGTGTGTAGGGGAAGCACCAGGGGATGCCGAGGATCGCACTGGTATCGGTTTTGTCGGCGCGTCCGGGAAACGGCTCGATGAACTGCTGACCGAGCAGGGACTGTTCCGAGGCGTCGACTATGGCGTGTCCAACATCGTCCGTTGCCGACCGCAAGACAATCGGAAGCCGACTTCACACGAGATTACGAACTGCCTTCCCTTGCTTGGCCAGTTCCTCGTCGAAGCGCGGCCGAAAGTCGTGATCGCCGTTGGCAATACGGCGGTCAGCATTTTCTATGGTGCCGGCAGTCTCCTACGGCGCATCGACCAATCGAGGGAGTCGGCGATACTGGTCGGGACGGGCTGGCTAGGGCACCAAGCCCTGAGAGCATCGATAGATGCGCTGGGCAGCCTGGTTGTTTATCCGACGGTACATACCAGTGGCCTGAGTTGGAACAGGCGAGCCACGAATGGTCGCCCGTGGTCAGAGATCGGCAAAGAACAGATCGCACTGGCGGTCGCAGCATCGAGAGAATAGGACTGAAACATGTTGGCCCAAACCCCCGTTGAACGACCTCGAATGGCCCGCAAAGTGGGCATGCATCACTTTGCATTTTTTCGCGGACACATCGAAGGCCTTGATCTTGCGTTAATCGGCGACCGGTACCTTGAGACCGGGCCAGATCTGCGGAAAGCAAAGGCGACGGTCCGCTGGATTCGCGATGAACTGGTTGCAGCGGCGAAGCGACAAAAACCCGAGGTTATTCGACTGCTCAAGATCACGCCATCGCGCCTCGGACTAGAAGCGCCCTCCCCTGCTCCCAGTTTGGAGGAGTTTCAGGATGCGCACGATCCCGATGGCTTCTACACCGAAAACGAGCTGCTTAAGCTGTTTCAGGAGCACTACGGCACCCTCGACAAGAAGGAGCTGCGAAAAGCCAGTCGGAATGAGCGGCTGCGCCGTCGCCTGATCGATGCGGTACGCTGGCTTGAACAGTGGGTCGCCTCAGAACCTCTCCCGGATGATCCGCTGGTCATCTGGCTGGACAACGGAATCGCGGGTCGGCTTCTGGACGTCCGGATCTCGACCGTGAAAATGTTGACGGAACTTATCGCCAAACGCGGCAAGAATTGGCACAAAGCGGTCCCCGGTATGGGTAGCGTTGGCGCGGAACGCGTGCAGCGATGGCTTCAGAATAACGATCTTTTGCCAAGAGAGGAGTTGCTGCCAGCGACCCGCGCTGAGATTGTGACCACTGGGGAAGCCAACCCGAATTGCCTAGTACCACTCGAAGCATTGAACGTCGCTGAAACATTCTCCGGCTCCCACGGCACTAACCGGGCGTACTCAAATAAGCTGGCCGCGAGAAACGATCGCGAGGCCATCGAAGCGTGGCTGCGGAGCCTCGGTGATCAAGAGAACACCGTCCGCTCCTACCGAGCTCAGGCGGAGCGATTTCTGCTGTGGATGATTTTTGAACGGCAGAAGCCTCTATCGTCTGCGACGACGGAAGACTGCATTGCATACCGCGACTTCCTTATAGACATTGGGCGCCAGCTGACGCCAGAGCAATGGCAGTGGCGCCTCCCAAGGACGCAGTGGGTTGGCACAGCGCGCAGCGTGCCGCGATGGAGTGAGGACTGGCGCCCGTTCAACGGCCCCCTCGCCTCCTCGAGCCAGCGCCTTGCGCAAACGATCCTGACGGGATTGTGTGAATGGTTGGCGCGTCAAAAGTACCTCGACTCAAACCCATGGGATGGCGTATCGAAAGTGAAGGCGAGCGGGAAAATCCGTGCGGATCATTCACTAACGGTGACCCAGTGGCAGGCGGTGATTGCTTCGTGTGAAGCTCGGAAGAAGAAGGACGAAGCCTATTTCCGCCTCCGGTTTGCGCTGCTCGTGGCCTACGGCATGGGATTCCGCCTGGAGGAGATTGCACAATTGAGAGTAGCGCTTCGTTTGGAGACACGGGGGGAGGTAAACCCAGGCCTTACAAGAACACCTGACGGTGACTGGGACATTGTTGTTCTCGGCAAGGGAAGCAAGGAGCGGTCGGTTCCGGTGCCGAGAATGGTGATGGAAGCGCTGGTGGATTACATGGAAGTGCGGGGGGAAGGGCGAGACCCGTCGGCGTGGAAAGAGACAACCCCCCTCCTCGCTTCACTACGGGTCGGACTGCAGTTTGCCGTCGACGGCGGCCAAACCTTATCCAATTCAGCTGTTGCACGGCTGTTCGGCGGACACTTCAAGTCGACCGCAGCGACGATCGAAGATCCCCTTGATGGCGCGCATCTTTTGAGGGCGTCAACGCATTGGCTTCGACACACCCACGCTACCCACGCCCTCGAAGCTGGTGCGGAAATTGAAGAGGTTCAGGAGAACCTTGGCCATGCGAGCGTCGCGACAACTGCCATTTATTCCCATACCACCAGGAAGCGCAGGAAATCTGCCGTGGAAAAGCTCATGGACTTCAGCACCAAAGACTAGAGCAAGGGAAAGTCACCACAAAAAAATGCCCAACGGTTACGTCGGGCAAATTCACTTGGACGGTGACTAGGGAATTATCTGGACGCGTTTGCTTGCTTGAGCCGCACAACGCCTGACGATGCAGGTTGTTCATCGGGCAGAGGCAAAGTCCGCTTTTTCGTATTCATGTTGAGTTGCCCGCTGATCTGGGCCCCTTCACAGACGATCAGCCGACCATAACTGATGTTGCCGATGACGACAGCCGTAGGCGCAAGAAGTAGAACGCCGTCGATATCGACATCACCTTGGATGGTTCCAAGAATAAAGGCCCGCGGTCCTTTTATGTCGCCTTCGACCACGGCACTCTTGGAGATGATGCACAGACCATCGGTCGTGCCAAACTCGACAGATCCCTGAACCTCGCCATCGATCTTGACGCCTTCTTCGAACGTGAGCTCGCCTCGCATCCGCGACGTGCGGGAAATAACTGTCGTGAGGTGCTCTTCACGCGGGTTGATGCTGATCCGTCGGCCGAGGCTCTCCTGGGTAACCATGGAGAAGCCGGTTTCCTTTTTTTGCACTGCAACTTGGGTGCTCATAGTCGTATCCCTCGTATTAGCTGTCGTTATCAGTTGATGCGAATCACGCGACGATCAGTAACGATCGTCATCGAAGACGGATCGAGATGTTTGATGCGTTCTCCGCTCGGCAAGCTGTCACCGACACGGAAGGTAGTCGGCTTGTCTGCCCCCATAGCTGCGACAGACAGTGCGTCCGCTGTAAAGAAACGTAGTCCGATCGCGGCGCCGGTCATCGTTACCAGGGGCTTAACCTCGCCTGCGTCCGCCGGTTGCGCCTCGGGCTTTTGGCTCGGAGGCGTGGGCTTGGCCACCTTCGCGAGTTCCGGTTTCTTAGGCGCTTCCAGTTTCTTCACGACAGGTTTCGGCTGCGCTTTTGGCGTTTCTTGTGTCGGTGCCGCTTTCGCCACAGCTTGCGCAATAAACGGGCTAGCCTGGGGTGGCTGCGCTACGACCGGTTGGATACTGGGCTGAGCCTCGACATTCGGCTTCAGCGGAGGCGTTGAGACTGACACCGATGCTTTGTCGACGATGGCAGAGGCCGGCTGGGACGCGACCGGTACCACAGGCGCAGCCGGTGACGCGGCGGGGACAATAGCGGGAGCAACACTCGGTTCGACGGCCTGTGGCGCGGAAAGGACCGCCGCTTGCGCACCGTTAGCGACCGCAGCACCCGGCACGGACACCGCCGTCGTCGCGGGAAGGATCGCCTCGGGCGGCACAGGCGCGACTACGGGCAACTGGCCTGGAGCCGTTTGCGTCAATTTGGCTCCGACCGGGCCTCCGGCCGCGTCCAATGGGAACGCACTACTCTTGCCCATACCCGCATTTAGCTGGATGGCCACGATCGCACTGGCGCCAAGCAGTCCAACCACTGTGAGCGAAACGGCGAGGATTTTCCGCTTCTTGGCCTTCGCGTTTCGCACCGGGGCAAAGTCCCCATCAATTACGTCCACATCCTGGACGAAATCCTGTTGAGGCCCCCGTCCGTCACGGTGACTGTCCATCACCGCATCGCCTTGGAATGAATCATCAATGATGAATTCATTGATACCAGCTGCGCTACTCATCGCTGCCCTCTCGATTAGTTGACTATGAGGGGCAGCTTAACGAGAGCCGTGAGAAAACGCCCCCGGATAAAACATCGATTTCCTGGGTTCCAACCTGATGTTTTTCGATTTAGACCAGCTGGCGACCCCCAGCGTGAGTACCAATGAGGCCTTGCAGCGAAGAAATGAATAATCACGCGTAGATATATTAGACGATGTGAAAAAGATGACCACGCGGGAGGGGGAATACGACGGCCCCCCACTAAACAAAGCCCAAGGAGCGCTGGCCCCCCCTTGTTGTTCCTTCCATTGCCGGTGATGAGCCCTTGGACTGGCTCGGATGCCGTTAAAGCGAGCGCAGGCCCTCCCGCTCGGGAAGGAAATACACAAAGCGTCGGTTAGCGCACCACCCCCTCCCTCCTCTGCCCTTGAATTCCTTGGATGGGCTGCCATCGACTGGCCGGGGCATTGAGCTCCGGGTGTCGCAACGAAGGCGTTGAGTAAGGCGTTAAGTCCCATCCGGGCCCCGCCCCCCTACCTTCGTATTACGCACCAAGTGTTGAATAGCGGGACTTTCACGCGTGAAAGTACTTGGCCCTCCAGGTACGGGACAGACTGAGCACTGCGGCCACGCAAAATAGGATAAATACGGCTTACGAAAGCCAATAGCGCAATAAGTACAGACAGGAACCATCCGAGTACGGCATAAAAAGAGCACGGGAATAATCACGAACGCCCGCATCAACGGCGGCACTTTCACGCGTGAAAGTGCCGCCGCGCGCATCATCGCCTTAGAAACATCCTGAAGCGGGGAGCGAGCTCGGCGATACCGAACATCAATTTATGACTCCACAAACCACGCGATACGACAAAACGCACGAGGCACGAAATACCCCCAACAGCGCGCGGAATAATCAAGAATAAAGACGACGATACGCCACTTATCAGGGCAACTCGGGGCGACTTTCACGCGTGAAAGTGACTTAGATGAAAGAGAGGCCAACAGCCCAACATGACATTACAGGAATAAAACCAGCGCACAGAGACAACAAGTAGCAAAACCGAGGCAGAGCAAATGTGACGACAACAAATGATGACATAACGTATAACGTGGACTAGAATAAAACATGTAGCGTTAAACTAGTCACCATCAGCTCTCGATCCCCCTGGACTTTCACGCGTGAAAGCAAAAAAGGAACATGGCATGCCAGCGAAAATCATCACCGTTTTCAACCAGAAGGGCGGATGCGCCAAGACCATGACGTCCATGCAGTTGGCTGGAACCCTTGGCGCTAGAGGTTTGAAAGTGTTTGTCGCGGATATGGATCCTCAGAACACCGCGGCCTTGTGGTATCACGAAGCCGACGCGGTGCCTTTCCCGGCAGAGGTAATGTCACTCGCCCCGTTGCGAGAGGAGTTCATCGGCAAACTCGACGCGTTGGTGAAAAAAAACGACGTGGTCATCATCGACTGCCCGCCCGCTCTGGGTTCGCGCGTGCCATGGGTGGCGCTCCTCGCGTCGGACCTGGCAATTATTCCCGTCGTCCCAGTAATGGACAATATTTGGGCCTCGCGCCAAGCGGAGGAATTGGTCGAGGAGGCGAAAAAGGAAAACCCGGCGCTACAGGCCGTGTACCTCCTCAGCATGGTCCGTCGCGGCAAGGTGTTCGAGCAGTGCCTCCAGATGCTTCAGGACAAAGCCAGGCTACCTATCCTCACAGCGCGCATTGCGATGCGCAACGCTTTCCCGGAGTCGCAAGTTTACGGATGCGTTGTTTCGGCGTTCGGCAAGTCGGCGGCAACTGATGAGGTGAACGCGGTCGCATCCGAGGTGGCGCAACTGCTCGGCTTGAAACTTAAGAAAGGTCAGTAATCATGATAATCAAGAAAACAGATATGGCTGCGCGCGTGTCCAAGGCTGCCGAAGCAACACCCGACCTGGGGGACAGACTGCGCCACGCCCAAGCGCTTTCCCATGCGCACCCGGCAGGAGACCAGCACACGTCGTCGCCATTTAACCGCAAACCATCGGTGGGAGAATTTGGCGACCCATCCCGGTGCGTGTCGGTGTCTGTCGACTTGATCGACCCGAATCCCTTCAACGCCCGCAAAATATATCGTCCGGAGCGAGTGAGCGAATTGGCCGCCAGTATAGGCACTCACGGGCAAGACGTCCCAGGCATCGCCACCCAAAGAGGTGAGCGATACGTTCTTGCAGCGGGCCACTACCGCCTTCGCGCGATCAAGTCCTTAGGCCGCAAGAGCATGGATGTCATGATCCACGATGATCTCACGGATAAGGAGCTGTTCGGATACAGTTATCGCGAGAACGCCGAGCGCGAGGGGCAAAGCGCACTCGACAACGCTCTTTGCTGGAGGGATTTGCTCGATCAGCACCTGTTCGCGTCGGAGACGGATTTGGCGGAAGCGACAGGCATGTCGCTCCCGAACATCAACAAGACGTTGCGCGTCCTTCGCTTGAGTGACGCTGTCCTCGATGTGGTCAAGGAAGATCCAACCAAGTTCGCCTTATCCGCCCTCTACGAACTGGCACTGTTCGAAACCGTTGGTGACCAGGCGGCTACCCTGGACCTGGCAAAGCAAATCAAGGCGGGGGAGGCCGGGCGCAAGGAAGTTCAGGAAGCACGCGCAAGACTGGAAGACCCTAAGGAACGTAAGCGCAAAGAGACTTCGCGTCCCTACAAGATCCAGCGGGATGGAGCCGTTATCGGTTCCCTCAAGGTGTGGGACTCTGGTCGGGTGATGCTCGACGTGGTCATTGGCAACACACCGGAACGCGACGAAGTGCTTGCCGAACTGAAACGCCGGTTCGGCGTATCGGGTTGAGTCGGCGGTCGCAACACGCACGAGCCGATAACGGACAAAAAGCGCTGATCGCTGAAGGAAGACAATGCCCACAGTGCCGGATTCGCGCGAGCAGATCGCCGCGCTCCTTGAAAAGCTGACCTTTCCAGCCCTCGCCGACGACGCAATCGACCTAATACAAGGCATCGAGGGCGATGCATTTAGCGCCGCTCTCGAAAGAATCGTGGCGAGAGGCGCCGACTGGGAATTGCGTAAAGAGTACGTCTTGACGGTGACTGCAGCTGTGTCGCCGATCACAAGACAGGTGATCGAAACGCACCTTGGGCTACGCGCACCCTCTCTCGATATCCTGATCGAAATTAGCAAAACTGAAGGGCGCGCTTTTCGGACTGCGATCCGGCAACTTTCTTCTGCGCCGGATCAACTGTCGCCTGAGGCTGATTATCTACGTCGCGCCATTGCCCCCTATACCTCCAAGTTGCCTCCACCGACACAACAGGCCTCCCCACATTCCAGGGCGATACAACCCGCCGAGGCTTCCCCGCGGCCAGTAAAGACGAAGGAGGAAAAGCTGCGACCCGAGAGGTACATGCAGGATGCCGGCACAGCCAAGACGGAGCGAGTGCCACCTTACGCTTCCACGCACATTTACGGCGGGCAGGCCGCTTTTTGCTTCAGCCAAGACACGACCAAGGGCAGCTGCCAGCCGACGCTGCGCATCGAGGCAACCAAAGCTGTGGGCAGCAAGAAGTACGACTGGGACCAGAAGGTGAGCTTCCAATGCAGCGTCGGCGAGTTGGCCCTGATCTTTGGGGTGTTCTACGGCAATCTCGCAAAGGTCGACCTGTCCGGCCACGGATCGAACAATGAGAAGAGCCTTTTGCTTGAGGATCAGGGCAGCTCGTTCTTTATCAGATTGAAGGCAGGAGGGACATCCGCCCTCGCTGCACCAATACAAGCTCGCGACACGCTAATTCCAATGGCGATGCTGTTTGAGCAGTTGAAAGCCAACTTTCCAAACTTGAGCGATCAGGCACTGCTGTTGCTGATCAAGCGAGTTTGCGACAAACACGCCACCCCGGAACAGCGGCATGCCGCGTGACCTGAAGCCCAGACCGAACGACCACATGGCGCGAAGTGAAAGGCAATAGCGTGACGTCACGTTATCGGACATGCACGCTTGATTGCTCGCTTCATACCGGAGCCAAAATATGGATAGTCCCAAAATGACATCAGCCCAAATAACCTGGAATAACGTGACGTCACGACACGCCAAATCAATCCACTCAATCGTTCTTGTAGTCGCAAGCGCACTGGTCGGCTACGTCACGTGGGGAAAATTCGGCTGGACCGCTGGCGGGATGATATTTCCCTTGATTTGGTCCGCAGCCGCGACCAGAAGGGACGCGGGCCTGGTGACCCTGGCGTATTACCTTGCGGGATCGCGGGTCATACCATCGTCGGCCGACGTCTTCTTTGGGCACGAGATCAGCTACCTCATGGGGATCCTGATCTGGCTCTGCGCCGCTAGCGTCAACGCGGCCCCGTGGCTGGCTCTATGGACTCCTGGAGAGAAGCGTACGGCCACCGTTGTCGCGGTGCGTACAGTCGCGGCACTAGTTATTGGCCTACTACCGCCGATCGCGATCATCGGGTGGATGAGCCCACTGCTATCGGCCGCAACCTTGTTTCCTGGCCTGGGCCTGACGTCCTTCCTTCTGGGGGGCGCTCTCCTCGCCATCATGACGTGCCTTATTGCCGCCAGAAACTTTCGTGCGCTGGCGGTAAGCGCCGCAGTCGTCACGGGCCTGGCGATATTCAGTACGTCGATCAAGGCACCAGCTGCCCCGAAAAGCTGGAAGGCTATCAACCTAGCCGCTGGTCCGTTCCCCCATTCAACCATTGAGATATTCGAGCGCAACAAAGTTCTTATGCGCCAGTCCATGGAAGCAATGGAACGGGGAGCGAAGGTCATCGTCTTCCCCGAGCAAATCGCGGGATGGTGGGGCGATCTCTCGACAAAATCGATGCTGGAGGCGACGCTCAAGAGTCAGCCTAACTCCGACGATGTAACTATCATCTTTGGCGCGGAAGTGCATCTACCAGATTCCCTCGGCAGCACAAACTCGTTGATCTTCATGTCGAATGACGGGCTGGGGAAGCTCGACTCTCGTCAAAGCGTGCCTATCGCCCTATGGCGGCCCTGGAGCGAGATCTCAAACCCTGCGGATTGGACTCGCACGAACGTTGTGCCCGTCGGCGACGTGAAAGCGCTCTTCTCTTTCTGCTACGAGGACTTCATCCCGATCCTTCACATCCTCAGTTTCATCGCAGACGACCCAAAAGTCATCGTGTCAGTAAGCAATGCGTGGTGGGTACGTGGAACCGACGAGGTGGAAATTCAGGAACAGCACATTGCGGCCATCGCAAAAATCTTCGGTGTGCCCCTGCTTCGAGCCGTAAATAGGGGTTGAAAAGCCGGGACGTTCATTCACTATAAGAACTATGAAATCACTCGACGCCACCTCCGCCGCGGGCAGCCAACTGACGTATGCCCTCCTTAAAAACGCCCAACAGAAGTTTTGCCTTGCGCGTCTCGAAATGGGTGTTCTGTTGGAACACATCAAGACTACCGAAGGCTGGAAGGGAAGGGCGGCATCATTTGCGGCCTTCCTCGAGGAGGAACGCATCAACGACAACGCGGCCTACCAGTACATGCGCGTCGCCCGGAAGATGTTCTTCGAACTGCAGATGACGGAAAAAGAGTTTCAGGATATTGCGACCTGCAATATGAACGTCCTTGATCTCGCGTGCCAGGTCATCACCAGCGAGAACAAGGAGGAGGTTCTCGGCCTACTCAGCGCGCTGAGTGAGCGGGACGCTCGCCAGTCGCTGCTGGAGATGGTTGATGCTCTCAACGTAGACCCCAAACAACCTCAGAAAAGCCGGCCAGTGAACCGCGTGCTCGACATGTTCAAGAAGCTCCCAGACGACCAGCGGATTGAGTTTATGCACGTATTTGCGGACAATCGTCAAGGCACCAAGCCGGTCCCGCACAATGCCGGCGCTGGGTCCTAGCAGACCTTACCGCGAACGACGGCAACCTTCAGCGCAAAGAATCACCCAGCGGCTCGCTGTCGACGCACTATTGATACGGCCCAAAGAAGTCTGAACTTCTATGGATTTTCAGCGTCAAATGCTCATGGAAAAAGAAAACGCGAGAAAACAAACGCTGGCGCAACTCCACGAGCGGCGAAAGCAGGTGGTGCGGTTGCACAAGAAGGCCATCAAGGTGATGCAAATCGTGTCGATGACGGGCTTGAGCTACCCGGCGGTGCGCGCCACGATTGATCTGTTTGTAGAGGGAGGCTGGGCGGCCATACGTCCGGCCAGTCGGGGGCGTGCCCGAGGCGACGGACGTTGCTTGAGCGAGATTCAGGAAGAGGTGATTCGTCGCACGATCATTGACAAGCGCCCCGAGCAACTCAAGATGGATTTCTTTCTTTGGAGCCGCGCAGCCGTCGGCCAACTCATCGAACAAGAGTACGGCATCAAGCTGCACGTTCGCAGCGTGGGCAAATACCTTGCACGCTGGGGCTTCACCCCGCAAAAACCCCTCAAGCGCGCCTATGAACAAAACCCCGAAGCGGTGCAGGCATGGCTCGAAGGCGAGTACCCGGGTATTGAGCAGCGAGCCAGGCAAGAGGGCGCTGAGATTCATTGGGGGGATGAGACGGCGCTGGTCAACACCGATGTGCGCGGCAGAAGCTATGCGCCAGCGGGCAAGACCCCAGTGGCGATGACCGTGGGCGGCACGCGGCAAAAGCTTTCCATGATTGCCACCGTGACCAATCAAGGCAAGACGCGCTGGATGATCATTGATGATTCGTTTGATGCCGACAAGCTCGTTGAATTCTTGGCGGCCTTGATCAAGGATGCGGGCAGGAAAGTATTCCTGGTCCTGGACAACCTGCGGGTACATCACAGCAAAATCGTGAAGGCGTGGGTCGCCGAGCGAAAAGACCAGATCGAATTGTTTTACCTGCCCAGTTATAGCCCACAACTCAACCCAGAAGAGCGCCTCAACGCGGATCTCAAACAAGAGATGAGCAAGCGCGTTCCCGTACGTACAAAAGCAAGATTACGCGAGGCAACCACTGCGCACATGGTGATGCTGGAGCAAAACCCCGAGCGCGTAATGAGCTACTTCCAAGACAAGCGCGTGAAGTACGCCGCTTAAGACTTCATCGGGCCGGAGCAATAAGCGAAGACTCGCCACTTCCCCGGCAACATAGCTTCGGGGCGGATTGGCGTGGACTCCAGCGATCCAGGGGCAGGTATGATCGCGGGGCCACTTGAAAAAGAGAGCCTCAACGGCCGAGAATTCAACCCCCTTCCCGCACAAAACTTCAAAGGCTCGAAACTATGACCACACATCTTACCGAACGCCTGCAGGCATTTGACGCACATGCAGTGAGCAATCCGGATGACGAGAGCAATTTGACGGGAGAGGAGTTTCTCCGAAACACCGATTTGACCACCGCCACCATCGTTAAAGAGATCCGCGACGAAGTGACCGAGACGCTGATCGCTCCTGGAGGAACAGCAGATCTGGAAGCGATTGCGGCTTTGCGGAAAGAGGGTGTCCGCGTCAATGTGGCGGGCGACCCGCACGATCCCAACGTGGCTGAGATAGTCATCGAAACACTTCACGGCAGGCTCTCGTTCGCGACTATCGTTGATTGATCCGCTGCGGCGCCGCTCCCTCCTAGAGACGCGGGGGGGCTTTCCTGAGATGCAAAAGGCCCCCGACGTGGAAGCTCGGGGGCCTTGGTGATGGGTCGTGGTGCGATCCAAGGATCGACGCCTAATCGCCGGGTCGTGGCGAGGCTTCTTCAACCCCGAAATATAGGAACACCGCTACGAAAACGGCCATCAGAAGCAAGGTTACGTCATACACGACGTAACCGGTCTTTAGCGGGATAGCGACGAACGCAAACATGAATCCCACGAAGAACAGACGGCATCCAGCAAAGCACTCCAGACTCATCCCGGGAATCCGTTTACCAAACAAAGCGAAGGCGAGGGGAGGCATGATCCCGAATAGCATTGCGTTCGAAAACATGCTCCAGAAGTTGAGAAGGTTCGGCACCTCCCCGACGACAAGCTCCTGCAGATTATTGACCATTGCCAGCATATATCGCCTCACGCGGCACGTTACGCAGAACCTGTTTTGCGTACGATAGTTGTTTCGCTTCGCTCTTGGCGTTGTATGCGCCCACGGCCTTCCACGTGTTCCCAAGCCGTTTCATGTTGCCCGCCAAGATCCAGGCGCCAACATCGAGGTTGACACAGGAATCGAAAAGACTGGCTTCGCTGACTCCATAACGACCTAGTTTCGGCAACCAGCTGCTGTTTATCTGCATCAACCCGATATCGTACGTCCCATCCTTGTTTTTCTTGGAAACGACGCCAGGACGTAGGCGAGATTCAGTGGTAGCAATCGCAAACAGCAGGTATGGATTGACCGCATGCTTCTGAGCCACGCTTTCCCAAGTACAGCGCGGGATATCCACCCCTTGAGCAACTACCGAGGAAGAAATCCCTAACGCCACCATCATTGAGAAAAAGCGCTTCATCAGCTGCTCACGCCACAAACACTTGGTAGAGCATCACGCCCAAGAGCAGGCCGACCACGGGGACCACAAAGTTGAACGACACCTTGCCAGCGGCTACTGCGCGCGCCGGGTCCTTGACGGCGTACTTCGCTTGGTCCTCATCCCAAACGTCGACAGCAAATTTATCGTGAAGCGCCTCGAGATCATTGCAGGTGTTGGCGGCAAGGAGCTTTTCGTAAAGCCGTTGCCGGCCATCGGCGGCGCCACGCAGATACGCCTTAAAGCTCCGGGGGTCACGATCAGCGAAATCGACCATAACCAAGTCTTGGGTTTTGAGTTTGTCAGTCATTTTCAGCACTCCTTGATGTGGTTGAGGGATATTGCCTATCCCTACATCCTCTCTTTTATCAAAGCGCGACTCGAGTTCAACCCCCCTTTTTGCCAAACACCTCAAACAAATCGCCTGCATCTATGGATTCAGGCGCAAGGGAACTGCTTGTCTCAGCCAATGGAACCGCAATCCGCTGCGCCATCCCTACGGGGGCGCTGGATAAGGGGCCTCGTTGAATAGGGCTAGCTTCTGCAAGCAAGGTCCCTGACGCACCAGCCACTGTGACGCCAATGCCCGCATTCATGACTCGAAGCAGCGCGTCTCTCTTGCGATAGCGGCTGGCCGGCAGCGAGCTTATGTAGTCAAACAACGCAGGATATTCATCCCGGAAAACGGTGCACCGTACTTCGATCGACTGTCCGTCAGAATCAATGTCAGCCATGATGTCCCCCTCCTAACGCGTTGCCGCCGCCCGTTGCGCAGTGAAAGCATCCTGATTGGCAAACTGCTCGCCCGCCAGCTGGAACCCACGAACGTTGGCAAACACGGCGTCCGTCGTAACGACCAGTTCGTGGTGAGGAAAGCTTTCCTGAATCACGTCCTTGAAAAACTCTGCACCGCCGCCGGCGAGAATGATGTTGTTGATGTCCACCCCTTTGCCACCGACCTTCGTTGCCAGCACGCCGACGAACTGCCGGGCCTTTTCTTTTCCGAGACCAATGTACTTGGTGATATCGACCTCTTTGTTGAAAAAGCGCGGGTGCGTACCCGTGCGCAGGGCATCGTCAATTGCAGAGTAGTCGGTGAGTTGAATCCCGAGGTCCTTCCCAATGGCTTCGCCCATCGCTCCTAAAATGGCGGACATGCCGCCAGAGTGCGCGCCGGAACGCGCATTCACAGTCTTTACACCGTGGGAAACAACCCAATCCAGCGTGTAGTAGCCCGGATCAATGAGGAGATTCATCTGGCTCTTCATGCGGCCATAGAGGTTATTGGAGATGGAATAGTCGAAGAACGCGCCGATCGGCTGGGGCAACACACGAACATCGCGAACGGTGATCTCGACCGTCTTGGAGGAGGGCTGTCCGTCGACGAGTTCCGGGATCCGGTGGACCCCTTTCAAACGTTCGGCCAGGGCGGTTTCATGAACGCCATAGGTGTTCACGGGCAGGCCGACGACCAGGAGATCAATGTGCGGCACCCCCATGTAGAAGATAGCCCCCCGAACCAGCGCCATATAGGCGTCCGACAATGAATAGTCGGACGTCAGGGCACGACCGTAGCTCGCGTCCTGCGCAAGCCTGGAGTCCTTGCCCACTTCGTAGATCACACCTTTGATATCGATCTTCACCGTGTTGCGACGCTGGAAAATGCCACCGTTCAGGTCATCGCCACCAGATGCGTGCGGCGTAATCGACGGGAAGATGGAGCACTGAATGGGTGCCCCATGCTTGTGATAGGCAATGAACTTGGTGTTGCCATAGCCAACATCGATTGCACGGACGATCTTCGGGTCAGCGGTAGTCATTTCGGTCCTCCTATTTAAGATGGCCTCATGTTATGGCCCTTGAACCGTCCATCGCTATCGGTAGAAAGCTGCAAATCCACGCTTATAACTCAGCAACGGCGCTTGCACGGCGCGCAACCGACGGCCACGCGGTAGAGCAAACCCACGAAAGAGTCAGAAGCGGCAGTTGGCGTCTTGCAAGCGCCGGACGCCCGCCGCGCAGGCGGGCGATAGGAAAGCTCTTCAGACAACCCCGTCGCGAATGGACGGCTGGACGGCGCATAGGCGGCGCGCAAGCGACGGGAGGTCGTCGCAAGTGCATTCTTATGCGCCAACAGGTCACGGTGCAACGCTAAGGAAGCGGCGATGCGGAACCTGGTGGCACTATCCAGGAATTGTCTGAGCAACTCGATCGCCAATCCCGGCCAAGAAGGAAGGCGGCAGACTCCCTTTCTGCGCCTCCATCCAGTCAGTATTCCCACCGTTTCATTCAATAAAACGACGGGAAATAGGGGAAGGGGTTTTGAGGAGTTCGGAAAAGGGACGGAACGAGAGTGACAACAATCACGAGCATAGGCGCTGGTCCGGAGTCCGAAACGGAAAGTGAACAGCCGCAGTAATTCAAATGCCGAAACGGAAACCCTTGACACGGACATGACCCTACGGTGAAAATCCTGATCGTCAACTGACCGGTTAGCTGGAATCGAGTAGGACTTCTAGCATAGACACCAACACCGCGAACGCGGGGCCTCTGAAAATGTGGGGGCGAATCACCGGCACCGTAGCGTGCCACTGCAATGCGTCCGCAACGGGCGCGACCTCTGTAGCAACAAGCCCTACCGAAGTACAGACGCGAGCGGCCGGATTGCCTGGCTGACTTTCCACGTCTATCCACCAACGCACCTTGGGCACTTTCCGCCTGTGGCTGCGAAAGCAACACCACAACGCATCACCCAACACCCCAGGCATATCGGTCTGCCGCTACATGCGGCGAATACGGGAGCATCACGGGGGCGCCATGTCGCGCCTCGACCCAACCTATACGGAGACCGAAACGAGATCCCTCTCGGTAGCAGAGAGGAAGGCGACTCGGATGTCTGAAGAACCACGTTTGCCGGATCGAAACCGGATAAAGCCGCGCGCTCAGCAGGACAGGAAGCGCGTATCGCGAGGTGGCGGGATTGAGTTCCCTACCCATTAGCGATCAACACAGGAGGTTAGAAACAACCCCTGTAGTGGGCCAGCACATGCTGACGTAACGCTTAGCCGAACAGACATTCCAAATAACGGGCCATGGCAGCCCAGGGCAGAGGTGGCGACCTCAAGCCTGACCGAAGGAAAGCGGAGCCAGACACGGAGCACAACCATGCACCCACAGGACAGCAAGCGCATTTACTTAGCCGGACCCGACGTGTTCTACCCTGACGCAGCGATGCGGGGGAGAGCAATGGTTAGCCTATGCGATCGTTACGGACACCAAGGCATCTACCCGGCGAGCACCGCGACCGCCATCGGCAGCAAACGGGAACAAGGCTGCTGGATCTACAGCGCCAACACCATGCTGATCGACAGCGCCGACCTCGTTATAGCCAACCTCGACCCCTTCCGGGGCGGAGAGCCTGACAGCGGCACCGCGTTTGAAGTCGGCTACGCCATTGCCAAGGGCAAGCCAGTCTATGGCTACCTCACTGATGTCCGGACCCAACGCGAACGGCACTGCGGCAGCAAAGACGCTGACGGCCTGCTGGTCGAAGACTTCGAACTGCCCATCAACCTCATGCTTGGCGTCCCGGTCACCCTCGTAGCGGGCGGACTCCAGCAAGCGCTTGAACGCCTCAACGCCACCCTCACCGCAACAGAGGCAGAGCGTTACCGCGTTCGCGCCCACGGCTGACCGGCGGGAAACACCATCATGAACGGACCCAGTAGCGACGCTATTCCCACCGGACAAAAGCGCGCCCGCCCCATTCCGCTCAAGAAAGCCCTCATGGACATCATCGTCCGTCATGGCAAGGTCAAAGCGGTCGGCATCAAAAAGCCGGTGAGCAACCGCACCCAGGACTGGCGTGAGTCCTGCCTCTACCTCATGTTCAAGCAGCTCAAGGAAATGGGCTTCAAGCTCGACCGCCCCGACCAGCTGCGCGAATGGCACGTCAAGAAACTCGTCGAGCGCTGGGAGACCGACAAACTCTCTGCCGCCACCATCCAGAACCGCCTCTCCGTCGCGCGCATGTTCGCCGCATGGATCGGCAAGGCCGGCATGGTTCGCGGCTCCGAGGAATACGTCAAAGACCCCGCGAACGCCAAGCGCAGCGCCAACGCCACCAAAGACCACTCATGGAGCGCGCAGGGCGTCGACAAATACGCCATGGCCACCATGATCGGCGCTTACGACCGCTACGTCGGAATGCAGCTGCGACTGATGGCCGACTTCGGCCTGCGCCGCGAAGAAGCCGTCATGTTCAAACCGCACCGCGCCGATCACGGCACCTACATCATCGTCCGTGACGGCACCAAGGGCGGGCGCGAACGCAGTGTCCCGATCGACCACCCCTGGCAGCGTGCCACCCTCGACGCGGCCAAAGCCATGGTCCCGCGCGTCAATGGCCACGTCGGCAACAGCGAGCTCACCCTCAAGCAGGCCCTGCGTCGTTTCAGCTACGTCCTCGAGCGTCACGGCCTCACGCGGAAGGAACTGGGCGTCACCTCACACGGGCTGCGTCACGAACGGCTCAACGACATGTTCGAAGAAGTCGCCGGCATCCCGTCCCCCGTCCGCACCTCCATCCAGAACAAGGAAGAAGCGCAGCGCATCATCGACGCTGACCCGATGCAGATCGATCTCGCGCGGGCCAAGGTCAGTTCCGCCGGCGGGCATAACCGGCTCAGCATCACCAACGCCTACATCGGCAGCACGTCCAAGTCCAAGCGGTCCGCGCTCGACTGGAGCATCCCGCTGGTTAGCGCAGACGCTGCGCGCTGGATGCGCCTGTCCCAACTCGGCGCGACCTTCGCCCGTACGCCCGAAGAAGAAGCGGAATTCAGCATGCTTAAGTCCGAACTCCAGCTTGCCCCGACCACGACTGCCGCAAAGGAGCCGTCATGAACAGCAAGGAACTGCAAGCCGCCAAGGCCGACTACTACCTCACGATGGTCGACGTCATCCACGCCACGTCGGAGCATGCCCACTGGAAAGCGGCGCAGCACCTAGAAGCCACTGCAATCGCCTGCATCCGGGCGGGCGAGTGCCTTGATGACGGCTACGTCAAATACATCCAGGACAAGTGCCGCGTCCGCGCGCTGTCCGCACAGCTGATCCGGCACCGCCCGGTCGACACCATCCGCCAATTGCGGGAAGCCATCGCCGACTTGCCCGACGATCTGCCGCTCATCAAGACACAGGGCGGGCGCAACGTCGTCTGTCTCGACGTGTACGTCAACCGCTGGGTATTCAGCAGCCGGGACGGACAGAGCGTTGAAGACTTCGCCGTCCGCATCGGCTAAGGACGAATACCCCATGGCCCGCCCCGAGGATTCCTTGATGGACAAAGCCCCCTTCGTATTCTGGCCGGCTGGCGAGCCGTGCGGCACACGCGAGGGGGGCATTGCCTTCTTCGACGTGGGTATTGCCGCGTATGGACTCATGCGCCGCACCGGTACCGAGATGATCGCTGCCGACGGGTCCCACCCGCCCGGCGCCGTGCTGGGCGCGATGCGCAAGATCGCCGGCAATCACCTTGTCGGCTGGCAGGAAGCGCAGATCCACTTCTACCGGCACTGGCACGCCAGCGAGGCCGCGTGGGGAGAACCGGCGTTGTGCTACTGCAGCTACAGCATGTTGCCGGCCCGCCCGAGCGATGACTTCGTGCACAGCGTCAGCGTCGCGGTCACCATCATCCGGCACGCGGACTGGCAGCTGCCGGATGAAAAGGAGTTCTACTGCCGCCGGCTGCGCGACTGGTATTGCGGGGCAGGGGAGCTGGTCACCGACAACCCGTCGCCGCTCTCCCTGTCCGTAAGCCGTATCACCGGACTTCCCGGCATCGCGCTCACCGGCACCCTGGGTGGCCAGCGCCGGCACCTGCTTGCCTAGCCGCCGACAGATCGGGCGGTCGCGATCGCAGAGGCGCGGCGCTGGCGGGAAATGGGCGCGCGCGAAATGCAGCTGGCGCAGGGCGGCCAGTGCTGGGCGGCAGACGACCTACTAAATGTAGATTTAGACTCGTCTAAACAGCCGAAAACGAAGACAAACCGGCAAAACCTACTATAGGTAGTAGGCAAGGACCGAGTTCAAGCACGGGGGGCATGATGGATCTTGACGCGCAGATAGAGGAAAGGCATCAAAATGTACGATGAGGACGAGTTGACGGCTGCCGAGCACGCCGAAAACGAAGCATGGGAACTGGAGCAGGAAGAAGAATACTTGCGCACAGCGTCCCGTGAGGAGTTGATCGATGAATTGCGAGCGCTCAGACAGAGCCGAACCGAACTGTTGATACTGGCTTTCCGAGCACGCAAGTGGTTGGAGCGCAATGAGTGTTTCGCAGAAATGGTGATTGGCACCGAGGCGATCCAATCGAAGAACCCATCCCCGCACGAATCGTTGGAACACGTCTTACAGGTGGCAGACATGGGTCTGAAGATGTTCCACCTGGACCGTAGCGTGGAAGAAGGTGTGGCTGGGAATCTACCGGCTGTCGCTGCTGCCATGGTTGCTAACCGCAGGTACGAGGCACGGACATGCACAAAGGCGTGGCCTACGGCGGCGCGCAAGTTCTACCTGTCCAACACGCTGCTGGCCAGCGTAATGGCGAGAGAAGGCGGCTTGCAACGCTCGTTGCACCCGAAAACCGAGTATTGGGCGTCGCTCATGGACGTGTTTCCCGAGGATCTCTTTGATGTTCTTGGCGAACATACCCATTACGATCCCGTGGATGGTACCCAAGCCAAAGCGCTGGGCTACGACGCCGGATACACAGCCCATGATCGGCCAATAGTGCCAGGAGGGGTTTACATTAAGAATCCCTATGAGACTGGTACCTTCCTGAATGCCGTTTGGCACCGAACCTATTTTGAGGGCATGAGCGCACGGACAAAGGATGAGAATGAGGCTTTTGTTAAACGCTGCGAAGTCCGATGCTGCTGACAGGCTTGAACAGGCCGTAGCCTAGATAGTTGGAAAGGAAGGGCACACGCACTCGTAGAGCTTCTGGGGTTTGTTCTAAGATAACCATGCCCAACATCCTCAACCTGCAAGCTGCTGGTGCGGGAGATGCGAGACTGCGTAGTAGCAAGCAAGCGTACTGAATGCCGCTCCGGACCCGCAACCTCCATACCGACGACCGCGTCGGCTTTCGATACTCACGCTTCTTGTCCGTTGTCACCGCCATCAATAGCCACGGGCTGCACCGTCCCTCATCCCCGTCCGCAGGAACGCCGACCGCGTCCGTTATGCCCACAGAGCATATGCGGCAGGCCCGCCCGCCTGACGTGAATAATCATGCGCAACGCGGTGCCGCCTCATTTCTCTTGGCTAGGACTGCTGCTGCCGTCATTCCCTATTAACGCGCGCCAGATACCCACTTGCAGAAGGGACCTCGACCGATACGATGAGTTGAGTGTCATTTCACATTAAGGGAGAACGAATTGCGCGTCGATGATGATGTTCTTGCGGTCCTGAGCCGCGCGGAGACCAAAGGGACGGCGCTGGTGCTGATTGGCCAGCTGGATCGCAACATGTACGTCCGGACGAACAAGGTCCTGGACGCCGCCGGCGGGGTCTGGAACAAAAAAGCAAAGGCGCATCTGTTTGACGGCGACGCTGCCGAGCGCGTCGAGCAGATTCTGCTGACCGGCACCATCGAAGTCCCGAAGGATGAATTCAACTTCTTCGCCTCGCCGCCGGCCGTAGTTGCCCGGGTCCTCGAGCTCGCCAAGATTAAACCGGGGATGCGCGTGCGCGAACCCAGCGCGGGCAGGGGGTCCATCGCGTTCGCCTGCGCCGCGGCCGGCGCGATCGTCGATTGCGATGAGCTGATGGAGGAAAACTACCGCTCCCTCACGGGCGATCCCCGCCTCGGACGCGTGCAACACGTCGATTTTCTGACGCAGGTACCGGAGCCGGTGTACGCCAGGGTGGCGATGAACCCGCCCTTCTTCCGGCAGGCCGATATCAAGCATGTTTGTCACGCGCTCAAATTCCTCATGCCGGGCGGTTTGCTGGTATCAGTGATGGCGGCAAGCGTTGCCTTTCGCGACAACAAGCTCACCCAGGATTTCCGTGACTTGATCCGTGCGCGCGGCGGTGATATCGAAGGACTGCCTGATGGGTCCTTCAAGGCATCGGGAACGATGGTGCGGTCCGTGATCGCGACGATACCGGCGGCGGCATAAGGCGGCGGCGCTACGCACCGAGACGGCGCTTCGGGCGCGGCATCCACGTGCGCCGTCCCTGCAGTCTGCGTTCCGTCGACGCGGTATATAGAGTTCTTCGTCAATTTCGTGTAGACAGGCGAAACTGGATCACAAGAGCAATAGCAAGCGGCCTCTCCCTGAATCATGAGACGACAATGACGCCAAGCGGACGAATCTACTTTGAAACAGATGCTGACGCGAATGAGGCGGCTTCTACCTTGCGCGCCCTGGGTGGCCACGCCAGGAAGCTGTTTTCTCAGTGCATCGCAGCACAAGGAGTTACGAGAAAGACGGTCTCTCAAACCGCATTAGCACTTGAAAATGCAGGCTTTGTATTTGTGCGAGACAAGAGTGACGTGTTCGAATTGGAGTTTGAGATTAGACCGTCTTTGGCTGGTGAAGAAGCGCTGGATGCGCTTGAACAAGCTGAGGAATCGAAGGCTTAAACAGGGATGCGGCGCTTGCGCCGATACGAAAGCGCTATGAGTAATTCATTGCAAGCCAGAGACGACTTTGCTGAAATCACGCAACTGATTGCGGCTGCCAAGCAGCGAGCAGTGCAGGCGGTGAATACCACGCTGATCGAGCTTTACTGGCAGGTTGGCCAGCGGATCAGCCACAAGATTGCCATGGCAGAATGGGGCGATGGTGTAGTGGCTCAACTGGCCGAGCATCTGGCAAGAACGCAGCCGGGATTGCGCGGGTTCACTCGCGCCAACCTGTTCCGCATGCGGCAGTTCTACGAGACTTACGAGGGCAACGAAATTGTCGCGGCACTGCTGAGACAATTGCCCTGGACGCATCACCTCACCATCCTCGGCCAGAGCAAGCGTCCGGAGGAGCGGGAGTTCTATTTGCGGTTGGCGATCCAGGAGAAATGGAGCAGCCGCGAACTGGAGCGTCAGTTCAAGACGGCCTTGTTTGAGCGCACGGTGCTGAACCCGGTAAAAGTGTCTCCGATGGTGTCACAAACCCATCCGGAAGCCTTGCGCGTCTTCAAAGATAGCTATCTGGTCGAATTCCTCGATTTGCCGCAAGGACACGCTGAGTCTGATCTGCATCGCGGCCTGCTGCGCCGGCTGAAGAACTTCCTCATCGAGCTCGGGCGGGACTTCTGCTTTGTCGGTAGCGAGTTCCCTTTGCAGGTGGGCGGGCGCGACTTCGCGCTGGACCTGCTCTTCTTCCATCGAGGGTTGAATTGCCTGGTGGCGATAGAGCTGAAGGTGGGACGCTTCGAGCCGGAGTATCTGGGCAAGCTAAGCTTTTACTTGGAAGCGCTGGATCGGGACGTGAAGAAGTCACATGAGCGGCCAGCCATCGGCGTATTGCTCTGTGCCAGCAAGGATGACGAGGTGGTTGAGTACGCCCTGAGTCGCAGTCTCTCGCCAGCACTGATAGCCGAATACAAAACCCAGTTACCCGACAAGGCGCTATTGCAGGCCAAGCTGCATGAGTTCTACCAGCAAGACGTGCCCTCTGAGTGAGCCGGCCCCGGCGCCCCGCCGGCGGAACTGCACCCGGGGTGGCCTGCCATCCTCCGAATCGAATTCGGCGATCTTGAGTATGACCGGCACACCATCTCCTACTGGGGCGCCTCGAGGCAAAGCACGTCGAGCCATCGAGCGAAGTGACGGCAGGCGGAAAGCGTCGAAAGAAACGCCTCAAGAGCGATGGCTTCCTGAACTCCGAGGAATGGCGCGCCGCCAGAGAGGCTGTGTTCGAGCGAGACGCTCATGTGTGCGTGCATTGCGGTTCCGACGACGAACTGCAGGTTGAGACCGGGGACAGGCAATCTGATCGTAGGCGCGTTTACCACGTATGCCGGTTTGCGCAATTTCGCAAACTGAACGTTGTGCTTGAGCGGCACGGGCGAGCCGGCCAAACGCTCCCCTGACTCCTTGATGCCACTTCCCTACGGCAAAGGTTCCATATAAGCGGTAGATATTGACAAACACCAAGGTAATGGAACAATCTGGCAGCATGACTACACCGGCGGCGGACAAACTGATTGATCTGGCGCGATCCCGGGGCTTGATCCGCTCATGTGATCTGCTGCCGCTCGGCATTCCCCGTGTTTCACTGACCCGGGCCGTTCGCCGTGGAGAGCTCGAGCATATCGGGCGAGGACTCTACGGACTGCCACGACGGGATGTTTCGGCTCAAGGATCGCTCGCCGAGGTGGCGCTCAGGGTGCCCAAAGGCATTGTTTGCCTACTCTCGGCCCTGCGTTTCCACGGCTTGACCACCCAGGCACCATTCGAAGTCTGGCTGGCCATCGCAAACAAGGCCGCCGCGCCAACGATCGACTACCCTCCCCTGCGCATCGTCCGTTTCTCCGGTACGGCGCTCACCGAAGGTGTGGAGGAACACGTCGTGGATGGCGTAACCGTCCGCGTTACCAGCGTTGCCAAGACCGTTGCCGACTGTTTCAAGTATCGCAACAAGATCGGCCTCGATGTCGCCCTGGAGGCACTGCGCGAGGCATGGCATGAGAAGCGAATGACGAGTGACGATATCTGGCGCTATGCCAAGGTGTGCCGCGTGGCCAATGTGATGCGCCCGTATCTGGAGAGCCTGGGATGACCGTTCGGAATATTGCCGCGTCCGTTCGTGACCGCCTGCTCAACAAGTCCCGTACGGAAAAGCTGGACTACAACCTGCTGCTGACCCGATATGCCTTGGAGCGCTTGCTCTACCGCATGAGCATCTCGGCACCGCGCGACCAGTTCCTGCTCAAGGGAGCCTTGCTGTTCGACCTGTGGTTCGACGTGCCGCACCGGCCGACCCATGATGCCGATTTTCTCGGTTTCGGTTCAGCCGAGATTCCCCATCTGGAAGCGGTCTTTCGAGACATCTGCCGAATCGAGGTGGAGGACGGCATCGTGTTCAAGCCGGATTCCGTGAAGGGGGCCGAGATCCGCAAGGAGGCCAACTACGCTGGTGTCCGGATAACCTTGCTGGGCATGCTGGACACCGCCCGTTGCCCAGTGCAGGCCGACGTGGGGTTTGGCGACGCCGTGGTGCCCGGCCCGGAGGAGGTGCGCTACCCGATTATTTTGACCGACATGCCTGAGCCGCAACTGCGGGTCTATCCGCGCTACACCGTCGTCGCGGAAAAACTGGAAGCGCTGACATCGCTCGGCATGTTGAACAGTCGGATGAAGGATTTCTTCGACCTCTGGGTGCTGGCAAGACACTCGGATTTCGATGGACTGATGCTGTCACGTGCGGTCGCGGCGACCTTCGTGCGCAGGCGCACCGCGTTTCCCGAAGGAACACCGCTCGGCCTGAGCGACGAATTCATCAATGATGCCCAGAAGGCAAAACAGTGGCTGGCTTTCCTGCGCAAGAATGCACTGGTCCCGATGCCGCTGGAAACGGTCGTCAGTGATCTACGTAAATTCTTGCTGCCGGTGTTGGCGTCAGCATCGACCAACAGCCACTATGCAATGCACTGGCCGGCGGGGGGAGGGTGGCAAGCAACGGAGGAAGTCTCCGTATGAGCATCCTCACCATCACTGTGCTGTCGCAGGTGGACGCAGAAAAGCATCCGCCCCGACGGTGCGAGGCAATCATCTCCATCACCGACCCCGGCGCCCCGCCGGCGGAACTGCACCCAGGGTGGCCTGCCATCCTCCGGATTGAATTCGGCGATCTTGAGTATGACCGCCACACCATCGCCTACTGGGGCGCTTCGTGGCAGAGCGTCGAAGGCGTGTTCCGCGCCGCACACGCCCAGGACATCATCCGTTTCGTTGAACGCGTCGAGTCCGATCCGGACATCGATCACCTGGTCATTCATTGCCATGCCGGCAAGTCGCGTTCGGCCGCCATCGCCACGTGGGTCGCCGCGCGCCACGCCATCCCGCCCGCCCTCTCCTGGTCAGGAAGGAATCAGACCGTCCTTGACGTGCTCGAGGAGCCCGCCCGGTACGAATGGGCATGGGCGAGCACCCGCCCGAGATGGTGGCAGCGGATAGCCGAGTCTTTGGCAGGCTTTTTCCGCTAGCGACTGGCAAGTTGTACCGCGCAAAACGGCGGTTTCATCCGGGCGAAATAACAGAGCCCTGTGTTTAGACTTGGCGAGGCTCCGGTCTTTCCGGCGCGTAGCCGTAAGAAATCCGGATCGCTGGCAAATCTCTTCCCATTAAATAGCGGGAGTCGGGACCGGCAGTCCGATTTGGCCCCTTGAATAACGCTGCGACACACGTAGCTTAAGCATGCATAAACGGTCGTCAAGCGGACGCTGCGCACTATTCAATTTGCTGCCTACGGTTGCCAATGCAGTGCTCGGCCAAGCGCAGCCAGCTATGGAGGAATATGGTCATGAACGATCACTCTCGCAATTCAAGCACCCTGTTTGCCATGCTGAGTGGAGCGTCCGCAGCACCGCAACAGCCGCCTCTTGGTGCAATCCACCGGCACTCCATGGACAAGCCAAAGGCACCACTGCGTTCGGCACCCACGGACAATGCAGTCGGGCTGCGGCCATCCCTCCAGAAAGCCCGCGACTTTACCGCTTCCGACAAGGCATTGATCCGTCGTGTGCATGCCTACATGAACCCGCTTCAGCTATTGGGCATCCTGAACACTCGCTTGACCTGCGATGCTGGCGACAACGTTGTGCTCTATTCCATCGATCAGCTTCGAACTGAGATTGCCAGCGTGTCCAGCGCGGTGCCGGCCGACGGCAACGACTGGGGCAGTCTGCGGAAGATGTTGGCCAAAGCGCGACGTGCCGGTGTTCTTGACACCATCAACGAACAAGTCATCAATGACTTCGCGGTCGTCTTTTCTTTGAACCAAAAACAGGTCCTGACGCTGAAGGACATTGTGTTGCAAGGCGAGGAGGACGAATTGTGAAGCACTCGGTCATCCAGCGCTCCGAAATGTTCGGCGCCACCCTGAACCTGGGCGGTCAGCCGATCGACCTTTCCGAATACGCTACTACCGGACTTCTGGCACTGGCCGTCGGCCCCCGCGGGCACGGCAAGACGAACGCCGGAATCCTGATCGGCGAGCAGCTTGCCAAGCAAAACTGGGTAAGCGTTCTGATCGACCCCGAAGGGGAATTGGAATCGATGTACGGCACGGCAGTGGCCGGCGCCGAGGAGCTGCGCGAACGGCTGGCGAAACGCGATAAGCCCATCGTTGTGGTGTCCGCAAAGGATCCCTTCGAATTCATCCCCTATGGGATGGCCATCCTTGATGCCGCGGAAGAACATCGCAAACCGCTGTACGTCTTCATCGACGAAGGGCAATTGTTCAGTGCCGCGAAAAAGCGCGCAGATGGGGTGGGCGACGCCGCCGATATCATCAGCCAGTTTGCCGAGCGCGGCCGCAAGCGCGCCCTCGATCTGTTCGTCACGGCGCACCGCTACTCCGGCACCCTGCATCGCACCATATTTGCCAACAAGAACCTCACCTTGGTCGGTTGCCAGGAAGATCCGACCGCATGGTCGTCTCTTGCCCAGCAGTTCCGCTCCTCCGGCATCGAGTTCAAGGACTTGAACGCACTCGCCCCCGGCGAATTCTTCTGTTTCAGTCGCCGCGGCGTCGAGAAGGTCAAGATGCCGATGGCCGAAGGGTTGAGGAAGGTCGCCCCCAAGGCGAAGGTCGTCAAGCGCACTTTGCCAGCAACCTTCAGCCAATGGGATCGTGCCATGCGCGCCATTGCCGATGAACGCTTGATGGCCTTGACCGATCCCGTGGTTGAACTGTTAGGGGCGGTCGCCGGACTGTCGCCGCAGCAGATGCTGGCTGGTGTGCGTGCCCTCGGCGATGAACTTGAAAGCCGGGTATGACGGAGCCGTCCAGACTCGCCGATTGGGAGGAATTCGTAATCGCCCACGGCTGGCACGCTCCAGCCTACGAGTTGGCGGCCGTCGTTGGACAGCCGGACGAGGCGATCCAGCACCTTCGCTCAACGGGAGCTTGCACACGGCACGTCAAGGCGAAAGCTTTTGCCGAACTCTTCGCCCTATGGCACGGCCGGGAGCCGGGCGAAGAGGACTGGCCCGCCCCCCGCAAGGGGGCCGGCGGCAACTACGAATGGCAGGCACCGGAAGTGGCCCTGCTTGCCAGTCTGGTAGGGCAGATTAGCCAGGCCGAGATTGCCGAGGTCCTGACCGCGCGGCTGCGCGAGAAGACCGGCGATCCCGAGGCGGAACGGACGAAGAATTCTGTCCAAGTCCGCACGAACCAGATCGGTCTCCAAACAACCGACGTCGTCGGTGGCCTGACCACCGCCGAGGCTGCCCGCGAGATTGGCTCCTTTGCCATCATCAATCAAATGATCGACAAAGGGGATCTACCGAGCCGCCGGATCGGCCGGCTGCACGTTATCCCGTACTCGGCCTGGAAGGAATGGAAATCCAAGCGGGTTTTCCCGCCCGCGGGCTACGTCCAGTTGAGCACGATCCGGGAGCCGCTGGCGATCAAGAGTGACAAGCTTTCGGAATATGCCCGCATGGGGCTAATCCCCACGGCCATCCGGTGCAATCCGTACGGGACGCAGGGGCCCTCGACGCAATTCGGAACCTGGTGGATCTCGACGGAAACCGCGGACCAACTCCTTGCTAACAGACGGACCGGCCGCCAGATGCCCTGGCACGGCAGATACACCGACAACCTGCGCACCACGTACAAGCTGTGGGAAAAGCGCAAGCACCCGGCAACCTGCCAAACCTGCGCTGAGATTTGGGGCGAGCACGGTGTTCCGCAGAACTTCGAGGAATATTCGGCCCGCTACCCCGCCATCGCCCACGGTGCCAAGCGGCACCTGACCCGTCCCTGGTCGCCGGGCATCACCCTGGCGGAAGTGGCGGAACAGGCCGGAAAAGCAGTCGAGGAAGTACGTCTGGCCATCGAGAACGGCGTCCTTGCCGCGACGGTCGATCAGGGCATCCAGTACGTGTCCCGTACGGACGCCACACGCTGGGTGGCGCGCAAGTGCCCGAACGGCGAAAGCGTCCGCTCCTGGATCTCGCTGCAAACGGCCATTGATGCCTACTTCTTCACCTTGCGCGAACTGCGGGGGTTCATCAACTCTGACGAGCTGAAAACCAAGATAGGCACCAACGGCGCCGCCCGGGGAGTGGAATACGTCCCTCGCCAGCAATGTGCTCAGTTGCGCGAGAAGATAGGCTTCACCGAGGAGCAGGCGGCACGCCGCCTGGGCATCACCGGCGAGCGCTTCCGCCACCTGGTCGAGGGGGTGGATTGGCGCCAGGCCGAGAAGATTCCCTTGGTGACCGTGCAGGCCGTCCGCAAGCGACTCGAATCCCGGCACGGCTCCACCATCGAGGAGGCTGCTGAAGCTCTCAACAGGACTGAGGGATGGGTGAAGGAGCAGATTGAGAAGGGCGCGACGCGAGTTTCCCGCGCAAAGTGGGACCGCCGCCGCCTCTACATCACCGAACCAATGCTGCAACGGCTTCGGGAGGTATCCGAGCAGCCCGTCGAGGTCGAGAAGTTGAGCGCCGAGTGGCTGTCCCTGAGTGGAGCAGCGCTTGAGGCGGCCGTAAGCCTCGCAACCCTCAATGCCTGGGGCTTGAAGGGTGAGCTGTCCTACCGGGAACACAAGGGCGTACGACACTACCATACGGAGGCTGTTCGGGCGAAGGCGCGAAAGTATTGGCAAACCGTCCGATTCCATCGCGCCACGCCGCCGGCCTGGCTGCTACAGGAAATGCAACCAGTGGAACTTGACATCCTCGCCGGCATATATGCCGACGATTCCTACTGCGCACAAGCAAAATCTGCCTGAGTCGCTTCGGTGGGTTCCTGCTTCACAGAGCGGCCCGC
>Ga0209125_1000348_pt1 | contig 64429 bp, 70 predicted proteins | sample BarGraIncub1131A_FD_184503 | JGI IMG/M metagenome (GOLD analysis project Ga0209125, IMG submission 184503) | Arctic peat soil microbial communities from Barrow, Alaska - Barrow Graham LP Incubations 11-31A (SPAdes) (version 2) | ecosystem: Environmental > Terrestrial > Soil > Wetlands > Peat... | reverse complement strand
GGGAATCAACGGTATGAATATGGCCGGCAGGCGTTTGAGCATCGGTACCTCGCTCATTGGAGGAATTAAAGAAACTCAAGAAATGCTTGATTACAGTGCAAAAAATAATATTGCTCCCGCCATCGAACTCATCAAAATGGAAGATATTAATACAGCCTATGATCGCATGGTAAATAAAGATGTGCGCTACCGTTTTGTTATCGACCTCAAGGCTTCGTTCAAATAATAGGTCAGGGGTGCTATAATCTAATAAGAAAACTTACTAATAATTAAACTTAATTTTATGAAAGGATTCAATAACAATATCGAAGAAGCGACTTTAGAAAATAATAATTTTCGTAAAGTTTTGTATACGGCTAAACATAGCCAACTAGTCCTAATGAGCCTTTTGCCAAATGAGGATATTGGCATGGAGGTTCATCCGGACAATGATCAATTTTTCCGTTTTGAAAAAGGGGAGGGCAAGTGCATCATTGATGGCAATGAATATGTTGTTAGCGATGGCTCGGCTATAATTGTGCCGTCTGGCGCTCAACATAACATTATCAATACTTCAAACTCAGAGAGTTTAAAACTTTATACAATTTACTCACCTGCGAATCATCAGGATGGTGTTGTTCGTTCCACCAAACAAGAGGCCGAGGAAAACAAAGAAGAATTTGACGGAAAAACGACTGAATAATTAGTCGCTAAGCGTTCAGTTCCTGGAGCAATAAAAAATAACTCTTTTTTTAGAGTTATTTTTTGTACCTAGAGTCTTGATGAGAAGTTTATGCCTCGAAGCTGAGCGTTAGTGTAAATCTAAGTCACCGAGCAAATTATTTTGGGGGTTGTTTCTTGGCTTCTTTTTTGGCTTCTTTTTCCATTTTGAGTAAACGAGTGAAGTAATCAGGAATTTCATTTAAATGTGCCAGTGCAATCTTACCCGTCGTTAATAAATAGTCATTACTAATATTTGTCAGAGTTTTAATAGTCCCATGTTCCAATTCTACTTCCATACCAATTTTAAACTGAGCGACATCAAATTTATCCCATTTAATCCCTAATCGCTCACCCGTGAGTCTTGCTTCTTTTATTGTAATATGTTTTTTGGTTGTCATATTATCATATTTTAATAAATTATGTTCCAATTATACTCTATTCTGCTTACATTGGCAAATTATTGTTGGAGTATTAGTTGGTTCACTTTTTCTATTTCTTCTCTCGTAATTTCTTTTTTATTATAATGTAAGACTATATTTTACGTTCCGCAGTGGTTCAAAAATAACGCTATATTTTTACTATTTTAGCAAATATACCGGTTTTATTAGCTTAAAAAAATTAAAATCCCTTTGCCTTTTTTTCGTCTTTAAAATTTAAAAGATACAGAGTATACTATTACAATAAAAGACTATTTAAAAAAATTATTAACTTAGATTTATTATGTTTAAATCAAAAAAAGTTTTTAGCTCTATTAAATTTCCAATAGCCATTGTTATAATTATTGTATTAATAGCCACTAATGTTCTTACATATTACTATTATCAAAATAAATCGAATAATAATTTGACATTGATAGATAGCAAGGCCAATCTGCCATATATCACAAATATAATTAAGGAAACAGAACAAAATACTTATTTTCGTAAAGTTCTTTTTACAGGCACTAGAAGTCAATTAGTTGTCATGAGTATTCCTTCGGGCGGAGAAGTAGGCGAGGAAACGCACGCCTACACTGAACAGACCTTATTTTTTCTAAGCGGTACCGGGAAAGCAGTCTTAGGCGGAAAAGAAAGTCCAATTAAGGCGGGTGATGTTGTGGTTGTTACGCCTGGCACAAAACACAATTTTATTAATACTGGCACCGACTCATTAAAAATCTATACCATTTATGCTCCACCAAATCATATTGATGGAACTACTGAAGCTAACAAAGCAGAGGCAGACGCAAATGTTCAAGATGAGGCTTATGGTCAACAAGCGAAATAACTTTATAAGTTTTATTTATTTTAACCAATGAATAATCGTCTTATAAAATATTATGTCTAACAAAAAAGAATCAGTTGCTCTAAGCTCAGTATTTATCAGCGCGTCGATGACTGCTATGAAATTTGCGGTTGGAATAATGACCGGCAGCATGGGTATTATTTCCGAAGCGGCGCATTCGGCTTTAGATTTGGGAGCGGCCGGGTTAACTTTATTCGCCGTTAAAGCGGGCGATAAGCCGGCTGATGCTGATCATCAGTATGGACACGGAAAAATAGAAAGTGTTTCGGCGCTTATTGAAACCGGACTTTTATTTTTAACTAGTGCCTGGATAATTTATGAAGCTATTCATCGGATAATCACTAAAAATTTTGCGGTTGAAGCGACCTGGTATGCTTATGCGGTGATAATTATTTCAATCATTCTTGATATTTCCCGTTCCCGCGCCTTGAGAAGAGTCGCTAAAGAAACAAATAGCCAGGCCCTCGAAGCTGATGCCTTGCATTTCAGCTCGGATATCTTAAGCTCAGGTGTGGTTTTAATCGGCTTAATCTTAGTTTCTTGCGGTATTAATCGGGCAGATACTTATGCAGCGATTGGTGTTTCGTTTTTTGTGCTAATCGCCGGCTATCGTCTCGGAAAAAGAACGATTGGTGTTTTAATTGATACGGCGCCGGAAGGTATTTCAGAAATCGTTAAAGATTTAGTCGCTAATATTGATGGCGTAATCACGATTGATAAGATTCGAGTTCGTTCTTTAGGTTCGTCTATTTCGATTGAGGCGGAAATCGGAGTTAATCGCAGTTTTTCAATCACAAAAGTTAATGTAACAATTACTAAGGTTAGACAGGCAATTCAAAAAAAAATTAGTGGTTCGGACGTAGTAATTCATTCGGTACCAGTTCATTTAGCGGACGAAACTCTAGTTGAATTAATTAGAACGATGGCGTCAAAGCATGTTTTATCGGTTCATGATATTATTATCGACAATTTAAATAATAATAAGCTTATTAGTTATGATCTTGAACTGCCAAGTAATTTAAAAGTTTTGGAAGCGCATGAAATCGCGACGCATTTAGAAAAAGAAATTCAATCGGAAATCGGTTACGATATTGAGCTAAGTACGCATATTGATCCTTATCTAGACGAGGAAATGACAAGCGGTGCTTTAAGCGATCAAGAAATATTTTCGATTAGAGAAAAAATCAGAAAATTAGTGGCGCCACTCGGGGTTATCAAAGAACCGCATAATATTTTAGTCAGGGTAATTAATGGAAACATATTAATTACGCTGCATTGTTATGCGTTGCCGGATGAAACGCTCGAAGAGTCGCATCGTGCCGCCAGCAAACTAAAAGTTTTAATTAGAAAAGAAATTGCCAATATTTTTAATGTGGTTGTTCATGTCGAGCCGAAGATAGAAAAGTAATAATTTGGTTTTTCAAAGAAAGACCTACAAAATTAATAATTCTATGCCTTTTAAAAGCCAAGCTCAACGAAAATGGATGTTTGCTAATAAGCCAGAAATGGCTGAAAGATGGGCGGCCGAAACTCCTAAAGGTAAAAAGTTGCCCAAAAAAGTAAAGAAAAATAAATAGCACATTTTATGGTTTCACCGAATAAATAATGTCGCCTTTTCTGGTTTTTTTTGTTTTTTTGTTAGTTTAAAGCTATACTTAATTTACATGAAAAAAACTTTAATTAAAATCAAGAAATTTTTTAAAATTTTTGGACCAGGTGTAATTACCGGAGCAGCTGATGATGATCCGTCAGGAATTGCTACTTATACGCAAACCGGAGCTCAATTTGGTTATGGTCAGTTATGGACAGCAATTGCGATGTTGCCTCTGATGATTTCGATTCAAGAGGCGTGTGCTCGAATTGGCGCCGTCACTGGCCATGGTTTAGCGGCTGTTATCAAAGCTAATTATAGCAAAAAGGTTCTTTATGCGGCGGTTGTCCTAGTAGTTGTGGCTAATACAATTAATATTGGGGCTGATATTGGGGCTGTGGCCGCAGCCGCTCAACTGATTATCCCCGTTAATTTTGTTATTCTAACCTTAGGTTTTACAGCCCTAATTTTAATTTTAGAGATTTTTACTTCTTATAAAGTTTATTCGCGAATTTTAAAATGGCTGGCTTTAACTCTTTTAGCTTATCCAATAACGGTTTTTATTGTTAGCCAACCCTGGTGGACAATTATTAGCGCTACCTTTTTGCCTCATGTCGAATTAAATTTTGAGTTTTTCTTCATTATTACGGGTGTCTTAGGTACCACGATTTCTCCTTATATGTTTTTCTGGCAGGCCTCAGAAGAAGTTGAGGAAGAAAAAGCCCAACATTTAATTGGTTGGTTTGGAAAACCAAAAATTGGAAAAAAATTCATTAGAAACCTTCGTCTAGATAACCTGACCGGTATGCTGTTTTCGGAATTTGCTACCTGGTCAATAATTGTGGTGGCCGCTACCGTTTTACATCAAAATGGTTTGACTAACATCGCGACGGCCGCTGATGCGGCTAAAGCGTTAGAACCCCTAGTTCAAACATTTCCTTATGCTGGTTTTTTGGCCAAACTAATTTTTGCGGTTGGCATTATTGGTTTAGGCTTATTGGGTATTCCGGTGTTGTCTGGTTCAGCCGCCTACGCTTTAACTGAAGCTTTTAATATGAAGGAGGGTCTTAATTTAAAATTAAAAAAGGCTCATGGCTTTTATGGTGTCCTTACAATCGCGACTTTAATTGGCCTAATGATTAATTTCATTGGCATTAACCCAATTAAAGCTTTAGTTTTTACTGCCGTCTTTAACGGCGTCGCCGCAGTTCCTTTAATATTTTTGATTGCTAAGATTGCTCGCAATAAAAAAATCATGGGTGAGTATCGTAGTAAATGGTTATCTAATACTGTGGTTTGGATCACATTTTCGGTTATGCTGGCCTCGGCGGTAGCGATGTTTTATACTTTAGCTCGAGGATAATTTATCCACGGCCAACTTGATTTATTAGCCTGTTGGCGCTAGAATTAAATCAACGGTTATTAAAATAAAATACAGTATTTGGCTGTATTTTTTGTATAAATATATTATTTAATAAAAACATATGACTACTCCTGACAGTAAAGAACAAGTATTCCAAAACATCATCTCTTTTTGTAAAAGAAAGGGATTTATTTTCCCATCTTCGGAAATTTATGGTGGCTTTGCAGCCGTCTATGATTACGGTCAATATGGTGTATTGCTTAAGAATAATATCCGAGATTCATGGTGGCGGGCGATGGTTCAGTTACGCAGTGATATGATTGGACTTGATAGTGCCATTTTTATGCACCCTAAAGCTTGGGTAGCCTCAGGCCACGTTGGTGGTTTCAATGACCCGCAAGTTGATTGTCGAAAATGTAAAGAAAGATATCGAGCCGATCATTTGCTTAAGTCCTATGGCGTGGACGCCGATAAAGCATCTTTAGAATTTATTAATGAACAGTTAGATATTTTAAGAACTAGCGGCAAATTAAAGTGTGCCAAATGCGGTTCGACTGATTTAACTGAGGCCAGAATCTTTTCTTTAATGGTTAAATCGAACATTGGTTCTCCAGTGGGCGAGTTTAAAGAAGAAGATGTGGTTTATTTACGGCCAGAAACTTGCGGCGGAATTTATTTAAATTTTAAAAATACTTTAGATTCTTCTCGTTCAAGTGTTCCTTTTGGTATCGCCCAAGTTGGTAAAGCCTTTAGAAATGAGATAACTGCCCGACAGTTTATTTTTAGAACGAGGGAATTTGAACAAATGGAAATGCAATATTTTGTCCATCCCGATACAGTGCCGGCCAATTACGAAATGTGGAAGCAGACGAGATGGCAATGGTATTTAGACAATGGTATCCCGGAAAATAAACTTAAATGGTACAAGCATGAAAAATTAGCCCATTACGCGACCGATGCTTATGATGTCGAGTACGATTTTGCTTGTCTAGGCTCTGACGAAGTCGAGGGGATTCACGCTAGAGGTAATTGGGATTTAACTCAACATTCTAAATTCTCGGGTCAAGATTTGAGTTATTTTGATACTAAAACCAATGAGCGATATATTCCTCATATTGTGGAAACTTCAGTCGGTTTAAATAGATTAGTGTTAATGTTTTTAGATTTTGCCTATACCGAAGAAGAAATTGAAGGGGGAACTCGTGTCGTACTGAAATTGCCAAAACACTTAGCACCGATTAAAGTGGCCATTTTTCCGTTATTAAAAAATAAGCCCGAGTTAGTCACTAAAGCCAAAGAGATTTATGATAATTTGAAATTAAGTTTCATGTGCGAATTTGACGATAACGGAAATGTTGGTAAGCGCTATCGCCGTCAAGATGAAATCGGAACTCCTTATTGCGTCACAGTTGATTTTGAAACTCTTGATGATAACATGGTGACCGTTAGAGACCGCGATACTATGACTCAAGAAAGAATCAATATTAGCGACATTGAACAATATATTTCTAAAAATATAAATATCGCCAAGTAGTTATTTGATTTAAAACAGCCCTTTTATGGGCTGTTTTGTAAGCTGAGCAATAACTGCATTAGTTATGTAATCTATCTAAACTTTATGCCAAATTATAATGACGCTCTAAATTTAATGCACGAATGGGTGGGGTCAGAAAGTCTGCGTAAGCATATGATTTGTGTTGAGGCAGCAATGTGCGCTTATGCTAAAAAATTAAACGAAGACGAAGAACTTTGGGCTATCTGTGGCTTGCTTCATGACTTTGATTATGAAAAATATCAGACTTACGACGCTGATTTAAAGACCGGTCATCCTTATGAAGGTATCAAGATTTTGCGCGAATTAGGTTATCAAGAGGAAATTCTTGACGCCATATTGGGACATGCAATGTATTCCGGCGTTGAGCGGAAAACACCAATGGCTAGGCATTTGTTTGCGTGTGACGAACTCTGTGGCTTTCTGGTCGCCTGTGGTTATATGAGACCTGATCATTTTGAGTCGCTTGATGCCGACTCAGTCAACAAAAAACTTAAGAATAAAAACTTCGCTGCCAAGGTTAGTCGGGAAGACATTGATTTAGGAGTGCAGGAATTGGGCGTCGACCGCGATGAACATTTCAATTTTGTTATCTCCGCCTTGAAAGGAATTCAAGATATAATATTTTAATTTTAAAATTATGAAACTCTGCAGCGCATGTTTGTTGGGAATCAATTGTAGGTATAATGGCGTTAGTAAACCAAATGAAAAAATTATTGCTCTATCAAAATCAGAGGTTTTAATTCCGGTTTGCCCGGAACAATTAGGTGAACAAGCCACACCCCGACCAAATGCTGAAATAAAAGGCGGTGACGGTTTGGATGTTCTAAATAACAAAGTAAAAGTTATCGAGCCTGACGGCAACGATGTTAGTTCTAATTTTGTATGTGGGGCCGAGGAAGTTTTAAAAATAGCTAAGCTTTTAGGTATTAAGGAGGCAATTTTAAAACAAAGAAGCCCATCCTGTGGTTCTGGACAGATATACGATGGAACATTTTCGGGAACTATTAAAAAGGGCGATGGTGTGACAGCTGCTTTGCTTAAGTTAAACGGAATTGAAATATTATCTGAAGATGATTTTAAATAGTAACCTCAGTAAATCAAATATTGACAAACACACCTTCTTATGTTAGGTTTATTGTAATATTATTGAAATAAATGTTTTTTAAAAAAGGAGGCTACAATGTTTGCAATAAATGAAATGCTATCAAAGTATGTCGGCGGACAAGCTGAAATACAAAATACGAATGAAGGGTATATGTTTCGCGGCGAAATTAAAACAATCGCCATCGAAGAGAACGAAGTCAGAATCAAATTTGCCTGGTTTGCCAGGGGTGAGGGTTTTCCGCCGTTACCAAAAAAATGGGTCAATAATGATCGCCTAGATTATGCCGCTGATCTACAAATATACAATTTTTCTGATATTGGTAATAATAGACTTTGCTTTGAGTCAGCTATTGTTGGTGAAATGGTGATTCTTTATCCCTTAGGCGGCAGCCGACTTGATCCGGCCAAAGTCGAAGGTCTAATTATTTGATAACCAGCTAAAATGGAAAATTTTGACGAGATTGTAGTCGATGCGACGCTTAAAGATGGGACTCCAATTAAAGTGGCATATAACAATTTGATTGAAGAAAAAATTGTTAATAATTGTTACTTTATTCCTGTTAAAGGCGGCATATTAAGTACAACGCCGGAGGGAATGGAACCCGAGTCAGGCATTTGGCGATTAGACGATGACGATGTATATCGCGTAAGAGCGGTTTATTAATTAGATATAGAGACATGAAAATGTCTCTTTTTTTATCTAAAACAAGTATTTTTATATTTTGAAAGCATGGTATAATTATAAAATATGAAACCAGACCTAATTAAATTATCAAACTCTCTCCATATTGATGCGGATGCTTTATTAAAAAAGACTGATTTAATTAAAAAACTATCTAAATATGGCGAAGTCTATATCAGTGGTAGTTATGATCTAGGATTAATGATGGATGGTGATATTGATTTATTTATTATTAATAAAAAGATTGATAAGAAAAAAAGTGTCGGTATATTAAATAATTTAATTGCCGAGGATGATTTTAATGGTTATTTATATTTCGATTGGACCAATCGCAAACATGTCGGTTTTCCCAAAGGCTACTATATTGGCCTAAAGACTAATTTTAGAGATAGAAAATGGAAGATAGACATCTGGCTGGTCAATGATATCTATAAACCAACAGAAAAATTAATGAGTTTTATTAAATTAAATTTAAACGAAAAGAATAAAAAAACTATTCTAGCCCTAAAATATAAAGTAAAAACCAAAAACCTAGATTTGCGGAGCACTGATATTTATAAAAAGGTTCTAAATAAATAATATTATGGCACTAATAGTTGGGCATAAAGGAGCGTGTGGATATGCCACCGAAAATACAATTAGTTCGTTTAAAAAAGCCATAGAACTGGGCTGTAATCGAACTGAAATGGATATCAGATTGAGCAAAGACGGTGAAGCGATAATTTTTCATGATAAAGAAATTTCTGAATTGACCGATGGGAAGGGGTTAATTAGCGAACTGAACTTAATTGATTTAAAGAAATTTAATTATAATGATGGTCAAAAAATTTGTACTCTTCAAGAAGTAATTGATGTTTGTAAAAATAAGATTGATCTTCAGATTGAACTAAAAAGTGAAGGCTCGCCGAAAGTGGTAAATGATTTAATTTTAGATAATAAGATAGAAAACCAGGTAGTAATTACCTCATTTAAAGCCCATCTTCTTAAAGAAATAAAATTAATTAATCCTGGTCTAAAAGTCGGACTACTTTTTTGGACAGATGAAACGATGGCTGAAATTTGGAATTTAATTGAAAGCATCCCGCTAGATTTTGTGGCACCATACTCTGAAATAATTACTGTTGATTTCGTGAAAAAAGTTCATGATATGGGAAAAATTGTTTATGCTTACGGAGTAAACACCAAAGAACTTGGTGAGACTTTAATCCAGATGGGAATCGACGAAATTGGAACTGACTATCCAAAATTATTTCTAAAATAATATGCAAAACGAAGACAGATTTAAAATGTTTGCCGCGACCTATCTGGTACTTATTAAAAATGGCCAAGTTTTGTTGCATAAACGAAACGAAAACTCGTATCAAGGTGGCAACTATGGCTTAGTCTCCGGTCATTTTGACGGCGACGAAACAACTAAAGATTGTATAATTAGAGAGGTTCTGGAAGAAGCCGATATCACGATTAACCCTGAAGATTTAAAAATAGTCCATGTTATGCATCGTAAAGCTTCGGATCGTGAATATTTTGACGTCTTTGTCATGGCTGAAAAGTGGACTGGTGAAATATTAAATATGGAGCCGAATAAATGCGATTCACTTGATTGGTATCGCCTCAATGAACTACCCGAAAATATGGTTCCGGAAGTTAAATTTGCCTTAGAGAGTTTTCAGAAGGGTTTATTTTACAGTGATTTTGGTTGGCCTCAGCAATAAAACTATATGAAAACGATTCTAATTACACCAAAGATTAATCCTGATTTAGACGGAGTAGCCTGCGCCTATGCCTACGCCAGATTTTTGAATATTACAAATCCGGAAAATAAATACATTGCTGGAATTTATGGCGAACCACAATCTGAAGCGATTTTTTTAATAAATAAATTTGAAATCAAAGACCTTATAATCTTTAATCCTGATATCGATTTCGACGAATTTATCATTGTTGATGCTAGTGATATTAAGGGCATGCCGAATGTAATACGTCCAGAAGACGTGATTGAAGTAATTGACCACCGCGAAACCCACCAGGCTGACAAGTTGTTTTTAAGAGCCAAGCTTAATATTGAGCTTGTCGGTGCAGCCGCAACTTTAATATATGAGCGATTTAAGGCGAATGATATTAAGCTCGATAGAAACACAGCCGTTCTGCTTTATGGCGCGATTTATTCCAATACTTTAAACTTCAAATCGGACATCGTTAGCCAAAGAGATATTACTGCGGTTAGCGAATTGAGTAATAATGAGTTTGATATTTCCGAATGTCTAATCGATGAAATGTTTAAGTATAAAACGGAGTATATAAATCAAAATCTAGAAAAAGTGATTATCGAAGACTTTAAAATATTCGAAGGCTCATTGGGTATTGCTCAAATTGAGGGCTTTGACTTTGAAAATTTAATTAACAACAAGATTGGTGACATAAAAAGTATATTAGAAAAGTTGCGAATGGAACATGCGCTTCGTTATATATTTTTAAACGCGCCGGATATTGAAAACGGATATAATTATTTTGTAGTTCCAGACAATCAGACAAAAGAACTTTTAGGCGAATCAATGGGTTTATCTTTTACTGAAAATGGAGTAGCCCAAAATACTAAATTACTTCTGAGAAAGCAGATTTTACCACTTATTGTTAATAATCTATAAATATATGGCCATATTTAATATAAAATTATTAAGAAAAGAGATCATCGCCCGAGAAACTATGGCTTTTTATTTCGGCAAACCTGATGGCTTCGAATTTAAAGCCGGTCAATTCGGCAATTTTACTCTGATAAATCCCTCCGAAACTGATGAAGAAGGGAACACTAGAGTCTTTTCTTTGGCTTGTGCGCCAAGCGAAAACGAACTCATGATTGCTACAAGATTAAGGGATACGGCCTTTAAAAGAGTGATAAGAAATCTTCCGTCGGGGAGTGAATTAAAAATGGATGCTCCGTATGGAGATTTTAAATTACACGAGTCCGAAGAGAAAGCAGCGGTCTTCTTAATCGGCGGAATTGGAATTGCGCCAGTTAGAAGTATTATTACTCAGGCAACATTTGAAAATTCGCCCATAAAAATTTATCTATTATTTTCTAATAAGACGAGGGACGATGCTCCTTTTTTGATAGACCTAGAAGAGATGTCTAGAACTAATCCTAATTATACCTTTATACCAATAATGACGGAAAAACAGGGATATATATCAAAAGAAATTTTGACTAAATATATAACAGATTTATTCGCTCCGATATATTATCTCGCTGGACCAGCCGCGATGGTATCGGCGATGAGAAAATTATTGATTGCAATGGAGGTTAATGAAGATAATATTAGAACAGAAGAGTTTTTTGGTTATTAAAAATCTAATTAGTAAAAATTATGAACCCCTTTGAACAACCCGAAAGAATAGACGAAGACGATCTAACACCAGAAGAACGAGAATTGGCTAATTATTGGCTGCCTAAATTTGAGAATGACATTGAAATTGAAAAAAGGGATGCTAGTCGAGAAATTTCAGAACTGCAAAGCTTGCTTGAGAAATTTGAAATTGAGCATCCAGTTGCTGAGTTATACGAAATAATTGATTTAACATATCAGGAAGCACCAAATCATCCTGTTAGAGAACCAGCCAGAAAGGAGCTTAATCCGATTTGGGCAAATTTAGAAATTTTAAAGAATGAAACAGACATTTCAACCGAAAAATATGAGGAACTTTTAAGCAAATATTTATACATATCGAAAGCAGTGGGAATCATCGGTAAGGATAACAAAGTTAGACACTAATGTAATATGACAATCAGAATAATATTAATCTATTTGTTTAATATTAGTTTTACTATATAATTAAGCCATATGAAAAATGCCATAATAATTCACGGAACTTGTGATAAAGATGAATATTTTAGCGACAAATATCCATCTTTATCAAACAGTCATTGGTTGCCTTGGCTGCAAAAGCAGCTATTAATTAAGAATATTTTCACTCAAACCCCTGAGATGCCAGATGCCTATGAGCCTAACTACGAAAAATGGTGTCATGAATTCGAAAAATTCGATATAAATGAGGAAACAATACTTATCGGTCACAGTTGCGGTGGCGGTTTTTTAATTAGATGGATGTCGGAAAATTCAATCAAAATAAATAAATTGATTTTAGTCGCTCCATGGCTGGATCCTAAAAAAGAAAGAACTACTGATTTCTTTAATTTTGAAATTGATTCAAATCTTAAAGATAAGGTAGGCGAAATTCATTTGCTTATATCCAACGATGATGACGAGGATATACTTGATTCAGTAAATATAATTAATTCCAAAATATCTAATATTTCTAATCATGAATTCACTAATCACGGACATTTTACATATAGCCATATGAAAACCAATGAATTTCCCGAATTGTTAAATATTATAATTTAAAATTCTATGCCTGCTGAAAAAGACAACTTATTTAAAATATTTTCACAAAATGAAAGCAAAATTGCTCAGCTGTATGCTCTGTATGCTTTAGCAATCCCTAGCCAAGAAAAAATGTGGACCAGATTATCTGGGGAAGAAATAAAACATGCGATGGTACTTCAAAAATTGGACACGGTTTATGGCGATAGTGAAAAACTTTATACCGCTATTGAAGGCGCTAGAAATATTTTGGATTACGTCGGAAACTTCATTGATGAACAACTCGCCGCGGCCCAGAGTCGAGATATAAATGTCCAGGAAGCAATTTCTACGGCCATGCGTCTTGAGCAGTCCATGATCGAAAGAAAATGTTTCGACATCGTGTCCTCTAATGAGCCAGAAATAATTTCAATCTTGGAAACCCTTAACAAGGAAACGGAAAACCACTTTCAAATTTTAAAAATGCACATCAATGATTCGGAAATATATTAATTAAATCAAAAATATTTTTACTTTTTGTTTAATTTGGGTTATTATAAGAATATAAAAACCTATGCCTAAAAGAATCAGCCTCTTTATTTTTGTTTCCTTTGGAATAATTATATTTTCCACTCTTTTTTTTGTGGGCTTAAAAATTTCTTCAGTGCTGGCTGCTGGTGAAAGTGATGCGATTGCCGTCCGCGTCATGCCTAATCCGAATCACTTCAGTATCAGCCGCTGGTATGCTAACCAGAAGATCGGCGGTTCTCCTCAATCTTTAACGGTAAACGGTTATGAAGCAATTCGTAATGGCCGTTCTGTTTATATTGCGGCCTCAAATATCGTTCAGGCAACCAGTAATAATCGCCTAAGCATAGACGATAAGCTCTATACAAACATCTACATCATTTCCTATAACCAGGAAGTCATTAATTCAACGCTTGATATTTTCGGCCAATTATTGGCTAATTGGAAATTCAATACCAATATAATGCAACCGGGAAGATGTAAACAGAATGTCTCAACCGTTTGTTCTTACAACAATGAATGCCCAGCCGATGATTATTGTTTAAGTTCTAGGGGAGTTATTTTGCGCGATATTCTTCGCCTAGCTGATTCAGTTGATTTAAATGCCTCTATAACAGCCTATAAATCAACTCATGGCGGTTTCTGTCCAAAGCTTCAATCCGGAAGCTACATCCCAACTAAAAGTATTTCCACTTGGCCAAGCTGGCAGGCGACTCTTGGTCAAGATTTAAGTATCTCGTTGCCAGTCGATCCGATAAACAAACTGGGAATCTGCAATCCTAATCCAGCGGAGAATGGTAATTACGACCCGGTGACTTGCTGGGATCAAACGAATCGAAGATTTGCCTCGTCAACTGATGTTAATTTTAGTTTACCAGATGGCAGTTTAGCTTATTCATATTCCGCAAGTGCTGATGGGACAAGTTGTTCATTCTCGGCTCCGACTGAATCAGGTCTGATTTGTGATAATAATGGTGCCTGCGTGGTGAATAATAACTTATTCGACGCTACAAACGGCTTTTGCGGAGATGGAGTCACCCAAACCGACTTAAAGGAACAATGCGATGATGGTAATAAAATTAATGATGACGTTTGTACAAATGACTGTAAGTGGACCGTAAAACAGATTGCGAGTATTCCTTTTAAAATTAATGGCTTAACCGATGCTTTGGTTTATGACGATAACGCTTCATCGACTTCAATTAGCAATACAAGCGATGGAACCTATTTAAAGCTAGATAAGATGCTGGATACGCCATATGCTTGGTTTGCCGATACAAATAATAATTTGATTACCCAAGTTCGCACTTACGTAAAATGTTATCCCTACGGCGATGAAAATCACCCTGACGATAACTGGAATCTTGATCCAGGCACAAATGGAAAAACTGGATATATCTGTCCGAAAAAAACACCGGATGGCTGGGACTATTCGGCGGCTAATCATCAGCACCCTGGTGAAATTATAAATGACTTTTCAGTTGTTGGATCTCCTTCGCGAACCGCAGTTAACGTTGAAACTAATGAAGTTTGGGTAGCTGCTCGGTCCGGCGTTTATTGGGGTTTGCCGGGTCATGTTGAAAAATTGCAAATGGATGTTAATGGGGATTATTCAAGTGTGGCGACAATACCGGCCTCGAAGTTTGGCGGGTTGGTGCGCGGTTTAAGTATTCAAAAGAATGGCGATATTTGGGTAGCTGATTGCACCAGTGATTCAAATACCGCGAGCATCAAGAGATTTTCAGCCACAACTCTTGAATTAAATAAAACCATTGGCGCCGACGGCAGTTTCATCTGTCCTTATGGTCTAGCGATTGATTCGGCAGATAATATTTGGATGAATGATATGGGCGGAGGCGGCATGAAAAAAATTAATGCCTACACTGGTGAAATATCGACTTATGACAATGCTGGAATTTACGGCATCACGGTCGATAATAATGATAACGCTTGGGGCGGCGGTTATGCTTATGGTTATGGAATTAAAAAAATTCCATTCGGCCAAAATTCGGGCTCAGTAATCCACTATACTGGTTTTACAGATTGGCAAACCAATATGACTGGCGTGACTTTAGATAAAGATGGAAATATTTGGAGCGGCGGCTACACACCGTATAACGAGACTTATAAATTTAATCAAGCCGGGGAATTACAACCAGGTTTTCCTGTACCAAGCGGAGGTGTTAATCCTCACGGTATTTTTGGAACTTCAGACGGCTATGTTTGGCAATCTCACATTAGCAGTAATATTATTCGGGTGTTTAATTCTAGCGGCGGAGTGGTGGCCGATTTTAAAGGGGGAAAGATTGCCGGCGGTATTTATACTTATAGCGATGCGACGGGCTTAAATCGAGCTATGGTAATGCGTTCCGGGCTTTGGGTATCGAATCCTGTTGACAGTGGTAAGGTCGGACAGCATTGGGGACATGTCTTTTGGCAACAAGATATTAAATCGGATAAGCAAAACATGGAAGTTTACGCTCGGGCGGCCGATGATGAAACTAATTTAAAAAATAAAATCTGGGTCAGAGTTTATCAGGAGAGTGATCCAAATAATAACGGTCAGACTTGGAATGCTCTAAGTTTTACGGATCCGACTAAGGTGGGGCGCTATATGCAATTTAAAGTCCTTTTAAGATCAACTGAGAGAGGAGTTACGCCTGTTATTTGGGATTTGCGTATTAAGTAATATGAAAATAACTAGAAAAACATTATATATTATCGGGGCAATATTAGTTGTCTTAATTTTGGTCGGAGTCATTTCGACATATTTGAAACAAAGAAATAATCCTCAAAGTCCGGTAATTAATACAATAGACGAAGCAGCAAAATTAAAAGCTGATGAATTAAAAACGTACACCGATTATCAGAACAAGTTGGCGGTAGTTTATGCAAAAAATATTGAAAATTGTAAAACCCTGATTGAAGCCGATGAAATTGATGAATGTTATTACAACATTGCCGTTCAAGCAAAGCGAAAAGATTATTGTGAAAAAATTAGTCTTGAGAAAACTAAGTTAGAGTGCCTCGACTCACTTGATTATTATACCTATAGCTGGGGATCTGACCCAAATTTATGCGGGAATTTAGAGGACGCTATCCTTAAAAATAGTTGCTATAATGAGTATTTTGCAAAACTGAGTAACGTTTCAGATTGCGAATCAGTTACTGATAATACCTTAAAAACCAAATGCCAGGATACCGTCAACAACCGCTTAGCAACCGTTTTTAATCAGCCTGAGGCCTGTGGATTAATTAGTGACCAGGCGACACAAGCTAATTGTAAAAAAAATATCACAGTTCTACCGAAAGATTCGGATAATGATGGTTTGCCTGATGATGTTGAAATGTCGTTCGGCACTGACCCATTCAAAGCCGACACCAACGGTGATGGTATTTCCGATTACGATTCAATAAACAAATATCATATCGACCCAGTTGCTAAAAAAGGTTCAAACTAGATTATGAAAGACGCTTTACCAAAGCCATTTGAAAACGCGATTATCTACCAAGATACAAAATTATATGCTTGTCTGGCCAATAATCCGATTGTCCGTGGACACGTGGTTGTAGTTTGGAATAAAGCAGTTAGCGATTTAAACAAGCTAACCAGAAAAGACTACGATTATTTAATGGATAAAGTTGAAGATATTAGAAAGGCGATGATGAAGGCTCTCAAAGTAAAGAAAGTGTATTTGTTATACATGGATGAAGTAAACCATGTCCATTGGCATTTAGTACCGCGATATAATAAGTTTGGGCTTGATAATTTGTCTGGCAAGCCCGGCCAAATCAAAGATTTTAGCCTAGACGATAGGATTAGAAAACATTTAATTATTTCAAAATAGTTTTTCTAAGTCACCAGTCACCTCCAGCATCACCGCCGCCTCTAAAAGTTTGCAAGAGGAGTGAAACAATTGCGGCTGCCAATAAAACATGAATCAGTCCACCCATTGTAAATCCGCTGACCAGACAGACAAACCAGGTGATAAATAAAATAGTCGCGATAACAATAAACATATAATTTATAGCTTAAGCGATATTTAAACTCTAGCTAATTATAGCACAATTTAGAAACATTTTAAATATTGGAAATAAAAAATCACGGGAGTTCATCCTGTGATTTTTGTTTCAAAATAATGATTTAAAGATCTTTAACAATTCTGGTGAGATAGGCACCTAACTCAGCCGATGCTTTTTTGGCTCGAAACATATTGTCTTCATGAGAATGAACATCTGAGAAATTATTCGTTATAAAGCCCAGACCGAGAAAATCAACATCATACAGGGCGGCAATACAAGCCTCGGGAAGCATACTCATGCCAACAACTTGAGCACCACTATTATATAATAGTGGTTTATCGTAGATTCGTCCCTCAAAGAAAGGACCTCTGACCATGACGTGTCCAACGGTATGAGTTCTAAGTTCACCGGATTCCTGATGAGCAATGGCTTGCATTTTTTTATCAAGCGTATCTTCAGGTGAACAAAATTCACCAGCCCAAAGAGGCATTTCTGGAGCAAACACGGTTACAAATCCCTGTACAACGCCGATGTCACCAATTTCTAATCCATGGAGCAGGCTACCAACGGCACTTGTTACAATCATTTGTTTCACGCCCAGTTGAAATAACATTTCAACCTGCAGTCTTACCATTTTGGCCAGATTTGGATCACAGGGTGCTTCATTCATGTGAATTCGACCACTGAGTACCAATACTTGTTTTCCGGCCACCTGACCAATAATCAGGCATCTCTTATGACCTTCAAGAACTTCCAGATTCGAAAATCCGGGAATATTAATTAAAGGAATTTCCTGAGGATTGTCTATTTTTAAGACATCACCCCAGCCGGTTCCCAAAATAAGACCAATTGGACAAGCATCAGAATTAAATTCTGGACATTTAGTACGGATAAAATCGGCGGCAGCAATGGCCGCATTCTCTCGATTTTGATTTCTCATTACATATATTTTTAAGGTTCATACTCTATTTATTCGCTTATCTTAAAATATATTCTCAGTTTCGTCAAATCACTAATCGATCCCTAATTATTTATCGAAGTGCCAATTGTATAGTTCATAAAAAAAGTATCAGGAATATCATCGACATTCTTGTTCCAGGCGACACCATAATATTTTTCAGCTATCGCTGGAGTAATTACAGAACGTAGTGTGCCATTTTTGTCGACAGCATAAACTTTCGGGTTGGTCTGAATTTTTACCAATTTAATACCGGGACGGTAGGTGACGTTTCCGCCCAAACGGATTTTACCCATATCTTCTAGCGGAATAACTTTAACGGTGGAGAAGTCTTTGTACCAGGATGAATACACCTGAGAATTGGGAAACACATACCGTTTATTATCTAAACCGCAATAATACACCGAAGAAATAGTTTTTACGCGAATTAATGACCCGGGAGTGCACAACGAAATAGAAGTTGTGCTAGCTACTAAACCTTTGTCAATATCAATATTTGGACTCGCATTTTTTACCGCACTTATATCATAGCCAAATATTTTAAGGGCATTATTTAAATAGATAAATGGGTCAATGGCCGTATCGTCGGGTAAACGAATTTCAAAATGAAGATGTGAAGCAACATTCTCGGCATTTCCGGAGTCACCCACCCAAGCAATCTGTTGACCCTGAATCACGGACACCCCCTTGGTAATGCCAGGTGAGTAAGCGTAAAGAATTCCACCAAGACTGTCATCAGTTCCCGGAGTATCATTATTGATGTGAAGATAATTGTAAGTATAACCGTCATCCCCAGCGATAGTAATCGTATATCCATAGCTCGGTTCAATTGTGGGCGCCGATGTAATAATGCCGCCTCTAGCGGCTAATATAGGTGTCATTTTCGGGGCCATTAAGTCATTGCCTTCGTGAAGTCTTCCGCCACTGCGGCCGTCACCAAAATCGTCAGAAAAATTTACGATCCCTTGAACAGGGAAGATGATTTCAGGAGTTGCCGTTGGAGTAATCATGATTGGTCTAAACCAATTGTTGTCGGCAAATGCGATAAATGGGGCAAAAGAAAAACCCATCATTATCAACAATCCAATTAAGTATTTTTTCATAAATTTGACTTTAAAAAAGATTATTTAAAATTTTAAATAATCTTTTAAAATTTATATTGTCGTAAAAATAATCTCTATAAGACTTTTTTGCCTTGGATAAGCCTGATTAAAATCATGATAATGGCGATGACGAGCAAAACATGAATGAAGCCGCCAAGCGTATATGAAGTGACTACGCCAAGTAGCCAAAGGATAATGAGAATTATTGCGATTGTAGTTAACATAAGATTAATAGTTAATGAAATATTTTAATAATATTACTTAAAATTATTATACCACGGACGAGATAAAAAAGCCACCTTACTTGATTTATTTTAGAATCTAATATAAAATATTATTTCCTACAAGTAGGACAAACTAATATAAATTTTATATGAAAAACTTTGGTAAATTTTTTGGTTCAACTACCATTGGAAAAAAGGGACAGGTAGTTATTCCGATGGAAACAAGGAAACACATGTCATGGGACGAGGGTGACAAACTCCTCGTATTTGGAATGGAAAACGGGATGGTGGTTATTACAAAATTAGATCAGGTAAAAGATCTAGCGACACGCCTTGAGGCCAAAATGAAAGAAGTTAAAACCTATATTAAAAAAGCAAAATAAATATTTATGGAAAACAAAACAGAGGCAAAAAAAGAAGGGGGAAATATATTATCTCGTTTGCAAGGCAGTCCTGGCTTAGTTAAGGACACCTTGATAATTTTGGCTATTCTATTAATCTCAATAGGCGGTTATTATTTCTACTCTCTCAGTCTGCAAGTTTCTAGTGATAAGGCAGAAATCTATGCACCATTAATAATTTTAAGTCCTGATCAGCCCGGTGTATTGCAGAGTATTTTAGTTAAGAACGGCGACAAAGTTTCAGTAAATCAAGCGGTTGCCAGACTGGCTCAAGGTGATTTTATCAGAGCAAAAACCGACGGTCTGGTTGTTAGCACAAATGATCAGGTAGGGAAGCTATTTTCACCCGGGGAACCGGTAGTAACAATGATAAGTCCCACTGATCTCAGATTAATTGTTCATGTGGCCGAAAACAAAGGCTTAAATCAGGTTAACGTCGGACAAAAAGTCGTCTTTACAGTCGATGCTTTCGATTCGAAAAAGTTTAATGGTACAGTTGAAGAAATCGCTCAGACATCCGATCAATCTTCGGTCGTCTTTTCGATATCCGACAAACGTGACGAAAAAAATTATTCCATAAAAGTTAAATATGACGGCTATCCTGAACTGTTAAACGGAATGTCGGCCAAAGCGTCGATAATTAAATAAAATGGCCGAAAAAATATTATCAAAAAATCACAAATGGCTGGTTCTGCTGACGGTTATTGTCGGCACTTTTTTAGGGCGTCTTGATCAGACGATTGTTAATTTAGCTTTACCTAAAATTATTCTCGATTTCGGCATTACAGTTTCATCAGCTGGCTGGATAGCGACCGCCTATATTTTAGCCAATGCTATATTTGTACCAATTTGGGGCAAACTTGGCGATACCATCGGTCGAAAAAAAGTCTACATTCTGGGTTTTGTGATATTTATTTTCGGCTCAGTTCTGGCTGGCTTATCATGGAATTTAAGCTCGATGATTGTCTTTAGAATTATTCAGGCGATCGCCGGCTCAGCCGACTACCCAACCGCCATGGCAATTATTGCCGTCACTTTTCCGGCTGGCAAGGAGAGAACTCAAGCATTAGGTCTTTGGTCGGCTTCTTTCGCTGCCGCCGCCGTGTTCGGTCCATTAATTGGCGGTCCGCTGATCGATAATTTTAGTTGGCGGTCAGTCTTTTTAATTAATTTGCCAGTCGGTATTATTGGCTTAGTTATGGCTCTTAAATATATAACGGAATCAGTTTCTGATGTTAAGTCTGTTATTTTTGACTGGTGGGGCGCCATCACCCTGGGGATTTCATTGTCAGCTTTAGTTCTGGTTTTAGATCGAGGCATTGATTGGGGCTGGTTGTCACTTAGCAGTTTTATCGCCTACGGCGTAATGATAATTTCGTTTATTACTTTTACCAGAGTCGAAAAGAATTGCCCGGAGCCAATCATTGATTTTAAATTCTTTAAGATTCCCACCTTTGTAAATACCTTAGTAAACAATTTCGTCGTCTTTATGGGGATGATGGGCGGCATCTTCTTGATTCCAATTTTTGCTTCGACCTATTTAGGCTTGGATGCAACTCATACTGGGCTACTTTTTATTCCGATGGCAGCCATGATGATGGCTTTCTCGCCTTTAGGCGGACATTTTGCAGGCAAAGTTGAACCGAGATATATAATTGCCGCCAGTACTTTTGTGGCCGCGATTGGTTTGTTTTTATTTTCATTCCTTGATGCTCGTTCAACCGCTTGGGGAATCATGATTCCGCTTAGTATTATGGCGGCCGGTTTAGGGTTTGGAATGGCCCAACGAACCAGTTTAATAGCGTCGCTGGTTCCGCAAAATGAAGTCGGGATCGCCTCTTCGGTCTTGGCTCTGGTGCGAAATATTGCCGGCGCTTTTGGAATTGCCTTATTTGGAACAATTTTGGCGAGTTCGGCAGAGAATAATGCTTTTAATATTGCTCATAATAGTCTGCTACACTCGACAAATCCGGCGGTGGTTAGCCAATTTGTCACCCTTGTTATATTAAAGGCCCAGATTCTAGCCTATTCAACGGTTTTTCAGGTCGCTTCACTGGTCGTCTTGATTGGTGCCGGCCTAGCTTTGTTTATCAAAGTTGAACATCAGCCAGGGACTAAGACAGAAGTGTTTATAGATTAATTTCTGGCATTAGGCTTAATTCTATAAAGAAATAAGCTCTTTTTTTGACTTCTAGAGCGAAAAATAGTATATTTATCACATAATTAAATAATTCATTAATATGGACGATCAAAAAAATAATCCTGAGTTAGTTAAAAAAACGTGGCATGAAAAACACGTGATTAGTTCAACTAGGGGTGAAAAAATTGCTGACGGTACTGCTAAATTAATGGGCTCCTGGAAGTTTATTATCGGACAGACCTTATTTGTCATAATTTGGATGAGTCTAAATATAGTTGGAATAATTAATCATTGGGACGCTTATCCCTTTATTTTACTTAATTTAATCTTTTCGACGCAAGCCGCTTATGCCGCACCAATCATCATGATGGCGCAAAATCGCCAGAATGATCGGGACCGTTATCAAGCCAAAGAGGATTACACCACAAACCTTGAGGCCAAGAAAGAAATTGAAGAATTACAGACCGCTCTTACTAGAATTGAAATTGATAAACTGGATAAAATTATCGAACTATTAAGTAAAAAGTAAAATTTGATTTAATTCTGGTAATAGGTTAAGATAGCTATTATTCATAAAATATAAATATGGCCAAAAGAACTACAGGGGTTGGAAAAACAAAACCAACAAACTCCCCAAAAACTAAGAAACGTTTAGAAATCAAACGTGTCAGATTGGAGGAACTAGCCGCAAAAAGAAAGAAAAGATAAATGATAATTTTATTATTTATACGTTTTTAAACAACCCATCTTCCGGAAGGGTTGTTTTATTTGAATTAAACTATATGGATAAAAAAATTGTACTACTTGGAATGCTGTTTGGCTCGGTTATTGGTGGCTATATTCCGACCTATTTTGGTGCCGGCATGCTCTCTATATCATCAATTATCTGTGGAGCTATTGGTGGCGCGCTAGGAATTTGGTTAACTTTTAGAATGATTAACTAATGGCTTTGTTGAAATAATTTTAGTATAATATTATTGTAATTTGAATAAAATGAAAAAAATATTAATTATTATTTCTTTGCTGATATTTACCGCTATCATTTTTAGAGTAACTACATTTCAAAAATTTAACTCTACCGGCAAACTAAATATTAAAACTGAAATTAAATCAGATCCGAAAAACGCTAGTTATTTAATTGATGGCCAACTAATAACTTTAGTTAATGGCTTATCTATAATAGATGGTGGTCCAGATTCAGTATCAAAAATAACCACCAGATATTTCGGGAATGAGGCGGTCGCTGATTTAAACAATGATGGAGTTGATGATCTGGCTTTAATACTGACTCAAGACACGGGCGGAAGCGGTAACTTTTATTATGTCACTGCTGCTTTAAAGACGGACTCGGGTTATACAGGTTTAAACGCCATATTATTAGGCGATCGAATTGCGCCAGAAAGCACCGAAATAAATGACGGCAAAATTACCCTTAACTATGCGGATCGAAAATTAGATGAGCCAATGACTGCGGCTCCTTCAGTTGGTGTTTCAAGATATTTTAAAGTAGCAAATAATCTTTTAGAGGAGATTAAAAACTAATCATTAAATATATGGACCAACAAGTCGCGCTCGTAACCGGCGCTTCAAGTGGAATCGGTGAAGCGATTGCCGTTGCTTTATGTAAAAAAGGCTATTTAGTTTATGCCGGCGCCCGCCGAATCGATCGCATGAAACATTTAGAGGAAATGGGGGTTTGCGTCCTAAGTATCGATGTCACCAGTGAAGAGTCCATGAAAGCGGCGATTAATCAGATTGAACATGAAGCCGGAATGGTTAATATTTTAATCAATAATGCCGGCTATGGGGCTTTTGGAGCCTTTGAAGATGTTCCGGTCAGAGAAGCCAGACATCAAATTGAAGTTAACCTTTTTGGTCTGGCCAGAATGACTCAATTGGTTTTACCGAAAATGCGGGAAAATAAGCATGGTAAAATCATAAATATATCATCGGTTGCCGGCAGATTTGGTGAGGCCTATGGTTCTTGGTATCACGCCAGTAAATTTGCCGTCGAAGGCCTTTCTGATTCGTTGGCACTTGAGTTGTATCCATTTAACATTGATGTCGTGACTATTGAACCTGGAGCGATTCGAACTGAATGGTCTGAAATAGCGGCCAACAATTTAATAAAGAATTCCAGCGGCGGACCCTACGGAGAAATGGCCAAGAAGAAAGCAGCGGCCATACATTTATTTAATTCCATGAAACGAGCTTCAGAACCGGAAGTCGTTGCTAAAAAGATAGTCCGAATCATCAGAAAAAGACATCCCCGTTTTCGCTACGCAATCGGCGGCGGCGCCAGACAAATACTTTGGCTTAGACATCTAACCAGTGATAAGATATTTTATAATATTCTGAGTAAATTTATCGGATAATCTTTACCGTAAATAAATATAAACGGCTTCTAAGGCGGTATATTTATTCTTGACTTAAAAGACGACCAAGATTACCATTAGTAATGAGTTTCTTTTTATAATGTTAAAAAGAACGAAAAAATATTTAAAGTTACTTAACAAAAAAGGAGCGAGAGATGAAAAAATATATGAAGATTAACGGAAAGGACGTGCCATCAGGAATATGGGGCGGTCCAATGGGCGTCGGTGTTACGCGGGCTCCATTATCAAGTGCCATCGCTAACGAAGGTGGCGTGGGGATATTATCAATTATTGGTTTAGACCGAATTTGGTCAAGAGAATTAGGTTACAAAGTATCAAATTATGAAGCAATAATTTTTGAAGCGGCTAAAGCCAGAACTTTAAGCCCTTATGGAGTAATCGGATTAAATATTATGGTCGCCGTTATGGCAAATTATCATAATTCCGTTGAAGCGGCTGTAGAAGCAAAAAGATTAGGATTAATCGACATAATTACAATTGGCGCTGGATTAATTAAAGATTTACCAGAGGTAAACAATTCATTTAAAGTGCCAATTGCGGTAATTGTATCGTCAGCCAGGGCCGCTAAAATAGTTCTGGAGAGATGGAAGCGAAACAAATGGTCTGAAATGGGCTATGAACTAACGGCCTTTATTGTCGAGGGTCCTAAAGCTGGAGGACATCTTGGTTTTAAACGAGATGATTTAGATAAACCAGAATGCCAACTAGAGGCAATTGTGCCGGAAGTAAAACAAATTGCTCGTGAAAACGGTGATATCTATGTTATTGCCGCTGGTGGAATTTTTACTAGAGACGATATTACAGATATTCAAAAAGTTGGAGCTGATGGAGTTCAAATGGCTACAATTTTTTTAGCTAGTATTGAATCGTCTGCCAGTGACAATTATAAAATGGCGGTTATCAATACAAAGGACCCCGAAGATATAATTGTTTCCGGAGGGTCGCCGTGCGGGATGTTGTTTAGGGTTCTAAGAAACTCTCCGATGTATCAGACACACATTCGAGCGGGAAGAAAGCCTAAATGCAGCAAGGGTTATCTGCTTCGGAAAGATGACTTGGGAAATTTTACGATCTGCGGAGCTAAAACAAATGCCGAGTTATACTTTTGTATCTGTAATGGATTGCTCGCTTCGGCCGGAAGTAATCCTGATGAAGAAGAGCTATATACTTCTGGATCAAATGCTTATCGGGTTGAATCGATTTTGTCTGTCAAGACGATTATGGATGAACTTAAAGGAAGCGATTTTCGGAACAAATAAAACATCGATTTTTAATGAAGAAATATTAGAGCTTACCTAAAGTAGGCGCTCGACGGATTAGACTGCAAAGTTTAGTCCGTTTTTTTTGTTACTTTTGCCATTTTTACAATTTTATAGTATTCTGTTAACAGTAATTAACATTAATTTTATAATATGGTAAAGCAATTTAAACCATTTAAAATATCAAGGCCCTGGGGTAACTTTAGGCAATTTTCAAAAAACACCAACACGACTGTAAAAATAATAACTGTAAAGCCCAATGAAATGCTTAGTCTGCAAAGTCATAATCATCGATCGGAATTCTGGCATGTTATTTCTGGTTCTGGCAGGGCTGAAGTAAATGGAATTTGGAAAAAAATAAAGCCGGGAAGCGAGATATCTATTCCGTTAAAAATAAAACATCGATTATCGGCTGGTGATATGGGGTTGGAACTGTTAGAAATTTCATATGGCGATTTTGATGAAGAAGACATTACTCATTTTGAAGATAAATACGGTAGAAAATAAATTATGTATAAACTTAAAAGATATGGAACTGGGCCGATATTTACGCCCGATATTAATTTACCCTGGGAAAAGGAAGGCGTTTTTAATCCTGGGATAACAAAATTTAATGATGGAGTGTATATGCTTTACCGAGCGGTTGGCGAGCGCGAGTCATATATTTCTCGTTTGGGTTTAGCTAAGAGTCTAGATGGCTTGAAATTTGAACGAGCTTCTCTTAACCCCGTTTTTGAGCCTAAAGAAATATTTGATAAATGGGCCACCGAAGATCCACGGATTACTAAAATCGGGGAAGACTACTATATTAGTTATGTGGCTGTCGAAGATAGAATCATGGAAAAAGGCACGGATTTAAAACGTTTTTTGCCTTTAGAAACATCAACGGCCCTTTTAAAAACTAAGGATTTTGTTTCTTATGAAAATTTAGGAGTTATTTCTCCGCCAAATTCTGATAACAAGGATATCGTTTTGTTCCCCAGATTAATAAATGGTCGTTATTTCATGCTTCACCGACCAAATTACTGGTCGCAGGAGTGGTTTAAGGGGCCATATGAGAAATATGTGAACGAAGGGTTGCCGTGCGACGTTAAAGACTTGCCAAGAGTTCCGGCTATTTGGATGGCTTCGTCTCTTGATTTAAAAAACTGGGTTGACCATCACGTTTTAATATCACCCTACGAGCCGTCGAATGTTAAAATTGGACCGGGTTTGCCACCGATTGAAACCGACGACGGTTGGTTAATTATCTATCATCACATAACTAAAAATAGCGATACCGGACAAATGGTGTATTCAGTCAGAGCCGCCCTCCTAGATATCGATAATCCTTATAATCTTATAGCAAAAATCCGTTACGATATTTTGTCCCCAGAAAAACCCTATGAAATTGAAAATGGAACTCAGATTGTATTTCCCACTGGCGGGTTCGTTACCAACGATACTTTATACGTGTATTATGGCGCTTCTGATCGTTATGTTTGTTTAGCGACCGGTTCTTTGAGCGAACTTTTAAAAGAATTAAAACAGGCATTGAATGCGGAAATTAACCATGATGTCTATGAAAAAAATCTATAAAAAAATATGGGTAGTTTTTTTAACTACCTATCCGCCACGAGAGTGCGGCATCGCCACGTTTACTTCGGATTTATTGAAAAATTTTGATAAGTTATATTTGCCGCGTGAAGAAGCCAAGGTTATAGCCATTAATACTGATGTTTTGCAGACTTTTAATTATCCGCCGGAAGTAATTTTTCAGATTTCGGAAAATCAAGCCAATGATTATTTAGAAGCCGCTAGAAAGTTAAATGACATTCCACATGTAAAATTAGTTTCTATCCAGCATGAATTTGGAATTTTTGGTGATAACTACGGTCAGAATATTTTAGTTTTTTTGGATGAAATAAAAAAGCCAGTAACTATCACTTTTCACACGGTCCTGTCTAATCCGCCAACTGAGTTAAAACAAATCGTATTAAAAATCGCTGAACATGTTGACCGAATTAATGTTATGACTAATATCTCTAAAGAGATTCTAATGTCAAACTACGGAATTTCTGAAGATATTATTCGAATAATTCCTCACGGGATTCACACTTTGTCCTATAACGACGGGAGGGTCGCTAGAATATTACTTAAATTAAATGGAAAAAGAGTTATCTCGACTTTTGGTTTTTTAAATTATGGCAAGGGAATAGAATATGCCATCGCCGCTTTACCGGAAATAGTTAAAGTTCACCCAAACACTGTATATTTAGTAATTGGCGCGACTCATCCAATAGTTTTAAAAAATGTCGGTGAAAAATATCGAAACGAATTAATCGACCAGGCCTATAAATTAGGCGTTCAAGATCACGTGTTGTTTTATAATGAGTATTTAGAGACCGAGGATTTACTAAAATTTTTACAAGCAACCGAAATATATTTATCGCTATCCCAGAATCCTGATCAGGCCGTTTCTGGCACCCTAACGTATGCCCTTGGTGCTGGAAGACCAGTAGTGTCGACTCCATTTGCCCAAGCAAAAGAGATAATTACCCAAGAAGTAGGTGCTTTAGTGAAATTCAATGATAGCAAAAGTATTTCCCGGGAAGTGAATTCTTTACTTAGCGACAAAGAACGCTTGGCCAACATGAGCAAGGCCGCCTATTTTAGAACGAGGGGTATGACATGGCCGAACGTCGCGCTGGCTTATATGAAAGAATTTATTGAATTGTCTCCAGAGTTATCTAAAAAAGAAAAAAATCTGCCCGATATAAAACTTCAACATCTTAACCGATTAACTGATGACTTTGGCATTTTTCAATTTTCGGTATTAAACGAACCCGACCCTAGTTGGGGCTACACTTTAGATGACAATGCTCGAGCTCTTGTTGCTGTCTCTTTGTATTACAATATTTATGGAACTAAAATAAGTGAACGTTTAGCCGGTACCTATCTGAATTTTTTAGAAACAGCTGCTAAGCCGGAAGGCGGTTTTGTAAATTATTTCATAGATAAAACATCACCGGACGATACCCGAAATCAGGATGAAAATTTAGAGGATTCTGAATCTCGGGCTTTATGGGCTCTGGGAATAGCGGCTGCCAGCAAACTACCCGATTTACTAAAGGCGGGGGCGATTAATCTTTTATCTAATCAATGTCACAAATTCGCTTCAGTAAAATCACCGCGAGCTTTAGCTTTTCACATAAAGGCGTTGGCCTCGTGGCTTTCATTAGAAAACAACGAAGATGCAATTCCGCTGATTACTAAATATGCGGATTATCTATTGGATTTATTTAATCAAAATGCCAGTGATGACTGGCAATGGTTTGAGCAATCAATGACATATTCTAACGCCGTATTACCCGAGGCCCTGTTATTAGCTTATAAAGTGACCGGTAATTATTTATATTTCAAGGCGGGAAAATCAGCCTTAGATTTTTTAATCAATCAATCTTTTAATGGTGAAGTTTGCGAGCCAGTCGGTCAAAAAGGCTGGTTTAAACACGGTGAAATAAAAAATCTCTACGATCAACAACCCGAAGAAGTTTCGTCTTTAGTCCTGGCCCTTAAAACCGCCTATGATTTAAGCGGCGATTTAGAATATCGTTTGAAAATGAGGCAAGCCTTTAACTGGTTTTTAGGTGACAATATCTTAAATCAGATGGTCTACTCACAAATGACTGGGGGATGTTATGATGGATTAGGTGAAGGTGAAATTAATTTAAACCAGGGTGCTGAATCAACCATATCATATTTATTGGCTCGACTGGCGGTAGACACGAAGCATTAATTTAATTACAAGCCCAGAAAGTGCTTAAAAATTTATGATAAAAGTGATTATTTTTGATTACGACGGAGTAATAGTTGATTCTTTTGGTAGCGTTTTTGAATCCTACAAAGTGATTTGTAATCGTTTTAATGTTTGTTGCCCAGACTCAATTGAAGACTTTAGAAAAATGTACGGCTATAGTTATATAGATTGTTATAAAAATTTAGGGATTAAGGAAGAGAACTTTGGAGAAGCGTATGACATTTTTCAGACAGAGATAATAAAACGAGAACATGGCATTTTCCCGGAAATCTTAGAAGTAATCCAAAAACTTAGCAAAACATATAAATTATTTTTGGTGACAGCCTCGCATAGCAATGAAGTTTTACCTAAATTAAAAAAATTTAATTTAACGGATTATTTTGAAAAGATATATTGCGGTGCCGATGACAGAATAAGAAAAAGTGACTTATTTAATGAACTGTTAAGCGTTAATAATTATTCTACAAGCGAAATAATTTCTATCGGAGATCGAGCAATTGATTATGATGTAGCCAAAAAAGTAGGAATTAGTGATGATAATATTATATTAGTAACTTACGGTTGGGGTCTTGATAAAAGCCGAATCGGCAAAGTAAATATCGCAGAGTCACCGATAGATATTTTAAATTTTTTAAATAAATAACTGTGTAAAACAGACTTTTTTGTGATATAATGTTTTAGGATCACAACATTATTAATGTTTATCATCTTATTAATTAGACAAAAAATATGAACAAAACTAAAACTATAATTGTAATAATTCTCGCCCTCATCATTTCCGGCGGGTTAGTCTATCTCAGCGACGGTAGTCGTATTCAGAGTCTTAAAATGAGCATTAACGAGCTAGAAACCATGAATTCAAAATTGTATGCGAGCTCAACCCAAATTATCAAAACCAACGATTTGCAGACTTATAAAAATAATTCTTACGGGTTTAGTTTTATGTATCCATCAGCCCTCGGATTCGTCATTCCGTCATATCCAAATTTAGAAGACAAGATTGTTCAACTTCAAATCCCGCAAAGCGATTATCCGAGAACTAATTTTGGCGATGCCGCCTTCTCGGTGAGCGCTGTTTATACTAAATCATTAGAAGCTTGCTTGGCCGCTGCAAATACCCCTGAAAATGGTGACGGATTTAAATCGACCAAGGAAATAAATGGACTAACCTATTATTATACTAAAAGCGCCGGTGCTGGTGCCGGAAACTTGTATGAATCGACGATATACAGAGTTCTTGTCGGCGGTCAGTTATGTGTTGAACTTAACGAAACGATTCATACTGGAAATATCGGAAACTTTCCGTCTGGTACAGTAACTGAGGTTGATAAATCTGCGGTCCAAACTAGGCTCGATGACATCTTAAATACTTTCAAGTTTTCTGAGTAAAGAAAAGGCTACCCGATTAATGGGTAGCCTTTAATTTAATTTCGTCGTCGTTTTGTACGACCGATTGTTTTTTGACGCCTGCATTTTTCAACACGCTTCAGATATTTTGGATTATTTGACCCCCAATATTTAGTGATACTGGGATCGGGAAAGTGGGGAAGGTTTTTTTTGCGAATTGTCTCATCCGATATCATTTCGGGGCAATTCAAAGGAATCAATTCTCTGGTTGGTATAACCATGGAATGCGGGTCGTGATCATCAATAAGAGCAATTCCTCTTGAGGGCAGGAGTAAATTTAAATCAAGTTTATCGATGAATCCGATTAACTTACTTAGCGCCTGTTTTACATCAGGGCCCTCTTCCGAAACATCTGGTAAGTGCTGCCGGATTTCACGGCTCAACTCCTGTAACATTGCCATGTCGTGAATTCGCTTGCAATCGTGCGGTGGTAGAGCTACACCAACGAGTATATCGTCAGCACCCATGTCATGATGCATGTAAGCTAAACTGGACAGAGGTGGTTCAAAACCGATTAAAATAATAACTCGGTTTTTTGGGAAATTTGGCTGTTTTTTAGATAAATCTTCCATCATATATTATTAAGTTGTTGAATGTTCGATTAGAAATCTATAGTAACATTTTATGGTTATTTGTCAAGGTTTTTTGACTTTAATCGTTAAAAATGAGACCATTAGTCTAAAATATATGAATAATAAAATTCTATCCGATGTAATAGGCGAAACACCAGACGTAATTTTCTGTGGCCTAGCCCCAGACAAAGAATCACTGATGATGCAGCATTATTATGCCAATCCTCATGACAAGTTCTGGCGCGTTTTGCATCAGTTTCATTTTACTGACAAACAAATCAAGACGAGTCTTGATCCGCTTGAAAGGCAGGAAAATTATGAATATTTAATCTCTAAAAACATTGGATTATGTGATAATTTCGACGAACTAATTAGTAAAGTAAAGGAACTTAAGCCAAAAGTTTTGGCATTTAACGGGAAAAAGGCGGCAGAACTTTATTTAAATAGAGCAGTTGAGTACGGGGAACTAAAAAAAGATAAAATAGGGAAAACTAGAGTTTATGTTTTACCATCTACCGCTGGCTCCGCAAACGCAAACTGGAATATAAGGTACTGGCGAGAACTTAAAACTATAATTAAAAAATAAATTTATGGCTCACGAAATCGAGGCTGACTTTAAAGAAGGTTGGGAAAACGAAGCAACATCATGTAAAAATTGTACAAGTTTTGACGCTGGGTTCTGTAATGAGGCAAAAAGTCAGGTGTCTGAATCCGCTCACTGTGATTTTTTTCAGGCGATTGATTGAAATAAAAAATACTATTGACATTTTATATATTTTGTGATATGTTTAAGGCTACTTAATACTGAATAATAGCTAATTTTATCTTTTTTATTAATTCGTTAACTAATTTTTTAAAATTATGACCGACGTAAACAAGGTTATTAAAAAAAGTGTTATTTCCGCCGTAATTGTCATTTTAGTTTTAATCGTCGTCTTTAGCTCGTACACAATTATCGGCCCTGGCCAACGCGGTGTGATTGTTCAATTTGGTAAAGTGAGCGACAGGATCATGGGTGAGGGTTTAGGTTTTAAAATGCCATTTCGGGATAATATAGCAAAAATTAGTGTTCAAACTCAAACTGTAAAATTTGATAATCAGTTAGATAAAGGTGACTCGACAGAAGCTAGCTCAATGTTTTGTGCTACCAAGGATTTACAGGACGTTCAAATTGCTGTCATTGTAAATTATCATTTAGATGCCAGCAAAGTAAATAAAACATATCAACAATACGGTTCAACCTACCAAGCAAATATTATTGAACCAATTATTAGAGAAGTCATTAAAAGCCAGGCCGCATTATATACGGCCGAGGAGCTAGTTACTAAGCGAGCCGAGTTTAGTGATAAAGTCTCATCAATTTTAACCGAGAAAATTGCGACTAAAGATTCCGTATTCGAACGACTTAATATCACTAACTTTCAATTCTCAGATTCATTTAGCAAGGCAATTGAAGCTAAAGTAACTGCCGAACAAAATGCGCTTGCCGCCAAAAACAAGTTAGAGCAGGTTAAATTCGAAGCTAACCAGAGAGTCGCTCAGGCTAACGGTGAAGCTGAAGCCATCAAGATTCAAGCTAACGCCATTCAAGCTCAAGGTGGGGCAGAATATGTTAAATTAAAGTGGGTAGAGAAGTGGAATGGCGCCTTACCAACAACTTCATTAGGCGCTGATTCAGTACCGCTTGTAAGTATTGGAAAATAAACTTATCAATATACAAAAAACATCCGTCCAAGTGGGCGGATGTTTTTATATCCAGCTATATTCAAGAGAATAATTAGCGTGAGACTTTTCTTGAAATTTAGAATCTCTTTTCAAGAGGGCGAGCTTCGTTAACAACGACATTGCGGCCATCAATTTCTTGATTGTTCCACATTGCGATAGCAGCATCTGCTTCATCGTCGTTATTCATTTCAACAAAACCGAAACCCTTGGAACGGTGAGTCATTTTGTCCTTGATAACAACCGCGGACATAACAGCACCAGCCTGGGAAAAAGCAGCCGCTAAGGACTCATCAGTTGTGCCCCAAGATAAACCGCCTACAAATAATTTCTTCATGATTTTCATTCTTAGTCATTTCCGTTTAACGGGAAATAACTTCTGTTTAAAAAGGTAAGACGACCTTTTCCTAGTTAATAAATAGAAAGTGAGACCACCTCTATATCTTTTAGAATACTTACGGAAATTATTATAACATTTGAGGATGGGATGTCAATAAAACAAAAACGACCCTTCTGGGGTCGTTTTATAAATATGGATTGTATTTGTATTAGGAAACGATTACTTTCACACCCTTACTCATTGAAGAGCAGATGCTAACGGCCTTAATATAAGAACCTTTAGCGGAAGATGGTTTAGCTTTACGGACGTTATCCAATAAAGCAGCAAAGTTTTCAGTTAACTTAACTGTATCAAAGCTTACTTTACCGATTAAACAGTGTAAATTGGCAGTGTCATCATTCTTGTAGCTAATCTTGCCTTTCTTTAAGGCAGTAACGGCAGCGACCACGTTTGGAGTTACAGTTTCATTCTTTGGAGATGGCATTAAACCGCGAGTCCCTAAGATTTTAGCGATTGAAGCTAAATTTCTCATCATCGCTGGTTCAGCAACCGCGACTTCAAAGTCAGTCTTGCCAGTTTTTTTGATTTCTTCAATTAATTCATCGCTACCGACTAAATCAGCACCGGCTTCTTTAACGGCTTTTTCGTTCTCCGGAGAGACAAAGGCAGCGACGCGAACTGTTTTACCAGTACCATTAGGCAGGGAAACAGCACCACGGACTTGTTGATCACCTTTTTTAGGATTAATGCCTAAACGGAAGTGAACCTCAACGGAAGCATCAAATTTGGTTGTTGTAATTTTCTTTACGATTTCCAAAGCTTCAGCAATACTGTAAGTTTTGTTTTTTTCGTAAATCGCTGATAAATTATTAACTTTTTTCACTGCTTTCTTGGGCGCAGCGGCCACCTTTTTGGTTTCTTTCTTTTCCATATAATTGGTTGTGGTGCGGACGTTTAATTATAAAAATAAAACTCCCACAATATATAATTATTAATCTTTTACTTCAACGCCCATATTTCGAGCGGTACCAGCAATCGTGTTCATGGCCGCTTCAACTGAGTTAGCGCTTAAATCAGTCATCTTTGTTTCGGCAATCTGTCTTAATTGATCACGAGTGATTGAACCGACTTTATCAGTTAACGGTTTGCCGGAGCCCTTAGCGATTTTAGCGGCCTTCTTAATTAATTCAGAAGCGGGAGCCGTCTTCATGATAAAATCATAAGTTCGGTCCTCGTAAACAGTAATTTCCACCGGAACGATATCACCCATTTTTTCAGCTCGAGTCGCATCGTTAAACTTCTGACAGAATTCAGCGATGTTTAAACCGTGTTGACCCAAGGCTGGACCGATAGGCGGGGCAGGAGTGGCATGACCACCAACGATTTGTAATTTAATTTTTGTTTTTATTTTCTTAGCCATTGTTGTAGTAACTAGTTCGGGGCAGAAGCGTTCCCCTTACAGTGTCGTTAAATATTTAGATTTTTTTAACTTGTAAGAAATCGAGTTCGACCGGAGTTTCGCGGCCAAAGAGGTTAACGTTAACTTTAACTTTACCCTTGGCCTCATCAATTGCGGTGACTTTACCTTCCATGTTTTTAAATGGTCCTTCATTAATCTTAACTGGGGAACCGATAATGATATCAATCTGGAATTTAGGATCTTCAACGCCCATGCGTTTCTTCAAAGATTCAACTTCCTCTTCACGAATCGGAGTCGGAATAGTTCCGGTTCCGATGAAACCGGTGACATTTGGAGTATTTCTCACAATGTACCAGGATTCATCAGTCACCATCATTTCAACTAAGATGTAGCCGGGAAAGATTTTTTCTTCCACGACTTTTCGTTTGCCATTCTTGATCTTAACTTTCTTTTCAGTCGGAATCAGGATGCTGAAAATCTTATCCTCCATGTCGAGAGATTCGATTCTTTGTTTTAGGTTTTGCGCGACATTTTCTTCGTATCCAGAATAGGTGTGAAGAACATACCAACGGCGGCCTTGATTTAAAAGTTGCTTGGCCATAATTTTCCAACATGCGGAAGGGTCTAAACTAATGTGAATGTCGTTTAGCGGCTTCCTAATGTACTATTTATAAAGATTTAAATTTTGAATAAAATCGCTTGGATTCCCATGCTAAAGACCTGATCAAGAAGTCCTAAAAATAAGGCCATCACTAGACTGATACCGATAATAAGCAGGGTATAGTTATAGGTTTCCTTTTTGGTCGGCCAAGTTACTTTTTTCATCTCCTCCATCGAATCTTTGAGATAAGTCGTTAATTTGTTCATAAAATGCTAAAAATAAATTGTGGCACAATGTATTAAAAATAGGACAAGATTGCTTAATTTAAAAACAGCCTTGTCGGCCACTTTTTGTCTAATAAAATAATACATAACTTAAGCGCGCTTGTCAACTAATTCATTTGCTTTTTAGGGATAAAGACGGTAAAATTATTCAGTAAGACATTTTATATTTATAAAATGCTAATTTTAGCTAATTATATATGGTGAGTCCGAATCTTATTAAGAAAAATCAAGAGGTAAAACCCGCCGAAATTAACGAAAACGCTAAACGTCTATTCCAAATTATCCATAGTGAACAGAATAAAAAGAATTCTTCTGATACTGATGATACCGCTAAAATTTCCGTATCAACGGTTATTTCAAAGGCGGCTTTTTTTTACGAAAAGATTAGAAACGCAATTGATTATGACGAAGATCATTTACTACGTAAAAATGCCATTACTCGAATTTTGAAACGGCAGGTTGTCATTGAGAGCGTAGTATATATTAAAAACGTAAATATCGTTGAAATTTCTAAGCACCTCTTGTCCGAACTGATTCGTGGTGGTTATCTGCCTAACGACAAAATTCCTGAATCAAAAATCACCGACATAGCCAGGATGTTAGATAAGTATATTAAATTAAAAAATCTTTGCGTCTTAAGGATAAATTCAGAAATGAATATCAAAAAAGACGTTAACATGGTTAAGAATTTGCTTAATGAAAAGAATGTCCTAACGAATTGGATATTGGCTTTAGCCGCTTGTGAAATTGAGGAAAGTTTAGGGTCTAACAAAATCAAACAAGTCATGGTGGCGAATTTATATGATTTTTTAAGCCATAATCTTAAGCTAGCCGATGACTTAAATTACCAAGCTGATTTAGAAATCCAAACCTATCTAAGCATCTGCCGAACCTATCAGAAATTTGATGATGACATGCTGACTTTTGTGTTGTTTAAATACTATAACGATGATTGGATTAAACCCGAGTTGTCAGAGGCTGATATAACTAGAATTGCGGCTGTAGTTAGAGAACTGCGCCTTGAAACAATTCGTCAGATTGAACACCCCCTGGTTAAACAAATGGACCGCATAACTCGAAAATATGCTTTGTACTCAACAATCATGGCCGAAACCATCGAACAAGATCCGATCAAAGTTTATAATGAAATATATAACAATGAGAAAACTTTTCTGGCGTCTCTAAAAAAAGTTTGTATCGCAAAATATAAAAAAGCCAAGAGCCGGTTGTGGCGCGTGGCTTTGCGCAGTATCATATATATTTTTTTAACAAAATCAGTTTTTGTTTTTGCCTTAGAAATTCCAGCCACCCAGTGGTTTAATGAACCCTTAAATCCAGTTTCTTTGGGTATTAATGTTGTGTTTCCGGCCTTATTATTGTTTTTTATCGTTTTCTTAACTAGTACGCCAGGTGAGGCCAACACCCAAAAAATTATCAGCGGCGTCAAAGAATTATTCTTTGCCGGCAGCGAAAGAAAGAGTCCGATTTTATTAAGGTCTAAAAATCGCCGCGGTTTAGTGATTAACTGGATTTTTAATTTAATCTACGCCTGTACTTTTGTTCTTTCTATTTATTTTATTGTCTGGGTCCTCACCAGAATTCACTTTACTTTTGTCAGTATTATAATCTTCTTATTCTTTCTTGCTTTTGTCAGCTTCTTTAGTATTATCACTACCAAAGGAGTTAAAGATCTGATTGTTATCGAAAGAAGAGAAAATTTAATCACGCTTTTACTCGATTTATTCTATATGCCGATTATCTTAATCGGAAAATGGTTATCTAATAATGTTTCTAAAATAAATATCTTTATCTTTGTCTTCGACTTCATCATCGAAGCGCCGTTTAAAGTGTTTGTCGAAGTCGCTGAAGACTGGACCCGTTACGTAAAAGAAAGAAAAGATAATATGTAAACTATTTAATTATGCCAGGCACACTTTACGTCGTCGGTACTCCGATCGGAAATTTAGAAGACATTAGCGAGCGCGCCTTGCGCATTTTGCGTGAGGTTGATTATATTTTGTGCGAGGATACAAGGACTACTCGAAAATTACTCGACCGCTACGAAATAAAAACTTCAACTTTTTCTTATCACCAATATTCTGGAGCCGGAAAAATTGATCAACTAATCAGATGGCTAAGCGATGGAAAAAACCTAGCTTTGGTTTCGGATGCCGGAACTCCAGGAATATCAGATCCGGGAGCTTTTTTGATTGAAGGAGTCCGCAAGGAATTCGGTGAAGAGGCTAAAGTTGAGGGAATTCCTGGGGCATCAGCCGTGATTACGGCCTTATCGATTTCCGGTTGGCCAGTCGATAGATTTTCTTTCTTGGGTTTTTTACCTCACAAGAAGGGTAGGCAAACAATGATAAAAGATATTTTAAGTTTAGATCACCCCGTCGCCGTTTACGAATCAAAACATCGCATTTTAAAATTAATGGAGGAGCTAGATACGTTTTCAACGGCCGCTAAAATAAAGATTGAAATCATGTTGGGCAGAGAACTGACTAAAATGTTTGAAAGTTGTTATTTTGGAACCCCAGCTGAACTGGCCGCAAAACTAAAGACAGATACCGATATGGGTAAAGGGGAATTCGTTGTCCTGATAAGAAAAATTAAAAAATAAAATTTATGTCAAAAAAACCATTCTATATAACTACTACATTGCCTTACACAAATTCCGATCCCCATATCGGTTTTGCCACTGAAATGATTAAGGCGGACGTGATTGCTCGTTGGCACGCCATGCAAGGCGAAGAAATCTTTTTTAATACCGGCACCGACGAACACGGCTTAAAGATTTATCAGAAAGCCGAGGCAGCGGGTTTATCTGTGCGAGATTACTGTGAACCTTACGCCGATAAATTCAAATCTTTGAAAGAACTTTTAAATTTGAGTTTTACTGATTTTATTCGGACGACTGATGAAAATCATGTTAAAGCAGCCCAAGCTTTTTGGAAATTGTGTGAAGCAAACGGTGATATATATAAAAAAAATTACCAAATAAAGTACTGCGTTGGCTGCGAAATGGAAAAAACCGAATCAGATTTAGTTGACGGTCATTGTCCGTTACACCCCAATCAAGAACTCGAAATTATTGATGAGGAAAATTATTTTTTTCGATTTTCAAAATACACCGAACCGCTTCTTAAATTTTACGATGAGAATCCAGATTTTGTAATTCCGGAACATCGTTTTAAAGAAATTAGAAATTTTGTTTCTAGCGGTTTACAAGACTTTAGTATTTCGCGCTTAAAAGAAAAAATGCCTAACGGCGTTCCGGTCCCAGGAGATGATACTCAAGTGATATATGTTTGGTTTGATGCTTTAGTTAATTATATTTCCACTTTAGGTTGGCCGGAAACGGAAGGGAACTATAAAAAGTTTTGGCCAGGCATGCAGGTTTGTGGAAAAGACAATCTGCGACAACAAACCGCCATGTGGCAAGCCATGCTGATGTCGGCCGGTCTACCAAATTCCAAACAAGTTTTAATATTTGGATTTCTAACGGTAAACGGACAAAAGATAAGCAAGAGTACGGGAAATACCGTTGACCCCGTGGAATTCGCCAATAAATACGGGGCTGATACGCTACGTTATTATTTGTTAACTGATATTTTACCATTTGAGGACGGTGATTTTTCTGAAGAGAGGTTACGTTTGAAATTTAATTCTGATTTAGCCAACGGACTAGGAAACTTAGCCGCCCGTGTCGCCACACTACTCGAAAAAAATGAGATTGAAACAAATTTAAGTACTACTGAGGCTGCCTGGACTGGCGACTTTTCAAAGTTAATCAATGCTTACAAATTCAATGAAGCTCTGTCGTGTCTTTGGGATCAGATTAGAAATTGCAACGAAAGGATATCGGCCGCCGCTCCTTGGAAAATGACTGAAAAGGAAGAAATAAGTGCCGTGCTAAAACCGATTGCTCAGGACATTTTGAATGTCGCCCATTATTTACAGATATTTATGCCAGAAACCGCAGCCAAGTTAATAACCCAGTTCAGCGAAAATCAAATCAAGAAAGGTGAATCTTTATTTCCTCGTTTAACATAATAATAATTTATTTAAAATAATTTATGTCATATTTTGACATCGGTTTGCTGGTTATCTTATTGGGGTTCGTCGGAAACGGACTGTCTAAAGGCTTGATTAGATTATTGGGGCAAGTAGTCGGTCTCATTGTGGGCTCTTATGTGGCTAGCCATTTCTACCTGACTTTTTATGAGTGGGGGAAAGGATTCGCAAATTTTAGCGAGGGCACCGAAAAATTTTTAGCCTTTATTATTTTGTTTATCCTAGTCACAAGCGTTGTCGGCGCCGCATTTATTTTAATTGAAAAGATTTTTGATTTAGTTTCAATTATTCCTTTTACAAAATTAATTAATCGCCTACTTGGCGGAGCTCTAGGTTTGCTTGAGGGTTCTTTGTCCTTAGGTTTGATATTATATGTCGCCGCTAGGTATGCCTGGATAGGCGGTCTACTGGGTAAACAATTAGTTGGCTCCCATGTCGCTCCTTATTTAGTCAAAGTGACAACGATTATTATGCCTTTTTTACCGGACGCTCTTAAAACTTTAAAATCAATTATCGGTTAGTATGTATATCAAAATTAATCCCAAAAAAATATTAAGCGCCGAGTTGGCGCTTATTGTTAAGTCCTTAAAGCAAGGAAAAGTTATTATTTATCCGACTGATACAATTTACGGCTTGGGCTGTCTAGCAACAGATTCAAAATCGATAAAGAAAATTAAGTTAATAAAAAAACGTGAACAAAATAAACCGTTTTTAGTTTTAGTTTCGAGTTTGTATATGGCTAAAAAATATTGCCATATTTCAAAGAAGCAAGAAATTATCTTACGACAAGTTTGGACTGCGGCTAGACCGACCTCGGTTGTTTTAAAACATCGAAATCTGTTATCTGGTGAATTAGTCCCTAAAAATGATGGTCTAGCCGTGAGGTTGCCTAAAAGCGATTTTTTGCGTAAAATAGTGAGGCAAGCCGGAGCCCCAATAGTCTCAACCAGTTTTAATATCAGCGGCGAACCAGTATGGAATCACGTTGATTTCTATGCTGAAAAAAAATTGAAAAAGATTGACCCCGAATTAATAATCGACGGTGGAATATTAAAAAATCGGGCTTCAAAATTAGTTGACTTAAGGAACGGAACAATAAAAATTATAAGAAAATAAATGTATGGAAAATAATTTAAACAAAACGGAAGAAGAAATGACTACCGCTTCTTATCCAATTATCTCAGGCAAAAAGAAACATAAAAAAGTAAAATTTTTAGGAATTCTCTTGATATTGCTGGTTGCCTTTTCATTCGGCGGCGGCTTTTATTTAGGTGAGGGGAAAAATCTTAAAAATCGCGCCTTAGCTATGGGCCCAGCGGCCACCAGCACCAGTGATACTAAATTTGACTTTAATGTTTACTGGGAAGCTTGGGACGCACTGCGTACCAACTTTGTCGACCAAAATAAATTGACCGATCAATCAATGTTCTACGGCTCAGTCAAAGGCTTGGCCGCTTCCTCTAACGATCCTTATACCGTCTTTATGACTCCGACTGAAACCAAGGATTTCTCCAATGAACTGGCTGGCACTTTTGAAGGAATTGGAGCCGAGGTCGGAATGCGAAACAATACTATAACTATTATCGCTCCATTATCAGGTATGCCAGCTGAAAAGGCTGGACTAAAGGCGGGTGATAAATTATATGCCATCGACGGCAAAAGTGCTTTAGGCCTAACTGTTGATGAAGCCGTTAAATTAATCAGAGGGCCAAAAGACACCTCTGTCACTTTAACAGTTATCCGAGACAAAGAAACGACGCCGAGACAAATAAAAATCGTGCGTAACACGATAATTGTAAAGAGCGTGAATTTGAGTTTCCGTCCAGACGGTATCGCCGTCATTACAGTCAGCAGCTTCGGCGATGATACTTTAGGATTATTTAATGATGCGGTTAAAACAATAAGTACTAAAAAACCAAAGGGGATTATTTTAGATTTAAGAAATAACCCTGGCGGTTATCTTGATACGGCTGTCGCCATGGCTAGCCAATGGGTCAAAGAAGGACCAGTTGTCTTAGAACAGATGGGTAATGGTCAAAGAAATGAATATCCAGCTTTAGGAAATCCTCAATTAGCGGGATTTAAAACAATCGTCTTGGTTAATGGCGGCAGTGCCTCGGCATCTGAAATACTTGCTGGCGCTTTACGTGATTATAAAAAAGCCACTCTGGTTGGCGAACAGACTTTCGGAAAAGGTTCTGTTCAAACCGTTCAGGATTTAAGTGATGGTTCATCGATTAAAATAACGATTGCCCATTGGATGACCCCTGAAGGCGACGCCATTAATGATAAAGGCTTAGCCCCTCAAGTTCCAGTTATATTAACCGCGGCCGACGTAGAGAAGAACCTTGATCCTCAATTAAAGAAAGCCGTTGATTTAATCTTGAAACCAGCCGTCGCTCCCGTTAAGGCAACTTCGACTGTTAAAGTTAAGGTTCCGGTAAAAAAATAAGCAACCATTACTGATTGCTTTATTTTGTTAGAATACGAATTATTCATATTCTTCCATTAGTTCTTTTTTGGAGTAGATATTATCTCCGTTTATAACCGTGTCTAGTATTCCGAGTATGGATCCTCGGGCTTCTTGTTCTATCGGAACTATAGATGTTTTGTTGTTCCTGCTATTGTTCGTTAGTTCCGAAAATGTGATTTCGTTGAAACGATGAGCTTCCAGAACATTGCTGTCTTCAGACATTGTTGTTGCCAAGTTTGAACTATCACGATCTTTGAAGTTGCCTTCATGTTGACCAAATCCCTCAGCCATAAAATATGATCCCTCTTTCCATAAAATAAATCCCATTTTTCCCCTCCAAATAAATTAAAAAATTAATGAACTGTTAAAAAATTTGATAATCTATTTATATAACTATTATTAATCTTTGTCAAGCCCTATGCCAAAATTAAAAACTGTTAAAAAGGAAAAAACTAAGACGCTCGATACAAAATATATATTTGTCGTCGGTGGCGTCATGTCAGGAGTTGGCAAAGGAATAACCGCCGCTTCCGTGGGGCAAATCCTACAATGCCGCGGCTACAAAGTCAGTGCGGTGAAGATGGATCCTTACATAAATATTGATGCCGGAACCATGAACCCGATTGAACACGGGGAAGTTTTTGTAACCGAGGACGGCGATGAAACCGATCAAGATTTAGGAAATTACGAACGTTTCTTAAATACAAATATATATAAGATAAATTACATGACCACAGGTCGGATTTATCAGAGCGTTATCAGTAAAGAAAGAAATTTGGAATATAAAGGGAAGTGCGTCCAGGTGGTGCCTCATATCCCGATGGAAATCCGCGATCGAATTCAGAAAGCGGTCGAAAAAACTGGAGCCGAAATTATGATTATTGAAATTGGGGGTACGGTTGGCGAATATGAAAATTTGCTATTTTTAGAAGCCGCTCGTGTGATGAAACTCTATCATCCCAAAGATGTTTTAACGATTATGGTATCTTATTTGCCAATCCCACACATGATTGGGGAAATGAAGACTAAGCCGACCCAGCATGCCGTTAGAAGCCTTCAGGGGGCCGGAATTCAACCAGACTTACTAGTTGCTCGCAGCGAAAAGCCTCTTGATATGCACCGCAAGGAAAAATTGGCGATTAACTGTAATGTAGCCATCGAAGATGTAATAAGTGCGCCCGACGTGGAGTCGATTTACGATATCCCTTTAAATTTTGAAAAGGATAATATCAGCAGCCGGATTTTAGAAAAATTAAATTTACCGGTTCGTCATAAAGAAATCCAAAATGAGGCGTGGAAGAAAATGGTGAGTGCAATTAAGCATCCAAAACATAGCGTCGAAATCGGTATCGTCGGCAAATATTTTTCATCTGGTGACTTTTCCTTAACCGATTCCTATATTTCAGTTATTGAGGCAATTAAACATGCTGGCGTATCAAATTTAACTAAAGTTAATTTGCATTGGATTAATGCTGAGGATGTCGAAAAAGATGGCGTAAAAATATTAAAAGGTTTAGATGGAATTATCGTCCCTCAGGGTTGGGGTGGACGCGGATCAGAAGGGAAGATTGCCACTATCAAATATTGTCGTGAAAAAGGCGTACCCTATTTCGGTTTATGCTACGGTATGCAAATGGCGGTGATTGAATTCGCTCGAAATGTGGCCGGCCTAAAGGATGCTAATTCCGCCGAATGCAATCCAAAAACTACCAATCCAGTCATCCATATTATGCCCGGTCAAGAAAAGATTATCGCCGAGAAAGGTTATGGCGGCACGATTCGCTTAGGTGGTTGGCCTTGCCAGGTTCAAGCCGGAACTCATTTAGCCAAGGCTTACGCTAAATTTACCAAGAAAACAGTTGTTAGCGAACGCCATCGCCATCGCTATGAATTTAATAATGATTATCGAACCATGTTTGAAAATTTAGGACTTATGATTGCCGGTACCTCACCCGATGGCGAAATTGTGGAAGCCATTGAATTAAAAAATCACCCATTTTTTATTGGAGTCCAGTTTCACCCAGAATATATTTCTCGTCCGCTAGCCCCTCATCCATTGTTTGTGGAATTTGTAAAAGTTTGTCTTGATGGGAAGAAGAAATAATAAAAATATGACTGAAAAATTTCACAAAATTAAAGAAATTGTTGAAGCTGAATTAAATCAGGACCACGATTCTGGCCATGACATTGAGCATATCATGCGAGTTTATAATTTATCGATGACAATTGCCAAGTCGGAATCCGATGTTGATTTGGATGTCGTTCAGGCTGCCGCCTTATTGCACGACATTGGCGGTGCGAGGGAGGCTAACGATACCAGCGGACAGATTGATCACGCTGTAGTTGGAGCGGAAATGGCCAAACCAATACTGGAAAACCTTGGCTATTCAAAAGATAAAATCGAACACATTCAAGAGTGCATCTTATGCCATCGTTATCGAACGAATAATAAGCCGCAAACCATTGAGGCGAAAATTGTTCACGACGCCGATAAACTAGATTCTTCCGGGGCCATTGGTGTCGCTCGCGTTTTTACCTGGATAAGCCGACACCATGCGAAAATTTTTAAGAAGGTTGATGATATTAATGAATATGCTAAAGAAAATTTAACTGATGGTAAAATTAGCGGACGAATTATTGATAAATCAAAACATAGTATTCATATCAACTACGAAACCAAGGATAAGTTTTTATTAGACAATCTATATACCGAAACGGCTAAGAAAATTGGCCGCGACCGAGCAACATATTACAAAGGCTTCATCGATAGGCTCGAAAAAGAAGTAAGTGGAGAAATATAACCACTCCCCGTAGATTAAAAATAGCCATATTTTATGGCTATTTTTTGATTAGCAGCTCATATGATATAATATGACACTATGAAAACTCTGCTTAAAAAATACTTCGGTTATGATACTTTTCGACCTTTACAAGAGGAGGTTATTGCTAATGTTTTAAATGGTAACGACTCTTTTGTCTTAATGCCAACTGGTGGCGGAAAATCGCTATGTTATCAATTGCCAGCTTTAAAATTGCCAGGCATCACGTTGGTTATTTCGCCACTCATTGCCTTAATGAAGGACCAAGTGGACGCTCTGCAGGCCAATGGTATTAAAGCGGAGTTTATTAACTCCTCACAATTGCCAGCTAAAATCGAGGTGATTAAGACGAGAGTTATAAATAAGGACGTAAAAATATTATATTTAGCCCCGGAGCGTTTTGCCTTACCTGATTTTCAAGACTTTTTACTTAAATTAGATATTAGCTTGATTGCCGTTGATGAAGCCCATTGTATTTCGGAGTGGGGCCACGACTTCCGTCCTGATTATCGCAATTTAAGAATGCTCAAAAAATTATTTCCTCAGGTGCCAGTAATTGCACTAACGGCCACGGCCACCGAAAAAGTGCGCGAAGATATTGTGCGCAATTTAAATTTAGCCAAGGCTAAGGTTTTTATTTCCAGTTTTAATCGGGACAATTTACATTTACAAGTAATAAATAAAAAACAAGCTTTTCCTAAATTAGTTCAGCTGCTTCAGAAATATAAAAATGATTCGGTCATCATTTACTGTTACTCACGTAAAGAAACCGAGGAAATTGCTGAAAATTTAAAGTTAAACGGTTTTAATGCCGGCGCTTATCATGCCGGGTTAGAAGCAAGTAAAAGAAAATTAGCTCAAGATTTATTTATTAAAGACAAGGTTAATATTATTGTAGCTACTATTGCTTTTGGCATGGGAATTGATAAACCTGATGTTCGCCTAGTTGTTCATTATACCTTTCCTAAGACGCTAGAGGGGTATTATCAAGAAATTGGTCGGGCCGGACGTGATGGACTAAAAAGTGACTGCGTATTGTTTTACACTTATGCCGATACTCGTAAGCATGAATTTTTTATCAATCAAATTAGTGACAAAAAACTTCATGACACTGCCCAGGAAAAGCTTGATGAAGTTTTAAGTTATTGCGAACTAACTACTTGCCGTAAAAAATATTTACTAAAATATTTTGGGGAAGATTTAAAATCTGACAATTGCCAGGCTTGCGACTGCTGCAATACGGTTCACGAAACTTTTAATTCTTCCGAGATTGCCAAAAAAATAATGTCAGCTATTTTACGTACTGATAGTCGTTATGGTAAAAGCTATGTTATTGAAATTTTACTTGGCAGGAAAACTCAGAAAATTAAAATTAATCAACATAATAAATTAAGTGTTTATGGTATTGTTAAAGATTATTCTGCTAATGAATTAAACAGTATTACATCACAGTTAATTAGTTTGGGGTATATTTTGAAAACTGAGGGAAAATATCCAATTTTAAGTATTTCGAGTAAAGGGATGAAATTCTTAAATAGTGATGAGATTTTGGCGCTTAGTAAGCCTGATAAAGAGGTGGCCCTTAAAAAAGGTGAATTAGATTATAACGAAGAATTATTTAATATTTTACGCGAACTGCGTCGCAAATTAGCCGAGGAGGCTGGCGTGCCGCCGTTTGTTGTGTTTGGCGATGTGTCACTGCGTGAAATGGCTTACTATTTTCCTAGAGATTCTAAGAGTTTTTCTAAAATTAGCGGTGTGGGTGCTAAAAAATTAGATCAGTATGGCGATATCTTTTTAGAAGTAATTGAATATTTTACCAAAACGAATAACTTGGTGTCGCCGGAAAAAACCGAAGCTATTGATATAAAAGTTAAACAGCCAACTTATTTCTTAAAAACTAAAGAGTTGATTCAGAAAAAAGTGTCATTAGCGCGAATCGCTAAAAATGAAAAATTAAGCCAAGACACGATTATTAACCATATTGAAAAAATGATTGATGCGGGCGAAGTTCTTGATTTGGAATATTTAAAATTACCACGAGACCGATTTGATATTATGAGAAAAGCCTATTTAAAATGTGGCGACGAGAAATTAAAGCCAGTCTTTGAATATTTAGGAGGGAAGTATTCTTATGATGAGCTTAAATTAGTAAGAGTTTTGCTTCGGGATTAAAATAATAAAATCTGTTAATTATTTACCTGCCACCCTCCTGCCGAATGAATATCTCAGTAGGCTTGGATTAAAATTGACAGTTTAATGCTTTTGTATTAGGGTTGAGTTAGTAAATTAACAAGGAAATAATCATTAAATATATGTGAAATGGATACAGACGAAAAACCCATGTCCCAAGAAGACATAACGGATTACTTTAAAAGAAACCGACCAGATTTAAACGTTCTTGAACGGCCTGTGTTAGCCGATAAGGTTGTCGACCTAATTGGAGCAAAAAGCGAAAATGCAGTAACTGCAAAATATGCTGTGTATGTTTCATGCAAAATATTAACTGATCAAGTAAAAAAAATATTGCAGCAGCACTTTGGCAATGATGTCTATGTGGGTTCAGTATTAGATGGAACAAAATTTAATGTTTTCTTTTACGACACCCACAACATTTTACGAGGCGATTTTTGGGATTCAATTCGAAATTATGGCACAAAAAATTGTAAAGTCGTCGCTATTTCGTCTGATTACTCATGTCTTTCTGATATCCAAACGCCATCTAATTGGGTGCAATACAAAATGTTATTTGACGTTTTCGATGGTTTAACCAGCGTAAACAAGAAACTACTCGATGACGTTTTGGAACTATCAAAAGACTAAAATGCAGGGAAGTTCATCTGGACTTCCTTTTTTACTACAAAAAACCCGGATTAAGGTCCGGATTTTTTATTTTAAAAAATGTAATGTAATTATTTGGCGACAACTTCCTTAATTTCTTTAACTTCTCGGGTTGCCACAATATTAACCACCTTAGTTGCTTTTAAATTGCCATCAAACTTCTTTAACTTCTTGGAAGTAAATTTGATGAAACCGTCAGTCACAGCATAAAGAGTGTCATCGTTGCCACGTCTTACACCAGTTCCTGGGTAATATTTTGTGCCGCGCTGTCTAATGATAATGTTGCCAGCTTTAGCAATTTGGCCATCAGATAGTTTAACACCTAAACGCTTACTTTCTGAATCACGGCCAAGCGAGGTAGACCCCGCCGCTTTCTTATGAGCCATAAATTTATAATGAACCAGAGCTTTACCCAAAAAAAGGCGTAAATGCCTGATACAAATGTTCTTACTTTGTTATTCTTGGCTTTATAATAACAAAGCAGGGAAAAACTGTCAACCCAGCGGCCTTCTCACAGATAGGCATCTATTTTCAACAAATTGTGCCAAAATATATCTGTCTTTTTTTAAAAAATATGTTATAATTGATTCGGATAATTTATTAAAAATTAATTAACAAAACTATGATAAAGGTAGACCAAAATACGTGTATTGGCTGCGGTTTATGCGCCAGTATGTGTCCTGATGTTTTCGTGATAAACGAAGACGGAAAATCAGAAGTAATCGCTCAAACAAACGAGACATGCGCTAAACAAGCAGCCTTAGCTTGCCCAGTGAGCGCCATTACTGTTGAATAAATAATTTATGGCCGATTTAAATATAATCAATAAAATTGAGCAAATTCCAGCCGTTCCTAAAACGGAGGCTTTGCCTGTTAAGGTTGCGGAACGGGCGCCGGAACTGGCTGCCGAAAAAATTGCTTCCGAAATAATTTCCGATAAAGAGGGAAAAGCGACGAAGGAAAGAAATGCCAGCCCAATTACCGTCACGGCCGCCTCGGCCACTAGCGATGACTACCACGCCAGGCGAGAAAAAGAAATTGACACCTATTTATCCGAAGGGTTGAGCGAAACATTTTTAGCGATGCCAGCCGACAAGCAAAAAATATTCAAAACCGAAGGCGAGACCACTGCCAAAAAAATCAACGTTCTTCTCGACGCAACCAAAATTAATATCAGTAAAATTGTTAAATTGATTCGCCGTTGGCTCAGTTTAATAACGGGAATTAATAAATTTTTTCTCGATCAGGAAGCCAAAATTAAAGCCGATAAAATTATCAAGATAAAAAACAAACTTTAGTTTTTATTTATGAACAATCAGCTTATTTCATTGCCGTTTAATATTGGAACAGACAGCCCGACTTGGCTGTTTGTTGTTTTATTTATCATTCTATTTGTTCCCGGTATCATCCTTCTTATCCGGCGCGTTATCAGGGCTTTATCGGTTAATAATTCTTACATGGATCACCAGCTTTTCCTAGTTAAGCTTTCTAAAGAAAAGCCTAAAGAAGAGGATGCCAGATTCATGGTCCAACAGCTTCACGAAGAAATTGCTAAAGGAGAAACGATTTTCGCCAGTATCGGCGGGCTTAAAGCCGAACGAAGTTTTTCCTCCTGGCTGCTTGGACGCAACGATCATTTTTCTTTTGAAGTTGTGGCGAGCCAAAATAAAATCGCTTTTTACGTGGCGACCCCAAAAAGCAATGCCAGATATATCGAACAGCAGATTCACGCTCATTACCCGAACGCCTCGATTGAGGAAATGGATGATTATAATTCATTCTCTCCCAACACCCAAGTGGCCGCCGGTTATATCAAGACTAAGAAAAATTTTTTCTTCCCCCTTAAGACCTACCAAAAAATGGAAGTTGACCCGATGAACTCGCTAATTAATGTCATGTCAAAGTTGTCTAAAGATGAAAGCGTCGCCATTCAATATGTGGTTCGAAGTGCGGCGGCTGTTTGGCACCGCAAAGCGAAACGAGTCGTTAAAAAAATCATTGAAAAAAATTCCGTTTATCAAGGAGTGAAATCATCTAAGCTGTTCTGGCATGTTTTCTATATGATTTTTGACCGAAAAAAAGAAACCGGAAAAACCTTAACCGAAGTTGAGCGAGAAATGGTTAAAATCATGGAACAGAAGAACTCAAAATCCGGCCTCGATGTTAATATCCGAGTTGTTGCTTGTTCAAAAACCAAAGCTCAGGCCCAGGTTTATCTCGACAATATTGCCGCCGCTTTTGGCGAATACAATAATTTCGCCTATGGCAATAATTTTTCCCGCGTCCATGAATGCGGCGATCACTTGATTAATGATTTTATATATCGCCGTTTTAGAGACCGCATCAGTTTTTTACTCAATACTGAAGAGCTGGCCAGCATCTTTCATTTTCCATTAAAAGGCACGGAAACACCTAATATCTTATGGTTGAACGCTAAAACAGCCGCTGCTCCGGCGGAGGTTCCTTCAGAGGGCTTATTGCTCGGTGAAAATGTCTACCGCGGAGTTAAAAAAGATATCCGAATTAAACGGGGTGATAGGCGTCGCCATATGTATATCGTCGGTAAATCCGGCGTTGGTAAATCGGTGCTGATGACTAACATGGCGGTTCAAGATATTGAAAACGGGGAAGGCGTCTGCGTGATGGATCCTCATGGCGATTTGATTACCGATATCTTGCAACGGATTCCTCCGGAACGCGCCGAAGACGTGATTGTTTTTGCGCCAGCTGATTTAGAGAGGCCGATGGCTTTAAATTTATTAGAATTCGATCCGCGTTATCCGGAACAGAAAAGTTTTGTGATTAATGAAATGATTGGTATCTTTGATAAGTTGTATGACCTAAAGGCAACAGGTGGACCGATGTTTGAACAATATATGAGAAACGCCATGTTACTGATTATGGATGATCCAGAAAGTGGTTCGACTTTAATGGAAATTCCAAAAGTCTTAGCCGATGAAAATTTCCGCCGTCTGAAATTATCCAGATGTAAAAATAAAACGGTGGTTGATTTCTGGCATAATGAAGCTGAAAAAGCGGGCGGGGAAGCTGCCTTGGCCAATATCGTGCCATATATAACCTCCAAGCTGACATCTTTTATTTCAAATGATATGATGCGTCCGATTATCGGACAGCAGAATAGTTCATTCAACTTCCGTGACTTAATGGATAGCCAGAAAATATTGCTAGTTGATTTATCTAAGGGTGTGGTCGGCGAAATGAACGCTTATTTACTTGGTATGATTATTGTCGGCAAAATCTTAATGTCAGCCCTGTCTCGAACCGACATGCCGGCTGAAGATCGTAAAGATTTTTATTTGTATATCGATGAGTTCCAAAATTTCACCACTAATTCGGTTTGTCAGATTTTATCCGAAGCTCGAAAATATGGCTTGAACTTAATTATCGCCCATCAGTATATCGGACAGTTAAGCAAGGGGCAAGATACGACAATTAAAGACGCCGTCTTTGGTAACGTCGGCACGATGCTAAGTTTCAAAATTGGTTCAGCGGATGCTGAGTTCTTGGTCAAAGAATTCTCTCCCGTCTTTAATGAATTCGATTTGATTAATGTCGATAAGGGGGCGGCGTGTTTAAAGTTATTAGTTGATAACGCGGCCACTCGTCCGTTTTCGATAAAAACCATCTGGCCCATCTTAGGTGTTCAGCGAAAAGAGATGGTCGGCAAGATTAAAACTTTGTCCAGACTTAAGTTCGGTCAAGATCGAAGACTCATTGAAATGGAGATTAACCGCCGCTCCGAAGCACCTTTACAGAAAGCCCCAAGCCTGTTAGATTAATAAGAAAACTTTACCTATATGTCTACTTTCTACCGCGATTATCGACCCAGTAATTTTGCCCAGGTTTTTGGTCAAAATCATGTCAAAATAACCCTCCAAAATGAAATTTCAGGCAATAAATTAGCCCATGCTTATTTGTTCTGCGGACCTCGGGCCGTGGGCAAGACGACCTTGGCCAGAGTCTTGGCTAAATCGGTAAACTGCACAAACCGAAAAGAAACCGAAAGTGAACCTTGTAACGCCTGTCCAAGTTGTCTGAGCATCTCAAACGGCAGTAATCTCGATGTTGTGGAAATTGATGCCGCTTCAAACACTGGCGTCGATAACGTCAGAGAAAACATCATCGCCTCCGCTAGAATGGTAACTGGTTCAGTAAAATATCGCGTGTTTATCATTGATGAAGTTCACATGTTATCTATTTCGGCCTGGAATGCCTTACTCAAAACCTTAGAAGAACCACCCAAAAATGTTATCTTCATCTTGTGTACGACCGAAATCCACAAAGTGCCGGCCACTATTATTTCCCGCTGTGAGCGATATGATTTTAAAAGAATCAGTGTTTCGGATATCGTTAGTAAATTACAAAATATTGTTAGCCTCGAAAAAGTGGAAATTGACACAGAAGTGCTCGAAGCTATCGCTAGGCAATCTGGCGGTCACTTGCGCGACGCGGAAAGCTTGCTGGGCCAAGTTCTGTCGCTTGGTCAAGGAAAAATTTCCTGGGATCAAGCTGAACTCATCGTTCCACGGCATCATCATAATGAAATTATTGACTTGATTGAATTAATTTCCAAAAAAGACGTCAGCCGCGCGATTAAACTGATTAATTCGGTTGTCGACAGCGGCTTAAATTTGAAAAATTTCGTCAGCGAGGGAATCGTAGTTTTACGAAAGATTTTACTTAACAAGGCGAATCCAGGACTAGCCGAAAGTCTAGGACTTGATTTAGGCGATAGTCTGGAAATAAGAATTAATGCTTTGGCGGCCGATTTAAAAATCGAGCAAATTATTATATATTTAGAAGCGTTTTTAGACGTATTTAATAATACGAGTTCATCTTTTATTGTCCAATTACCACTTGAGATTAAAACTGTGGAGTTATGTTTAGGAATGAACGGATCAGTTGTTCAAACTGTTGGCCCACTTCCGACTTCGCCAGCCGCTCCGCTAAAATCAGTGGCTCCAAAAACTACTCCATCAGTTACTCCAAATACCACCTCTAATAAGCCAGCCGCCGATTATTCTCAAGCTGAGACATCGGCTAAGTGGCCGGAATTTTTGGCCAGATTGCGCCAGCAAAACCATTCACTGTCTTTTATACTGCAGAACTGCCTGGTTGGCGCCATTTCAAATAGCAAAATGTCTCTGACTTTCAAATACAAATTTCATAAAGATCGGATAAATGATGCTAGCATCAAGCCCTTAGTCGAGCAAACTTTAGCTGAAGTTTATGGCGGTCAAGTTATTTTAGATACTTTAATCGATGAAAATTTAGAATTACAAACGATTTCCGCGGGCTCATCATCTGCGCCTGCCTCCGCTGCGGCGGACATACAAACTCCGCCTCAAAATACTGAGGCCGCTCATCAAGATGAGCCGAACAATCTATTAAATAATTTACTACAAACTTTCGGTGGCGAAGTAATCAGCTAGCGACCAAAATTTTAAAAATATATGTTAGATATAAAAAGAATCAGGGAAAATTTAGACGAAGTAAAAGCGGCCTTACTTAAAAAATTAGAGCCGGAAGATTTTGATTTAGAATCTTTGATTAAGCTTGACGATACCCGCCGGACCCTAACCAGCGAACTTGAAGAAATGCAGGCTTATCGAAATAAGTTATCTAAAACTAAACCGACTCCGGAAATAATTACCGAACTCCGTGAATTTGGTCCAAAAATTGCGACTAAAAAAGAGGAGTTAGAAAAAGTAGAAGCCGAACTTTTTAAAGGATTAGGAGATTTACCTAATACCCCGGCCGATGATGTTGTGGCCGGCGGCAAAGAAAACAATGAAGTGGTTCACACTTTTGGAACCCTGCCAAAATTTGATTTCGTACCGAAAGATCACGTTGAACTAGCCACTTCGCTTGGCTTAATCGATTATGAACGAGCCACTAAGATGTCGGGTGCCGGTTTCTGGTGTTACACCGGATTGGGCGCGCTTCTTGAATGGGCTTTACTGTCATATTTTATTGAATTCCATACCAACAATCAGTACAAGTTTATGATTCCGCCATTTCTACTGACGGAAAAATCAGCTTATACTTCCGGCCACTTACCAAAATTTAGAGATGAATTATTTTGGACGCAAGATGGAACTTGTCTGAATGCGACCAGCGAAATGATGATGGGCAATTATCACCGCGAAGAAATTTTGCGCGGCGAAGAGTTACCAAAAAAATATTGTTCATACTCGGCTTGTTTTAGAAGGGAAGCTGGCTCATATCGCCAAGAAGAACGGGGCATGATTCGCGGCCATCAATTTAATAAGATTGAAATGTTTATTTTCTGCCGACCCGAAGAATCTTGGGCGATGTTTGACGAACTGGTTGCTAACGCCTCAAAATTAGTTGAAGGCTTAGGTTTGCATTATCAACTATCAAAATTAGCGGCCGGCGATTGTAGTGCGGCGATGGCTAAAACTTATGATGTTGAAGTTTGGATTCCCAGCATGAATATTTATAAAGAAGTCAGTTCAATAAGTAACGCCTTGGATTATCAAGCGCGTCGCGGTGATACTCGTTTTAAAGATAAAACCGCTACCACCACCGAATTCGTTCACACGCTTAATGCTTCCGGTCTAGCCACTAGCCGCTTGCTACCAGCCATTTTAGAGCAATTCCAGCAAGCTGACGGATCGGTCCTAATCCCTGAAGTTTTGCAGAAATATTTGCCTTTCAAAGAAACCGTTATTAAACCGATAATCTAAGCGCACAATGAAAAAAGCTGCGACCATCTTAATCTTATTCTTTTTTTTGGTACCGACTTTTCCGATTTTTGCTCAAGAAAAAAATCCCAAATCAGTGAATTATTTTTTACACTGGAGTATTACTGATGGCGAGGCCAGGGATTTGGCTAAGTGGGATTTATTGGTCCTTGATATGGAAGTTCAGGAGAACAGCCCTCAGCAATTAAAACTGATTCGCCAGCTCAATCCTAAAATAAAAATTATTGCTTATATCTCTTCCCAAAATCTTCTGGCCAGTAATTATAATTCTAACGAATCGGTCTTAAGAAAAAAAATTGCCCTGTCAGTTGATAATTCTTGGTGGCTGCGCGATGAAGCGGGGAATAAGCTCTCTGATTGGCCTAATGCTTCCGTCTTAAATATTACAGATTACTGTGGCCAAAATTCAAACGGTCAGAAGTTTAATGAATTCTTACCTGAGTTCATGGTATCGAACGTTATGAGTTCAGGGTATTGGGACGGGATTTTTTATGATAGTGTTTGGAACGGGCTCAGCTGGTTTAATTCAGGAAATGTTTCGCTGGCCAATAATGGCCGACGAAATTCAGCCGCTGAACTTGATACGGCCTGGAAAAATGGCGTTATAAAAATTCTTAAACGAACCCGCCAGCTATTACCCAGCGCGATAATTGTCGCTAACGGCAGCTTTACTTGGGACTATCAGAATTATTTAAACGGCTGGATGCTTGAAGATTTTCCGACGCCGTGGGAAAACGGCGGCTCTTGGACGGGAGTAATGCAATCTTATTTAAAACTATCAGACAGTTCTCATAATTATAATATTATTAATGGGGCTGGTACCACGCCGACAAACTATCAACAATTTCGTTTCGGCCTGACCAGCACGCTGCTTGGCAACGGTTATTATAGTTTTGATTTTGGTTCCGCAAATCACGCCCAGTTCTGGTGGTATGATGAATTAAATAATGACTTGGGTGGAAAAGAAACGGTCGCTTACAACCTATTAGATAAAGCTAATACCACAATTAAACCGGGACTTTGGCGCCGTGATTATACAAATGGGATCGCGATTGTAAACTCCACCGATAAACTCCAACGTTATTCCTTTGCCAAAGAAGAATTTGATAAAATTCGGGGAACTCAAGACCCGGTGATTAATAACGGGCAGAAAGTTAACTGGATAAGCTTGGCGCCACAAGACGGTATCATTCTGCTGAAAACGCCGACTACGATTTATGATAGCTGGTTTGTCAATGGAAATTTTTTCAGAGTTTTTAATAATTCAGGTTCTCAGGTCCGAAATGGTTTCTTCGCCTACGTCGACAGTTATCAAGGTAGCCAGCCCCTCTTATTCCATGACTTGGCTCACAACGGTGATAATCAGATTTTTTCCGTTTCAAAAGGAGTCTTGAATTTAACCAGTAACGGAAAACGGATCCTGAATTTCAAACCATACGGTTCCTTTAGCGGCAGTTTTGGAATTGCGGCTGGCGATATTGATGGTAATAAAAAAGATGAAATCATTACCGGGGCTGGCGTCGGAGGCGGTCCTCAGGTTCTTATTTTCGACTCGAACGGAAAGCTCATAAGTAACTTTATGGCTTATGATAAGAATTTTCGAGGTGGCGTAAATGTGGCCTCTGGAGATATAGATGGTGATGGTAAAGCTGAAATAATCACTGGCGCTGGTCCTGGCGGCGGCCCTCATGTTAGAGTTTTTGACAATAAAGGCAACGTGAAAGCCAGTTTCATGGCATATGATAGTAATTTTCGAGGTGGTGTTAATGTGGCTGTCGGCGACGTAAACGGTGATGGTCAAAATGAAATTATTACTGGCGCTGGTCCAGGCGGCGGTCCTCAAGTGAGAATCTTTAACGGCCGAGGACAAGTTAAAACTAGCTTTATGGCCTATGACAGCAATTATCATGAAGGAATATTTGTCGCTGTCTCAGATATTAACAGTGATGGTGTGGCCGAAATTTTAACCGGTATCCCTGGCTTTTAAATTAATAATTTAATTATATGATTAGACATTTAAAAAATTGGTGGCGTCTGCGCGCAGCCAAACATTATTTAAAAAATTATTGGCACTTGATTGCGGATATTGTTTTGGTCGTTCTAGTTTTGGAACTACTGATTGCCTTGATTTTTATTAAATCAATCCATATACCACCGATAAATGTCGGCCAAATCAACCACGTCGATAAAAATAATTCTGGTCTGGTGGCTAGCTCGACCAATAGTGATTTATCTTTAAAAGCGATTATCCCCAAAGAGAATATTTATTCGGGACAAAAGTTTGTCATAAATATTCATTTAGAAAATAGAGGGGACCAGGCCATAACGAATCTAACACTGACTCCTCAGACGGCTGCTGATTTTTCGGTTGTTAAATTAGAAAGCACCGACACGCCAAATAACCTTAAAGTTGAAGGGAATAAGTTGTCTCTAGAAAATTTATCGCCCGGCAGTACGAGTGATACTGAACTTTGGGTAACGCTTTTAGCGGATCCGAATTCGGCGCGTTATGTTTCTTGGTATTTTAATGCCAGCTATCTTCAGGACAATGTTAAATATCAGGATAAATTTGCCTTAAGTGATCTAAAATTAATCACTGATTTAAAAGTAGCTGGCGTCGCTTATTACAACAGTCCCTTAGGGGATCAATTAGGCAGCGGTCCGATTCCACCAATTGTCGGCCTGCCGACAAATTACTGGATATTTTTTAACGTTGATAATAAGGGTAATGATTTAAAGGGTTTAACGGTTACGGCGAATTTACCAAGCGGCGTCACGCTTTCAAATCAAAAGACGCTTAGCGCTGGAGAATTTTCCTACAACGAAAGCCAGAAACGAATTACCTGGCTAGTTAAAGATTTAAGCATAAAAAATCCTCTCTATCAGGCCGGTTTTGAAGTCCAGCTGATGCCGACGAGCAGCCAAATAAGCACCCTGCCTTTACTGCTGACAAATATTTCGTACATCGCGACTGATGCTTATACCGGTGAACAGCTAAGCGGTAAAATTGCCGCCATCGATACCAGCCTTCCAGCCGACGGAATTAATCACGGACAGGGAAGCGTTACTAAGTAATAATGATAAACAAGTTAAAACAACTGATTAGGCCTAAATACCAGACTCTTAATAAGATTGAAATTAAGCGCCAGGCGATTTTAGATAACTACCAGCGGCTTCAAGACGCCCAACCAAACGCCACTATTTTTCCCGTGCTAAAATCGAACGCCTACGGCCACGGACTTCAGGAGCTTTGCCAAATCCTAAATGATAGCACCGCTCCGATGGTTATCGTTGATTCTTTTCCTGAAGCTCAAATCGTCTATCATCATTTTAAACGTAAAGTTTTAATTCTCGGCGAAATGCCCAATAAGGCCTATTCCTATTGCGATTTGAAACGCAGTGAATTTTGCGTTTACAACCAAGAGTCGCTAAGAGCCTTGGCTAAACTAGGTCGCGCTAAGATCCATTTATTCGTTAATACCGGAATGAACCGGGAAGGCATAAAAAATTTGAGCAAATTTCTAGAAGAAAACAAAAATTTACTCCAAAAAGTTGAAGTGACTGGTTTATGTTCGCATCTGGCCTCAGCCGAAGAAACCAGCGATTTAAACAATATCCAATTAAATAATTTCTTAGCCGATTTGCAAATTTTAAAAAAGGCCGGGTATAATCCTGAGTGGGTCCATCTAGGAAACTCGGCCGCTATCTTTACGATGAACGATTCTAATCTGAGCGCGTATCGTAGCGGGCTCGCGCTTTACGGCTACAGTCCGTTTAATGAAGATAATCCTAATTTTAAAAAAACCGCAAAACTAAAACCGGCCTTACGGCTTGTCTCAACCATAGTTTCGCTTCAAGAATTATCGGATAACGAATCTGTTTCTTATAACGCTACTTATATCGCCAAAGACCGTTGCCAGATTGCTGTGATACCGTTCGGCTATTACGAGGGCTTAGATAGAAAATTATCAAATTTAGCAAAACTAGTCTGGGAAAAGGGCGAATCGCGCCATTACTTAAAAATCGCCGGGCGAGTCTGTATGAATTTATGCTGTTTGGAAACTCGCGATTTAAATGTTAGAATAGGAGATAAGATTGAAATCATTTCACTTGACCCGACTGATGATAATTCACTGTCTAATCTTGCCAGAATCGCCGAGCTGATTCCTTATGAATTCTTAGTTAGGCTTCAATCAAACATTCGAAGATTTATTATTTAAAGAGTAACAACAATCTATGTTGGCCGGAAAGAAAAAACCAAAACATCATAATATTAAAAAAGATTACCATACGAAGAATTTAGAAAATCCTTTCTTTAGGCGCAGTCATACCGCCAAAAAAAGCCGAACCTTAAATATCCGCTGGTATCTGATTGGAATCTTAATCATTATTATTTTAATTATTTACGGATTATTTGTTTCACCTTTGTTTGCCATCAGAGACATCAAGATTAATGGCCTGGGAAGACTGCCTGAAAGCGCCATTTCCCAAAGGTTATGGGACCAAACAAATAAAAAAGCGGTTTGGCCGCTGACCCAGAAGAATATTTGGCTATTTAATAAAAAAGCGGCTGAAACTGATTTACTGGCTAACTTTAATTTTTCAAAAATAAAAATCAACAAAAAATTATTCCACTTAATCTCTGTCGACATCGAAGAACGTCCGTACGCTTTTATCTGGCAGGAAAAGGATGCTCAGGGGGCAGAGCAGAGCTATTACAGCGATTCCAAGGGCTATATCATTCGTGATAGCCAAGTGAATCCCGATGACTTAAAAAAGTTTCCCATAATTGAAAACGTCACGCCAAACTCCTTGATTGAAAATGATAATTTAAAAATTAGCCCTGATTATATATCTTTCATCTTTAATCTTAAAAATGCGGCAGAGAAGAGCCCTGAAACCGCAATCGAGAGATACTTGATTAATCAAGAATTAAATACAGTTCAAGTTAAATTCCAAAATGGTCTGCTGGCTTATTTTAATGTTAAGGATGATGTCGACAAACAAATGGAAAAATTATTAGTTGTCAAAAATGATAAAATAAAGGATAATCTAAGTAACATTAATTATGTCGATTTAAGATACGGCGATAAAGTCTACATTGGTTATAAAAAATAAATAACGCATATGGAACAACTATTTAAATTTCTTTTTGGCGCCGCTATAGTCATCTATGGTTTATTATACATCGGCGTTTTCTTACTCATTTTAAAAATCATCCTCATGTTCAACCCCCAAGTGAACATCCTTGGCTTAATGATCCAGTAATTTACCAAATTTAGGACTAGGGGTGGGATTTGCTATCCCTTTTGATTTAGGATATAATTACTATGAAAACTAAGTGTAAGAGTTATTATACTCAGTTATATTTAAGGCCTAACTATACCTAATATGAGCCAGACTTTACCCCTCTTTGATGATTATCTCTTGAATTTAAAGGTAAATAACTACTCCCCGGAAACCTATTATAATTATGAGCGCGACCTCAAAGTCTTTGAGGATTTTTTATTTGATAACGATATTGATTTTACAAAATTGTGTAAGAAAGATATCTTAAACTACAAAGCTAACTTAACTTCGGGTGATCGTAAGACCGCCTTGGCTAAGGAATCCAAAATGCGTCTCAACGCCTATTCCATTAACCGTATGCTGTCCGTCTTGCGTTCTTACCTGCGCTATCTAATAGAAATGGACTACCCTTCACCAATTCCTCCTGATGCCATAAAACTAGTTAAAACAATTCGCAAAAATGCTCAAATTGCTGAACTTGACGAATTCGTTAAATTATTGCAATTCCCATCGACCTTCGAAAAGAACCGTTTAATTGGACTAAGAAATAGGGCCATGCTTGAAGTTCTCTTCTCTACTGGAATGAGAATTTCCGAGCTCATCAATTTAAAAATAAAACAGATAGATAGGGCGGGCCGAATTTTTGTCTTAGGCAAAGGGAAGAAAGAAAGATTTGTTTACTTAACCCCTCGAGCTAAAGAACATTTAGAGGCTTATCTAAGAACTCGAACCGATGGTTCCGTCTATGCCTTTGTTCCCTACCGCGGTCAAAATGCGGCCGACAAGGACAGAAAAATTTCTCCAGTCTATTTACAAGATACGATAAAAAAATATCGAGAACTTTTAGATATTAATTTACCAATTTCTGCTCACTCATTACGACACGGCTTTGCAACCTACTTAGCGGAGGCCGGCGCTAATCCAGCGGCTATTCAAGTATTGCTCGGGCATGAATCATTGGAAACCACCACGCGGTATGTTCACGCCTCTGATGCTTATGCCCAAAAGACTCAGAAACAATTTCATCCACTAAAAGATTAGGCGCTCTTCCCTGCCGAAAACAAAAAAAGACTTTTAACAAAAGTCTTTTTTAAAATATTCTTATGGTAAATAATTTAAAGGATTTACTGGGATGCCATCTTTACGAACTTCAAAGTGTAAATGGGAACCAGTGGTAAATGGTCCAGAACCGATGCCCCGTGGAGCTCCACCAGTTCTACCAATTACATCGCCTTGATGGACATATTGATCAGTAACCACGGAAACAGCTGACACATGGCCATAAACTGTCGATAGGCCATTGCTGTGAATAATCATAATGTAAGCGTAGGCCGTTGAGCCATCGAATTTCACTCGAGCCACATAACCATCGCCGGCGGCCCGCAGGGTGCTTCCCTGTGGTGATCTGATATCAATCGCTGGATGTTCGCCAATAATTTTTCTAAACGGATAATCAGGATCATGAAAGCCGGTCGTAATCGTTCGTCCGGGGACTGGCCAGTTAATATCACTCGAACCGCTCTCCAATTTCACTTTGTCTTTTTCCGCCATCTTTTGGCGCATCATTTTTTCTAAATTATAAACTTCCGCTTCAGCTTGTAATTGTTCTTTCTTGGCTTGAGCTAATAGGTTCTGATATTCAGCCTCAGAAGATTTGGTTTCTTCTAAAATAATACCTTTGCTTTGCTGTTCATAATCCAAACCATCCATCTTCGTTTCAAGTGTTCCCTTTAGAGCGATGAGATCTTTGTTTTTAGCATCAAGACTAAGCTGACTCTTATCAAGCTGGTCTTTTTTGTTTTGTAGATCATCCAAACTTTGTTTAATCTTATCATTGGTATTTTCCAAATATTTAGCTTGATTTAAAAAATCAGCCAAGGAATTGTTTAAGAGAAGAATTTCCAGGGTTGAAACTTGATCCTGCTTATAAGCCATGCGCAACAAGCTTCCGATATGATCTTTTTCAACATTAATTTGCGAATCAACATCTGCCATGTCAAGTTGGATTTTTTGAATTTCCAAACCTGTCTTGTCAATATTTAAATTTGTCGCATCAATATCGAGCTGAGCTTTAGCTGACCGATTTTCTAGGATTGAAAGTTGATTTTTTAAGTTATCTTGATCCTGCTGTTTCTGATTGATAGCCGTCTGATAGCCTTTCTGCTTTTCGGCAATCGAATCCATCTGTTTTTTCTGGGTGGCAATCTTATCATTTAAGGCCTTGATTTCATCATCAACTGATGATCCAACCTGTCCAAAAACAGAAGTCGAGGTATTAAGCAATCCCCCGACTACAAAGATTAATAATATAATAAAGAGTTTCTTCATAACAAATTAATTATGACACTTTTTGACTAATGTGTAAATACTTATTTCAGCAAAGCCATGTTTAACCTTTTTAGGGTCTCGGCCTTCCCTAATGCCCAAGCGATTTCAAAGGGACTGGGACTATTTTTTTCACCGGAAAGTGCGACTCGCCACGGCCACAGATAATCACCGTTCTTCTTATCATTAGTCTTGATGTACATAAAGATTTCTTCCTCTAAAAGTTCTTGTGTCCAATCTGATTCCGGCGTCTTTTCCAAAAGATCTAAAAGTTCTCGCAAATTATTTTTCGCTTCTTCAAGCGTCAAGGTTTTCCATAACAATAAATCAGCGGAATATTCCGGATCTTTAAAAAAGAAAGCCGCCACCTCGGTTATATCGGCTAAAGTTTTTAAACGATCACAGCTGATTGTTATAATTTTTTCCAGATCACGATCAGCTAAATTAAATTCGGCTGCTTCTAAATATGGACGACATAAAACAACTAATTCTTCCGGTTTTTTATTTCTAATATAATAACCATTATAATAATTTAATTTTTCTAAATCAAAAACTGCTGGAGAAATTCCAATTCCAGAAACGAAAAATTCCTTAATCAATTCTGGCAGCGTCATGATTTCATTATTACCTTTCGGATGCCAACCAAGCAAGGCGCAAAAATTAATGATGGCTTCGGGTAAATAACCTTTAGCGAGATAATCTTCAACAAACACATCGCCCTTACGTTTAGATAATTTGCCCCCCTCTTTATTTAAAATTAATGGGAAGTGAATAAACTTAGGCGGTGTCCAAGCAAAGGCCTCATATAATAATATATTTTTCGGATACGAAGGCAGCCATTCATCGCCGCGGGTCACGTGGGAAATTTCCATTAAATGATCGTCAACGACGCTGGCGAATTGATAGGTGGGAACGCCATTTGATTTGATTAGAACCTGATCGTCTAAATCCTGAGCGTTAAATGAAATATCACCGCGCAATTCATCGTGAACAATTACTTCACCTTCAAGCGGCATTTTTTGCCGAATAACAAATGGCTCACCAGCTGCGGCTCGTTTGTCACTTTCCTCGACCGACAAATTACGGCACAAACGGTCATAACGAGGGGCCAATTTATTTAAAGTCTGCTCCTCGCGCATGCTGGTTAATCTTTCTTCACTGCAAAAACAACGATACGCCTTATCTTCTCTGAGTAATTGGTCGGAATATTTTTTATAAATATCTAGACGTTCGGATTGGGTGTATGGGCCATAGTCGCCGCCGAGATGCGGTCCTTCGTCAAAATTAATTCCAAAAAGGCTTAAAGTCTTGGCTAGACTTTCCGCCGCGCCCTCGACTTCCCTTTTTTGATCGGTATCTTCAATCCGTAAAATAAACTTACCTTGTAAACTTTTGGCAATCAAATAATCAAAGATGGCCACGCGTAAACTGCCGATGTGTAAAAAACCGGTCGGTGACGGCGCAAAACGAATTCTTATTTTATCAGTCATAATTATTTATTTAATAGTGTCCAAAAATTTCGGGATGAATTTTTTCATTGCTTCCTGGCGATGAGGATGAATGGCTTCGACAATTTCATTAATATCAATCCACTTCCATTCAACGTGGTCCCAATAATTTAATTTAATATCGTTATCGTCCCCGGTATATTCAGCGATAAATAAACCTTGCTTTTGACCTTTATATCCGCTGTACCGGATATTAGAGCTTCTTTTCGAAAAACGGTAAGCATGAATATTTTTAAAGGTTTTTTTAAAGACAAATTTATCGGTTCCCAGCTCTTCACGCAATTCTCTAGCTCCGGCTACTGCTAAACTCTCATTATCCGTTCCACCTTGGGGTATTTGCCAATGAGTCGGGTCTTCAGACCGTGCCACTATAAGTATTTTAACACTATCAGGGGTTTTTTTATAGAGCATAATAGCGACATTTGAGCGGTAAAAAAAAGGTTTTATGAAAGCGATTTTGAAAATCTTGAACCCAAAGACAGCCGTGGCCCGCCAGATACGATTAAAACGTTTTGTCGGCTGCGATAATAAG
>Ga0209125_1000347_pt1 | contig 64607 bp, 58 predicted proteins | sample BarGraIncub1131A_FD_184503 | JGI IMG/M metagenome (GOLD analysis project Ga0209125, IMG submission 184503) | Arctic peat soil microbial communities from Barrow, Alaska - Barrow Graham LP Incubations 11-31A (SPAdes) (version 2) | ecosystem: Environmental > Terrestrial > Soil > Wetlands > Peat... | reverse complement strand
TAGTTAGGTCTAATGCAAAGTATCTTCAAGAAAGTCTCTATACAATAAGAGGAGATAGATATGTAATCCCAGTTAAAGTTGAACATAAAGGCAGTGTTCCAGGGCTTGTACATGATCAGAGTTCCTCAGGGGCTACACTGTTCATTGAGCCAATGAGTTTAGTGAATTTAAATAATGAAATTAAAGAAATCATGTTAAAGGAAAAAGCAGAAGTCGAGAGAATTTTAGCTGAATTATCCTATAAAATATATGAAAATATAAATATTGTTCAAAACAATGCGAATATAGTTTGGGAATTAGATTTTATTTTTGCTAAGGCAATGTATGCAATCGAAATTAATGCTATTATCCCAAATGTAAATGAAGAAGGGGAAATAGATATATTTGAAGCGAGGCATCCTTTAATAGATCCGAAAGTTGTTGTCCCTAGTAATATATATTTAGGAAGAGATTTTACATCACTCATAATAACAGGACCGAATACTGGTGGTAAGACAGTAACATTAAAAACTGTAGGGTTAATTGAAATAATGGCTATGAGTGGAATTTTAATTCCAGCGAGAGGTGGATCAATAGTTAGCTTTTTTCATGAAATTTTTGCAGACATTGGTGACGAACAAAGTATCGAGCAAAGCTTATCTACTTTTTCTTCTCATATGACAAGTATAGTAAATATAATTGAAAAAGCAGATAAAAAAACATTGGCTCTATTTGATGAATTGGGCGCTGGAACAGATCCTACTGAAGGAGCAGCACTTGCTGTATCAATACTAGAAAATTTAAGAGCGAGAGGGACAAAAGTAGTTGCAACTACTCATTATAGTGAATTAAAGGGATATGCTTTAAAAACTACAGGTGTTGAAAATGCTTCAGTTGAATTTAATGTAGATACACTAAGCCCAACATATAGATTAATAATTGGAGTACCAGGTAAATCAAATGCTTTTGAAATATCTAGGAGGCTAGGTCTTCCAGATTATATTATTAAAAGTGCTAAAGAAAATATTTCTAAAGACACTCTAGAGTTTGAGGAATTAGTTCAAAGCCTTCAAGAAAAAAGTATAAAGGCGGAAGAAGATGCAAGGCTTGCAGAAAGTTTAAAACTACAAGCGAGCACGTTAAAAGACAAGTATCAGGAAAAGTTATATAAACTTGAAAATATAAGAGAAAGCGCAATGTATGAAGCTCAAAGGGAAGCAAAAAGATTAATAAAGAATGCTAAAGAAGAATCAGATGTCATTCTTAGAAATATGAGAGAATTAGAAAAACTTGGATATTCATCAGAAGCAAGGCAAAAGCTTGAAGAGGAAAGACTGAAAATTAAAAATAAGCTTGATAGCTTAGATAAGCATGTGCAAAAAAACAGTGATGAAGTAGGGGAAAAGCTAAAAGGTGTAAAACAAGGGGAAGAGGTATATTTACCATCACTTAACCAAAAGGTTATTGTGATTTCAAAACCTGATAAAAAAGGCGAAGTGCAGGTTCAAGCTGGTATTATGAAGATAAATGTTAAGTTAGATGATCTGCGTAAATCAAAGGTTACTGAGGAAGACAAGAAAAGGGCTAAGATTAAAAAACGAGAGATGAAGCTAAATTTAAGCAATGTATCAACCTCAGTAGATCTAAGAGGCATGGATTCTGAGGAGGCTATTTTTACAGTGGATAAGTACTTAGACGAAGCTTATTTAGGAGGTCTTAAAGAAACTACAATTATTCATGGTAAGGGTACAGGGGTTTTAAGAAAGACTATTACAGATATGTTAAAGAGACATGGTCATGTTAAAACATATAGATTGGGAAATTATGGTGAAGGCGGTAGCGGTGTTACTGTAGTAGAACTTAAATAGATAGGAACTAATTCACAATTAAATAAAGGATGGTTATGACATGATTATTGTAAGTGCTTGTTTGTGTGGTATAAATTGTAAGTATGATGGCGGAAATAATTTGGACGCACGGGTGCTTAAACTCTTAAAGGATGGAAAAGCTATGCCGGTATGTCCAGAACAATTAGGTGGACAAGAAACTCCAAGGATTCCGCGCGAGATTATAAATGGTAATGGTTTGGATGTGTTAGAAGGTAAAGCGAGAATTCTTGGAGAAGAACTAAATAATGATGTGACCGCAAAGTTTATAAAAGGTGCTTATGAAACTTACAAAATTGCAGAGGCAGTAGGAGCTAGTATTGCAATTTTAAAGGCAAGAAGCCCTTCGTGTGGAGTTTCTAAAATATACGATGGATCGTTTAGTAGGACTCAAAGGATGGGTAATGGAGTTACTGCGCAGTTGTTATTATCTAAGGGTATTAAGGTTTTTACAGAAGAAAATTTAGATGAATTAAAAGTATAACGAGGGGGAAGAAATAAAATGAATTATAAAGATGTTTTAAAAGATGCTAGAGGAAATTTAAACAAAAGCTGCAGAGTTTGTCCTATATGCAATGGGGTAGCATGTGCTGGTGAAGTTCCTGGAATGGGTGGAAAGGGAACTGGAGATGCTTTTAAAATAAACATAGAATCATTGGCAGAATACAAACTTAATATGAGAACTATACATGATGCAAAACACCCTGATACATCTCTCGAGCTGTTTGGGCATAAAATGGATATTCCAGTATTTGCAGCTCCTGTATCTGGAACTACCTTAAATATGGGTGGTAAATATAGTGAACAGGAGTATATATCTTGGGTTATTAGTGGTTGCCTCGAGGGAGCAATAATTCCAATGGTTGGAGATACTGCTGTAGATTCATTTCTTATAACTAATCTTTCAGAACTGGAAAAACAGGGAGGGGAAGGCATTGCAATAATAAAACCCTGGGAAAATAAAGATGTTATAGAAAAAATTAAATTAGTAGAAAAAGCAGGCGCATTTGCTATAGGTATGGATATAGATGCTTGTGGTCTTATTACCTTAGCATTACTTGGTAAACCAGTTATGCCTAAAACAGTTGATGAGATTAAAGAAATTGTTAAGTCAACTAAACTTCCATTTATTCTAAAGGGTATAATGACTGTAGATGAAGCAAAACTTGCAGTAGAGGCAGGGGTAGCTGCAATTGTAGTGTCAAATCATGGAGGAAGAGTATTAGACCAAACGCCTGGTGTAGCACAGGTTCTTAAGGGAATTGCGAAGGAAGTTAAAGGAAAAGTAATTATTTTAGCTGATGGTGGAGTTCGAAGTGGCGTTGATATACTTAAAATGTTGGCATTAGGTGCAGATGCGGTGCTTATAGGCAGACCATTTGTAGCTGCATCCTTTGGAGGCAAAGCAGAAGGTGTAAAATCTTATATTGATTTCTTAAAAAGTGATTTGAAATCGGCAATGGTGCTTACAGGATGTAAATCTATTGATAATATTAATGATAGAATTTTATATTAAGTAGAAATAAAAAGAACTCCAATTTAAATTGGAGTTCTTTTTATTTCTAGTCAACAGTTATGTGCACTGCGTCTTCTTCGAGAACAACTTTTATATATTCAACTTTAGGATCTTCAGTTCCTTGTACATATAATCCTGTATTTTTTAACTTTTCAACATAATCTACAATCTCTTGAGTTATCCTCTCACCTGGGCAAAGTACAGGAATACCAGGTGGATAAGCCATTAAGAATTCCCCGCTTATCATGCCAACGCTCTTCTTGATTTCTACAGCAGTATTTACACTGTTAAAAGCCTCACGAGGAATTTGAACTTGCTCTGGAATGCTAGGAATATCAATAAAATCTGTTTTCTTTGATCCTTTACCATAGTATTCGTTGCTTATTTCGGATAAAGCTGTAAGTAATCGCTGCATCCCCTCTTTAGTATCTCCAAAAGAACCAACTGCTAATATGTTATAGAGATCAGATAATTCCATTTGCATATGATATTTGTTAGAAAGTATCATATCTAAGTCGTAACCAGTTATGCCTAAATCTCTACAAGTTATTGTAATTTTAGTTGGATCAAAAGCGAAAGATCCAAAACCATTCAAAATCTCTTCGCCAAAACAATAAAATCCTGGAATTTTATTTACTTCATTTCTTACATAATTGCATAAATCTATAGTTTTTTCTAAGAGATCCGTGCCTTCCAATGCAATTTGCCTTCTTGCACAATCAAGTGAAGCCATTAATATGTAAGATGGTGAGGTTGTGTGCATTAAGTTTATTAGCTGGCGTACTCTAGCAGGGCTAACACGCTTTGAATTAACATGTAGCATTGAGCTTTGAGTTAATGAACCTATAATCTTATGCGTGCTTTGTGCACAAATATCTGCCCCAGCTTCCATTGCAGATATTGGTAATCTGTTATTAAATTTCAGATGAGGGCCATGAGCTTCGTCAACTATTAAAGGAATGTCGTATTCATGAACCATATCTGCAATTTTTTTAATATCAGTGGAAACCCCATAATATGTAGGATTGATTATTAGCACAGCCTTAGCATCGGGGTTATTTTTTAAAGTTTCAGCTACTTCCTCTGGGGAAACTCCATGAGCAACACCTATTTTTTTATCAAGCTCGGGTTGCATATAAACTGGCACCGCACCTGATAAAATAATACCACCGGTTATTGATTTATGAACATTTCTAGGAACAATTATTTTATCACCAGATCCAACTACAGACATAATCATAGCTTGAATAGCGCCAGAAGTTCCATGAACTGAGAAAAATGAAGCATCAGCACCATAAGCGTCAGCTGCTAATTCCTGCGCCTTTTTAATAGGCCCAGTGGGATGGTGAAAACTATCAACAAGTTTAAAAACCGTAACATCAATTTTAAAAGGGTTATCCCCCATAAAATTTCTAAACTGTTCATCAGCACCTACTCCTTTTTTATGCCCAGGTACATGGAAAGGTAAGGTATCTCTGTCTACATATTCCATTAGAGCATCAAATAATGGAGTTTCATTTTGATTTAATCTATACAATTTATACACCCCTCTCAAAAGAATTTATATTAATTTTTTTAATTGCTATTTATAGTATATTCATTCAACCAATTTTTAATTATATAGGAGTAGATAAGCAAATGCAATTACAATCGTTTTTAAATTTATGATAACACAAAATAACGTCTTAGATGCCTGGAAATTATGATTTTTTAAAAAAAAAATAATAATTCAAAATATGTAAGAATAGGTTATTTGACAAAAATGCCTTTTATTTGTAATGAATTGATAGTATAATATGATATACTAAAGGGAGATTAGGGGAATAGCAACGGGGATAATAATTGTTATCTGATTTAAAAAGCACAGGGAGGATAATACATGACGTATAAAGAAAAATATAAAATTTGGATTAACTCAAATTTTATAGATTTAGAATTAAAGAAGGAGCTTGAGAATCTAGTAGATGAAAAAGAAATTGAAGATAGATTTTACAAGGATTTAGAGTTTGGTACAGGAGGATTAAGAGGCGTAATTGGTGCAGGAACGAACAGAATGAATATACATACTATTGGAAAAGCTACTCAAGGGCTTGCAGATTATTTAAATTCAAAATATAAGGATAATATATCAGTTACTATAGCATATGATTCAAGAAACATGTCTATGGAATTTGCAAAAGCTGCTGCAGAAACTCTTTGTGGTAATGGCATTTCTGTTAATTTATTTGATAAATTAACACCAACACCAATGTTATCTTATGCTGTTCGTGAATTAAAGAGCAAGGCGGGCATTGTTATTACTGCATCGCATAATCCTAAAGAGTATAATGGATACAAGGTTTATGGGGATGATGGTGGACAAGTTACTGATGAAGTTGCAAGCCAAATTATAAATAGGGCAGGTAATGTTAAAGATTTTTCTAAAGTTAAAACCATGGATATAAGTAGTGCGAAAACAACTGGCATTTTAAAAATTATTGGGGAAAATCTTTATTTATCATATATAGATAAGACTAAAAATTTAACTATAAGAAAAGATTTGGTTAAAAAATATGCCAATGATTTAAAGGTAATATATACACCTATTCATGGCTCTGGAAATGTACCAGTAAGAAGAGTTTTAAAAGAATTAGGTTATGAGAATGTTTTTGTTGTAGCGCAGCAGGAGATGCCAAATGGTAATTTTCCCACAGCGTCATATCCTAATCCAGAGGACCCAAAGGTATTTGAATTAGCGCTTATTATGGCGAAAAAAATTAACCCAGACATTATTTTTGGGACAGACCCAGATTGCGATCGAATTGGAGTAGTAGTTAAAGACAAAACAGGAGAGTATAAGGTTCTGTCTGGTAATCAGACAGGCGTATTGTTAAGTAATTACATTTTAAATTCATTAAGCGAAACAAAACAATTGCCTAAAAGAGGCGTAATAATAAAAACTATAGTTACTACAGATATGGTAGAAAGTATTGCCAAAAAATATAACGTGGAAGTGTTAGATGTACTCACTGGATTTAAATATATTGGAGAAAAAATTAAAGAGTTTGAACAAAAGGGTGAAAAAGACTTTATATTTGGGTTTGAAGAAAGTTTTGGTTATTTAGCAGGAAATTTTGTGCGTGATAAAGATGCAATAATAGCTGCAATGCTAATTTGTGAAATGACACTTTACTATAAAAATAAAGGCATGAGTTTGTATGATGCTTTGATGGACATTTATAAAGAACATGGTTACTACGAAGAGAGTCTAGTTTCAATAGAACTTAAAGGAAAAGATGGTGCAGAAAAAATAGGTAATGTGTTAGAACATTTAAGACTTTCAATGAAAGGATTAATAGGAAATAATAAAATTATAAAAAAAATGGACTATAAAGCTAGCCTAGAAGTAGATTTTATTAACAATATTGAAAAAATAATTACATTGCCAAAATCTAATGTGTTAAAGTTTGTTTTAGATGATGGTTCTTGGTTTGTAGTTAGACCTTCAGGTACTGAGCCAAAAATGAAAATTTATTTATCAGTCAAAGGAAATAGCTTAGAGAATACATCTAAGAAAATAATTGAGCTAAAAGAAAATGTTATGTCAATAGTTAATGAGGCATGCACAAAATAAAAATTTGTATGATAAAAACATAATTTCCACTACTACCATTTTATTTGTTTACAAATTATCAACGTTATATTATTATTAATAGTAGCTATTGTAGCATAAATAATTAAATGTAGTAGGAAGGAGTAAGCATGGACATTAAAACATATTTTTCTGAAAAGTTGGCAGCCCTTCTTTTTTTAGAAATTAAAAAGAATAGCAAAATCAATGAGTTTACAATTTTAGATGATATATATTTCCCGGTTAGAACTAATGAAATAATTCAAAAAGTAAAGAAAAAAGAAGATTTTGATAACATACCAGTTAATTTATTTATTGAAGGAATGTTTTATGTTTTAGGGGCTGATGAATATTTTAAATATAATGTAGAATATAAAGTGATTATAAAGACCGTTCCAAATTCATTAGGATTTATTAAGGGTGTAATATTTAAAGAAATTGAAAATGAAAATTATGAGGAAGCGTATATTATGTTAAAAGGATTATTAAGTATAGAAGAAAATGAAGAAAATTATGATAAGATTTTTCTTTTAGTTGATAAATTAAGATTAACTAATATTATGTTTAAAGATGAGGAAATAAAGCTTGTTGAAAAAGCTAAAAAAATTATTCATTATAGTAATGCCTATTTATATGAATCATTAGTTTTTAATAGTGAAAGTAAACATGACTTAGCATTAATAGCTTTAAGAAATTATAGTGCCAGTGGTGGAGAACAAACCACAGATATTATTGAGCTAAAGAATGAATTAGAAACTATAACAAGTTTTCAAAAAGCAAAAGAAATGGTGCCTGATAATCCTAAGGGTGCACTTGAAATTTTTATACCTTTAATGGAACAATTGGGAGATAGCCCAGATATATATTACCACACTGCTGTAGCTTATAGAATTCTACAAAATCATGAAAAGGCCATATATTACTTAAATGAGGCAGTAGCAATTGATAAGGATTTAATTGAGGTAATAAATGAGTTTGGTATTAACTATGCATGTCTTGAAAATTACGAAGTAGCTATTAAATACTTTAGAAAGGCATTTGAAGTTACGAAATCTATAGAAATATGTACAAATCTTGTTATGTGTTATTTAAATGTCAAAAACTTTAAGCAAGCAAAGATACATTTAGATATAGCAAAAAAAATTGATGCAAAAGATGAAATTGTATGCCAGTTAGAAAAACGATTCATAAATGGTAAATAGTGGATAAAATTGAATGCTTAAATATCATAAAAAAAATATTTCTGTTAATAATTCTAGTTACAATAGGCGCGACGGTTCTTAGTCGAATTTTAAGTTATTTAGTTATTACACCTACATATAAATCTGATATAACAGTAATAATATTGTATTTAATAAAGTACCTCAATCTGTAACTGGGTATTATGGTAAGTATTAAAGGGCTATTATGGAAATGAAAATTAGAATTTTAGAAGGTGTCATTTTATGATAGATTTTCACAGCCATATAATACATGGTGTTGATGATGGGGCAAAAAGTCTAAATATGTCTCTTGAAATGTTAAAAATTGCAGAAAATGAAGGCGTAGAATATATTTGTGCTACTCCTCATTTTATAACTGAGGAATTTGAAATTACTCACAGTGAATATATTGAAAGATTAGAGAAATTAGTTCTAATTTCTAGAGAAGAAAATTTTGATATAAAAATTTTATCTGGACTAGAGATATATATGCATCCCAATTTGCCAAAACTTTATAAAGAAAAAAAAATATGGGGAATTAACGACTTGCAGTATTTACTTATAGAGCTTCCTATGGGTCAATTTCCTATATACACCGAAGATGTATTTTACGAATTAATGTTACTTGGGGTAAAACCGATTTTAGCTCATCCAGAGAGAAATCTTAAAATTATGAAAAATCATGATTTAATTATTAATTTAATAAATCAAGGCGTAATGATGCAGATAAATGCAGGAAGTTTATTGGGCGATTATGGTAAAGAAATAAAAAAAACAGCACTAGAATTTTTAAAAAGGAACATGATACATATTTTGGGTAGTGATGGGCATAATATTACAAGTAGAAAAACTAAACTAAAAGAAGCTTATACAATAATTAAACGTGGAAATGAGGAAGTATATACTTGGATTATTGAAAATCAAACTAATATTATTAATAATCTTCCTGTGATTGATTTTCTAGAACTAAAACTTAAAAAAGTTAAAAAGAAAAATTCGTTTTTCAATATTTTCAAATAAATTTTGATGAAGTTATAACATAAAAGTATATTATTTGAGGGGTGAAGAACAATGAGAGTAAAAAAAGCTATAATACCAGCAGCGGGACTTGGAACAAGATTTCTACCTGCTACAAAGGCACAACCAAAAGAGATGTTACCAATAGTTGATAAGCCAACAATACAGTATATTATTGAAGAAGCAGTTGCCTCTGGAATAGAGGAAATACTAATTATAACTGGAAGAAATAAAAGAGCAATCGAAGATCATTTTGATAAGTCTATTGAACTTGAATATCAATTGGAACAAAATGGTAAGGATGATGTTTTAAAAATGGTTAGAGATATATCCAATTTGGCAAATATTTATTATATACGCCAGAAAGAACCTAAAGGTTTAGGGCATGCTATAGGTTGTGCTAAAACTTTTGTTGGAAATGAACCATTTGCAGTAATGCTAGGTGATGATGTGGTAGATAGCGAAGTACCTTGTTTAAAGCAACTTATAGATTGTTATGAAGATTATAATACTTCTATTTTGGGAGTTCAAAAGGTTCCATTAAGTGAAGTCTGTAAATATGGTATAGTAAATGGAACTTCTATAGAGGATAGAGTTTATAAAGTTAAAGATGTTGTTGAAAAGCCTAAAATTGATGAGGCACCATCTAACATTGCGATACTTGGAAGATATATTATAACACCTAGAATATTTGATATTTTAGAAAATACAAAGCCTGGTAAGGGTGGAGAAATTCAACTTACAGATGCTCTAAAAACTTTAATTTCAGAGGAAGATATGTATGCTTATGATTTTGCAGGTAGAAGATATGATGTTGGAGATAAAGAAGGATTTTTAGAAGCAAATGTAGAATATGCACTCAAAAGAGATGATCTTAAAAAAACTTTTATGAAATATCTTTTAACTATTCAAGAGAATGAAAAATTTAAAGATATTTATAATGAATGCAAAAACGATCAAAAATAAATAATATTAATAAAAGAGCCAAGCGAAACTGGCTTTTTTTTATTTTGTAAAGTATTAACTATTTAAATACAATTAAATAGTTAATTAATTCCATTTAATTATACAAATAGAATGATTTAGGATATAATAATATAAGCTGATATTTAGTATAATAAAAGTGTGAAAAATATGTTGAATAATTATAGAAATAATGTAAAATGATTAAAGGAGTGGCAACAAATTTAAAACTAGATAGAGGACGTGAACCTGATGGAAACTGATAAAAGAGTCTTAGTTGTGGATATTGTTTGCATTTTAGCATCATTATACATATCATTATTATTGAGATTTGATTTAAATATTCCTAATAAATACTTTGAATTTTTCAAACTTTCAATTATTCCAGTGTTACTATTAATAATAGGTTTTAATAAAATATTTAAATTATATCGAAACATATGGAAATATGCATCTATAGAGGAATTGTTATCTATAGTATATTCAATATCACTCGCAAATATTGTTTTTGTAATTTATAGTTACTTAATTAGTCATTCCTTATTTAATAGTGAATATTATAGATTTCCATTAACTGTACATATTATATTTTGGCTTCTCTGTGTAATTACATTAGGTGGATCTAGAGTATCCTATAGAATACTAGAACAAAATCAGGGTGAAAATAAGCAATGTGACAAAAATTTAAACATTCTTATTGTAGGTGCTGGAGATGCAGGTGCGCTTTTAGTAAAAGAGATTAAAAGGCATAGTGAATTGAATTACTATATCGTGGGATTAATTGATGATGATGAAGCTAAAAAGGGAAAAATAATCAATGATATAAGAGTATTAGGTGGTAGAGATAAGATTATTTCCATTTGCAAGGAAAAATCTGTTGAAGAAATAATTATAACAATACCATCTGCTGATTTTAGAACCAAAACACAGATATTAAACATATGTAAACAGACTAAATGCAAATTGAAAATAATTCCAGGTATTTACGAAATTGTAGATGAAAAAGTAAATATTAATGAATTGCGAGATGTAAACATTGAGGATCTTTTAGGAAGAGAGCCTGTCATATTAATGAATGAAGATATTGATAAATATATTAAAGACAAAACAATATTAGTTACAGGTGGGGGTGGTTCAATAGGTTCAGAACTATGTAGGCAAATTGTGAAATTTAACCCCCAAAAATTAATAGTGTTAGACATCTATGAAAACAATGCGTATGAATTACAAATGGAGCTTAATTATGAGTTCCCTGAATTGAACAAGGAGTTTATTATTGCATCTATTAGAGATTTCGATAGGTTAAAAGAAGTTTTTAAAACGTACAAACCTGATGTGGTTTTTCATGCTGCGGCACATAAACATGTTCCACTTATGGAAAATAACCCTGCTGAGGCCATTAAAAACAATGTAATTGGAACTTATAATGTTGCTAAATGTAGTCATGAGGAAGGCGTTAAAAGATTTGTTCAAATTAGTACAGATAAAGCAGTAAATCCTACAAATATAATGGGTGCTACTAAGAGATTTTGTGAACTAATAATTCAAGCATTTGATACAATCAGTGACACTGAATATGTGGCTGTAAGATTTGGTAATGTTCTAGGAAGTAATGGGTCTGTAATACCATTATTTAAGAAGCAAATAGCCCATGGAGGACCGGTAACGGTTATGCACCCAGATATAAACAGATTTTTCATGACAATCCCTGAGGCAGCTCAATTAGTTATTCAAGCTGGAGGAATGGCGAGCGGGGGAGAAATATTTGTTTTGGATATGGGGAGACCTGTAAAAATAGTTGATTTAGCTAGGGACCTAATAACTCTCTCAGGGCTTGAGCCAGATGTAGATGTGAAAATAGAATTTGTAGGATTAAGACCAGGAGAAAAGCTTTACGAAGAACTTTTAATGGATGAAATTGCTTTAACAACAACAAACCACAATAAAATTTATATTGAAAAACCTATTGGAAATGAAATAGATTTTATTGAGAAATCTATTTCTGAGTTTAAAAATGTAGTTGGAAAAAGTAAAGAAGCCGTATTCGATTTAATGGAAGAAAAAGTACTAACTTATAAAAGAAAGAAGATATAACAGCATTTATATATTGTGAGATTCTTTTACAATTTGAGGTGAAACAAAAACAATAGTAAACCACAAAATTATTTTAATGATTTTGTATTAATTGAAATGAGGTGAGATAGTGAATTTTCCTAAAAAGATTTTATTTATATTAACATGTGCTTATATTATGTTATTACCTTTGATTCCAGAAGATATTAAGTTTAAGGGGATGCCATTCACTGACTTAATTCTGGCATTAATAATTTTTGTATATATTATAGAACTTGTGGTATCTAAGAAAGGTAGACAAAATTTTATTAAAGGCATTATTGATTTTTTTACAGATAAATTGAGTATTTTTATTATAATATTATTGATTATAATGTTTGTATCTACTATATATGCATTAGACAAAAAAATAGCATTAAGTGAAAGTGCAAGATTTGCAACTTATGTTGTTATGTATTTTATTATAAAATATGAGCTAAATACTAGGAAACAAATAAATGTTTTATTGAGATGTTATATATTTATTTCCTTTATTTTAAGTAGTATAGGTATTTTACAGTATTTCACAGGATTTGCATTGGCAGAAACTTTTAAAAGAACTAATGAAGTTGGAGAAGGTATAAAAATAGCTTCTACACTTCTTAATCCAAATACTTATGGTGCTTATTTAATACTAATAGTTTTTCCAGTAATTGTGTTGAGCATCTATGAAAAAAACAAGAAGAAAAAAATGATTTACATATTATTATCAATATTAGTCTTTGCTAATTTAATAATGACTTTCTCTAGAAATGCATTATTAGGTTTTGGGCTAGGATTAGTAGTGCTTATGTTAATTTATAGTATTAAGCTGATTTTTGCTCTTGGTGGTTTTGGTATTTTAATACTTTTCATTCCTTCAGTTTTTCAAAGAATTAAAGATGTTGCTGATATAAATCAAAATGAATTCAGAATTAAGCTTTGGAAAACAGCTTTAATGATGATTAAGGATCACCCAATTCTAGGTGTTGGAAATGGAAACTATGTTACTTATTATAGAACATATGTAAATAATTATAAAGAATTGAAATATTTTTCATATCAAAAATTTCCAACTCATAATTCATTTTTGAAAATACAAAGTGAGTTAGGCATATTAGGAATAGTTTCTTTCTTAGGAATAATAACAATGGCGTTAATTAGAATTAAAAGATTGTATAGTACAACTATAGATAAATTTCATAAACCATTTTATATTGGCGTAATGGCAAGTATGACTGCTTTTCTATTTATGAACTTATCTGATAATTTATTTTTTGTGCCTAAAGCAACAACCTATTTTTGGTTTTTATTAGCTACGGCGGAGGCATTATTAAATAATAGTAATGAGAAAGTTTTTACAAATAATAATGAGTAAATAGAATGCAGGTTATTTGGGAGGGCTTATGATAACAAAAATTTTTAACTATGAGATTTTTAACAAGAGTAAAGAAGAATTAATTAATAGCATAAATAATTTTAAAAAAATACATATTGTTTCAGGAAATCCACAGGTGCTTCTTAATGGAATACAAGACAATGTTTTATTAGATAATTTTACTAGTAAAAATTCAATTATTATTCCAGATGGAGTTGGGACTGTAATATGTTCAAAAATTGTTGGTCAACCAGTGAATGAAAAAATTGCTGGTATAGAAGTTATGGAATGTATAGTGAAAAAATGTGAAAAGGAAAATAAAGGAATATATTTGTTAGGTTCTACAAAGGAAACCGTTGATATGTGTAATATTAATTTACGTACAAATTACCGCAAGTTAAATATTTTAGGGAGTCATGATGGATACTTTGAAATGGATAATTGCGAAGAAATACTAAAAGATATAGAAAAAGTAAACCCACATGTTTTATTTGTTGCAATGGGATGCCCAAGGCAAGAATTATTTATAGCAAAATATATGGATAGACTTCAGTGTAACGTATTTATGGGAGTGGGAGGAAGTTTTGATATTATAGCGGGTAATGTCAAACGTGCACCTAGATGGATGATTAATATTGGAATGGAATGGTTATTTAGGGTTATAAAAGAACCATTTAGAATTAAAAGATTAGTATCTATACCTAAATTCATTTTAATGGTAATTAAGGACAAATATAAGCGCAAATAATTGTTAGTTGCAAAGATGAGTAAAGGAGTGGATACACATTAAAGTTTTGCATATTATATCCGGAAATGATAATGGTGGAGGTGGAAAACATGTATTAAACATATGTAGCAAATGCAATGAAAATTTTGAAAATATAATTGGTTGCATGGGGGAAGGACCACTTTACTCAAAAGCTAAAACCATGGATGTTAATTACAAACTTTTTAGTAAGAAGCTTAACAATATGGAACTTGTGAATTTTGTAAACCATAATTCAATAGATATAGTTAATTTCCATGGTGCAAAGCCATTTTTACTTCATCTTATTTTAAAAAAAAAATTATGCATACCTACTGTAGCTGTGGTTCACAGTGATTTTAGATATGATTTTCTTAATAATAAATTTAAATATTTTATTTTTACTCCCCTGAGTATTAGGGGACTAAAGAGTTTTAAAAATTATATTTGTGTGTCAAATAACTTGCGAGTTTTATTAGGAGATAAAAAAATTAAGGGAAGTAAAGCGGTTGTAAACAATGGTATAAATATAGAAGAAAGTAATATTGTAACATCTGCAGAAGACATACGAAATAATTTGAAATTAAAAGAGCGTGAATTTGTATATGTTATGGTTGCGAGGCTACATCCTATAAAAAATCATAGAGAAGTTATACTGGCATTTAAAAAATTAACTATTGATTTTAATGATGTAAAATTGGTATTAGTTGGTGATGGAGAGCTACGCTTAGAACTTGAAAAATTCATAGTAGAATTAGATCTGGAAAATAGAGTTATTATGGTTGGAGAAGTTTCTAATCCAATAGACTATATAAATGCATCTGATATTAGTGTTTTAGCTTCTTTAAGCGAGGGAGGAGCACCACCCTTAACGGTCTTAGAATCAGGAATTTTAAAAAAAACATTGATTTATACTGAAGTTGGAGACTTAGAAATGATATTAGATGAGAATAGTGGATATAAAATAAAAAATAAAAATAATGAGAATATTTATTTGGCCTTGAATAAAGCATATTTAGACAAGAAAAATCTAAATGTTAAAGGTGAAAATTTATATGAAATTGTTGTAAATAATTTTACTATAGAGAATTTTTGGTCAAACTATTTTAAAATTTATAAAAACATACTAAAAAAATAGATACACCTTTTGTATTAAGTTTTTTTTAGTTGAAATTAAAGATGTAGAGTTAATTAATATTAGTTCTTAAATTCACAAAAAAGATGGAGCGTACCATGAAAGAAAACAAAGTTCTAAAGAGTTCAATGATTGTGATGTTATTTGTAATAATTGGTAAGGTTCTAGCTATAGTAAGAGATAGTTTAATGTTTTCTAAATTTGGTACTACTCATTCAGCAGATATATATGTATGGTGTTTTGGTGTAGTATTTCTCTTCACTAGTTTAGGATATGGACTTAGCACAACAATAATACCCATTCTTACAGATTATATTGAGACAAAAGAATTAAATTCTAGAAATAGTTTCATCAATAACGTAACTAATACTTCAATGTTATTTACTGTAATTATTACTGGAATTGGTATATTAGCGTCTTATTATGTAGTTTATTTTTTTGCTAACAATTTATCTAATGATCCAATGATATTTGACGAAACTGTAAAAATACTTAGAATAATGTTCTTATCAGTCTTATTTTTAACTCTTCAAGGAGTTGTGGCAGGGGCACTACAAGCACATAAAGAATTCTCTATTCCGGCTGCAATGGCAGCGGCAGCAAACTTAATATATATAATATATTTAAGCTTATTTGTAGATAAATTTGGTCTTACTGGATTTGCGATTACAACTGTTCTAGCTTTTTTTGTACAATTTGTAATTAATGTACCAAAGTTTAGAAAATTAGGATATAGATATAAATTAGAAATGGATTTTAAAGATAAAGACTTGAGAAAATTGTTTTTCTTAATGATACCGATAATAATAAGTACTGCAACAATGCAATTTAATTTATTTATTAATAGGTCATTTGCTATGAGCTTATATGAAGGAGCAACTTCAATTCTTGAATGCGCAAATAAGGTGACTCTTCTCACATATGAAGTTTTTGCCGTAGCAGTTTCTATGATAATATACCCAATACTTTCTACATTTATAGTACAAAAAAATCATGAGGAATACAAAAAATCTCTGGTTAAATCAATAAATATAATAAATTTAGTTATGATACCTGCAGCTCTTGCAATAGTAATCTTAAGAGAGCCCTTAATTAGTGTATTATATTTAAGAGGAAAATTTGAGCTAAGAGATGTAAAATTGGTTTCTGAGGCATTAGTGTTTTATTCTCCAACTATGTTAGCATATGGGGTTAGAGACGTTTTAAATAGGGCATTTTACTCAGCGAAGGATACTAAAACACCTATGATTTATAGTATAGTAGGTGTTGCAATAAATATTATCTTTAGTGCTGTTTTATATAGATATATGTCAGTGCCAGGCTTAACATTATCTTCATCAATTTCATCTGTTGTCATTACCTTAATGCTTTTTGTTAAAATGAATAAAAAATTTAAGGGAATTAATTTTAAGGCTATGATAAAAACTTTAGTAAAAATATCTATCTCTTCTATAATTATGGGGATAGCAATTTATTTGTTAAAAAAAATAATTATAATGAATGCAACTTCCCATTTTACTATAAACTTGATGATTTTACTAGTATCCGTTATTGTAGGAAGCATATTATATTTTATTCTAACGTATATATTAAAAATTGAGGAATGTACATATTTATGGAAAACAATAAAAAATAAAATAGTACGAAAATAACTACATTATTTCTGTAATAAATACACATACTAAATTTGAAGGAGTGTGTTATATGGAATTTTATGATGTAGTTAAAGGTAGAAAAGGTATTAAAAAATTTAAAAATACCCCAATAGATGCAGATAAATTATCTAGAATGATTAATGCAGCTATGATGTCACCCTCATGGAAAAATAATACTTCATACAAATTTATTTTGGTTGATGAAAAAAATGAGTTAGAACAGATTTCTAAGTCTATCATGAATAAGGATAATTCTGCGGCGCAGTCGATAATTGACGCACCAATGACAGCTGTTATAGTAGCAGATCCTAATGCGTCTGGAGAAGTGGAAGACAAAGAATATTATTTAGTGGATAGTGCCATAGCAATGGAGCATTTTGTTTTATCAGCCACTAATGAGGGATATGGGACTTGTTGGATTGCGGCAGTTAATGAGGATATTATTAAAAATGCATTGTCAGTTCCACAAAATTATAAAGTAGTTGCAATAACTCCAATTGGAGAGATTGCAGAAAGTAAAGATCATTACGATAAAAAAGATGTTAAAGATTTTGTGTTTTCAAACACTTGGGATAATGCCTATGATGAGAATAAAAGATAAACTTTATTCTAAGTAACTAAATAAAAGCTCTATGGTTGCAATTGTAATCATAGAGCTTTTATTTAGTTTACATTTGAATAAATAACAATTCAACAGGTTAGCTTATTTGTTTCAGAGGCATACATTTATACAACTTAATTATTTATAAAACTTAAATTTAAATGATGAAAATTTATCATAAAGATGGTACAATTTTAATAGTAAATAAAACGTTATTTTTTTCCCTGTGCTTCATATTAAAACAAGGAGGATTATTATGGAAAAGACAAAAGGAATTTTATATATTATTTTATCAGCTTGTTCCTTTGGCATAATGCCAATACTTGCAAAATTGTCATATAAAGGAGGAGCAAATACATATACTACATTATTTCTTAGGTTTTTCTTTGCCGCTATTATGCTTTTCTATTATTTGAAGTCTAAGGAGATTTCTTTAAAATTATCTAATAAACAGATATTTTTAGTGCTAATTATAGGAATATTCGGATTTACATTTACAACCTCTAGTTTATTTATGTCCTATAATTATATTAGTATTGGAATGGCAAGTATGATTTTTTTTACATATCCAGCTATTGTTACTTTATTGTCTTACCTACTTTATAAAGAAAGGATATATCCTAGGAAAATAATTTCACTCATTATTTCATTGATAGGTCTTTATATTTTGATAGATTGTGGAAGTGTTACTTTTAATTTAAAAGGGATAGTACTTGCAGGTATGGCGGCTCTATTATATTCATTTTATGTGTTAGGTGCATCTCACAAAGAATTTAAAAAAATAAACAGTTATGTTCTGACTTTTTATATATCCTGTGCATCAGCAGTAGTTACGTTTATAGCTGCAAATGCAACAAGAAATTTTAATGTTAATATTTCTTTTTACGCACTTGTAGCAATTTTATTATTAGCGTTCATATCAACTGTGGTTGCTTTAATGGCATTTTTAGAGGGGGTTAGAATTATAGGACCATCTAAAGCTTCTATTTTTAGCACTATTGAGCCTATAGTTGGGTTGATGCTAGGAACATTAATTTTAGGAGAGCCAATTTCATCTAGAATTATAATTGGAAGTATAATGATTGTGACGTCAGTCATTATATTAACTAAGGAATAATAGGCCCCTATAAGTCTATAATTTTTATTACCATGGAGCCTATACCTAGTGAATACTAGGAGCACTAATTCTAAGGAACCTATTTATATAGAATTACAATTTCAAGTATAATTATTGTTATTTAAGGTGGTCTATTAGAAAAGGATAATTAGACTTTTAAGCCTTTTGCGATCCTGTTTCCAAATTCCTTATTTGCTTTCATGAAGTGAACAAGCATTCTCTCTTGAATAGGCTTTATTGCGTGGCTTAGTGAGTCAACTATATTCGAAACAAGGTGGTCTTGATCAATGCTGTTTAATGAACAGTATCTTTCGCCAGCTTGAGCATAATCATTTTTTTTGCTTATTGGTTTCCTTACTTCATAACCTTTAACGAAAGTTTTTTCAGAAATTCCGTTTTGGGTTGCCTGTTTTGGAAGGCCACCTCCAAGTGTGTTTGGATAGTAATTTGTACTACCGTGGTTTGGCATTATCTGCATAAAGCCATCTTGTTGATTATTGTTAATTGGCACTTTTGGACGATTAATTGGAATTTCTAGGTAATTAGTACCAAGACGATACCTTTGAGTATCAGTATATGAGAACACTCTACCTTGAAGTATCTTGTCATTTGAAAAATCGATTCCAGGTACAATTGTGGCAGGGCAAAATGCCGATTGTTCAACTTCTGCAAAGAAATTTTCAGGGTTTTTATTTAGAATTATCTTGCCAACTGGTATTAGGGGTAATATATCTTCTGGCCAGATTTTTGTATCATCTAAAGGATCAAAATCGAATTTGTCTTCATCTTCTATTTCTATAATTTGAACAAACAACTCGTATTCTACTGGTTTGCCTTTTGCAAGTGTATTGAAGAGATCTCTACTAGCAATATCTGGGTCAACACCTGCAAGGCGTGTTGCTTCTGCACTGTTTATAGATTGAACTCCGCCAAGTGGTTTCCAGTGGTATTTAACATATACAGCTTTTCCCTCCTCATTAACCCATTTATAGGTGTTAACACTAAATCCCTCGATAAATCTGTAGCTCTTTATTGTGCCTATATCTGAAAATAAGTAAGTGAGCATATTAGTTGCCTCTGGTGTTAAGGACATATAGTCCCAAAAACGACTATTTGCAGAAGAATCATTAGGTATGTTAGAAACAGGATCTGCCTTTAATGCATGAATTAAATCTGGAAATTTTATAGCATCTCTAATAAAAAAGACTGGAATGTGATTCCCTACTAAATCATAATTACCTTCTTCAGTGTAAAATTTTATTGAAAATCCACGTACATCACGAACAGTATCAGCGACGCCTTTTGATCCTACAACTACAGAAAATCTTACGAATATTGGCGTTTCTTTTGATGGGTTTTGTAGAAAATGAGCTTTTGTATAGCAGCTCATGTTCTTATAAACTTTGAAATATCCATGTGCTCCTGCACCTTTAGCATGAACTACTCTCTCTGGAATTCTTTCTCTATCAAACTGGGCCATCTTTTCTAAGAAAACATTGTCTTTAAGTAATACTGGTCCTCTCTCTCCTATACTTAGTGAGTTTTGATCATCAGTAACGGGAGTCCCTTGATTGGTAGTTAAGTATTCTTTTTTCATATAAATCTCCTCTCTATAAATGCAAATTTCAATTCAATCATAAAAAGCACTCATACATTATAATATGAATCATTAAAAATAATATTCCTTATAATGTATTTTTAAGATGCATTATAAATTGTACTAGCGTGTCTTTGTAGTGAAATAAAAATAAAAAATTATTGTTAGATTGACAATGGGTAACTAATGATTAATAATTGAAGTAGTTTTGTTATCTGATTTATAAAAGTACATGTTTTTATAATGTAGATAACTAATATTGAATTTTAATAATGGAGGTACAAAATGTTGGATGAAAAAACTGTTAAACAATTTATAAATGAGTTAGGTTCCAATTCACCTGCACCGGGAGGCGGAAGTGCATGTGCGCTTGGAGCATCTTTAGCTAGTGCACTTGGTGCTATGGTGTTCAGTTTAACTGTGGGTAAGAAAGTGTATAATGAATACAGCGATGAGAACAAAACGATTATTGACGATAGCTTACATATATGTCTTAAAAACCAAAATAAATTTTTAGAACTAATGAACAAAGATGCAGAGGTCTTTTTAAGTCTTATGGCAGCTTTTAAACTTCCAAAGGAAAGTGGCGACGAAAAAAAAGTCAGAAGCGAGAAAATTAAGGAAGGATATCAAGGAGCATTAGAAATTCCCTTAAGTGTTGCAGAGGAAGCATACAAAATGTATGAGCATATTAAAATAGCTGCCAAGTTGGGTAACAAAAATGTTATTTCAGATGCGGGGGTCTCTGCTCTAATGCTTCAAGCATCTATTGAAAGTGCAATTTTAAATGTTAAAATAAATTATTCAAGTATTAAAGATGAAATTTATAAGGAAAAGATTAAAGCAAGATGTAACGAATTAGTAAAACAGGGAAGAATAAATCGCGATGAAATATTATCTGTTGTTAATGAAAGTTTATAAAATTTATTTATAAAAACACAAGATACAATAAACTAGATCTAGTTATGATTACATAGGTGGGAGATAATAAATGCTTAATATATTAAAACAGAAAATATCTGAATTACATAATATAATTGTGAGTCCAATAGATGATATATATAAAATCACTGCTTTTAAGAATTATAAAAATGAAATAGATGTGTCACATAAAAAAAGCTTTGGAGAAGTCTATTATGATTTTATAAAAAATAATAAAGAAAAAGGAACGGTGTACACTCCGCAACCTATAACTTCTTATATGATAGAGAATACTATTAAAGCAAAGCAGATAATAAAAAACCCATATATTAAAATTGTGGATCCCTCGTGTGGTACAGGTAATATATTAATTTGTTGTTTTGAATACCTTAGAAACTTATATAGAGATAATTTAAAATCTATAAATGAGGAAAATTGTTTGAATTTAAATGTTACAAATATTGATGAACATATAATAGAACATAACTTGTATGGTTTTGACATTGATGATATAGCTGTAAAAATTCTTATTATTGATTTATATTATTTAACGCAAGGGTGTTTACTTATGAATGTTTTTAATAAGGATTTTTTATTATATGAAAATGAATATAAATATGATATTTTCATAGGAAATCCTCCGTATGTAGGAAAAAAATCTATAGATAACGAATATGCAGCTTATTTGAAAATTAGATACAAAGACGTATATAAGGACAAAGGGGATTTATCTTATTGCTTTTTTAGTAAAGCATTAGAACACTTATCTGAGGGGGGGAAGTTGACTTTCATTACTTCAAGATACTTTTTAGAGTCGCCAAGTGGAGAAGGTTTAAGAAGGGTATTGAATGAAATATGTACAATAGATAAAATAATAGATTTTTATGGGATAAGGCCATTTAAAAATGTTGGGATAGACCCTGTAATTATGTTTCTAACAAATTATGAAAATGTGAATAATGAAGTTGAAATCATAAAACCAATAAATGCAAGAGGTAAGAATAATAAAGAATTTTACAACAGTGTATTTCTAAAAAGAGGAAATGAGTATAAAAGCTTTATTATTAATAAAAAACATATGGAATATAATGGATGGATATTAATTGATGAAAAAACTAGAAATATAATAAATAAAATAAAACAGAAAAGTGTTACTGATTTAAGTACTATATGCAACAGTTATCAAGGGATAATAACTGGGTGTGATAAAGCTTTTGTAATGAATAAAGATATTGCTTTGAGAGGAAAGATTGAAAAAGCTCTATTAAAACCTTGGATTAAAAGCAGTTACATAGAAAAAAATGTTGTTTTAAGACAAGATAGTTACATTATATATTCAGATTTGATTTATGAGGAAGATGAGTATAAGAATGCTATAAATTACATTGCACTACAGAAGGAAAAGCTACTAAAAAGACGAGAATGTCAAAAGGGTATTAGAAAATGGTATGAACTTCAATGGGGAAGAAATCAGAATATATTTGAAAGAGAAAAAATAGTTTTTCCTTTTAAGGCAAGTGGTAATAGATTTGCGTTTGATAGTGGAAGTTATTTTAGTGCAGATGTATATGCATTAATTTTGAAAGAAAATGTTCAATATAATTATAAATTTTTGTTATATCTATTAAACAGTAAAATTTATGAATTTTATTTTAAGACATTTGCAAAAAAACTAGGTGAAGATGCTTATGAGTATTACCCAAATAATTTAATGAAATTATGTGTTCCAGCATTAATAGATATTAAAGGCAAAGACGAAAATTATTTATATGATTATTTTGACTTTAGTGAGGAGGAGAAAAAGATTATACTTGGTTAGGTATAATCTTTTTTTTGGCATGGAAATTGCTAATATTAACGTATAGGAGGTACCTATACGAAAATTATAATTAGCGATAAAGCAAAATATTCTTGTCGGATAAGATAGAGATAAATGAGGAACAACTAATAGGTATAGAGATAGAAAAAATAGGATTAAATTATTTGCAATTGAAAATTGGCATGTGTTTTGCTATATATATAAAATAAATATTATTATTTAGGAGGAATTATTATGAACAATTTAGAGAAATTAAACAAGGTGTTACGAGATTTATTTGATTTGAAAAAAGAAGAGGATATAAATGATGATATGGGACCAGATGAAATAGAGTCATGGGATTCTTTAGGACACGTAGAACTTATAACAAGTTTGGAGGAGGTTTTTGACATATCTTTAGGTGTAGTAGATATCTCTAGAATGTATACAGTAGGTGATATTAAGAAAATAGTTGGGAAATATGGTGTTCAAATATGACATTTACAGATTATATTTTTGAGAACTCATCAAAACTGAATAAAACTTCTGTAATTTTTAAAAATGAAATAAGCTATAAAGAAATTTTTGAGAATGTAAAAAAAAAGCAACTTTTATAAAAAAAAAGCAACTTTTAAAAAAGGATGCCGTACTTTTGGTTTCAGAAAATTCTAATTTTTTTATAGAAAATTATTTTGGGATAATTAAAAGTGGAGTTATTTGTGTTCCTATTAATCCAGCTTTAAGTGTCAATGAGATAAAGTATATTATAGACTCTTTAAATATTAAATTGGTTTTCACTCAAAATAAGTTTAGTGAAAAAATAAATGGATTGGTTTGTAAAGATGTTGAGGTTTATACAGATATCAGTGAGTGTGAATTAATTTGTGTATCACAAAATAATTATATTAAAGATAAAGATATAGATATACAAGAAGATGTAGCTGTAATATTATTTACTTCTGGCTCCACAGGGAATCCAAAGGGTGTAATGCTTACTCATTATAATCTTATTTATAACACGAGTTCTATAATAGAATATTTGAAACTTTCGGAGCGAGATAGAGTGGAGACAGTACTTCCTTTTTATTATTGCTATGGTACTTCTATTTTGCATACTCATTTTAGGGTAGGTGGGAGCCTTGTAATTAATAATAAATTTATGTTTCCACAAACAGTTCTTGAGGATATAAATAAGTATAAGTGCACAGGCTTTTCAGGTGTTCCTAGTACTTATCAAATACTGCTTAGGATGACAGATATAAAGAATATTAAGTTTCCATCTTTAAGGTATATTACTCAAGCTGGAGGAAAGCTCCCTGAGATTTTTATAAAACAGCTTATAGATATTTTAAAAGGAGTAGATATTTTTATAATGTATGGTCAGACCGAGGCTACGGCAAGGCTATCCTATTTACCACCACACTTAATTAATGAAAAGATGAATTCCATAGGACGAGGATTAAAAGGAACGGATCTTTTGGTTTTAAATAATGGAGGGGCGAGGGTGAAATCTGGAGAAACAGGTGAGGTTGTTGCGCGTGGTGGAAATATAATGAAGGGATATTTTAATGATACAGATGAAACGGATAAGGTTCTAAAGCAGGGATACTTATATACAGGAGATTTAGCAAAAGTAGATGATGAGGGATATATATATATAGTTTCCAGAGAAAAAAATATTATTAAAAGTGGTGGAATCAGAATAAGCCCTAAGGAAATTGAGGATATAATATTACAAATACCTCAGGTAGTGGAGTGTGTTGTTATTGGGGTAGAAGATGACATTTTAGGAGAAGCTGTAAAAGCTTTTGTGGTATTAACAGAAAACAAATCTTTTATAGACTTTAAATATATAATCGACTTCTGTAAAAAACAGTTACCAACATATAAAACTCCTAGGTATATAGAGTTTTTAAAGGCTCTTCCCAAAAATTCTTCAGGTAAGGTGTTAATAAAAAGCCTAAGTAAAAGTAAGACCTAAGTAAAAGTGAGACTTATGTAAAAAGAAGAGGGTGAATTAATTGGAGGATTTAGAATTAATAGATGAACTGGTGCTTGCACAGCAGTTTAATATAGAGCAGAAAAAAAAGGAAAAGTTACTTTTGAAGATTATATTACCTCAGTTGGAACGTAATAGGGGAAATGTAAACATAGATGCTATGTATAATAAACTAGGTATAGATATTAGTAGTATTCAAACACTAGAACAGGTTCCGTATATACCAGTAAATATGTTTAAATGTTTCGAACTTAGAATATGTAAGAAAGAGCAAGTGGTAAGAGTATTACAATCTAGTGCAACAACCACTGGAATTCCTAGCAAAATATATTTAGATAAAAAGACTGCAATAAGACAATCACAAGGGTTAGTAAGTACATTATCAAGCTTTTTAGGATCAAAGAGAAGACCAATGCTTATTGTAGATAACGCTGATAGCAATAAAAAAGGTGATAGTATAACTGCACGTGGCGCAGCAATAAGAGGAATAAGTACCTTTGCTAGTAAGACTTTTTATGTTATGGATAAAGAAAAAGAAGAATTAAAATTAAATATAGATAAGCTTCGCGAGTTTGAAAAAAAATATAAGGATGAGGAAATTCTAGTTTATGGTTTTACTTATATATTGTGGTCAAAATTTTTAAAAGTATTAAAGCAGGAAGGAATAAAACTAGACATCCCAAATTTAAAGCTGTTACATAGTGGAGGGTGGAAAAAGCTTATTTCGCAGAAGGTGGAAAAAAAAGTATTTTCAGAAACTGCAGCTCAAATATTTAACACAAGTGAAGCTAATGTAATAGATTTTTATGGAATGGTAGAACAGGCTGGAGTAGTTTTTATTGATTGTCAATATGGTCATAAACATGTACCGAATTTTGCGGAGATTATTATAAGGGATATACAGACTTTGAAAGAGGTAAAGTTTGGTTCTGAGGGCCTTATTGAGGTTATGAGTATTCTAGGTAATAGTTACCCATCTCAGGCTATACTAACAGAAGATATAGGCGAGTATATTGGCATAGATGATTGCCCTTGTGGTAGACGTGGCAAGTATTTTAGATTTAAGTCGAGAGTAAACAAGGCCGAAATTAGAGGTTGTGGAGATACCTTTGCAGAGAGGGAGGTAGGAAGATGATAAATTGTTATCAACTAAATGGTGAATTCAATGAAAACGGTATAAAATTTGAAAACTTCAATGAAATAGAAAACTGTTTAGACAAGGGCTTTACAAAACTTCATGAATTTCCTGTGCAAGTTATAATACTTATTATAAATGAATTTAGCAAGAAAATTGCAAAAAATAGAGAGGTATTAATGATAGAGGGAGTTCCATTTTTAAGTTTTTATTTAAAGAAAATGAATATTGAAAAACAGTTGAAGCTTAATTTGGGGAATATTGAATTTCTAAATAGTTTTGTACAGGTAGATGATGAGAAATATATTAAAGCACAGCCAAAGGGCATAGTTTGCCATTGGATGGCTGGGAATGTGCCTACCCTTGGGATTTATTCAGTACTACAGAGTATATTATGCAAAAATGGCAATATTCTAAGAGTATCTAAGGAAAGTGTTATTGCAGTTTATGAATTATTAAAGCTTTTAGATAATATAGAGGTTAAATACGAGGGAAATATTTACTCATCGAAGATTATATTAAAGAATATTGCACTCATTTATTTTAATAGTGAAGATGAAAATCTTAATTCTCAAATGTCTTTAAAAGCCGATGCACGAATAGTTTGGGGTAGTAAAATAGCGGTAGATGCTATTTCTCTGATGCCCAAAAAAACTACTTGTAAGGATTTAATTTTTGGACCTAAGTATTCTTTTTCAATTTTTGATAAATCAGCAATTGAAAGCAATGATTTTGAGGAATACTTAGAAAATTTAGTTACAGATACAATTGCATTTAATCAAAAGGGATGTTCCTCACCTCAAGTGCTGTTTATAGAGAAAAGTAAATTGAATATAGAAGAGTTTGCTCAAATATTATGTGTAAAATTTGAGAAGATCACTAAAAGATATACTAATTTAGATTTAGAGGAGGCGACAGTTGCAAAAATAATTAATAAACGAGGAGAATATTTACTAGGCCGAAGTAAGCTTGCTTATATAAGTAGTGGACTTCAATATACAATATTAATTGATAATGAATTAAAGCTTGAGGAGGCCATTACAGGACGAACTATATTTATAAAAGAGGTGGAGGATATACTGGATGTATGTTCTTTAATTACTAAAAACATACAAACTATTGGGATAGCCTCTAAAAACAGTAACAAGATTTTAGAATTTGCAGACAAAGTTACTACTTTGGGAGTAGATAGAGTGGTGAAGATTGGGTACATGAATTTTTATGATTCCCCTTGGGATGGGTGTTTAATAATGAGTGAATTAGTTAGATGGTGTTCCCTTAATATAAAGGGAATGATATAATAACAGCTTCAAAGGTGATGAACAGCGACCCCGGTAATGATTTAATTAAGTAGTCATATTAATTTTGAATTTTATTTGAATCGGAGGAAAGAAATGCCAGACATTAAAAATTTTTATGTTGGTCAAAGTGAGGAGTATATTAAGAAATTTACAGAGGATGAAATAGAATCTTATGCAAGAATTACTGGAGATTATAATTATATACATATGGATGAGGAAAAAGCTAAAAAATCATTTTTTAAAGGTAGAATCGTACATGGACAATTAGTGGGAGGGTTAATATCAGCATTGCTCGGAATGAAGTTACCTGGTGGAGGTAATATATATCTACAGCAAAGTTTAGAGTTTTTAAAACCAGTAAGAATCGGTGACACGATTAAAGCGAAGGTTATTATAACTGAAATAAATGAAAAAAAGAAAGTTATAGTACTTGATACCTTTTGTCTAAATGAAGATGAAGAAGAGGTTTTAAGGGGAAAAGCTAAGGTTTTAGTGTTAAAATAATATATAATTACCATAAATTGAAAGAAATAATAAAATAAACATATCTTTTACCTAAATTGAGTATTAAAAGTAGAATTAAAATATACTTTTTCTGATATAATAAAATTAAGCTATGCAATGTATTAATGATGCTTAGCTTAATTTTTTATAGAGTGAGAGGTGTTTTTATGAAAGTAAGGGATGTCATGATTAAAAGTAATTTCACACTGAATGAGAACAATACTTTTTATGAAGCGTCGCAGTTATTTAGTGATAATAAAGTTGAAGTTATACCTTTATTAGATGGAAAAGGAGTTTTGATTGATATTATAACCAGTGAGGACATAATCAAGAATTTTATTAATGGTACTGATCCTAGTGTATCTATAAAACTTATATCACTAGAGAAAAAAAATATTATTAATGAAGATTCTGAAATAGAGGATTACATTGATTCCAAGGAAAATCATATGGGAGTTAAGGATGCAGAAGGTAAATTTGTAGGTAGTTTTAGTGTGAATAATATATATAAGCAGCGTTTTGATAATGCATTACAAAAAATAAGTGATCTAAAGCAAAGATTAAACTGTGATAATGAATGCGGCATCGTAAAACTTAATTGCATAGAATTGGATGCTGTTATCGAAGCATCATTTGATGGTATATATATAACCGATGGGAAAGCAAATACATTAAAGATCAATAAATCTTATGAAACTATAACTGGGTTACAAAGAAAGGGTATGATTAATAGGAATATGTATGAACTAGAAAAAGAGGGATACATATCTAAGTCAGCTACACTCATGGTATTAAAAAATCGAAAATCTAATACAATTGAGCAAGAATTTAGTACGGGTAAAAAAGTGTTGGTTTCTAGTAATCCCATTTTTGATGATAAGGGTAATATAAGCATGGTGGTTACAAATGTACGAGATATAACAGAACTGTATGAGCTTCAAGATCAGCTAGCTAAAAATATGAAGTTAACAGAAAAGTATTATTCTGAGATAGAAGCTATGAGAATACAATATTTAAATTTAACGGACATGATTGCTAAGGATAAAATAATGTTAGATTTATTGGAGGTTGCTAAAAGAGTAGCTAATGTGGATACTACTGTATTGATACTGGGAGAAACTGGAGTAGGAAAAGAAGAAATTGCTAAGTTTGTATATAAAAACAGTATGAGACGAGAAAAAAACTTTATAAAAATTAATTGTGGAGCAATTCCTCAAAATCTTATAGAATCTGAGCTCTTTGGGTATGTAAAAGGGGCTTTTACAGGGGCTAATAAGGAAGGTAAGATGGGTCTTTTCGAAGTGGCAGATGGAGGTACAGTTTTTCTAGATGAAATTGGAGAACTTCCTTTAGATATACAAGTTAAACTACTTAATGTGCTTCAAGAGGGGGAGGTTGAAAGAGTTGGAGCTGTGAAACCAATAAAAATTGATGTAAGAGTACTCGCAGCTACTAATAGAAATTTAGAAGATATGACGAAAGATAAAACATTTAGAGCGGATTTATATTATCGTTTAAATGTTGTTCCCTTAACTGTTCCGCCGTTAAGAGAAAGGAGAGAAGATATTGTTCCTTTAGTTCAATATTTTTTATCTCAATTAAATCATAAATATAACTTTGAGAAAACTTTCACTATTGAGGCGTTAAACACACTTTATAACTATAGTTGGCCGGGCAACGTGCGCGAACTTAAAAATATTGTAGAAAGGGTTATAGTGATGAGTAGTAGTAATAAAATTTTCCAAAGTGATTTGCCAATCAAAGGTTCTCCGAATATTTTAGAAAAAAATATCCAGGGAGAGGATAAATGCAGTTTAAAAGAAGCGGTTGAAAAAGTAGAAGCAAAACTTATTAGTAAGGCTTTTGATAATGCAGGTAATGTTCGTGATGCTGCGAAAATACTTGGTATTGATGCTTCCACATTTGTTAGAAAGCGTAAAAGGTATTTAGAAAAAGATATGTTGTAAAAATGAAACATGTTGCAAAATTGCAATTTAGAGTAATTACCAGGTAAAACAGTTGTATTGTTCAAGAGACTATAGAGATATGAAATTAATTATTAAGTATTTGTTGCTTTTATGCAACGAATATTTTTTTTTAAGCAATATAAATATGAAAACGATCACAAAAATAACGTTTTGAAAATATTTTTGTTAAAACAATAACAATAAATCTTAGCGTAACTAAGTAAAATTCAATGATGTAGATTAAAATAATAGCATTTTTGAAATAAACAATAATTTTACATAACTTTGGCACGAGTATTGCTACATATATAAACGTAAAGCAATGTAAATTTAAAGTAATATAAAAAAATATATATGAGAAGGGAATGATTTTAATGGGATTAATGACTGGAGAACAATATGTAGAAAGTCTTAGAAAATTAGATTTAAAGGTTTATATGTTTGGGGAGAAAGTTGACAATATAGTGGACAACCCTATAATACGTCCTTCAATGAACTCAGTTAAAATGACTTATGATTTAGCTCAAATGCCTGAGTATGAAGATTTACTAACATCTACTTCAATAATTACAGGTAAAAAAATTAACAGATTTGCAAATATTCATCAAAGTACAGGAGACCTAGTTAAAAAAGTTAAAATGCAAAGGTTATTGGGACAGAAAACTGCTTCATGTTTCCAAAGGTGTGTTGGAATGGACGCATTTAATTCTGAATATAGCACTACTTTTGAAATTGATAAAGCATGTGGAACTAAGTACCATGAAAATTTTAAAAAGTTTTTAACTTACGTTCATGAAAATGATTTGATAGTAGACGGAGCAATGACAGATCCAAAAGGAGATAGAGGCTTGTCAATTACAAAACAAGAAGATCCAGATATGTTCCTTCGCGTTGTTGAACGTAGAGCTGATGGTATTGTAGTTCGAGGAGCAAAGGCTCATCAAACTGGTATATGTAATTCTCACGAAGTTTTAGTTATGCCAACAATGGCTATGAGACCAGAGGAAAAAGATTACGCAGTATCATTTTCAGTACCAGTAAACACAGAAGGCATTATCATGATTCTTGGGCGTCAATCTTGTGATACTAGGAAAAGTGAAGAAGGCGCAGATATTGATGTTGGAAATTACAATTATGGTGGAGTGGAAGCTTTAGTTATCTTCGATGATGTATTTGTACCAAATGATAGAATATTTTTAAATGGAGAAACTGAATTTGTAGGAATGCTTGTTGAAAGATTCGCAGGATACCATAGACAAAGTTATGGTGGATGCAAAACTGGTGTTGGTGATGTGCTTATAGGAGCTACAGCCCTTGCTGCAGATTACAACGGAACTAGTAAAGTATCACACATTAAAGATAAGTTAATAGAAATGACTCATTTGAACGAAACATTATATGCTTGTGGAATAGCATGTTCTGCAGAAGGTAATAAAACTGAATCAGGTAACTATATAATAGATTTGTTACTTGCTAATGTTTGTAAACAAAATGTTACAAGATTCCCATATGAAATAGTAAGACTTGCTGAAGATATTGCTGGAGGATTAATGGTAACAATGCCTGCAGATAAAGATTTTAAAAGTCCAATAACTGGACCTTATCTTGAAAAATACTTAAAAGGTGTTGCATCTGTAACAACTGAAAACAGAATGAGAATTTTAAGATTAATAGAAAACTTAGCGCTTGGAACAGCTGCAGTTGGATATAGAACAGAATCAATGCATGGTGCAGGTTCTCCTCAGGCTCAAAGAATAATGATATCAAGACAAGGTAATTTAGCTCATAAAAAAGCTTTAGCAAAAGTAATAGCTAGAATAAAAGAATAGTTAATTAAATAAGTACATCTTTCAAAATATAAAAACACTAAACATATGAGAGGCTCTCTCGCCTCTCATATATTTAAAAGAATGGGGTGACAAAATGTTTGCTAAAGACGTTATGTTTGCTGAAATTGAAAAAATTCTAGAGATGAATGTTAGACCAAAGCTTGCAGATCACTATGGAAATATTGAACTTGTTAGCTCCATTGATGGAATAGTTGAAGTTAAGCTTTTAGGTCAATGTAAAGGATGTCTTTCTGCAAAATATACTATTGAGGATTTGGTTGAAACTACACTTAAAGAAGCAATACCAGAAATTAAGAAGGTAATACTAATAAATCAAGTAAATGAAGAATTATTAGAACAAGCTAGAAAAATTTTAAGTGAAGGTAGTAGGGCAAAATAATGAAAATAGGTATTAAATATTGTGGAGGATGTAATCCAACTTATGATAGAACAGAAGTTGTGTCAAAATTGAAGAAACGTCTTAGTGAAAGTGACAGTATTGAAACAGCGAATCAAGGAATTATATATGATATAGTTGTTATTTTATGTGGATGTAACAAGGCTTGTGCGAATTACGAAAATCTTGAATCTAAATATGAAAAAGTATGCATAAGCAGTGAAAAAGATAGTATTAAACTATTTGATATTATAGACAAAATAAAACTTTCTTAATTGGGGAGATTGATAGGCATGAATCTAAAAGAAATTTACGAATCAAAGGTTATTACTGCAAAGCAAGCTGCAGAGAAAATAAAGTCTGGAAATAGGGTAGTTATAGGCCATGCTGTGGGAGAGCCAACAGCAGTTATAGATGAAATGGTAGCTAATAAAGAAGTTTATGAAAATGTTGAAATTCTTCACATGGTTGCAATGAACAAAAGTGAATATACAAAACCGGGCATGGAAAAACATTTTACGCATAACTCACTTTTTGTTGGAGGAAATACAAGGGAAGCAGTTAGTTCAGGAAGAGCAAATTTTACTCCTTGTTACTTCTCAGAAGTTCCAAGTCTTTTTAAAGAGGAGTTACCAATAGATGTAGCACTTATACAAGTAACAGTTCCAGATGAACATGGTTATTGTAGTTATGGTGTATCCAATGATTATACAAAGCCTGCGGCAGAATGTGCAAAATTAGTAATCGCAGAAGTGAATAATAAAATGCCAAGAACTATGGGAGACTGCTTTATACATGTTTCTGAAATCGATTATATTGTAGAATTTAATCATCAAATAGTAGAACTTCAACCTCCTAAAATCGGAGATATTGAAAAGGCTATTGGAGAACATTGTGCATCTTTAGTTGATGATGGATCTACACTTCAACTTGGAATAGGAGCAATACCAGATGCTGTATTATTATTCTTAAAACATAAGAAGAACCTAGGAATTCATTCTGAGATGATATCAGATGGGGTTGTGGAACTAGTTGAAGCGGGTGTGATTACAGGCAAGGCTAAAGCTCTTCATAATGGGAAAATTATTGTTACATTTTTAATGGGAACACAAAGACTATATGATTTTGCTAATAATAATCCAATGGTTGAAATGTATCCTGTAGATTATGTAAATGATCCAACTGTAATTATGAAAAATTCAAAGATGATAGCTATTAATTCTTGTGTGCAAGTAGATTTAATGGGACAAGTAGCTTCAGAAAGTGTTGGATTAAAGCAGATAAGTGGTGTTGGTGGTCAGGTAGATTTTGTACGAGGTGCAAATATGAGTTTTGAGGGTAAATCTATTATGGCAATGTCGTCAACGGCTGCTAAAGGTACAATATCTAAAATAGTACCGCTGCTCGATGAAGGTTCAGCAGTTACTACTGGTAGAAATGATGTGAAATATGTAGTTACAGAATATGGAATAGCACAACTTAAGGGTAAAAATCTAAAGGATAGGGCTAGAGCTCTAATAAATATTGCTCATCCATACTTTAGGCCATCACTTATTCAAGAATGGGAGAAAAGATTTCAAACTGAATTTTAAAATTGAAAAAATTGGAGGGGGATATATATGAAAAAAGGTAATGTATTTATATTATTAACTGCACTGGCATACAGTACTCAGGAAATAGCAAATAAAATGTTGGTTAAGGAAGGATTAGATTCATTTCAAATTACATTTTTTATTTTCTTAATTGGTGCTATACTATTAACACCTCTAGCAGTAAAAGATATTAAAGCGAGGAAGTTAAAACTTAGCGCAAATGATATTGGATACTTTTCATTAAATGCCGCATTATGTATACCTATATCGATGGCTCTTCTGTCATTTGCAGGTAAGTATACTCTGGCTTCAACCTCAGCAGTTATATTTAGCTCTAATGCAGTATTTACAGTCCCATTTGCTTATTTAATTTTAAAGGAAAAGGTTAATAAGGCAACGTTAATATCACTTTTAGTAGGAATTGTGGGTGTTATAATAATTTTCAATCCAGCCAAGATAGCAAAGGGTGGCGGATCTTCTGATTTATTAGGAATAGGACTTGCATTAGGTGCAGCACTAGCCTGGTCACTATTTACGGTAGTCAGCAAAATTAGAATACACAAATACGGTGGTTATATATTTAACTGTTTTGCATTTTATATCGGATCATTAATGGTACTATTAATACTTTTACTTACAGGAAGACCTGTTTTAAAAGGAATTGATGGACATGCAGTATTAGTACTTGTGTACATGGGTATATTTGTAAAGGCTATTGGATATATATGTTACCTTGGTGCAATAAGATTAACCTCAGCAGTTACAGCATCTTTAGTATTTTTAATAAAACCTGCTTTAGCTACTATGCTTGCTGTAATAGTACTTGGAGATAAACTTCAATTAAATGTAGTTATAGGAATTGGATTTATTATTGTGAGTTCTTATATTGCTTTTAAATCCAAAAGGGCTGCGGAAGTATCTCAGGTAGTTTCTTAGTAAGTTAGTGTTGGACTGAATATTTGTTTCCTCAACTGGAAATTTTAATTAACATGAAGAACAAATATGAACTTTTTTTATAAAAGTGGTAGAATAGAAACAGAATAAACAATTTGTGATAGATGTTTTACATTTAATACAAATTTGGAGGTGCAATTTTGATAAATGACAGAATAAGAAATCAAGAAATTATGAAAAAAGTTGTTTCTGCAGAAGAAGCAGCAAGCTTAATAAAGGATGGAATGGTTATAGGCGTAAGTGGATTTACTCCATCAGGTTATCCAAAGGCTGTTCCTTTGGCTCTTGCAGAGAGAGTTAAAACAACTGGCGAAAAAATGAAACTAACATTGTATACAGGCGCTTCTGTTGGCGCAGAAATAGATGGAGCTTGGTCTGAAGCTGGTATAATTTCAAAAAGAATGCCATATCAAACCAACGCTAATTGTAGAAATAATATTAATAAAGGACTCACTGAGTATATTGATATGAATTTAAGTGTTATGCCTCAATTTGTAAATTATGGATTTATACCAAAAGTTAATGTTGCAATTATAGAAGCTTTGGCAATCACTGAAGATGGAAACATAATACCTACAACAGCAGTGGGCAATGCAGCTACTTATTGCGAAAATGCAGATATAATTATAGTTGAAATTAATGAAAATCAACCACTTGCATTAGAAGGTATTGCAGACATTTACACTTTAGAAAATCCTCCTTATAGAAAGCCAATTCCAATAACACATCCAGGAGATAGGATTGGAACAACTTATATACCTTGCAGCCTTGAAAAGATCGCTGCTGTTGTGATGACAAATATGCCTGATAAAACAAGGCCTCTTGCAGCAATTGATGATATTTCAAAAGCAATTTCAAAAAATTTAATTAAGTTTCTTGAAAATGAAGTTAAAGAAGGTATATTTCCAGAGAATTTATTGCCACTACAATCAGGTGTTGGAAGTGTAGCAAATGCAGTACTTGCAGGATTATGTGAATCAAATTTTAAAAACCTCACTTGCTACACTGAGGTAATACAAGATTCTATGCTTGATCTTATAAGATGTGGTAAAGCAGATATGGTTTCAGCTACTGCAGTAAGTCCTTCACCAGAAGGAATGGTAGCTTTTAGAAGAGACTTGGACAGTTTAAAAGACAAAATAGTACTTAGACCTCAAGAAATAAGTAATAATCCAGAAGTTATAAGGAGACTTGGAATTATTGCTATGAATACAGCACTCGAGGTCGATATATATGGTAATGTTAATTCAACACATGTTATGGGTACAAAGATGATGAATGGAATAGGCGGTTCTGGAGATTTTGCTGGGAATGCAGCGCTTACTATATTTACAACAGAATCAATAGCTAAAAAAGGTGATATATCATCAATAGTTCCATTAGTTTCTCATGTGGACCATACTGAGCATAATGTAATGGTAATTGTAACAGAGCAAGGCACCGCAGATTTAAGAGGCAAAAGTCCAAAGGAAAGGGCACTTGCAATTATTAATAATTGTGCTCATCCAGACTATAGGCCACAACTATTAGAATACCTTGAAAAAGCACAAGGATGTAGTGGGAAACATACGCCACATGTATTATGTGATGCATTATCATGGCATATAAGGTTTACTGAAACAAGTAGCATGAAGCAAAAATAATAATCAAAAAATGACTTAACGTTAAAAAATAATATAAAACAATATAGGAGGAATATAAAAATGGATAACAAACAAATTATAAGTGAAATGATGAAAAAGGCAAGGACTGCTCAAGCAGCTATTGCAAACTATAGCCAAGAGCAGGTGGATGATTTAGTTAGAGTAATTGGTAAAGCTATATATGATAATGCAGAAATACTTGCAAGAGAAGCAGTAGATGAAACAAGAATGGGAAATTACGAAGACAAGGTAGCTAAGAATAAAGGCAAGTCATCAGTTATATGGAACAGTTTAAAAGGTAAAAAATCTGTAGATATCTTAGGACCAGAAGAAGGAAAAGAAGGAATATTACTAGTTGCAAAGCCAAAGGGAGTTATATGTTCTATTACCCCAACTACAAATCCAATAGTTACACCTATGTGTAATGCTATGTTTGCTTTAAAAGGAAGAAATTCAATTATTGTTGCACCACATCCAAGATCTAAAAATGCTGCAACACATGCTGTTAATTTAATGAATGAAGCATTAAAAAAATTAGGAGCACCAGAAAACTTAATTCAAGTAGTTGGAGAATCAGATAGATACTTAGCTGCAGAATTAATGGCTGCTGTTGATGTTGTTGTTGCTACTGGTGGAATGGGAAGAGTTTTAGCTGCTTATTCAAGCGGAAAACCAGCTTTTGGAGTTGGAGTAGGGAATGTTCAAGCTATCATTGATAGAGATTATGATTTTGATGAAGCAGCTAAACATATTATTGCAGGAAGAGCATTTGATAATGGTATTATCTGTTCTGGAGAACAAGCTATAATTGCTCCAGTTGAGAAATATGATGAAGTAATAAAAGCGTTTGTTAACAATGGTGCATTCTACATTGAAGACGAAGAAACAGTTGATAAATTTAGAAATGCTTTGTTTATAGATGGAAAAACAAATGGTAATATTGTTGGTCAATCAGTTCAATTTGTTGCTGATTTAGCTGGAGTTGTAGTTCCAGCAAATACTAAAGTAATTATATTAAAACCTAAGGGAGCAGGAGCATTAGATTTACTTTGTAAAGAAGTAATGTGCCCAGTTTTGATCGCATTTGCTTATGATAAATTTGAAGATGCAGTAGAAATAGCGAAGACTAATCTTATACTTGATGGTGCAGGACATACTTCATCTATTCATTCAAATAATAAAGCTCATATTGAATATGCAGGAACAGCATTACCAGTAAGTAGATTTATTGTTAATCAAGTGTCATCTACTGGAACAGGCGGAAGTTTCTATAATGGATTCAATCCATCTACAACTCTTGGTTGCGGATCTTGGGGAAATAATTCAATATCTGAAAATTTTACGTATACTCACTTAATAAATATATCTAGAATAGGGTATCTTAATAAGGAAGCTAAAGTTCCAACTATGGAAGAAATCTGGTCAAAATAATATAAAAATAATAGGTTTCAACAATTTATGTTGAAACCTATTTTATAAATCCAAATTTAATTAATAATAAAATCGGAGGTAAAATAATGAAATTATTTTCAATTAAATCACAAATCCATAAATTTGATACATCAAAAGAATTTGCAGAAACTTTTAATATAGGTGAAGGAGATTTTATATTAACGAATGAGTTTATATATAATCCGTTTTTCGGAAGTTTAAACCTTAAGGCTGAAATACTTTTTCTAGAGAAATATGGTGTTGGAGAACCAACAGATGAAATAATTGATGCTGTACTTGCCAATATTAAGGGAAAAGGATTTAAAAGAATTTTCGCTGTAGGCGGCGGTAGTGTTATAGATATCGCAAAACTTCTAGTAATAAAGGGAGATAATAAAGCTTTAGATTTATTTGAGAAGAAAGTTCCATTTATAAAGGATAAAGAGCTTATATTAGTTCCTACAACTGCAGGAACAGGATCGGAAGTTACAAATATTTCTATAGCTGAAATTAAAGCAAAACATACAAAAATGGGACTTGCTACAGATGAATTGCTTGCAGATTGTGCAATACTGATTCCGGAGTTAGTTACAGGACTACCATTCAAATTCTTTGTTCCTAGTTCGATTGATGCATTAATTCATGCTATTGAGTCATATGTATCTCCAAAATCCAATCCATACACAGAAGTATTTAGCGTAAAAGCAATGGAACTTATATTAAAAGGATTTGTTAAAATAACTGAAAATGGTGAAGAATATAGAAAAGAAATAATAGAAGATTTTGTAATAGGCAGTAACTTTGCTGGGATTGCTTTTGGAAACACAGGAGTTGGTGCAGTTCATGCACTATCTTACCCACTTGGTGGAACTTATCACGTTCCTCATGGTGAAGCAAACTATCAGATGTTTGTAGAGGTATTTAAAACTTACAATAAGAAAAATCCAAATGGTAAGCTTAAAGATATAAAAAAGATACTTGCAGACATATTAAATGTAAGTGTAGAAGATGATGTATTTGCTAAACTTGCTGGAGTACTTGATAAATTATTAAGTAGAAAACCTTTGAAAGATTACGGTATGAAGGTAGAAGAAATTGAAAGCTTTACAGATAGTGTTATTGAAGGACAACAAAGACTTTTAAATAATAATTATGTACCTTTAAGTAGAGAAGAAATTAGAGATATTTATAAAACTTTGTATTAAACAATAAAATATAAGGAGAGAGGTTTAATCCTCTCTCTTTATATTTTATGATTATAATAAACAATTAGGAGGTTATCGCATGTCAAATTTAGATTTCATTTATAAAAGACATAGTATAAGAAAATTTAAGGATGAAGTTGTTCCTATGAATGACTTAAAGGAAATTATTAAAGCTGCTATTCATGCCCCGAGCGGTAAAAATATTCAGAATTGGCACTTTGTAATAATTAGAAATAAAGAAAAGATAAATGAAATAGTAGAAGTTGTGGTAGATAAAAACGATGAAATAGCATCAAAAATTGTTGATGTTGATACCAAAAATATTTTCACTAAAACTTTAAAATACCATACTGCATTTAGGAATGCTCCTTGTTTAATTTTAGTATATGCCGGAAACTATAAATCAACTGGACTTGAAGAACTTAAGGCTATTAATGAAAGTAAAGAGGTTATACAAGACCTTATTAATACTGCACCAGGAATACAGGCAGTTGCTGCAGCAATGGAAAATTTATTACTTGCAGCATCTAGTCTAGGATATGGAACATGCTGGATGACAGGCCCTAATTATGCTGCAAAGGAGATTGCAGAGATAATTAAATTTGAAAAAGAAGGATATTCATTAATGGCATTAACTCCTATTGGGGTACCGTTAGAAATAGAAAATAAAAGTCCTCATAGAAAGTCGGTAGATGATGTTATTACAGTTATACTTTAAAATGATTTAATTGTTGACTTCTACTAATGCCTTAGCAAAAGTGATAGCTAGAATTAAAGCATGATTTATGTGAAGGGGTTAGCTAGCCACTTCACATGAAATGTATACTATATAAATTGTTAAAATTCTATCAATGAATTATTTAATATTATAAAGAAAATAAGCCTTTGGGCTTGTAGGGAATGCTAGACATGAATTTAGAATAAATTTACAAATTAAAGGTGATTATTACCTCAGAGCAGGCGGCAGGAAAAATAAAGTCTGAGAATTTCATTTAGATATACAAGTTAAACTATTTAGTGTATAATAAGAAAAAGGAGATAATACTTCACACGTTTAGTTAAAATATATTTTATCTGAATTAAATATATTGTAAAACACATACATGGAGAACAGGATAGTATATTTATTTTCTAGTATTTGTGAAAATAATCACAATAATTCATTTGTTGTTTATACTTTTACATATTTCTGTAATTTTTTTTTAGAACATTTGTGAAAAAAATCACAATAGTCTTTAATTCCAAATACAGTAGGTATGAGCTAATAGAACTATCCTTAATGAAGTATTTTTACCTTATGAAAAAAACCTTAAAGGAAACACTTATAATATTATATATAAAATAAAAAAATTGGGAGAGTGATAGTAATGAACTTACAAGAAATTTATGAATCAAAGGTTATTACAGCAGAGCAAGCAGTAAATAAAATAAAGTCTGGGGATAGGGTAGTTACAGGACATGCTTGTGCAGAACCAATAGTGGTTATAGATGCAATGGTGGCTAATTGTGAAGCTTATGAAAATGTTGAAATTGTACACATGGTTCCTATGGGGAAAGCAGGATATCTTAAAGCTGGAATGGAAAAGCATTTCATACACAATGCTTTATTTGTAGGCGGTAGTACAAGAGGAGCTATTGCTGAAGGAAGAGCCGATTTTACACCATGTCATTTTTCTAAGATTCCTGAGTTATTTCAAAGAAAGTATCTACCAGTTGATGTAGCAATTATTCAATTAAGCCCTCCTGATAAAAATGGAAATTGTAGTTTTGGTGTTTCTAATGATTATACAAAACCTGCAACAAAATGTGCAAAAATAGTAATTGCTGAAGTTAATGCTAAAATGCCAAAAACCATGGGAGATTCTTTTATAAATATTTCTGAAATCGATTATATTGTAGAAACCAACCATCCAATAATAGAGCTTCAGCCACCTAAAATTGGGGAAGTTGAGAGAGCTATTGGAGAGCATTGTGCGTCTTTAGTTGAGGATGGTTCAACACTTCAACTTGGAATAGGAGCTATTCCAGATGCAGTTTTATTATTTTTGAAAAATAAGAAAGACCTTGGTATTCATTCTGAGATGATTTCAGATGGAGTTGTAGAGCTTGTTGAAGCAGGTGCAATTACGGGCAAGAATAAAATCCTTCATAATGGAAAGATTGTTGTTACATTTTTGATGGGAACTAAAAGACTTTATGATTTTGTTAATGATAATCCTATGGTTGAAATGTATTCAGTAGATTATGTAAATAATCCAGTTGTAATTGCACGAAACAATAAAATGGTTTGTATAAATTCTGCTCTTCAAGTAGATTTTATGGGACAAGTTAATGCAGAAACAATAGGATTAACTCAGTTTAGTGCTTCTGGTGGTCAGGTGGATTTTGTACGAGGTGCGAATATGACTACAGATGGTATAGCTATTATGGCAATGTCATCAACTGCTTCTAAGGGGAAGATTTCTAAAATTGTACCACTATTAGATGAAGGTTCAGCAGTTACTACTGGTAGAAATGATGTGGATTATGTAGTGACAGAATATGGAATAGCACAACTTAAAGGTAAAACTTTAAGGCAGAGGGCTAGAGCTTTAATAAATATTGCTCATCCATACTTTAGAAATGATTTAATACTGGAATTTGAAAGAAGATTTAGTTGTGAATTTTAGTAAAATATGAAATTAGAAATAAAAACATATATGAGTAAATTAGTATGACAAAGATTTTAAATTATAATTAGTAGAAGCAGGTAATTTTGTGTTTTATTATCCTGCTTCTAGTTAGTTTAATAATTTAATCTTTTTTTATTTTACTAAGTCTTCCACAAACTTAGGTAGAGCAAAACAAGCTTTATGTATCTTTTTAGTATAATATTTAGTTGTAAATTCATATGCATTGGATAAATCTACTGTTTCGGGGTCGTGTTTTTTTGAACCAACGGTGAAACTCCAATATCCGCTTGGATAAGTAGGAATAGCTGCCATAAATAATTTTGTAATTGGGAATACAGTTTTGGCATCATTGAACACTCTTTTTACTACCTCTGGAAGAAAGAAAGGAGTTTCTGTTTGTGCTATAAATATGCCCTCGTCTGTTAAGCATTCATATATTTCTTTGTAGAAACTTCCTCCAAATAATCCCTCAGCAGCTCCAAATGGATCTGTAGAGTCAACAATTATTACGTCAAATTCATTTTTATGATCATGAACATATTTAATACCATCACCAACGAAAACCTCACATTTGGGGTTATCTAAAGCACAACTTATTTCAGGAAGGTATTTTTTACATTCTGTAATAACATCTCCGTCGATTTCACAGAGTACTGCTTTTTCAATACTTGGATGTTTTAATACTTCTCGAATAGCGCCACCGTCACCTCCGCCAACAACAAGAACCTTTTTAGGGTTCGGATGGGTAAATAGAGGAATATGTGTAATCATTTCGTGATATACATATTCGTCCTCAATAGTCGTTTGAACTATTCCGTCTAATACTAGCATTCGTCCAAAGGCCTCAGTATCAAGAATTGCAAGATCTTGAAATTTAGTTTTTTTTGTTACCAAAGTTTCTTTTATTTTATAAGTCATAGCAGCATTTGCTATCTGACCTTCTTTAAGCCACATATCCATTGGTATTCCTCCCTACATTTATTTAGTGTTATAATACAATAATTTTTTTTCGAATATCAAAAAAAATTCTTTAGATAAACAATAATATTATAACAATCATTCTATTATAGGGCAATAGATTGCAGTTATTAAAGTATTTACAATATGTTATATTAAATTTCGTAAAAATGGGTATAATATAAAAAAATGAAAAAATATTACAAAAAAAGAAGGATTATCATATCAACTATCGAATATACAATAAGGGTAGATTATTTAGATATACTAAAATTATATTAATATCAAATGATTCGGAGGGAAGACAATGCATTTAAATTTTGAAAATAACGAAGATAAATTAATAGTTTACATGGCTGGAGAATTAGACCATCATAGTGCTGAAGAAGTAAGGAATATTATAGATGATCGATTAGAACGAGATAGCTATAATAAATTAATTATGGATTTTGAAAATGTGACATTCATGGATAGTTCTGGTATTGGAGTGGTTATAGGGAGATACAAGAAGTTACATATGAGAAATGGTAAAGTATGTGTAACTAATATTAAATCTTCAGTAAAAAGAGTATTTGAATTGTCAGGAATGTTTAAGATTATTATGCTATATGATGACGTTAAACAAGCTGTAAACAACATTTAGTGGGGGGATTAGTATGTGTTACAATAAAATCAAAATAGAGTTTTTAAGTAAATCACAAAATGAAGGTTTCGCAAGGGTAGCTGTAGCAGCATTTGCTTCACAATTAGATCCAACAATTGAAGAAATTACCGATGTTAAAACAGCTGTATCAGAGGCAGTTACGAATGCAATTATTCATGGGTATGAAAGTGACGAGGAAATGATTACTATAGAAGCCATTATTAATGGAACTGAGTTAACGGTGATAGTAAAAGATGTAGGAAAGGGAATTGATAATCTAGAGCTCGCTATGCAACCACTATACACTTCCCGCCCAGACCTCGAGAGGTCTGGAATGGGATTTACTGTAATGGAAACTTTTATGGACAGCTTAGAAGTAAAGTCTGATAAAGGTAGGGGAACAAGTATAATAATGAAAAAAATATTTAATCCTTTAAATTAGGTGGAATATTATGGACCAAAAAATAGTAAGAAAGAATAACTATAATTATGAAGATAATATGAGACTCATCCAAATGGCTAGGAATGGAGAACCGGGTGCACTGGATACGCTAGTAGAAATGAATCTACCACTAGTTTCATCAATAAGTAAGAAATTTCTTAATAGGGGATATGAATACGACGATATATTTCAAATTGGATGTATTGGTTTGGTAAAAGCTATTAACAATTTTGACACTAAGTATAATGTGAAATTTTCTACATATGCCGTTCCAATGATAATGGGGGAAATTAAAAGATTTCTTAGAGATGATGGAATTATAAAAGTAAGTAGAAGCGTTAAAAATACTGCAAGGCAGCTACATTATGATAAAGATACTTTAACAAAGCAATTGGGTAGAGATCCTACAATAGACGAATTATCTGTATTTTGTAAGATAGAAAAAGAAGATATAGTATATGCGTTAGAGTCTGCTAGCAATATGCTGTATTTATTCGACACAATACACCAAGATGACGGAGCACCTGTTCTGCTAATAGATAAATTAAGTGAAAAATATGAAGAAGATAATCAAGCTTTAGATAAAATTGCACTTAAAGAAGCACTTAGAAAACTAGATTCAAAATCAAGACAAATAATTATGCTTAGATATTTTAAAGATAATACACAAATTCAAGTGGCGAAAATGATGGGAATTAGCCAAGTACAGGTATCAAGAATAGAAAAAAAAGTTTTGAAAATAATGAAAGAAAAGTTGACCTAATAAAATCAGTGTATAAGATGAATTACATATAAGCAACTTCAATATTTAGGTTCGAAGCTGTTTATAGTAAATTCATCTTATTTTTTTGACTAAAAATCATATAATTGCAAATACTAACTTGAAGAATAAACATATTATATTGGCATAATACAATTACTCTTTACTTGAGAGAACTAGAAGGAGGACATTTTATGAAAGTGGAAGAAAAGACTATAAGAAAAAAATTTGATAAACTTAATTCTGATAACATTCCTAAACCCAATTTATTGCTACATTGCTTTAATGCTTTTTGGGTCGGAGGATTAATATGTATAATTGGACAATTTATTAGTGATGTCTTTTCTAAAATGGGCATTCCTAAAGATGAGTTAGGGACATATGTTTCTATTGTTATGGTGTTTCTAGGAGCTGTTCTTACAGGTATTGGTGTGTATGATAAGCTTGGTGATTTCGCAGGAGCAGGTTCTGTGGTGCCAATTACCGGGTTTGCAAATTCAATTGTGTCACCAGCAATGGAATTTAAAAAAGAGGGTTTTGTTTTTGGTGTAGCAGCTAAAATGTTTATTATTGCAGGGCCGGTTTTAGTGTATGGAATTGGTTCATCTGTAATTGTAGGGATTTTATATTACTTTTTAAGGTGGTGATGCAAAATGGGTAGAAGAGTTGGACTTCAAACAGTCGAAATTGAAAGCAAACCTAGAATTATAGGTACCTATAATATAGTTGGACCGAAGGAAGGGCAGGGACCGTTAAGAGAGTATTTTGATAAAATCTTAGACGATGATCTTAATGGAACTGAAAGTTTTGAAAAAGCTGAAAGTAGTCTTTTATATACTGCTATATCAGAGAGTATAAAAAAAGCAAAATTAAAAGAAGTCGATATAAATTATCTGTTAGCAGGTGATTTATTAAATCAGTTATCATCATCCTGTTTTGCGGCTAGAGATTTGAATATACCATTCATAGGTCTTTATGGAGCTTGTTCAACTATGGCAGAGTCTTTAAGTGTGGGATCAATGATAATGGAGGGAGGCCTGGCACATTATGTTGTAGCAGCTACTTCATCACATTTTTCCTCAGCGGAGCGGCAATTTAGATTGCCACTGGAAATGGGAAGTCAGAGAGCGCCAACAGCTCAATGGACAGTTACAGGTGCAGGAGCAATGGTTTTGGGCAAAAAAGGGGACTTCCCCTATGTTACACATGTTACAACAGGAAAGGTTAAGGACTATGGAATTGTTGATGTAAATAATATGGGAGTTGCCATGGCACCGGCTGCAGTAGACACTATTAAACAACATTTTATGGATACAGGTAGAAAACCTTCAGATTACGATGTTATTGCAACTGGAGACCTAGGCATAATAGGAAGAGAATTTACAGAGAAATTGTTGCTTGAATATAAGTATGATATGAAAGGTCATTATATTGATTGTGGTGAGAAAATCTTTGATCCTAAAAGACAAGGAACTAATGCAGGTGGTAGTGGTTGTGGGTGCTCCGCGGTAGTTGCTACAGGGTATTTATTTAAAAACATGCTACAGGGGAAATTTAAAAGAATACTTTTAGTTTCTACGGGAGCACTTTTAAGCTCTACTTCATCATTGCAAGGTGAAACAATACCAGGCATTGCACATGCTGTCTCAATTGAGTTCGGGGGTGAATAAATGAATAATTACATTATGGCGTTTGTAGTTGGAGGTATAATTTGTGTAATAGGCCAAATCCTTATGGACACTACTAAACTAACCCCAGCTAGGATATTAGTTGTATTTGTAACTGCAGGTGTAATACTAGGTGCACTTAATGTTTACGATGTGGTGATAGAGTATGGGAAAGCAGGTGGAAGTATACCTCTACCTGGTTTTGGATATAGTTTAGCTAAAAGTGTAATGAAGGAAGTCGATGAATTTGGACTCATAGGTGCCTTTACAGGAGGAATAAAAGGTACTGCCGGTGGCATTACTGCTGCAATTTTCTTTGGATACATTATGGCATTAATATTTAATCCCAAAACTAAAGAGTAATAAAAAACTACTATCAAACATTTTATATTTGATAGTAGTTTTTTATGTTAAGAAATAGTTGAATATTATTACTAACTAAAGCAAGAGTGCCTATTTCAATTAATTTGATTTAGTAGTTCCAGCTTTAGGAGTTGTAACTGGAGGAGTGACTGGACTAGTAACTGGAGTGGTACTCGGAGTACTAGATGGAGTAGTGATAGGAGAAGTTGTAACTGGAGGAGTAGTCGAAGGAGTAGTTGGTGCAACAACTGGAGGAATAATAGATGGAACAACAGGAGAGAGTATGATGTCCTTTGAAAAGGTATCAACGGCTGTTGGTAATACAAAAGCCGAATCCTGTAAAAACACATTAGGTGTATAATTCCTCTTTATAAAAACCTTCGTTTCAATTTTTCCAGGTGGCGTAAATTCTGAGGCTAGAACATATTTACCATTTGGGTCCCTAATAACTTTAGCTGTGACATGAATGCTATCAAGCGTTGTAGGTTGAGTTCCGTTTATAAATAGTTCAGAGTAAACTCTATTTCCTCTAGGGTCCGCATAAGTCAAATCAGTAGGGATATCACCTGAATCTTTTGATACGGACACGGTTGATATTCCAGATGGTATTTCAATTTCTTTTACGGGAAGAGATGCATGGGCTTTCTTCATAATGTTTCCCCACAATTGTGCAGCATCATTACTACCCATTTGTTGAATTGGATCTCCTTTATCTGTTCCAATCCAAACAGCAGCAGAATAATATGGTGTTAATCCAACAAACCATAAGTTTCTTGAATTAGAAGATGTACCAGTTTTACCGCGAACAGGCATGTCACTAAAAACAGCACTAGGTCCAGTACCACCATCAGGACCAGGACTTACAGGTCCTTTCAATAAATCATACATTATATAAGCACTTTGAGGAGTTAAAACGGGTGTTGTTTCAAGTTTTGTTTCTAGTAATACTTTACCAGTTCTATCTACTACTTTAGTGTATAATCTTGGAGTAGTACGATTCCCACTATTACCAAATACGCCATATGCATCTGCCATGGTGAGAGGATTAGTTCCAGCAGTTAATTCACCGAGGGACATTGCAGACAAGGAGGTCTTATCTGTGCCTTCTAACTGCAATCCAAACCTTTCACCATAAGAAAACCCTGTATTAAGGCCAATCATATTTTCGATTTTTACAGCAGCAACATTAACAGAATGTTTCAAACAATCTCTTAGAGTTAAATATCCTCTATATATATCTGGTGAATTTTTGGGATTATAACCAATGTTTGCTGACACTGGTGAATCTTCTATAATGGTAGAAGCTGTAGCTATTTTTGAATCAATAGCTGGACTATATACGGTCAAAGGTTTAATGCTTGATCCTGGAGCCCTTAAGTAGTCAAGAGATGCGGCTCTGTTATATGACCCAGGACCTTGAGCAGGTTGACCTTCAGCATCACGTCCGCCTATAATAGTTTTAACTTCACCTGTATGGTAATCCATGATAACACAGGAAGCTTGAATATTTGCTTGTGGGGAATTCATAGGATTATTAACTAATTTTTGCGATGCATCTTGCATATTTTTATCCATCGTTGTATAGATTTTTACTCCATCATACATAAGCATTGAATATGCTTCTTTTTCGCTAATATTATATTGCTTCATTAAGTCCTTGGCAACCTGTTGGATTACAGGCTTTGAGAAGGATTCATAATTCATCTTGGTCTTTTTTTTAGGAAAATTAAATTTTAAATCTTCAGCCATAGCTGAATCAAATTCAACTTTACTAATTTTATTATACTTATACATATTTTCAAGAACAGCTTTAGTTCTGTTAGAATCAAAAATCTCATTATTTTTATTTGCTTTAGAAGCCATAGTATAAGAAACACTAGGATTTTGAGCAGCACTAGCAATAAACGCATATTGTTTTAAGGTCAAATTTTGAATAGATTTGTTAAAATATTGTTGTGAAGCTGCTTCGACGCCGTGAGCATTTCCACCTAGAAAAATAGTGTTCATATAAGTCTCTAAAATTTGAGATTTTGTTAAAACTTTCTCTATCTGAAGCGATACATATATTTCTTGAACTTTTCTTTTGAGCGAAGTTCTATTTTCCATAGAATCTTCTAAAAATATTCTGTATTTCACTAATTGTTGGGTTATAGTTGAAGCACCTTGTAGACTCTGACTACCACCAAATATCTTTATTTTTATATCATTTAGTATAGCACCACCTAATCTTTTTATATCAATGCCTGGGTGGGTTTCAAATCTAGAATCTTCAATACTTATAAATGCGTCCTGAAGGGTAATAGGAACCTTGCTTATAGGAACATTAATTCTTCTTTCTGAGAGAACGTATTCATCCATAGTATTTCCAGCATTGTCTAATAAAGTTGTGATTTCATCTAATTTTAAGAATTCATTTATATCTATGATAGGAGCTGTCTTAATCATAGCGAGGATTACTCCTCCAATAGCCACACTTGCTATTAATCCTAAAATTAATATACTAAAAACCAGGTTTTTAAAAAAATTCTTCCCAGTTACTTTTTTCTTTTTCTTATTAGTTTCTTCTTTTCCCATTAAGTATATCCTCCTTGTATTTCTAGGGAGCAAATAGCAATTATCAATTGTTATTTTATTGACTAGAAATTCACGTTGTTTGACTCTAATTGGCTTTTAATATTATACCATATAAATATGTATTTATTTATATGTGCTTTAATATAAAATATTGAGTTTTGATAAGGAATTTGAATTCTTTACATTGAAGGAGTAACATATAATAACATATAGCCTTAAATGGAGGTAATAAACATCAAAAATAAAATTAATATCAAATCTAGAATATTAATAATTATAGCCATAATTATGATGAATTTTACAATATCCATATATATTTTAGATAAAAATGTAATGCCAACTGTAATGGCAGTGGCAGATGCAGAAATTAGATCAAAAGCTACAGAAATTGTTAATAGAGCAATTATAAATGAATATTCTAAGCAATTTAATTACGATCAGGTCATAAGAGTAGATAAAGATTCTCAGGGGAATATTGTAATGCTAAAAGCGGACACTCTAAAAATGAATAAAATAGCGTGTGATGTTGCATTAGAATCTCAAAAGGAGCTATTGAAATTGGGCGAAATAGGTATTAAAGTTCCAATAGGTTATATAACAAGAAATAATATTTTATCTTATTATGGGCCAAGTATAACAATAAAAATGCAGCCAATAGGAAATGTAGAAACTAAATATTCTTCTGAGTTTGAAAGTGCTGGTATAAATCAAACTAGGCATAAGATTTATGTTAAAGTAAAAACCACAGTTAGAGTAATGATTCCATTAAAAAATAATGATATAGAAGTGGCAAATGAGATACCAATTGCTGAAACCATTATAGTTGGAAAAACACCTAATACTGCAGTTCAATTAGATTTAAATGGTACAGGAGCAAAGATAGGTAATAGTAGTAAATAATAAGTAAAAAAATAAAGTGCGCCTAAACGTACTTTATTTTAAATATTAACGATGTATAATCCATAAAATGATTTAGTTTCCAATTTTGCTAGCATGCTAATCTTCCCAATTAAATACGTATGGTATATTTCTAAAATAGTCTCCATAATTTAGTCCATATCCAACTACAAAAAGATCAGGAATTTTAAAACAACAATATTCAGGTATTATATCAACTTTTCTTCTATCTATTTTATCCAAAAGAACACAAGATTTAACTGAAGCAGCGCCTAATGATTTAACACGTGCCATAATATAATCCATTGTTATTCCAGTATCAACAATATCATCTACTATTAATACATCAAATCCGCATATATTGTCAGGGATATCATTAATAATATTGACTGAGCCTTTTGATTCCTGATCATCACCATAGCTTGAAGTTGTCATAAAACCTATTTTTGTAGGCACAGTGATTTGACGTACAAGATCTGCAGTATATATAAAGCTACCTCTCAATAATGAAAGAACATATAATTTTTTATCTATATAATCTTTTGAAATTTCAGTGCCAAGTTGTTTTATTCTTTCTTCGATTTGTTCTTTAGATATAAGAATATTCCTTTTTTTATTATCCAATGTTAACCCCTCCAGCTATATGTATTTACAATATCATTTTATCATTGTAATATTACCATTCAAATATTGTAAAATCAAGGTTCTTTGTTAAAACCACTAAAATTTAGTTGTAAATTACTCAGAATAATAAGACTACCCTCATTTTAAAATACTGTTTTTAAATGAGGGTAGTTTTATTATTTATTTAATTGTTTTAGTATAGCTCCAAGTTGCTTAATATAGTTTCCATATTTTGCCCAGTCTAAATTTTTTTGAGCGTCAAGTGCTTTTGTATATAAATCATTCGCTTGCGTAATTAGTTTGAGCTTAGTTTGGTTTAATGTAACAGTCGGTTCTGTCGCACCTTGAGTTATAACATTTGGTGCCTGATAATTAAATATCTGTTGGAGTCCACTTTCAATATTATCAACCATCAATAGCTTATTGTCATAAGAAATTATTATCTTTTTCATTTCAGGAATACTATTTGCCCCACTAGCCCTTAAATAAAGAGGTTCAATATAAAGTAGAGAATTTTTTATTGGCAGAATTACAGTATCTCCATACTGCACTTGAGATCCACCTGTATTCCATAAAGATAACTGTGCTGAAATTGTAGTATCCTGACTAATCCTCTGCTTAAAGAGGTATGGACTGTAAACAGTTGTTTCTGCTGGAAATTTATTTAGGAACATTTTACCATAGCTTCCTACGTCCATTCTAGCTCCTAAAATCGCTGCCATGTTATCTTTCCCTTTTATGTTGAAATATTGTTGCAATATCATCTCTTCACTATTTGTTCCTGGTAATTTTTCTACAAGGTATGGAGGAACAGTTGTTTTCACTTCACCACCCACAGCGTTTGCATTTTTAGAAACATCCCAAACATCTTCCCCATTATAAAATACTCCAGGATCAGTTACGTGGTATTTTCCAAGTACTGTGCTTTGAATATTAAATATATCAGATGGATATCTAAAATGTGTTTTTAAGTCAGCAGACACCTCTGATATATTCTTAAAAAGCTTAGGATAAATTTTAGCGTAGGTTTGTACAATTGGATCAGCTTTATCTACCATATAGAAATTTGTAGTTCCATCATAAGCATCTATTATAACCTTAACAGAATTTCTAATATAGTTTATTCCATTTTGAGGTTGTGAGTACGGATATTTGTTCGAAGTAGTGTAAGCATCGAGAATATAGTATAATTTTCCTCCGCTTATAACAATATATGGGTCATTATCATAAGTTAAAAAAGGAGCTATAGTTTGTGCTCTTTTTACTATATTTCTATTAATAAGGATTTTACTTGAGCTACTAATATCCCTTGATAGTAGAAAATTTAATTCACCATTATTTATTGCAAACAAAAGTTTATTACCTAAATTCATTTTGATGCCGGCTTTTCCAACATAATTTGTTACTGTGTTTACCCCACCTTGAGGATAGTCAAATTCGCTCACTTTAGTATTTACTAATGCATACTGATTTGTTTGTTCCCCAAAATAAATTCTTGGATTAGTTAATTTAATATTTGTACTGTTTGAAATAGGCATGTCTTTAATTACAAAATCAGGCTGACCTTCTGATGTAACGGCATTTACTTTACTCATTACAACACCAAAACCATGCGTATAAATCATATGAGTGTTCTGCCAAGTACTTGGAGACAGTGATTTTGAATCAATTTCTCTTGCAGCAAGAAAAACTTGACTATACTTATTGTTTATTTTATATCTATCTACATCGATATCACTAAAATTATAGTAATATCTTAATATTTGAACCTGATTATAAAATTCAAGTGCCTGAGCAGATGAATTAATTCTAATGTTATCTACTGTCTTTTGATTATTTGAAATATCTTGTTGTTTTAAATCATTTTTCACATTAAAAGAGGTTGTAGTGATATTCGCTATATTAAAGGCTTGCTTTGTAAAATTAATATTGTTTTGAATATATGGTTTTTCAAGTTCCTTTTCATTTGGCATTACAATGCTGTTTTGAACGACTGCTGCTGATATTACTTCTGTAAAGCTTATTAAAACTATAGCAACAACCGCAATTATTATAGGTTTAACCTTTGATTTTAGAACACTTACAAATATTACGACTGCAGAAATAATACAGACCACAATCAATATTTTATAAAAAAGTAGTGTTACATGAATATCTGTATAGCTTGCTCCATATGCAACTCCTCTTGGGCTATACACTAGATTAAATATATTTATCAAAAATCCAAGTGAAAGAAAAAGTGATATTAGTGAAGATATTATTGCAAGCTGTCTTCCTGCAAATATAATAAGTCCTTTCCCGAGTTCTTTTAAATCCTCAAAAGGATTTGGTATTCTCCCCACATAGAAAGTATCTTTTGCTTTAAGTACAAAGAAAACTATTATTTTAATAATAACTAGGAAAATGAGTAATGTCATTATAACTCCATATAAAGATTCAATTAAGGGAAGTTTGAAAATATAAAAAGATACATCTATATTGAAAATAGGATCTTTCACATTAAAACTAACTGCATTTATGAATTGAAGAAGCATATTCCAATAGGTAGATGCAAAAGTAAAAGAAAATACAAATGAAACAATTAAATCACAAGCTATAAAAATCTTATTTTCAATAGCTCTTTTTTGGGGATTTACCTCAATTATTTTTTTCAAGTGTATGATACTATTTTTGATGCCCTTATAATATAACCATAGAACAACATAACTAATGATGAAAATGGGTATCATAAGCTTAAACACAGTCAGAATTTTTGTAAAGTATATTGGAAGGTAACCTACTTGATTAAACCATTCAATATTAATAACAAATTGAACTATGTTACGCAGAAATAATAAGCATAGAATAAGAATTATAATTATCGAAGATATAATAAACCGTTTTTTCATAAAACCACCTTTATCCCTTTTTATAATTTATATATTAGTAGAATGAATTGTAATTGACTACACCATATTACCATAATATGTTACGCTTTGGTATATTTTGTTCACATCTAATATTTAATTTATATGTAAAGGGACTATAATTAAGTAAGGTTTACAAATGAAAAAACAAAAAAATATTTAAAATTTTATATCCTCATTAATTTCAATATATCTTAAAGTAATTGTAGGTGCTGATTGGTTAAATAAGTCTTGAAGAAGCGCTACATTTTTATGTTGTTTATAGTGCCAATATCCAAAGGTCTTTCTTAAGGTATGGTGATCTATTTCTTCAAGTCCAACCGTCGAAGCTGCAATATTTAATACTCTATATGCCTCTACACTATTAATAGGTTGATTTTCTTTCTTTCCACTTTGGAATAAGTAATCTTCATCGCTCATTAACTTAATAAAGTTATCTATCTCCACTTTCAACATAGGATTAATTCGAAATGTATTAATTTTGTTGGTATTTTGATCCGTTATATTAATAAGTGTTTTGTTTTTTAAATCTATAACTTTTAATTTTAATATGTCGCTGATACTTAATCCTGTATTAATTACTATTGTAAACATTAAATAATTCTTATATCCGATTTTCAATAACTCCATTTCCATTTCCTCAAGTTTTTCTTTATCTTTAATAATATGTTGAATTAACCTCATGTTCTCCACCCCTCTTATAACGTAATTGTAATAATTAATAATAAATCAGCCATAATAATTAAGCATCTTGCTATTAGCAAGTAACAAAAAAGCATATTATAAATATAAAAAATGATGTATTTTTATTGTGAATATAAGTTATATTCTAATGTTGATTTAGAGAAAATGCAAGTACTATTTTATGGCAATGTCATTTATTTGATAATTCTAATAATTATTATTATCAAACTGTTTGTTTGGAGTATATTAAGGCAAAGAGGTTAATTTAGAAATTTTTAATGTAGCTGACTTTAATAATGAAGGAAAGCAATAATGCATTTACAATATTGTTGCAATGGTATAAAATTATATGAAAGTTGTCGAGTATAAGAATAGGGAAACTTGCTAAAATATTAATAGAATGGAGTGATTCAATATGATATATGGAAATATTGATGGGGTTAAAAATTCAATTTTAAATAAATTAGAAAAAGCTTGTGATTTAAGGGTATATAAAGATTGTATTTTGTCTGAAGAACTAGTTGAAATATTAGTGGAGGTAACAAAGGATTTAGGCAGAGAAGTTAGTGCAGCAATAGATAGAAAAGGTAAAATAATTAGTATGGCTATTGGTGACAGCAGTACAGTCGAATTACCCATAATTGATATAAGAGAAGGACGATTATCTGCAGTTAGAATAGTACACACTCATCCAAATGGAAATTCTAGATTATCTGCCCTTGATATGTCAGCTTTAGTGAAACTAAAGTTAGATTGCATAGTGGCTATTGGAATATCAGAAAAGGAAGAATTAAAGTACAATATTGGTTTTTGTGAGATAGAAAATAGTATTTTAGTAGAGGAAGAAATAGGACCTTTAAACATTGATGAAGTAATAAAATATGATATTTTGGACAAAGTTAAGTATATCGAGAGATTAATGAAAGCAAGTGAAATTGTTGAAGATGATGAAGAACGAGCTATTTTAGTAGGTATAGAAAGTGAAGAGGATTTAGTAGAACTTACAGAACTTGCAAGGGCATGTAATGTAAAAACTATAGATACAATGCTTCAAAATAGACATAAGATAGATCCAGCCTTATATATAGGAAGCGGTAAAGCAGAAGAAATCGCGGTTACTCGGCAAGCATTAAGAGCGAATTTAGTAATATTTGATGATGAATTATCAGGTTCTCAAGTTAGAAATTTAGAAGAAGTTCTTGGTTGTAAGGTTATAGATAGAACAACATTAATATTAGAGATTTTTGCAAGGCGTGCAAGAACTAGGGAAGCTAAAATTCAAGTTGAGCTTGCACAATTAAAATATAGATTACCACGTTTAATCGGACTTGGAACAATGCTTTCAAGAACAGGTGCAGGAATTGGAACAAGAGGTCCTGGAGAGAAAAAATTAGAAATAGATAAAAGACGAATAAGAGAAGGTATATTTGATTTAAATAAAGAACTTGAAAAAATAAGAACTACGAGAAGTGTGCAAAGGGAAAAGAGAAGTCGTCAAAGCATTTCGAAAGTATCATTAGTTGGTTATACTAATTCTGGTAAATCAACACTGAGAAACGCATTATGTGATGTAGCAGCCTTAAAAAGTGTCCAGCAAAAGGATAAAGTGTTTGAGGCAGATATGCTTTTTGCAACACTCGATGTAACAACAAGAGCACTAATATTACCTGATAATAGAGTGGCAGCAGTAACAGATACTGTAGGTTTTATAAGAAAACTTCCCCATGATTTAGTGGAAGCTTTTAAATCAACCCTTGAAGAAGTGGTATATTCTGATTTATTGCTTCATGTAATAGATGCGTCGGCCGTCACGGCGGATCTACAAATAGAGGCTGTAGATGAGGTGCTAAGAGAATTAAATGCATTTGATAAACCAATGATATTAGTGTTAAACAAAATTGATATAGCCTCACAAGAAAATATTTTGAAAATTAAAGAAAAATATAAAAGTTTAAAAACTATAGAAATATCAGCAAAAGAGGGAACAAATTTATTGGAATTACTAAAAGATATTTGTGAAACTCTTCCATACACTCTAAAGAAATTTAATGTTCTTATTCCATATACTGACCAGGCAATGGTGGCATATTTGCATAGAGGCTCAAAGGTAGATTCAGAAAAGTACAATGAAGAAGGAACACTTATGTCAGTGCAAGGGGACGACGAAGTTTATAACAAATGTGAAAAATATATAATAGTTTAACTCAAACTATTATTACTTATCTTAAATGTAGTAATGAAGAAAAGTGATTTTATTAGTATTTTGTAATAATCTCATAAAAAGTGTAATAATACCTATGCTAGATTTATATAATTAGATATTAGGTATATATCATTATCATAGGATTAGGAGTAGATATGGGGGGAAAAAAATCAAATCCAAATAATATTAATGGACAACATAAGAACTTAAATAGTGATACTAGTGGGGCTACAGGGACAACAGGGACAACAGGGACAACAGGGACAACTGACACATCTAGCAAATTTGACGTAAAGTCATTGGCAGATGAGGCTGTAAATATAAATATTTTAAGATTTGAATTAGACAGATTGCCCTTGGATTTTAAAGCAAGGGCTTATTTTGAGAATGATATAAAACCATTAATAGATACTTTATATACTTTATCACTTGCATCTCTTGATTTTTCAGCTACTGCAGCCAGTTTGTCAAATATAAATTTCAGCAGTAGTTCAAAAATAAAAGATGCTATAGAGCTAACTAAAGAAGTTGATGAAATTTCTTCAGATGTAATTAAAGTATTGAGATGTAAAGTGGATAAAATGCTAAAGTTATCAAGTTATGATATTAAATAATTTTTTATAACGATAAAGAGAACGAGTTTACTAATATTAACTCGATTCTCTTTATTTTTAACCAAAAATATACTCTTTTTCATCAAACTTATTGCATTAAAATCTGGTTAAAATATATATGATAAAGAGTTTCAATGTATAAATAAGGAAAAAATATGTCTAGTTTGTATAATCCAAAAAGGAATATCTGTAATTGTGAAAAATGTAGTGCTATAATTAACGATAAAGATATATACTAAGACTTTTTTGAAGATTATACTGATAATATGGATTGAATTGATAATAAAATTGTAATCAAATATATGATTGTTCTAAAATGGGGGGTAAAGGAATGAAGAAAACTATTTTGCAATATCAAAAAGCTTTTAATAGTGTACTAGATAGAATAAAAATCGATGAATCTGTTTTATCAGCGTTGATTTTTGGTAGTATGGTAACAGGTGATTTATGGGAAGAGTCAGATATAGATTTTTTCGTAATTGTAAATCAGGAATTTGGAGAAATAAGGGACATATATGCTGAAGAGGAAGGCATTTCTATACATGTTAAACTCATGGGTAAGGAAAAGTTTATACAAGTTTATACAGATAATCTTAAGGGCGGATATATGCATAGAATTTTCTCATCTTCAAGATTATTATTTTCAAAGGACATGGACATAACAGTAAGATATGATGGTGGTAGATTTTTTCCAGATGTAGATAGAGAACGTTGGGGAATGTATTTTCTAGGAAGGTTATTAAAAGATATTGGAGTGTGTAAAAAATATCTATTTAGTAATGGTATGTATACAGCGTATAGTACGGCTATAAGATGCATAGAAAAGTATTCAAGGTTATTTGTTAATTCTTCAGGATATATGATTAGCAAAGACGTTATGACTATGGCTTTAAATTTAAATGAAAACTTTAAAATTGTTGTTGATAAATTATTTTTTGAAAAATCAAACTCAGCAGAGATAATTCAAGAAACTATAACATTTTTAGAACAAAGTATAAATTCAAGCATAAAGAGTAATTGTGCCTTACTTTTAAACTATATGAGAGAAAAAGATAGTTTTTTAAGCGCTGAGGAAATTATGGCAGAAGATTTGTTTAAAGACTTTGATATAGATATGGAAGAATTGCTTAATAAACTATGGGAAAGAGATATTATTAAAAAGGAAAATAGAGATTTTAAGATAGACAAGGATAAAATCCTATTTAATCAAAATGTTTATTACGTTTAATATTTATGAAATAAATAGGTGCACATATGCATAAGTATGAAATTAAATTTACTTGTGATTTTCCCAAATATATAGAAATATCAAAGCATATAAAAAAAATGATTGATGAGAATGATGTTAACGATGGTGAGAAATTACCATCAATACGGAAATTATCGAAAATATTAATGGTAAATGAGGTTACTGTAGTTAGCGCATATAAAAAACTTGAAGTTGAGGGTTACGCATATCAAAAGATGGGTAGTGGCACTTATGCTAAAAAAAGAGATACAAACATCAGGTTTAAAAAGGAATATTCTAATACTTTAAAAAAGATATCTAGGCAAGAACATAAGGATTATGTGGATTTTACAGGAGAAATTACTAGTAGTGAATTTTTTCCTGTAACAGTATTTAAAGACGTATTAAATGAAGTTTTAGATAGAGATGGTACGGAGGCTTTTGCCTACAAGGAATCATTGGGTTATGAGGGACTTAGAAACAGTATAAGTAGTTTTTTTTGGGATAATAATGTAAGCTCTGAAGATATATTAATTCTCTCAGGTGCACAACAAGGTATTGATATAGTATCGAAATCAATAATTAATATTCATGATAATGTTGTTGTAGAAAAGCCAACCTATGGTGGGGCTCTAACGGTGTTTAAGTGGAGAAGGGCTAATATATTCGAAGTCGAAATGTTAGAAGATGGCGTGGACTTACTTCAATTTGAAAAGATACTCAAAAAAAACAAAATAAAATGTTTTTATGCAATGAGCTATTTTCAAAATCCAACAGGCGCCACCTACAGTTTGGAGAAAAAACTAAGAATATTAGAATTAGCAGAGTTATACGATTTTTATATTGTTGAAGATGATTATTTATCTGAATTAATATATGATCATAAGTTATATAAGAGTTTTAAGAGCTTGGACATAAATGATAGAGTTATTTATATAAAGAGTTTTTCCAAGATATTTCTTCCAGGAATAAGGCTAGGATATATGATAGCGCCAGAGAAACACAAGGAGCAAATTCAAAATTCAAAAATCAACACAGATATATCAACTTCAAGCCTTATGCAACGTGCTTTAGATTTATATATAAATAAAAATCTTTGGAAAGAACACATAAATCGCCTAAATATGGCTTATAAAGACAAATATAACTTTATGATAAATTGTATAGAAAAATATTTTGGAACTAGAGTTATTTATTATACTCCTGGAGGGGGAATCCATTTTTATTTTAAGATAGTGGATGATTTGAAAATTAATTCCATTGAATTGTTCCATAGATGTTTGGATAGTAAAGTTCTTATTACACCAGGAATTTTATTTTATAAAAACGCTGAGGAGGGGTATGATTATTTTAGGTTGAGTTTTTCTGAAATAAAAAAAACTGAAATAGAAGAAGGAATAAAAATTATCTCCCAGATATTAAGTGAAAAAATTGCTATAAGGTAAGGAGAGAAGCTTTTGAAAAAGGGATTAGTTGACGTTGATTGGTTATGCATTAATAAATATTCCCATGAGGAAATATCTTATTTCTTGTTTTTAGAGGGTAAAACTATAGAGGCCATATGTAAAATTAGAAATTTGGATAATGCCATTGTTCAAAAACATATAATAGATGGTAAAATAAAATATAGATTTTTAGTGCAAAGTAATGATACTGATGAACTTTTTAAGAGTATTTCTAAAGCGGGGAAAGAGGATAAAAGATATTTTCTGAATTCAATAAATGATGATAATAAAAATAAGTTATCTGAATTAATAAAAACCAGTTATGTAGAGATGCATCCTAAAGAAAAAGAGGCTGCAGTTTGGATTATAGGAGAATTAAAGGAAAAATCTTGTTTGAATATTCTGATTAAGGCTTCTGTACACAAATACATAAATGTACGCAGATTGGCAGTTTCGGCTATGGGGAAAATGGAAGATATAAGGGCTGAAGGAGCATTACTTAGAGCACTGGATGACGAAAACCCACAAGTGATAAGTTATGCAATAAAGTCCCTAGGTAAAATAAAAAGTGAGAATGCTGTTGTTAAAATAAAATACATATATGAAAATACAGACAAAAAATATATATCTGATGCTGCACAGAGTTTTTTATTGCTAATGAAACAATTATAGATGAAAATTGTTGGTTGATGATGGATTTTGATTTATAACAATTAGCGGCGATAGGAGAATTAAAATGAGCTATTTTACGATAAAAGATGAATCAATCGCTGAATTCAAAGAGAAAAAGTCCATTTTTATTGGACATGGAAAAAGAGTTGAAAGTGAAGACTCGGCTAAGGAATTTGTTAATTATGTTAAAAGCAAACATAAACAAGCAAGGCATAATGTTTATGCATATATAATTGGTGAAAATAGTGAAGTACAAAGGTACAGTGATGATGGAGAGCCTAAAGGTACTGGTGGAATTCCTATGCTAGAAGTTTTAAAAAAAAGCGGTCTAACAGATGTAGCAGTTGTGGTTACCAGATATTTTGGAGGAATTCTGCTAGGTACTGGTGGACTTGCAAGGGCATATTCAAAAGGTGCTTCCCTAGCTATTAAAGAAGGAGGAATAATTGAAAAGGTTAAAGGGATTTTGGTAGAAATAATAATTGAATATGATTTATTGGGTAAGATGCAACATGTCTGTGCTCAAGAAAACTTTCATATAGAGCACATAGAATATACTGACAAAGTGAAAATGCAAGTACTTTGCATGGTAAGCAATTTAGAAAAATTGAAATCACAAATAACTGAGATTACATCAGGAAAAGTTATATTTTATGAGGCGGAGATGAAAATGTACTTTAAATTAGAACACAGATTGTATGATAGTGAAAATATAAACTCTATCCTTTAGCTTCGATAGAAAAGTATATATACTTTTTTTTCATTTGAACAGTGCTTTATTTATGTGATATAATGGAAATGTAATATGCTTATAACTAATCATAGAAGTATTGCTATTTATTTAGATCTGTTAGAAATATTTCACATATAAAATAATTAGTTGAGGGGGATTTCAAATGTCTGGACATTCAAAATGGCATAACATACAACAAAAAAAAGGAAAGACTGATGTTATACGCGGTAAAGTGTTTACGAAACTAGGTAAAGAAATAATAATGGCATCTAAAAGTGGTGGATCTAATTTAGAAATTAATGCTCATCTTAGAGATGTTGTTGCAAAAGCTAAATATAATAATATGCCACTAGACACAATAAACAGAGCAATCAAAAAAGGTGCCGGAGAGCTCGAGGGAGTAAACTACGAGGAAATAGTTTATGAGGGATATGGAGCAGAAGGTGTTGCTGTAGTAGTAGTAACGCTTACAGATAAAAAAAATAGAAGCGTTGCCACTGTAAGGCATGCTTTTGATAGACATTATGGAAACATGGGGGCGGCTGGATGCGTAAGCTGGATGTTTGCTAAAAAAGGACAAATTATCATAGAAAGAACGCAGGAAATGGATGAAGATGAAATCATGATGATAGCTTTAGAGGCTGGAGCCGAAGATTTTAATGCAGAAGAAGAAATGTTTGAAATTATAACTACGGTAGAAACCTTTGGACAGGTAAGAGAAGTTCTAGAAGAAGCAGGATTTGAATTTGCGTCAGCAGAGATTACAATGATACCAGATAATATGACACCTACTACCATGGAAGGTGCAGTTAAAGTACAGGCTCTTATTGATATGCTTGAAGATAATGAAGATGTACAGGACGTATATCACAACGCTGAGTACCCTGAGGAATTTGAGGGATAGGGATACCAACGCTTCCAAGCTTTTCAGAATTTAAATTGTGATGACATACGTGTTTTCATTGATTTGGTGATGGCAAATAACACTTTTAAATGTATGTATTAATTTATATATATTTGGAGGTGTTTTTTTTGTTGTTATTAAAGGATGTTTTAAAAGAATTTTTATTTGATTGTGAAGTGAAAAATTATGCAATAAGAACAATTAAGAGTTATAGGAATAATAATGCTTTATTTCACAATTAGATATAATTTATGCAGCATAAGTAATTTCAACGATTTAAGTATAAATACAAATTGGTTCAACTTGTTATTGCAATTGGTCAAAAAGATTTAAAATATATTAATCAGCAGAAAATAGTATAAAGAATATAGGCATCTTAATTTTAATGTATACAATTTTACCTATTAATTGAAACTATCTCTGTATGACTCTCACAGATAAGTAAAAACATCATAAATGCTAAAGCGTATGATGCACGAAAATTACATCATATAAATTTTATTCACTTCAATTTAGTAAATAAAGGTATTTATTGACTTTTAGAGAATACTTACATATAGACTAATGACGAGGTGGTTAAAATTAAGAACAATCTGAAAGAAATTAGAATGCGTATATATATGATGAGTGCTACCGACTTTTCCAAGTTGCTAGGTGAGAAACTTTCTACTTATAGCAAATGGGAAAATGGCGATAGTACACCAACTTTAACAAGAGCATATGAAATTGCAAAAATCTTAAATAAGAAAATCACGGAGATATGGCTTGAAGAATAGCATATCTCTTTTTTTATAGAAAAATTCTAAAATATTTCAATAAACTCGAAAAATGATGGAACAATTAGCACTAATAGACATATATTAGAATTATAAGAGAGAGCAAGAGGAGGTAGTTGATGGCAACTTGTATAAATGTAACGTTCAAATTTAATGACGAAGAAATGAAAATGTATATGGAAGCTATTAGTCATACAGGTAGAGTAGGATGGATTAAGGATTGTATTAAATTTTTTATGAATTATGGACATTTAGAAAGACAACTAAAGGAAATGATTAGGGGAGAAAGCACAAAAAAATAAGAGCCACGAATGACCCTATTGAAATAACTGTTGAATTGCTGGGAGCATATAAGCAATAGAACTAATAAGTCCAATAACTCCAATACCAAGTTCAATAGAACCTAAAATAAACATTCAAATCACCTCAGCAATAGTTTACCCAAATTTAAAATTTATACTCATTAATATTAGGAGAGGATTAGCATAGACCCAATAGAAGCCTCAATGCTACTTTTAAAAATTGGTTTAGGTGGATGTGGAGTTCAATTATTTACAAAAATAATAATTCATAGTAAAAAAACTAAAATTGGAACTGCTTATAAAGGAAAGAAAAGTGAAATCAAAAGGCATTTGGGAAAAGATGGTATTAAAATAAGTCAGAATATTCAACTTAATAAAGAAAGTATGATGGGTCACATAGGGATATTCGGAAAAACTGGTTCTTATAAATCAAGTGGAATATATATTCCTAATTTATTATCAAATGATTTACCAAATCCATCAAGCTTAATAATTGCAGATGTAAAGGGAGAATTATTTAGATTAACAAGTTGGTATCAAAAAAATGTATGTAAAAGAAAAATAATAATATTATCTCCATTAGATATTACAAATAGTATTGGATATAATCCCTTAGCAATATGCAAAGATGTTACAGATATAAGAAAATTAGCACAGACATTAGTTGCAAATGCAAATGCAAATACAGTATCTACTAACAAATCAAGTGGTGGAGCTGAGTGGGATTCGATGGCAACACCTCTTTTAACGGCGTCATTACTTTATTGTAAGGCTAAAGGTGGAGAACGTTGCTTTGCCGGCTTGGGTTCTCCCTTTTCCTTTCTTTAGTTTTTATAATAAGAATAAAATAAGCTCCTAATGATGTCAAGTCATTAGGAGCTTTGTTATAGTAATAATCTACTTAGTAAAAAATCAAATAAGCAGTAGATAATTATTAGTATAATAGTTATAATTTGACTTAGGAATGCAGTTTCATAAAGCTATATTTTGACGTACTACAATAAATCACGATAAATTAATGATATTAGTAAAGCAAAGAATATCAGATAGAAGAATATTGAAATTAATTGATAAGTGGCTTAAATGCGGAATAATGGAAAATGGAGAATACAGTGCAAGTACAATTGGCTCACCTCAAGGTGGCTCAATCAGTCCATTATTATCATTAATATATCTTAATTATTTTGATGTGGTATGGGAAAAGTATTACAGTCACTTGGGTACACTTGTCAAATATGCAGATGATTGTGCGCCACGAAAGCGTGGTAAGCAACTCGTAAGAGTGGCTTAATATAGCTGTGCTATACAGATGATGGAGGAAGGTCCTCCGAAATCGCCATGCAGGTGGAGATTTCAAACTACCTTAAGGTGCT
>Ga0209125_1000345_pt1 | contig 65030 bp, 61 predicted proteins | sample BarGraIncub1131A_FD_184503 | JGI IMG/M metagenome (GOLD analysis project Ga0209125, IMG submission 184503) | Arctic peat soil microbial communities from Barrow, Alaska - Barrow Graham LP Incubations 11-31A (SPAdes) (version 2) | ecosystem: Environmental > Terrestrial > Soil > Wetlands > Peat... | reverse complement strand
CAAGGGAAATCCTTATGATAATGCAGTTATGGAATCTTTTTACCGCACTCTTAAAAGAGAGCTTGTTCAAGACGCCAATTATGACAATCCTGAACAAGCTTGTATGGATATCTTTAATTACATTGAACCCTATTACAATACAAAACGGATTCACTCTTCTCTGGGCTGGCGCAGTCCTTTGCAGTTTGAAATACAAAATTCTTAAATCCTTAACTTCGTGTCCAGTTTTTCTTGACCTTTCCAATATTCTTTTTAAATCTTTGTCTAACTTTTTGGGTGCGGTTCACATTTGCCGTATTTTTCTTTTCATTAATTTATTCCGCTATCAGCAATACTTTGAAATTTCCATGCAAGTCGAATTTTCACGCCGTTGCGGACATGGAACTATATTAAAGTACTGCCTCTATGTACCCGAAAATTCTTCCCTCCGCTGCAATGAAAACTTATACCTGAGCATCTGGATGATCGGCGACTCTTCCCGGCGGTAAGAAATCAGGCAAGTCTAGTCGTGCTACGCCGATCCGGTTGTCAGCCATCCCATAATAAATGTCAAAGCGATCCGGCGCGCCAATATCATCGCGTCGGTCGATACCGGTTGGGAATATGACGTTGGCGATGGTTCCGAAACGCTCCTGCGGAGCTGTCGGCGTCAGCACCGGTTCCGTAGAACGATATCGGATTACTTGCGGATGCTCCTCTGAAAGCACCATAACGCCGGCCGAATAACACAGATGATGCACGCCGTTTATTGGCTCCACAATTTCGCCTACTCCGTGATATATTATCAGCCAGCCGTGCCGGGTCAGTATGGGTGGAGTTCCTCCGCCAACTTTGAGTCGCTCCCAAGACGACACCGGAGTCGCCAGCCGATGATGGGAGTTGAACAGTCCGGGGTGAAATTTGTGGCCTTCAGTTGCCATTGGACAGTAAGAAATCCAGATACTTTCGTGATCAATATCCACTTCACGGGTCTTAGCGTGACGGGCGGTTTCCTCGGGGCGGGTTCCAGGGAAAAGGGGACGATGGAGGATGCCCATCTGCATTTTCCCGCGATGATTCGGAATCGCAATGGGGAAGATGCTTGCATCTTTGTCATCAACATGTACGAAATCGATGCCGTTATATGGAGCAAAGGTGGCGAGCCCCAAGCGTTCCCAGTGAAACAAGTCCTGCGATATGGCAAGAGCGATCCGTGGGCCTTGGGGCGAAAGCGCTGTGTAAGTCATAATATAGCGCTGGAGCGGCTCCACAAATGTTATGCGGGGATCCTCACAGCCACCGCCATTGGGACGCAGCTCATAATCGGCTTCCGGCTCCAAGGCAATGCCAAGCCGCTCTACTCCGAAAGGATCACCTTTCTCATTAAACAGCACTCTGGCAATACCGATTCGCGAATAATTTCCCTGCGCTACTAATCGCGGAAATAGATACAATTTACCATCAGGGCCACGCGCGGCAGCCGGATTTAATACACCTTCGATCTCTTGGGGATTACCCGGCTCCGGTTCCATCACAACCCCTAATCGTTTTAATTTGAACTCATTCATGACTGCACCAGGCCATTTCTTTTATATTAAATGTCACCTAAACAGGCCATTATAGTCTGAATAACCAGCTTGGTCTCATTAGGCTCTCGTACAGGTATAGATTCAACACCTGCTTGTTCTGCCGGATAGTCGTTTCCTCCTTCAAACAAGGCATCACCGATGAATATCATCTCATCTAATGGAATCCCAAGAATATCGCTCAGTTTTCTGATTCCATAGGCTTTGTCAATGCCGGGTTTGGTTATATCGATGGATGTCGTACCGCCCATTCGAACGGAAAACTCGGGAATATACGTATCAAGGATTGCTTTGATCTTCTTCCGTTTTGTGAAATCCGAATCCCATTTTTTCTTTTCATCCAAAGGCGCCTGCTGACCCAGCGCTGAAAATGTTATTTGACTTCCTCTGTCTTCAATGATCTCTCCCCAACTTTTTCCGCTCTTGAAGCCCACAATGCCAAGCGCCGTATTAAGAGACCCAACTATTTTTTCTTTTTCTTCCGCAGTAAAGTCTTCCGAATAGATTTTTTTCCAATCATCAATATATTGGAAAAACTTTGTTCCGCATGTCGGCAGGAGGGATAGATTTACAAAGCGTTCGTCGTGTGGAAGATTGGAGAGCAACTGCTTTTCAAACTGCGGCCAGTCACCCCCAGAGATAACCGCAACTTTAACAATACCCAGAAGGTCGTGCAGTAATGTAGCCATTTCACTGTCTAAAGACGATTTGCTTAAAGCAAGTGTTCCGTCAAGATCAAACACTATGAGCTTTTTCATTGCCATGTACCTCCACATCCGAATTATATAAATTATGTATGTTCAATTTTTCTAACCAAACCATTGCAATTTGGGTTTAAACTACTTTGGCAGAGAGATTTCAAATAGACTCACGCTGCCGCTCGGTCTGAAAACACACGCGCCGACAACAGCTGGCAATGGCAGTACATCTCCTTTGCCGATGACATAATTGGAACCGCCATAATCCAAGCTGCCGGTGCCTGCAATACATAACAGAATACGCGGCATCCCAACCGCCCCAACCATAAACGGAGATTCTCCACACAGGCGCCACAACACAAAACAATCACAATTAATAAGCTTCTCCCGCAGAATCGGCACAGAACTTTCCACATCGGGAGCAATGAGAGCCTCCGCATCTTGCGCATAATCAATGCACGCAAGCGCCTGCTCAATCTCCAATTCTCAATGGTGGCCTGTTTCCGGGTCAACATGGTCCCAATCGTATAGACGGAATGTTACATCACTGTTCTGTTGAATTTCAAATACCACAATGCCATCACCAAGTGTGTGAACCGTCCCGGCCGACAGGAAGATACCATCGCCAGCTTTTGGTGTAAAACATGGGAGGTGATCCACTACCGAGCCGTTTGTCAGCGCCTGCCATGCCTCGGTCTTTCCATGTCCGCCCTCCGGCAGATATTCCTTCTGGCTATCAGATGGATGCACGTGAACCGACAGCATTTCATGTACATCGAGGAACTTGAGGAGCAAAGGAAACCGCTGAAAACGATCGGCATCAACACCTAATAATTGCTGTGGAAACTGCTCCAGCAATTTGCCGATAGTTTGCCCTTTTAGAGGGCCGTCGGCAACACGGCTGGGGTAGTCATCTCGGTCACTGAGCACCCAGGCTTCGCCAATCGGGCCATCGTTGGGCAGCGGTGCCGAGAGCCAGTCGGCCAAACGCCGTCCGCCCCAAAGCCGATACTCATAAATTGGCTCAAATCGAAGAGGATACGGGAGTTTGACCAAGGGGGATACTTATATGTATCCAAGATTACTCACATTCCGCTAATTGCCGGGCTGTTTGGCTCGTTAGTAGTGTAAGAGGCATTGTATTCACCTCGCCGAGCGTCCCTGTTGCATTTAGCTCTGTAATACAGAGCTTGCTTTGCCGAAGACACGTTGGCATACTCGCCCTTCCAAATTTCCAATGCCGGTTCTTGGATGGCACGGGCAAACGAAAATGCCAATCCCCAAGGCAGCAGAGACTTGAATCTTACATTCATAGCATTCAGACGGGTCGATGCCAGGTCGCCGGACTGTCCGCCTGACAGAAATGCAATGCCGGGAACAGCAGCCGGGACGGCTCGTAAGAAACACCTAACGGTGGTGTCGGCTATCTCCTCCGTAGTCTTCTGATCAGGACAGTTAAGTCCCGGAGCCACCATGTTTGGCTTGAGAATTATACCTTCCAAATCCACACGTTGGGTATGGAGTTGACTGAAAACGGTTATCAGAGTTTCCTCCGTTACCTCACAGCACCGCTCCAGCGTATGCTCGCCATCCATTAAAACTTCCGGCTCGATTATGGGAACCATTCCGGCTTCATGGCACAGTGCGGCAAAACGGGCCAGAGCCTGAGCGTTGGCTTCTAAACAACCCCTACTTGGAAGACCGTCGCCAATGGTAATTACTGCACGCCATTTTGCAAAACGAGCACCCATTAGAAAGTATTCAGCCAGGCGGTCGCGCAATCCGTCCAGACCTTCGGTTATTTTTTCTCCCGGATGACCTGCCATGTCCTTTGCACCGATATCAACCTTGATGCCGGGAATTATTCCCGCATCATTGATGATCTTAACAAAGTGGGTTCCGTCTTTTTTTGTCTGCCGAATAGTCTCATCATAAAGGATAATGCCACTGATAAACTCACCAAGTCCGGGGGTAGTCAATATCAATTCCCGGTAGGAACGGCGATTTTCTATAGTTTGAGGAATTCCGGCTTTTTTAAAACGTTTGTTGCATGTGGGGGTACTCTCATCAATAGCCAGCAGGCCTTTATCATCAGACACAAGCTTTTTGGCAGTCGCTATTATTTCTTTTGAAATCATCTGTGATACCTCCCAAATTTTTCATATATTATTATATAACGCTTCGGGCACGTGAGAAGCACGGTATACCTGTCCACCCTGCTATCACTATTTCTCTGTTTCCAAAGCCGCCACTTTTGCAAGGCGGCGTTTAAAACGTTCGTCTTCCTTAAAATGAGCATTTAAGAACAGCTGAACTAGGTCCCAAGCTAAAGCATATCCGACGACCTGCCCACCCAGACATATCACGTTCATGTCGTCATCTTCAACTCCCTGATGCGAGGAAAAGGAATCCGAAATCAGCGCCGCACGCACGCCGGGAACCTTGTTGGCCACGACGCAGGCTCCTACTCCGCTTCCGCAAATGGCGATGCCTCGTGCGACTTTTCCCATTGAGACTGCCCTGACCAGGGGTACCACAAAATCCGTATAATCATCTTCCGTATCAAGATTACGGGCACCGAAATCCGTAACATCATAGCCGGCGCCTTTGAGGGAGGCAGTCAACTGGACTTTCAATGCAAACCCGCCATGGTCTGATGCTATACCAATTTTCATAACTTTACCCTTTGTTTAGAGCTTCAAAGCCCGTAATGACGTCGAACAGTTCCTCATCAATACCGCTCTGACGTAATCGATGGAACGTGCTGTTGAGGCCCTCCATCAATTCGTCAATGTTTTTGTCGGCCCGCTGCATCGACGCCAGCCGACTCGCGTTCTCACTCGCCAGAGATTCTGCGCATGCGCGGAAAAGAGAGACAAATAGATATTCGTGTATAAGTGCCCGCAGTACCTCAGTGCTGCCGCCGATGACTTCGGGCAAGTTTCCTTCCGGCCATTGTTGGAGTGTCAGCCGTAATCGCCAGTTTTCGTCCAGCGGCAGCAATTGCTGACGTATAGGCGCATAACCCGCCCCAGACGTGGGGTGGTTATAGAAAAGATGAAGTTCACTGACCGCGCTTTGTCCGATGCGCGTCTCACTTTCCACAAGGATTTGCCCGACGAGCGGCGCAACGGCCTTGATGGAATTCGGTACTCCAAAGAGCCCTGCAGGGGATAATCCCGCGTCTGTCAGGCGTGCATAAACACGCTCGCCAACAGCCCATATTTTGGGTTTTCCCGGAAAAGCCGCAAGCGCCTCAACAGCATAATCGACCACCAAATCATTAAATCGGCCTATCAGACCTTGGTCTGAACCAAACACAACCGCGCCGATAACGCCTGCGGATGTCTGGTTTTTGTATTCTGCTGTCAGGGGCAGCGTTCCGATTTTTCGTAAGCAAACGCCCAAGCCAAGTTCCACAGTACGATAGTAGTCGGCTAAAGCCTGCACAGATTCCTCGTATTGCCCTATATTAGAGGCAGCCAAGGCTTTCATCGTGCGAACGACGGACTGGAGATCTCCGGCACTTTTAATTTTTCGGCGCAGACTGGCAATAGTTTCACTCATAGCTTCTCCTTTTGTGCAGGGTCTGCCGTGGGCTCAACCTGTTTTTGAGATTCTGACTTGGGCTCAGACAAAGACTCGGGTTGAAATTTGTCGAGAGCGCTTCGAGCTATACCGATAATGATCTTCCGGTCCTCATCACTCAATTTCTTCGCTGTTTTGAATCGCAGGCAGACATCTGATGGGATGTCCGCCGCCGCCGTGCGCAAGGCTTGCTCGGCATTGACCATTTTTTCAATCGGTACAGTGTCAAAAAGTTCTGCGGTCAGCGTCAGAAGGATGGCAATCTGTTGAGACACGGACACCAGGTCAAATTCCGGCTGCTTGAAGCAAGCACGGATACGCTTTCCGTGCTCAATTATTTTGCGCGTCTCTTCATCCATGCGCGCTCCAAACCTAGCAAATGTCTCTAACTCTTCAAACTGCGCATAGGCTAGTTTGAGGTCGCCGGCCACGCCACGGTATGCCGCCCACTGTGCCTTGCCGCCAACGCGCGAAACGGATTTTCCGACATCAATTGCGGGGAGCACTCCCAATTCGAACAGCGACGGCGAAAGGTATATCTGCCCATCCGTGATAGAAATAAGGTTTGTAGGTATGTATGCGGATATATCCTGCGCTTCAGTCTCAATAATAGGCAGAGCTGTAAGCGAACCGCCTCCACGTTCCTCTGACAGATGAGTCGCCCGTTCCAGCATTCTCGAATGAATATAGAAAATGTCTCCGGGGAAGGCTTCCCGACCCGGCGGACGGCGGAGCAGGAGAGATATCTCGCGGTAGGAACGGGCGTGCTGTGTAAGGTCATCGTAAATGATCAGAACATCTCGACCCGCTTCCATAAAACGCTCAGCAATACTGGTAGCGGCATAAGGCGCGATATAAATAAGGCCTGGGGGATCGTTTCCCTCCGTCACGACGACGACGGTGTAATCCATTGCTCCATTTTCCCGCAGGGTTGCCACAACCTTTGCAACGGCGGACGCTCGCTGGCCAATGGCACAGTACACACACATCACATTTTGACCTCGCTGATTGAGAATGGTATTGATGGCAATAGCGGTCTTACCCGTCTGCCGGTCACCAAGAATCAGCTCACGCTGCCCGCGCCCTATGGGAATGAGCGCATCGATAACTTTAATCCCGGTGTGGAGAGGTTCTGAGACAGGCGCGCGGTCAATTATAGGGGTAACAGGCCGCTCAATAGGGAGGCGCTTATCGGAAACCACCGGCCCATTATCATCAAGCGGCCGTCCCAACGGATCAATAACACGCCCCAGCAATCCATCACCCACGGCAATATCCATAACCCGACCCGTCCGTTGGACTTCATCTCCGGCGTTGAGAAGTGAGTGTTCTCCAAGCAGAACGACTCCTATTTCGTCTGCGTCCAAATTGAACGCAATCCCGAGTTCATCTGCTGGAAACGCCACCAATTCATCATAGCCAACGTTCGGAAGTCCGGAAACTTTGGCAATGCCCGTCGAAACACTGGTGATTCTGCCCACCTCAAGTGGCTTCAGCTGTGGAGCGAACGCTTCCCGTCCACGACTTATCGCATCAAACACGCCGTCATAAACACTCTTGAGGCTCTCATTTTCCATGTTCATCAGCTCCTTTTTCAGGCGCAGCCTCTTGAGATTTCGTCTCGGCCATGTCTTCGGTTTTGTCCTTCGTCTCTATTAGTTCACCTATGCTTTTTTCCATTGTTTCCAGATAATCCGCAAGGGTCCATGCTACCTTATATCCATTCGAAGAAAACTCGATACCGCCTATCAGCTCCGGCACAGTCTCATACTTCAAGTGGATTTCAGCATTAAAGATTTCATTGAGCGCGTTTTGTATTGCGACGTGCTGCTCTTTAGGCAGGTCAAACGCACTGCGTAAAAGCGCCGGCTCAGTCGCTGTCTTAAGTGCCCCGGAGAGAACATCTTTCGCCTTTCCGTTTAGCTCGCTCAAGCGGCGAATAAACACGTCGCACATGCTCTCTTCCAAATTTGCCGTACCGAGATCCGCGAGTGCCTTTCGTGCGATAGAAAACACTTCCTGCTGTGTCCGAAGACTAATGCTTTTATTAAGGTTATCGGCGTCATTTCTCAGCAATTCCTGTCGCTTGGCACTCATGCTATCCGCTTCTTTTCGTGCTTCGTCTAATAGCTTCTCGCGTTCGGTTTTCACTTCATCCTTCATTTTACTTAACTGTTCCGCGTGCTGACGGTCAAAATCCTCATTCTTTTTTCTGAACTCATCCTGTTCTTTTTCCGCTTTAGCTTTTTTTGCATCGGCATCTGCAAGCTCCGCTGCGACCTTCGTCTCCCTAGTGTCAATGGCGGTGAGTATAGGTTTATACAGAAATCGCTTCATCAGCCATACCAGAATGAGAAAGTTGATTATTTGCGCACCGACGGTAAACCAATCAATACTCATATTTTACGACCCTGTGGCCAGGGCAATAACGTAGTTCCAGAATGGGTTGGCGAATATGAGAATCATTGAGACCACAAAGCAATAGATGGCCATGGACTCAATCATCGCAAGGCCAACGAACAAGGTTCGGGTAATGGTAGCCGAGGCATCCGGCTGCTGAGCCAGGGAAGTAAGTGCCGTCCCGACTGCCTTTCCTTCTGCCAGTGCGGGCCCCATAGTACCGAAACCAGTGGTAATGCCTGAGATAACAATTGAAGCAACCGCGATAATAGTCATGCTATCCATAATATCCCCTTTGTATGTTTTTTGTTTTTAGTGTTATGTCTTTGATATAAGTTTTGGCTTGTTGACTCTCGTGGCTGCCGCGATATAAACCGCCGCCAGTATGCTGAAAATATAAGCCTGCACCATACCTGTTAGAAGGCCAAGCACCGTCATGACAATCGGAATTATGAAAGGCGTAAGAGTAAGGAGGATAGCAATAATCATTCCCCCGCTCATCATGTTGCCGAACAAACGGACGGCAAGTGCCAGTGTTCGGGTAAGTTCGCTGATTATGTTAAATGGCAGCATAATAAATGTCGGTTTTAAGTAGGACTTCAGGTAGTTGCCCAGACCTGTCTCTTTTATGCCGAAGAACGGCACGGCAATAAAGACGCTCAATGCGAGAGCCGTCGTAGTCGAGAGAGAGCTTGTCGGCGAAACATAGCCGGGAACGACGGTGCATAAGTTGGCTGATGCAACAAACAAGAAAAGCGTACCGAGATAACCCAAATAATTCTGTGGCTGACTTAAGCCTACCGTTTCAATTTGATTTTTCATGCCGACGACTAAGATTTCCAGGAGGTTCTGCCTACGGGAATGCGCAAAGTCCGTCGAGAGCCTGCGCGTAACCAGCTTTGAACCAATAGCCAGAACGAGAATCAATGCCCATGTAAACAAAAGGGTTTCGTTTATTTTTACAAACCCATATTGCCATAATATGGTCTGGTCAGGACTGAGTTTCATAGCTGCCCTCCCCGTACCGAGTGGGATTGCTCGCTATCCCGTGACCCCGTCACTCGCTTCACTATGATGCGTGCAATAATAAATCCAAGCAAACACACCATAATTCTCTTCCACTGCCCATTTCCGATGAAATAGAAGCCAAGCAGAGTAATAGCTGTCCGCAGCAAAAAACTGCCCAAAAACCAAAGCTGAGGCCGTTTGGAACCAAGACTGTTTTGAACTGTCCACCAAAGACCGCCAAAGAATATCACACCGAGCAAGATGCCTGTTACAACGGCCAGCGCCAGGCTAAAAATTTCATTCATCTTTATCCTCCTCATCCTCATGCATTTCTTTGTTTTCTTTGGACACCCAATGCCACGCATTTAAACAGCCTAGGATTAGGCCAAGGACGAGCAGCATCAGTGTCCATGAATAGCTTCCTGTATGGTGTTTGTCCAACCAGAACCCTAACGCCGCACCGAGCAGCGTCGGAACGACCACTGACCAGCCTACCAGCCCCATCATTCCCAAGCCAAACCAGACACCCGGCGCGGGATTTCGCTTCGCCTTTAGCTTGCGCGCCGCCTTCGCCCCGACTTCGCGACTGAGGGGAATTTGGCCTTTTACACTCTTAATTTCCGGTTTTTCACTCATTATTAAACTCCTGCAGACGATGGATAAAATTGCTCTCCATTTTATCCATCACCGTGCTGACAATCCGTTCTTGTTCATTCAGATTCAAAAACTCTCGCTCCACTGCCTCGCGCAGTTGAGAAAGTTCTGTTCCAGCAAGTGCACTGCGTACGGATATAAGTACGTCCTGGCCAATCTTAATAAGTACGCCTTCATCGACGGCCAAGTATACCTCTCCCTCAGTTTCGGTTTCATATGTTAAAATCCCGGGAACGAGCGCGGATACGCAGTCAAGCCTGTGCGGTAAAATCCCGTAGGATCCGTCTTGTGTCTCCGCTATAATGCGCAAAACGTCGGTTTTTTGGACAAAAACCTTAAAAGGCAGAAAAATCTTAAGATTCATGTTTATCTCCCACTGCATCATCGGTCTCGACTTTAGCCTCAAGTTCCGGTTTGGCGTCAGGCTTGACGGTTCTGATTTTTCCTTTTACCTCATCAATCGTCCCAATCATGTAAAGCGCGCTCTCCGGATAGTCTTTAAATTCATCGTTGAGGATTCGCTCACAGCCATCCAGCGAGTCCTTAAGGCTGACGAGCTTTCCTTTTAAACCGGTAAACTGCTCAGTTGTAAAGAAAGGTTGTGTGAGAAAACGCTCCAGCCATCTGGCACGGGCAACAATATTACGGTCTTCAGGTGACAATTGTTCTAAACCAAGCATTGCAATGATGTCCTTGAGGTCAGCATATTGCGCAAAAGTCCGCCGTATTTCCTGCGACAAGCTGTAATGCCTGTCGCCAATGATTCCCGAGGTAGCCATTTTTGAACTGGATTGGAGCGGGTCAATGGCGGGATACAGACCCTCGCCCGCCCGTTTTCGCGAAAGTACGATCGATGCAGAGAGATGCGAAAACGTATGCACGGCAGCAGGGTCGGTCAAATCATCAGCTGGAACATACACCGCCTGAATTGATGTGATGGCCCCGGTATCGGTGTTAGCTATTCGTTCCTCCAACTGCGACAGCTCGGTACCCATTGTGGGCTGATAGCCCAGCCGAGATGGCATTTGACCCATTAAGCCGGATACCTCCATGCCAGCCTGAATAAATCGAAAAATGTTATCGATGAGCAGCAGCACATCGCGGTGTTCGTCATCACGGAAATACTCTGCCATCGTCAGCGCGGCGTAACCTACGCGGAACCGACTGCCCGGCGGCTCATTCATCTGACTGAAAATCATGGCCATATTCGGCAGTACACCGGTTTCTTTCATATCTCGATACAGTTCCTCGGCTTCGCGGCAGCGTTCGCCGATACCGCAGAAAATGCTCACGCCATTCTGGTGCCCAATCATGTTATGAATCATTTCAGTAAGCAAAACCGTCTTTCCCACACCTGCACCACCGAAAAGTCCCGCCTTTCCGCCGCGTTCCAGAGGTACCAGAACATCAATGACCTTGATTCCGGTTTCGAGAATTTCTGATTTTGTAGAACGTCGTGACAATGGCGGAGGCGGCTGATGTACAGACCGCCAATTTATATCGGTTAACGCCGGTTCGCGGTCAAGGGTATTGCCAAACACATCAAACATTCGTGAAAGTACCGCATTGCCGACCGGCGCTTTTAACGGCCCACCGGTATCCTCAACCTCCATACCTCGAGCGAGTCCTTGGGTAGGTGTTAATGCTATACCTCGAACTCGATGCTCATCCAGTTGTGTCAAAACTTCAACAACAATCTGCCCATTCTCTCCAGCGCACAGCAATGAATACACAGGTGGTAAATGATTATCGAACTGTACATCCACGACACTGCCGCGTACAGAGATGATCTTTCCATAAAAATGCCGATTCACATTTTTTTGTTCATGCATGTGCAGCTCCTTCTCAGCGGAAAATTATCCTGAACAGCAATTCTCGCCATTCACCATGGTTTGCAGATATACCAGGGTTCATTGTTTTTCCTCAACACTCTGCAATTTTTCTATTGATGTTCCTTCCGGGTCCCATTTCCAATTTCGAATTTCAGGCAGGTCTATACCAGTCTTGGCGATAAACAGTGTGTGCTCAACGAGTTTATCCTGAACGATCTGTTTCAGATAAGCTCCTTTAGTCCCCAATTGCGGAAGCCGGTCAATCACATCCTGCACCAAATGGAATCTGTCCAGATCGTTCTGCACTCTCATGTCAAAGGCCGTTGTGATTGTACCCTCTTCCTTGTACCCCCGTACATGCATATTGCGATTGGTTCGGCGGTAGGTCAATTGATGGATCAGCCCGGGATATCCATGAAAGCCAAAGATAATGGGCTTGTCCTTTGTTAAAAGGGAATCGTAATCAACATCACTCAACCCGTGAGGGTGTTCCGTACTTGGCTGTAATTTCATCATATCGACGACATTGACAACTCTGATTTTCAGATCAGGCAGATATTTTCGAAGAATGGAAACAGCGGCCAGAATCTCCAGCGTAGGCGTATCTCCACAGCAAGCCATCACAACATCCGGCTCACTTCCCTGATCGTTGCTTGCCCATTGCCAGATTCCGATGCCTTCTGTGCAATGAATGACTGCCTCTTCCATCGTCAGCCATTGCGGCATGGCATGTTTTCCGGCAATTACAACATTCACATAGTTGCGGCTGTTCAGGCAATGATCAAATACCGATAAAAGGCAGTTGGCGTCGGGAGGTAGATAGACGCGCACAACACCTGCCTTCTTTGTAACAACGTGGTCGAGAAATCCCGGGTCCTGGTGCGTAAAACCGTTGTGATCCTGCTGCCAGACATGAGAAGTCAGAAGATAGTTCAGAGATGCAATTTCCCTGCGCCAAGGGAGCTGTGATGTTACCTTCAGCCACTTGGCGTGCTGGCTGACCATCGAATCGATGATGCGTATAAACGCTTCATAACTGTTAAACAATCCGTGCCTTCCGGTTAGCAGATATCCTTCTAGCCAGCCCTCGCACTGATGTTCGCTGAGCATGGAGTCCATTACCCGACCGGTAGCCGCAAGATATTCGTCATATTTTTCCATCTGAGCGTCCCATTGGCGATTGGTTACGTCAAAGACCGCGCCAAGTTGGTTTGATAAGGTCTCATCAGGACCAAATATCCTAAAGTTGCACTGATCGATATTCAGCTTTACGACATCACGCAGAAAACTGCCCAAAACAAGCGTGTCCTGCGCATTAACAGAACCTGGCGAAGGTACATCTACCGCGTGTATGTGGAAATCCGGCATACGCAAATTATGCAGCAGCATTCCGCCGTTGGCATGGGGATTAGCCCCCATTCTGCGATCACCCTTAGGTGCCAGATCAGCCAATTCCTGTATAAGCCGCCCGTTTTCATCGAAGAGTTCCTCTGCCTTGTAGCTCTTCATCCAGCTTTCAAGTAGATCAACATGATCGGGATGTTCGCTGTCTACCAAAAGCGGCACCTGATGTGATCGGAAGGTACCTTCAATTTGCAGCCCGTCAACGACCTTTGGCCCCGTCCAGCCTTTGGGTGACTTGAGAACAATCATTGGCCAGCGCGGTCTGGTGGCGTCGTTTTTGCTCCTTGCATTCTCTTGGATCTGACGTATATCCACAATGGCTTTATCCATAGCAGCGGCCATAAGCTGATGCATTTGTTCCGGCTCATCACCCTCAACAAAGTAGGGAGTCCAGCCACAACCCCTGAAAAATTGCTCTAATTCCTCAGGTTCAATGCGTGCCAGAACTGTTGGATTGCTGATTTTGTAGCCATTGAGATGCAAAATCGGCAATACGACTCCATCGGTGATCGGATTGAGAAATTTATTGGAATGCCATGCGGTCGCCAGAGGCCCTGTTTCCGCTTCGCCGTCACCAACGATACAGGCAACAACCAGATTAGGATTGTCGAGTACCGCTCCGAAGGCATGACTCAGTGAATAACCGAGTTCTCCGCCTTCGTGAATCGACCCCGGCGTCGTTGGGGCAACATGGCTGGAAATCCCGCCAGGGAATGAGAACTGCGTGAACAGTTTTTTCATTCCCTCTTCGTCCTGTGAAATATTCGGGTAAATTTCGCTGTAACTGCCTTCCAGATAAGTATTGCTCACAAGAGCCGGGCCACCGTGACCGGGGCCTGCGACATAAAACATATCCAAATCGTATTTTTTTATTACCCGGTTCAAATGCACATAGATGAAGTTTTGACCGGGTGTGGTTCCCCAGTGACCGACTACCAGCGGCTTTACGTCAGACAGCTTCAGCGGCCTTTTCAGCAGCGGATTGTCGTAGAGATAAATCTGACCGACCGAAATATAGTTGGCGGCGCGCCAGTAGGCATCCATCTTGCGCAGTAGCTCTGGGGAAAGCGTTTTCGTAATCATAGTTTAGTTCTCCTTGTCAGACTACTCATTATCCCAGTATCCGCGACACTTATAATGCATATGCAAGCTATTCTCATAATCCCTAGTTAACAGAGACTCATCCGTGTATTCCGGTGACATCTTGATGGTCTCTCTGGGAAGTTTAATAACGACTTTCGACTCTTCCCAACTAATGCTGGAGATCCAACTCGGAGAAATCAGGATCTTTTTCCCTGGCCACCAGTTTTGGGTATCGATGACCAGATAGCGAATCGCCCAAGTCTCGTCGTCGATGATAAAATCATCGACGTGACCAATCTCACCATCTATGGCATGGATGCCGTAGCCACTAACGGCTTTTGTGCTGCGTAGATTGGGATTCCATGAATGTTTGCTGTGGAGATTACTGCTCTGATTTTCGTTCTTTGCGGTATTTCCGTCTGCCCTCAAGTTCAGATTGCGCTCAAGGTATGGATTAGCTCCCCACATGTATGCACCACCCCAATACAATGGCCATCCATAGTATCCGTAGTACGATTCCTCGTATTGCCGCGAAACAGGTTTGTCACTCTCAAGAAGTGGGCTGTCCTCAATCTGCTTTTTTGTCAAATTAATAGAGATGTTTTGTGCTTCTTTATTTACAGTAGTCAGCGCATATGGGGAGATCATAACCTGCCACCCCGTAAGCCAGCCTCCTGTTTCGGCGATTAGATAACGAATTGTCCAATGCTGGTCATCAAAGTAGAATTCTTCGACCTTTCCTATTTCTCCGTCGAGGCATAGCAATGAGTATCCCCTTAGTGTTTTTGCTTTGATTAACATAATAGTCATCCTTTCTTAATTAAAAGCGTTTTTGTCTGTCATATTCTATTGTGTGGACAGATACAAAGCTCTGAAGCAACAGTGGGGTTTCCTCTGACGCAAGAGTGTATCAAATGCTTAATTATTTCTTCGAATAGCAGTTTATAAATTTGCTCGCCCCTTCCTGCAGACACTAATTACTATTTCACCGAGGATTAAGAAAATCACAGCGCCGATAGTAATCGGCAGTGTTGCTGTAAGTGTGTCTATATCTAATGACATAGGAACCGCAGTAAAAATAACGGAGACGACAATTATAACCATAGGTACTATTGCCATTATTTTCTGCATCACTGATCCGCCCGGAACTCTGAAGGGGCGCTCACGATCGGGATCAGTTTTACGAAGCTTGAGGAAAGCCGGGAGTGCTATACGTGTCGATGTTCTCTATTTCACAGACCTTTTGTGGAACAGTATCATCCATATCCCACGGGAAATACAGGCCGTCAACAAGTCCGCCCCATGCGTTGAAGTCCCAGTCGACGGCACGAACTCCGCCCTTGTCGTTAATGAGAAATGTTGGGCCGCAGTCGCGGATCCATGCGTCGTTGCTTGCAATCTCTTCAACGCGTATTTCTGGTTGCAATGCGTTGCGGCAGTTTGCAAACTGTTCTTTGGAAACACACATAGTAACAGGCTCAAACTCACTTATTGCTTTTGCAACATTGGCATAGGACTTTTGGGCGGGCTTTGCGCCCTCTCTCCAAACATCGGGGCGCTCGGGCCATATCATCCATACTTGTTTCTGAGGCTCAAATTCTCCGGGCATCCGGTAACTGTCTTTTTTGGGTGTACTGTCAATTCTTCTGGCCATAACAATCAATTCCTTTTCTTTTGTTTTATAATAGACTCCGAAAAATAATGCCGCAAAGGACATCAGTATTCAATATTGAAAACGTGTACTTATACAAATGCTCCTTTCACATCTCCCTTATAGTCATCTTATCGATAAATTGTTCTATATATTATTCATATACTTATTAATACTATAAGTCAACATTATTGTCGCGGTATGTGTTAATATTGAACTAACATTTTGGAATTAGCCATTTCCGTTATGCCTTGCGTGGAAAGGTGACTGTACTTACTGTTGCCATAATAATTGTAGAAAAGCACACCCTACCACACCGACCCAACCAAGCATCTTGAATTTGTCATCAACGAAAACGGAGGCGTTTCTATGAGCTCTATAGATGAATCGAGCTTTCAAATAATAGAACTGAACGCAGTATTAAGCCATTTGCGATAGACGGAAATTATGTGCTGACACCAGTTATGTTCAGCCTGATTGAGACAGCACTGAAGAATAAGCTCGACCCGTATAAGTATCTGACCTATGTTTTTTCGGAAGCGCCAAATATTGATATTAATAACGAAGGAGCATTACACGGCTGCTACCATGGAATGCTCCAGACAAAACTAGGTCTGCGGTAAAATGAGCCGCAGACCTAGTTCGCTTTTTTGGTATCGTTAGATTTGGCACTTACCGAAAATCTTTGAAAAGGGCGTGGAAATGCATTTTATAAAACAAATTCTTCAATAGCTATCTATTTCGCTTCAGAAGATATATAATATTATTATCTCAATAATTATTAGTATTAATTGTAGAGTTCTGAGATGGCGAGATGTTATTTTCGATCCAGGACATTCATTAAGATTCAACAAAAAGGGACTAAAAGCAACGATGGCATAGGAAAATAAAGACTAACTATTAAAAGTCAATCCCAAAAATGAAATAATTCTAACCACACAGCATGGGATGTTTTGAAGCGCAAAAAGGCCACAACAAATAGAGCGTCCTTGCGGGCACTCAGAAAACGGTATGGCTGGCAGATTAAGCGGCGAGGTTGTATGGCTGCCCGGATTTTTCCAAGGCGGATATGAGCCGCACAAGCTTTTTTGCGGCATGAGAGATGGCGACATTGTAGTGTTTGCCTTCGGAGCGTTTTTTTGCAAGATAGGCAGCAAAGGTTGGGTCCCAATGGCAAACAAACTTGGTAGCGTTGAAGAGCGCATACCGCAGATAGCGGGAGCCGCGTTTCTCCATGTGAGCGTAGGATGATGTAAATTGCCCCGATTGATATGTAGAGGGTGAAAGTCCCGCATAGGTCAGAATTTTGTCCGGCGAATCGAAGCGAGAGAAGTCACCAATTTCAGCAAGAATCATGGCCCCCATGCGGTAGCTGATGCCCGGTATGGTCAGAATTGGGGATTGAAGTTCGTCCATGATGGATTTGATTTCCGCCTCGATTTCGGCAATCTCTGCATCCAACTCGTGCATGAGCTGAATGGTATGGCGCAGTTCAAGCGACTTGGCCGGCATCCGAGAGCCGATGGAACATCTTGCAGCATCACGAATTTCAGTAGCTTTCTCACGACCATAATGCCCCCTTGAGACGTCGCTCAGAAGTGCCTTTAAGTGGGTCATATTTGCGGCAGCAATCTGTACGGCACCAGGATATTCGCTCAAAAGGGCGTAGACAGAGACCATGTGGAGCGTTGGAACCAGTTTTTCAAGCTCTGGGAACAAAATTGTGACCAATCGGGAAATGGACTGTTTGAGCTGCGCCCTTTCCTTTACCTTGTCAAAACGGTAACGGGTCAGTGTCTTTAGCTCCTCGTTGTGGTATGTTGTGTCTGTGTAGGACTTGAGGTTCACATCAGACATTAGCATAGATGCAATCATTCGGGCGTCAACTTTATCGGTCTTAGTTTTTCTAAGGCTGAGACTCTTCTGGTAGAGATTGGTATGGAGAGGGTTGATGACAAAGGTGAGCAGACCTTTGTCGAGAAGAAATCCGAGCAAATTGTAGCTGTAGTGTCCGGTGGCCTCAAGTCCTACTTTTACTTTGTCTAAACTTCCGGACACAGTGCTAATTCTTTGGAACAAGTCATCAAAGCCAGTCATAGTGTTTGTAATGGTAAATACATCTTGCAGCACTTCACCCCCCGCGCTGACAATAAAACAGTCGTGCTTGTCCTTTGCGACATCAATTCCCACATAAACCATAGCGATACTCCTTCATAATTAGATTCGATACTGCTTGGGACCACAGAGCTCCTTGCGCTTGTAACCTCGTTCCACATAAACCGTCTAGCGGTATCTATCTGATTAACAAACTTACAAAGAGACTGTGGTTGGAGCCTTTCTGCAACCATCATGTGGTAGGAGTTTAGAGCCAATCCACAGTATCCCTTACAGTGTAGCATAAAGTCCTTGGAGAGGGACTCAAATAACTACTACTCTATAATACGAGGACTTTATAATGTTATATGAAATTACAGATCAATTCCCTAATGATATGATATCAGATGAGGAAGGGCCCCATATTTCTCTGTATCAACCTACCCACAGGCATTTTCCGGAAAACAAACAAGACCTCATAGTGTTTAAGAATTTATTACGAGAGATTGAAAATTCATTAAAGCAGAAAAATGAACCGAGCTTCATTGATTCAATCATGGAACCATTTTATAAACTCGAAGAGGATAGAGATTTTTGGAACAATACGTTAGATGGGATTGCTGTTCTGGCACAGCAAAACGAATGTATTATATATAATCTTCACGGTCCGGTAAAAGAATTTGCAGTAGTAAATAATAGCTTTCATATCACGCCGCTTATTCAAGCGTTCCAGTCCGTAGAAAGTTACCAGTTATTAGGGTTAAGCCGCAATAATTTTTCCCTTTACCAAGGTAACAGATATGGTTTTTCAGAGATTGAAATAGATCCTGATATTCCAAGGACATTAGGGGCCGTATTAGGGAAACAACAGACCGAGCCTTCTTTAACACCGGGGTCTTTTGGCGGTACTGGAAGACCCGCTGCATACCGTGGCCATGGAGACAAAAAAGCTGAAGACGATAAGGACACCGAAAAGTATTTTAGATATGTGGATAACTATGTATACGACAATTATTCTAAAGCATCAAAATTGCCACTGATTTTAGTTTCATTAAAGGAGTATCATACTCAATTCAAAAATTTGAGCAATAACCCCTATTTAATTAAAGAGAGCGTTAATTGTTCTTGTGATTCGGTAGAAACGGAGCAACTACAGAGCAAAGTTTTAGAGGTTATTAATTCTTTAAATTTGGAAAAAACAGAAATAATTATAGAAGCTTATAAAAAGGCGGAGGCGGAATCTATGGGATCATCTGATTTAGTGCAAGTTGCCAAAGCCGCATATGAAAGTCGGGTCGAAACGATCTTGCTTGAAGAAAATAGGATTGTATCTGGAAAAATAGATAGCAATACCGGAAAAGTAAAATTCGGAGATATAGACAATCCGGATTGCGGCGATGTCTTGGATGGGTTAGCTGAATTAGTACTTGATAAAAGGGGCATCGTAGTGGTCGTTTCAGCGGATAAAATGCCTAGCTCAACAGGTGTTGCAGCTTTATATAGATATAATTAATCTACTGAATAAAAGCCAATTTGGGACTGGTCAAAGTTTCTGAGAGCCGACTAATAAGAAGCTGCAAATAGGTAGGAGGACAGGGGGGTGCGGACGTTTTCTTGGACCTAAGCTACTAACCCGAGACTACGTCCGCACCCCCTATGCATCGAAATCAAATAGAACATAACAAAACCACAGCCTTTTCTCTTTTCAGAGAAAAGGCTGTGGTTTTTATCTAAAACAGGCTCATCTGGCTTGTTTCGGGCATATTCCCCAGCGCGCCGAGCTCTTTAAGCTGCTGCATATGAGTCTGGCTGACCTTCGGACAAGCGCCCATGACTTCCTCCACCGAGATGAAAGTTCTTCCGCTCTCTCGGCATTTGACAAGGTCGTTTGCCGCCGCCTCTCCCAATCCCGCAATCGCGATAAACGGCGGAATCAGCGAAGCCTCGTCAATAACAAATTTCATTGCTTCCGACTTATACAGGTCGATACGCTTGAAGTCAAAACCCCGAAGATAGAATTCATACACTGCTTCTAGTGTGATCAGCGTGTCTTCGTTCTTTTTGCTTGCTAAGGGGTCGCGCCGAATTTCGTTTATCTTTTTCCGAACCGGCTCAATGCCCTTCGTCATAAGCACCGCATCAAAGCTGTCACTTCTGCGGTAGAAATACGCGCTGTAATAGGCAAGTGGAAAATGTACCTTGAAATATGCAATGCGAAACGCCATCATTACATAAGCAACGGCGTGCGCCTTCGGAAAAAGATACTGGATTTTCCGACAGGATTCTATGTACCATGCCGGAACGCCGAGCGACTGCATTTCCTCAACTATACCCTCCGGCCATTCCTTGCCCTTGTGGATTGCGCCCTTTCGGACAACCTCCATAAACTTAAATGCGCGCTTAGGCTCCATTCCTTTACTCATGAGATAAAGCATAATATCGTCTCGGCAACCAACGGTTTCCTTAACTGTCGCTGTACCCGAAAGCACCAGTTCCCTTATGTTACCCGCCCAAACGTCCGTACCGTGGGAAAAGCCCGAAAGCCGCACCAGCGTATCAAAATCCTTGGGGTTCGTATCCACAAGCATCTGGCGAGTAAAACCTGTTCCGAATTCCGGTATGCCGATTGTTCCCGTTTTGCCGATAATTGAGTCGTTATCCGGCAGTCCAAGCGGCGCAGGCGAAGAAAATATACCCATTGTTTTGGGATCGTCCAGCGGAATACGTCTTGCGTTCTCCTCTGTTAAATCCTCCAGCATTTTTATCATGGTCGGATCGTCGTGCCCCAACTCGTCAAGCTTAAGGAGGTTTGCTTCCATACTGTGATATTCAAAATGGGTGGTAATAATGTCACTTTCGGAATCGTCCGCTGGGTGCTGAACCGGGCAAAAGTCCGTGACATCCATGTCCTGCGGAATAATGACAAGTCCGCCCGGGTGCTGTCCTGTTGTACGCTTCACGCCGACACAGCCCAGTGCAAGTCGGTTTTCCTCAGCCTTAGTAACCTTGATGCCGCGCTCCTCTAGATATTTTTTTACATAACCGTAGGCGGTTTTGTCGGCAAGCGTGCTTATGGTTCCGGCCTTGAAAACGTGGTCTCGTCCGAAAAGCTCCTCGGTATATTTGTGCGCGCGCGACTGATATTCGCCCGAGAAGTTAAGGTCGATATCGGGTATCTTGTCGCCTCCGAATCCCAAAAAGGTCTCGAAAGGTATATCAAAACCGTCTTTTGAAAGCATTTCTCCGCAAACAGGACATGTTTTGTCAGGCATGTCCGCTCCGCAGCCGTAGCCCTTTCCGCCCTCAAAGTCGGAATATTTACACTTTGGGCAGCGGTAGTGCGCGGGGAACGAGTTCACCTCGGTAATTCCCGACATAAACGCAACTATCGAGGATCCGACGCTGCCACGCGATCCGACGAGATAACCTGCCTCGAGGGAATTGGCAACGAGCTTCTGCGCGGACATATAAATAACATCATATTGGCAGCTTATGATGTCGTGAAGTTCTGTTTCGACTCGGTCTTTGACAATTTCGGGAGGGTTTTCGCCGTAAAGCTCATGCATGCGGTCATTGACCAATCTTTGCAGGTCTTCGGCGGAGTTTTCAATTTTGGGAGCAAAAAGTTTCTTTGGTAAAAGCTCGATTTCATCGCACATATCAGCGATGGCGCGAGGAGCTTCCACCACAACCTCACGGCACTTGGTATCGCCAAGATAGGAGAATTCCTCAAGCATCTCATCCGTTGTTTTGAAATATAATGGCAGATTCCTGTCCGCGTCCGCAAAGCCCCGTCCCGCGAGCAGAATATGCCTCATAATCTCCTGCTCAGGTTCAAGAAAGTGAACGTCGCCTGTTGCCACAACGGGTTTTTTAAGCTTTTCTCCCAACTCGACAACGCGGCGGTTGAAGTTTCTCAAATCCTCCTCGGTCTTAGCCGAGCCGTTTTCCAGCATGAACAAATTGTTGCACAGCGGCTGAATCTCCAAATAATCGTAAAGGGCACAGAGTCTATTCAGCTCCTCGTCACTCTTATGGCGGCTCACCGCGTCAAACACCTCTCCCGCTTCACAGGCCGAGCCGACAATCAGCCCCTCTCTGTACTGCAAAAGGAGACTTTTGGGGATTATCGGGTTCTTTTTGAAGTGTTCAAGATGAGATTTTGAGATTATCTCGTAAAGGTTTTTTAGTCCTTTTTTGTTCTTAACAAGAATGATAATATGCTTTGAACGAATAGTGCGCGTATGCGAGCCTCGCTCGATTTTTGTAAATTCCTCCAGCTCGCTTTGTTTTGTAACGCCCTTCTCGCGGAGCATGTTTATGAATTTTGCCATAATGCGCCCGCAGGTTAGCGCATCATCGTCCGCCCTGTGGTGGTTAAAATCTGGAAGCCCCAGACGTGCCGAAACCATGTCCAACTTAAAGCGTTTTAAATCGGGCAGCAGGCTCTGCGCAAGCGTGAGCGTATCGATATAAGTCGGATCAAATTCGATTTTGCAGCGTCTTGCCGCCGCTTTCATAAAGCCGATGTCGAACTCCGCGTTGTGGGCAATCAAAGTACGCTCTCCGGCAAAGACCATGAATTTTTTAAGCGCCTCATCCTCTTCTGGAGCATCGAAAACATCTCTGTCAGTAATTCCCGTAAGCTCGACTATTTCGCGAGGAATGGGCATATTAGGGTTCACAAAGGTCTGAAAGTGCGAGAGCACCTCGCCGTTTTTGATAATTACGGCGCCGATTTCCGTCATGCGTTCCTCGTTTGCGTTCAGTCCCGTCGTTTCAATGTCGAAAGCGCAAAACTCGTCAATGAGGTCACCATCCGCTTCACCGCTTATAACAAGCTTGTCGTCAACATCATTTATGTAGTAGCCCTCAATGCCGTATATAATTTTTATACCGTGTTTCTTTCCCGCATGCCAAATTTCAGGGAAGGCCTGCGCGACACCATGATCAGTTATCGCCACGGCAGGATGTCCCCACTCCGCGGCACGCTTAACTGCCGCCTCGGGGTCTGTCAGCGCGTCAAGTGTTGAATAGCGTGTGTGCATATGAAGCTCCACACGTTTTGTCTCCGCCGTATCCTCACGCTTTTTCTTTGTGCCCACAACCACACTTTTCGGCTCAAGTGAAATATCCTCGTCATAGCGGTTATACGCAACGCTTCCGGTGACGGTAACGAACATTCCTTTTTGAATGTCGGCAAGGTTTCCACGGTCTTCTCCCGCTCTGAAATATTTCGAAACCCTAATAGAGCCGGAATAGTCTGTCATTTCAAAGCAAATCACCCACGCCTTGGTCTTTGCAATTTCTCTGTTCTCAACGGCAAAAATCTCGCCGCTGACAACAACGTTTCCCGATTCAACGTTAAGCGTGTTCATCGGCAACGGCGCGCCCTTAATGGACTTACCGAAAATCACTTTCCCTTCGGCGGGTGCACTCTTACCCTTTTTTTCGCTGGGTTTTGACGGAGAAGCGGCAGCATTTGAAACACTTTGCGAGCTTATTGCAACCGAATTTAAGCCGTATTCCGCTGCAATGCGTCCCTCTATTGTGTGTAGCTCCGCGGGAATCGCACTGCGCTCCCAAACGGCTGTAACAGACATATGTAGTTTTTCCTTGTTTACGGTTGCGGTTTTTATCTGCGCCTTGTCAAGTCCGCCGCACATATCCAAGAAGTCTCCGCAAAACGGAAACATATCCAAAAAGGGAATCAATTTATCTTCGCTCATTATAAGAAACTATACTCCTTTTTCCTCCAGCATAATCAGCTCATAAAGAGCCTCGGCAAGTCTTTCCTCCGGAACCTTTTTAACAATTTCGCCGTTTTTGAAGAGAACGCCCTCGCCCTCGCCACCCGCTAGCCCGTAATCGGCTTCTCTTGCTTCTCCCGGTCCGTTTACAACGCAACCCATAACGGCAACGTTCAGCGGCTTCTTAAAATCTTTCAAAAGCTCCTCAACCTTGCCCACTGTGCCGATTAAATCAATGTTTGTTCTTCCGCAGGTCGGGCAGGATATGATGTTGACACCATCGCGCCTTATTCCCAAGGCTTTTAAAATTGCAATTCCCGCTTTAACCTCCTCAAGGGGGTCGGCGGTAAGTGAAACTCGAATTGTGCTCCCTATTCCATCGAGCAGCAATGCACCGATACCGGCGGCAGATTTAATAATTCCCATATAAGGCGTACCCGTCTCAGTAACGCCAAGGTGAAGAGGATAAGTTGTCATCGTCGACATCAGTCGGTACGCCGCAACAGTATTTGCAACATTGGAGGATTTAATTGAAATACAAATATCGTCAAAATTTGCGTCCTCAAGCATACGGACATGGCGCATCGCGCTCTCGCAGAGGGCTTCCGGCGTCCGTCCGAACTTCTCCAGCAGATCTTTCTCGAGGCTTCCGCTGTTGACACCGATTCGTATCGGCACGCCATTTGCTTTGCAGGCGTCCGCGACAAGTTTAACCTTGTCCTTCGAACCGATATTCCCGGGATTAATGCGTATCTTATCAAATCCCGCTTCGAGCGCGGAAAGCGCGAGCTTATAATCAAAATGTATGTCCGCAACAAGCGGAACTTTGCAGTTTTTTCGAATGTCGGGAAGCGCGCGCGCCGCCGCCTCATTGGGTACGGCAAGCCGCACAATCTCGCAGCCGGCTTTGGTAAGTGCCTCAATTTGGGCAAGCGTCGCGTCAATGTCCTCAGTCTTAGTGTTAAGCATCGACTGCACAGTCACGGGGTAGTCTCCCCCGATAAATTTATCTCCGACTTTTATTACTTTCGTATTTTCTCGGTTCATGATAATTGCTCCTTATACGCAGGGCAGGGCTTTCTGTCAAGGCGGAGTTTATGATTAGCGCACACTCTATATAAACAGCTTGTAAACGTCGTTGAACATAACGACGACCATCAGCAAAATCAGCACCGCAAAGCCCGCGGCATGCACGTATCCCTCATATTTCGGGTTCGGCTTTTTCTTCGTAACCCACTCTATCGCGGCGGTTATAACAAGGAAAAGGAGCCTGCCGCCATCTAGTGCGGGAATGGGCAAAAGGTTCATAACGGCAAGGTTGACTGCGATAAACGCCGCAAGATAAGCGATAATGCTTGCCGCCGCCGAGGTGCTGCCTGCAGTAGTTCCAACATCATTAATAAGCCCCACGATTCCGACAGGGCCCGAAAGATCCTTAAGCCCAACAGCCCCTGTAACAAGGTCTCCTAAACTCATCCACACCATCCGGACAAAGTCCATCGAGCCGTTCCATGTGTATTTAATGTTTGCGAGAATTCCTGTTTCCTTATTGCCGTATTCTATACCGTACATCATGGTTTCTTTACCATCGACTTCATACGGAATCTTCACGAACTTAAAGTCATTGAGTTCAACCTTTTTACCGTCCCGAATAACAACAAAATCGCGCGTTTCGCTGTCTGACTGACTAAGGAGAAGTGAAATATCGGAAGATAACAGCACGCGCTGGCCGTCGATTTCATATAAAGTGTCGTTCACATGAAAGCCCTGTTCGCTCTGATAAGGGCAGCCCTCATGGAATCCTGTAAAGGTCGGTGTCGAAAAGGCACCCGAATTCGGAACAATGAACATCAGGATAATTAAGCCTGTCAGAAAGTTCATTAAGGCGCCTGCCGCCAATATTATAAAGCGTTTCCCCCACTTCTGATTTGTAAAAGCGCGCGGATCTTCGGAGTCCTCGTCCTCCTCCATCGCGCAAAATCCGCCGATGGGAAAGGCTCTAAGAGCATAGAGCGTTTCGCCCTTTTGTTTTTTCAGCAGTGCAGGCCCCATGCCCACCGCGAACTGCGAAACACGGACGTGAAATAGCTTTGCCGCGACAAAATGCCCCAGCTCATGAGTTACTATTAACAGTGCGAAAATGAGAATTGCTATAACAATATACATAATGAAACCTCTAATACCTGCGGTAATTTTCCTTTACAAAACGCCTTGCCGCGTCGTCGGCGTTTTGGAGTACCTCCAGCGTCGGTGTTCCGGAAGCTGCGATTTTTTCGACCGCTTCCGCTACAATGTCGGCAATTGCGCCGAAGCCCAGCTTTTCATTCAAAAACAGGGCAACGGCTTCCTCGTTTGCGGCGCTCATCACTGCCGCCGCCGTGCCGCCGCGCCTAGCGCAATCCATGGCAAGGGCAAGGCAGGGCGTTTTTTCAAGCTCCGGTTCATAAAACGTAAGCTTCCCGAGCTCTGCAAAATCCGGCGCTGCTACTCCGCTTTTCCTATCAGGATATGTCAGCGCATACTGTATGGGAAGCGCCATGTCGGGAATTCCGAGCTGTGCCATAACGCAGCCGTCAATATATTCCACCATTGAGTGTATTATGCTCTCCGGGTGGATTATAACCTTTATCTCGTCAGGTGTAACCGAAAAAAGGTGCATTGCCTCAATAAATTCCAGTCCCTTGTTCATCATAGTCGCACTGTCAACGCTGATTTTTGCGCCCATATGCCAATTCGGGTGCGAAACCGCCATTGCCGGAGTCGCGTTTTTAGTTTCCTCACGGCTACGTCCACGGAACGGTCCGCCAGAGCCTGTAAGCAGAATACGTTTGAGCGCCTTATCCCCGCCCTGTGCCTCAAGGCATTGGTAAATTGCGGAGTGCTCGCTGTCTACCGGTATTATTTTCGCGCCCTTTTCAAGGGCTCGGCGCATAACAATTTCTCCGCCGCAGACAAGGGTTTCCTTGTTGGCAAGCGCGATACGGTGTCCCTCGTCGATTGCGGCAAGCGTGGGAACGAGTCCCACAGAGCCTGAAACCGCGGTTACGACGCAGGGTGCATAGGCACAGGCGCAATCGGTCAGCCCCGATAAGCCGCTTCCCACCTTTATGTCGGTGTCCGCAAGAGAGATTTTAAGTTGTTTTGCAGCGTCCTGGTCAAAAACGCAGACAAACTCGGGCTTAAATCTGCGCGCCAGCTGTTCGAGCAGCTTAATGTTTCTGTTGCCCGAAATGGCCCTAACCGGGATGCCCAGCCTCTCGGCGACATCGAGTGTCTGAACTCCGATGCTGCCGGTTGACCCGAGAACGGAGATAGCTTTTACCATAATATGTTTCCTTTATTAATAACGCAAACCTAGGCGATGGCGGGAAGTAAAACCACCAGAATCCCTATCATCGGAGCCGTAAAATGCATGCTGTCGAACCTGTCCAGCATTCCGCCGTGCCCCGGAATAATGTTGCCGTAGTCCTTTGTGCCGTACTGACGTTTAATAGCCGAGAAGGCAAGGTCACCGATCTGGCAGGCAAGAGAGCCGAGCACTCCGTACAGCGCAAGGAAAAAGTAATTGACCGTCATACCCAGCAGTGTCAGCACGAGACCGTAAAGAATCATAAACACGATTGCCGCGAAGACTCCGCCTATGCAGCCGGCAAGTGTTTTTTTCGGTGAAAGATGAGGAAACACCTTGCGCTTCCCCCAGAGATAGCCCGCGAAATATCCGCCGCTGTCGCTAGAAAAAGCTGCGACAAAGGGCAAAAACATATATGCGGAGGCGTTGTCGCGCATGCCGACACGCACAAGGAATACGAGCAGCATTGGCATGATTCCGCCTGCGAAAATTACATATAGGACGGTTTCAAATTTCAAGTGTTCCCCAGCTTTGAAGGAAAGCATAAACTCAATGAACATGAGAACCGCTATCAAATATATCGCAGTACTCACAACAGCGTCATTTTTTGCGAAAGCAAATACGACGGGCATAGCAAAGCCCATAACCGATGCATAGATTCGGAATCGAAGCGGCATGTTTTCATCGACGCAACGCAAAAGCTCCCAAGCAGAGCCTGCGGAAATCAGTCCCACTAAAATCGAAAACGCCCACAGCGGCGCGAAAAATATCAAAAGAATAAAAAGTGGAATCGCTGTTATCCCGACAATCGTTCTGGTTTTCATTTCTACGAATCCTTTCAAATGCGGAAAATCGCCTGAAAGCCGCGCACTTTTACGTGCCGTGGTCAGACCCCTCCGTAGCGCCGCTCGCGCTTCTGAACCCACGCTATGGCGCGGTCTATCTCGCTGCTCGAAAAATCCGGCCAGAGCATATCAGTAAAGAAAAGCTCGGAATACGCCGCCTGCCACAAAAGGAAATTTGACAGGCGCATTTCTCCGCCGGGTCTTATTATAACATCCGGATCGGGAATACCCGAAGACCACAGATGCTTTGAAAACTCTTCCTCGGAAAAGGCCGATTCGTCACCCTGTGCTGAAGCCTCAGCACAGTCTTTTGCGGCACGAAGGATCTCGTCCCTCCCGCCGTAGTTCAGACAAATGTTGACCTGACAGCCCTCGTAATGAGAGCTGATTTCGCTCGTGCGCTCGATGAGCGCTGTGAGTTTCGGTGAAAGCGGAGACGTATCGCCAAAAAACTTCATTTTGACCCTGTCGCGCTCCATGCGGTCTATTGCTTCGTAAAGATATTTCTCCAGAAGCCCCATTATTGTGGAAACCTCATCCTGCGGACGCTTCCAGTTTTCCGTTGAAAATGCATAAACCGTGAGGTATTCAATTCCGATGTCCTTACAATAGGTTGCAACAGTGCGGAAGGTCTCGGCCCCTGCGGCATGTCCCGCAGTACGGGGAAGTCCGCGCTTTTTCGCCCAGCGTCCGTTGCCATCCATAATAATGGCAATATGGCGGGGGAGATTATTGAAATCCACTTCCCCCGCCTTGATTTTAGTTTTGCCAAACAGCCTCATCAGATAGCCATTAGCTCCTTTTCCTTCTTAGCCGCTATGTTATCAATTTCTTTTATATAGTCGTCCGTAATCTTCTGCATATCCTTTTCGATGTCCTTGAGGTCGTCCTCGGTTATTTCGGATTTTTTCTTCTGCTCTTTAAAATCCTCCATAGCGTCTCGGCGGATATTGCGGATTGCCACCTTCGCCTCCTCGGAATACTTTTTAATCTGCTTAATAAGGTCTTTTCTGCGGTCCTCTGTAAGCTGTGGGAAAATAAGGCGAATAATCTTGCCGTCGTTATTGGGATTGATGCCGAGATCGGACTCCAAAATTGCTTTTTCAATCATCCTAAGACAGGCTGTGTCCCACGGCTGAATGGCAAGCGAGCGTGGGTCCGGGGTCGCGATTGAAGCAATCTGGTTGATGGGCGTGGGGGTGCCGTAATATTCGACGCGAAGCTTGTCGAGAACGGCCGGATTTGCGCGTCCTGCGCGGACAGAGTCGAACTGAATGCATAAAACCTCTGTTGTCTTTTTCATTTTACCGGTAAATTCCTGATAATTGTCTGCCATTATTATGACCATTCCTTTCTTTTCTCTCAAGACACAAAACAGCCACACAAAGGTATGGTCATAATTTGTGCTTGTGTTGCGGTTGCCCGCAAGGCGAGTAACACACACTTAAAACAAGTTAAGTCTGAAACTGGTTTCAAACTTGTACCTCCGATATATTGTTTATGAAATACAATAATGTCGCGGAATTTCTACTGCGTAGTATGGATTCTCGGGTGCCTTTTCACTTACTGAACAATAGTGCCGATTTTTTCGCCCAAAACGACACGGACGATGTTTTCGGGGTTTTTAAGTGCAAAGAGAACAACCGGAATCTTGTTGTCCATTGAAAGCGAAGTTGCCGTGGAGTCCATAACGGCAAGATGTTGGGAAAGAACGTCGTCATAGGAAATAGAATCGTACTTAACAGCCTTGGGGTCAAGTTTTGGATCGGCTGAATAAACGCCGTCCACATTCTTGGCAAGCAGTATTACGTCCGCTTCAATTTCCGCCGCGCGAAGAACTGCCGCCGTATCTGTTGAGAAGAAGGGGCTTCCCGTTCCGCAGCCGAAGATGACCACTCGCTTAAGTCCGAGATGCCGCATAGCACGTCCACGTATGTAGGGCTCGGCGATTGCGCGCATTTCTATAGCGGTCTGAACTCTTACTTCGACATCCATCTGCTCAAAAACATCTGCAAGAGCAAGGCAATTCATAACCGTCGCCAGCATTCCCATATGGTCGGCACGAGTGCGCTCCATTTTTCCGCCGCCGTCTTTAACTCCGCGCCAGAAGTTGCCTCCGCCGACAACAATGCCGACCTCAACTCCAAACTCGACGCATTTTTTAACCGCCGCGCAGACATCATGAATCACGTCAAAGTTAAGCCCTCTGCCCTGTTCTCCGGCAAGGGCTTCTCCGCTTATTTTAAGAAGTACACGTTTGTATACCGGTTTTAACTCTTCCATAAACTGTGCTCCGTTCTCTTCTGTTAAAATCATTCTAAAGTATTTTAATATATATGCGTGCATATTAAAAGGGTTTTTCCGTTAAAAACGAAAATTTTACCTTTCGGTCACATATTCCGCGTAATGTGTGACCGGATCTTTACTGGATTCCTATTCGCCCGCACCTTCAAATTCCTTACATACGTGGCGAATACAGCACTTGTCACACATTGGCTTTCTTGCAGTGCAAACCGCTCTGCCGTGCAAAACCATCCTGTGACAGAAGTCGGAGGATTTTTCGGGCGGCAAAACCTTCCGCAGAGCCGTTTCGATTTTCGTCGGGTCTTTTAGGTTATCGACAAGCCCGATACGGTTAGTCAGCCTGATGCAGTGCGTATCGACGACAACGGCGGGTTTTCCGAAAACATCGCCCAGAATCAGATTCGCAGTTTTACGTCCAACTCCCGGAAGAGAAGTTAAGTCCTCCATATTGTCCGGTACTTTTCCGTCGTAGCTGTCGAAAAGCACGTTTGCACACTTAATAATATCATTTGCTTTTGAATGGTAAAATCCGCAGGAGCGAATTATCTCTTCAAGTTCGGAAAGCTCCGCCTCCGCGATTTCTTTAAGCGTCGGATACCTTGCGTAAAGAACGGGCGTAATTTTGTTCACCCTCTCGTCCGTACACTGGGCGGCAAGGCGAGTGGCAAAAAGCAGCTCATAATCCTTGACATATTCCAGTGAGCATTCGGCTATCGGATACTCGGCTTCAAGCCGCGATATTACTTCGTTTATCTGCTTCGCAGTCCTCATGGCTTCTCCCTTTACGAGCTTTCGCTTTCTTTCACCAATTAGTATAACATTCCGTGCCGCAAAATCAAAGTTTTTTCACATTTAGCCAGTTGTCAATGAAACTAGATTCATATATAATGTCTGTGGAACAGACATTATATTGCGCATGTGTCGTCACCGATGGTACTCGCTTGATTTAATTTATTTATCATCCCGCCGCTTGGCGGCTATGATATATAAATCGATAGATATTTTTGCTTTACTTTGCACATACTTCATCTTGCCCATTTGGAAGATTGTCGATTTATTTAAGTGCATTGTTCGTCATATTCCTAAGCACCAAAAACAAAACAACGGAGGGCACTCAAATGATGGTGGAAGATCAGCTTGAAATTATCGCACAGCAGGACAAAGAAGTTGCGGAAGCAATGGCTCTGGAGCTAAAACGCCAAAGAGACAATATTGAGCTAATAGCTTCGGAAAATATTGTAAGTCCGGCTGTGCTTGCCGCTGTCGGCAGTGTACTCACCAATAAATACGCGGAAGGCTATCCCGGAAAACGCTATTACGGCGGTTGTCAGTATGTGGATGTAGTCGAAAGCATAGCCATTGACCGCTGCAAAAAGCTTTTCGGCTGCGAATATGCAAACGTGCAGCCCCACAGCGGCTCTCAGGCAAATTATGCCTGTTATCTCGCTCTGTGCAATCAGGGAGACACTGTGCTCGGTATGGACCTTGACGCGGGCGGCCACCTCACTCACGGCTATAAGGTCAATTTTTCGGGAAAAAACTATCATGCTGTTTCATACGGTGTCAATCCTGAAACCGGATATATAGATTACGACAAGCTCCGCGAAATCGCTCTTGAAGTGAAGCCCAAAATGATAATTGCCGGAGCTTCCGCCTATCCGCGCATTCTGGAATTTGATAAGTTTTCCTCAATCGCAAAGGAGTGCGGAGCATACCTTATGGTGGATATAGCCCACATTGCAGGACTTGTCGCGGCAGGACTTCACCCCTCACCCTTCGGCTATGCGGATGTAGTCACAACCACCACTCACAAAACGCTCCGCGGACCTCGCGGCGGTGCAATCATGACAAATGACGCGGAAATCGCGAAAAAGATAAACAGTGCAATCTTCCCCGGCAGTCAGGGCGGACCTCTCATGCACGTTATCGCCGGTAAGGCTATCGCTTTCGGTGAAGCCCTGCAGCCCGAATTTGCGGCTTATCAGGCACAGCTTCACGAAAACTGCTCCATTCTCGCTCAAGAACTCATAAAGCGCGGACTAAGCCTTGTTTCCGGCGGAACGGACAACCATCTAGTACTTCTAGACCTGCGCGGAACCGGCATTTCGGGCCGCGAGCTTGAAATTCGTCTGGATGAGGTCCACATCACCACCAACAAAAACAAAATTCCCAACGATCCGCTGAGTGCAAAGGAAACAAGCGGTGTTCGCCTCGGTACTGCCGCAGTTACAACCCGCGGCTTTGTCGGAGAAGACATTGTTGAGATTGCCGAGCTGATTGACCTTGCCATCCGTGATTTTGATGCACAGAAGAAAACCATCTCGGAGCGCGTTTCCGTACTCTGTAAAAAATATCCCCTGTACGAATAGGTCGCTTATAAAATCCTGTCCCAAAACCTAATATTGGCTGCCTATCAGCAAAACAAATAAGCCGATAGGAATTCACCCTCTCGGCTATAATTGTTTTTACGCTAAATATATCTAGTCACTCTGAAAAAGGAGGTACGGTTATGTATAGACCGCTTGCAGACGAGCTTCGTCCATTAACGCTAGACGATGTCGTCGGACAGTCCGAAATCCTCGGCGAGAACTCCATGCTGCGCCGCATTATAGACTCAAAGCAGATACCGAACATGATATTCTACGGCCCTTCGGGTACGGGAAAAACAACCGTTGCCAGCATCATAGCGGAAAAAACTAACCGGGCCCTGCGTAGGCTCAACGCTACGACGGCGGGCATAGCTGATATTAAGGCAATTATTGATGAACTTGACACACTGATGGCTCCCGAGGGCGTTTTACTCTACCTCGACGAGATTCAGTACTTCAACAAAAAGCAGCAGCAGTCGCTTTTGGAGTTCATCGAAAACGGTAAGATAACCCTCATCGCCTCCACAACGGAAAATCCGTATTTCTATGTTTTCAACGCAATTTTGAGCCGCTCCACGATTTTCGAGTTCAAGCAGTTGGACGCTCACGACGTAGAAAAGGCAGTCATCCGTGCCATCAAATTCTTGGAAAACCGCGACATGGTGAAGATATTCTGTGAGGACGGCGTTATAGCTCACATTGCCCTGCGCTGCGGCGGTGATGTGCGAAAGGCGATTAACGCCATTGAGCTTCTTTACAGCGCATGTAGGGGCGCACTCAGCACGGTTTCGCTCACGCTCTCGGATGCACACCAGGTTTCGCAGAAAAGCTCAATGCGCTATGACCGCGAGGGCGACGCACACTTTGACATTGTGTCGGCACTGATGAAATCCCTGCGAGGAAGCGACCCCAACGCCGCCCTGCACTACCTTGCGCGACTATTGGACGCAGGCGACCTCATCGGCGCGTGCAGACGTATCCTTTGCTCAGCGAGCGAGGATATCGGGCTTGCCTATCCGATGGCTGTGCCGATAGTTAAAGCCTGTGTGGACTCCGCCCTGCAACTCGGTCTGCCAGAGGGGCGGCTGCCGCTCGCGGAAGCGGTCATCTTGCTTGCCACCGCACCTAAGTCAAATAGCGGAGTTATGGCGATAGACGCGGCCTTTGCCGATGTCCACGCGGGAAAGATCGGCGATATTCCACGCGAACTGCAAAACGTCCACGCGGACTCATCGGAGCATAAGCGCGAGCAAAACTACAAATATCCCCACAGCTTCCCTAACCATTGGGTAAAGCAGCAGTATCTGCCGGATGAACTAAAAAACGTCAGCTATTACGAATATGGCGATAACAAGACCGAGTTGGCGGCAAAGGCCTACTGGGATTCGATTATGGGCAAATAGAATCTTCACCCCCGAAGAACAACACTAAACGGAGGTTTTACTGTGGATATAAGAGTAAACGACATTCTTACAATGAAAAAAGTCCACCCTTGCGGCGAAAAGCGCTGGCTTGTCCTTCGCACGGGAATGGACTTCAAGCTCCGCTGCCTCGGCTGCGGACATGAGGTTATGGGTCCAAGAAGTAAATTCGAGCGGAACATCCGTGCGGTTGAGCACAAGGAAGCGGGAGAAAGCTGACTGAGGGTAACAAAGGTAGAGGTAAAAGAAATGGCTGTTGAGAAACAATATTTATCGGATATTGAAGCGATATTGTCACATCTATATGATAACGGAGCGGATTATTGGACGACGCCTGACAAGCGACTGATAAAAGGAGCCCCTTTCTCCACCTTAGATAGCATAATGTATCTGCTTGAATTAGGTATGGATTCCTCCAATCCATTGATGAAGAAAACCGCGGAATTAATATTCAGCACTTGGCGGGAGGACGGTCGTTTTAAGTTGTACCCACAAGGCGGTAGTTACCCTTGCCATATAGCCAACGCCTTAAACGTGCTTTGCCATATGGGGTATGCCTTCGATACCAGACTTCAAAAAACATTTCGGCATCTTTTGGACACTCAGTATACCGACGGCGGTTGGCGCTGCAATAAGTTCAGCTTTGGCCGAGGTCCGGAAACAGAGTATTCAAACCCGCTTCCAACACTTAACGCCCTTAACGCTTTCCGCTTCAGTGACTTCCTCAACAAAGAGCCGGCGCTTGACCAAGCTGTAGAATATTTACTTGCGCATTGGACAATCAGGCAGCCAATTGGCCCCTGCCATTATGGAATCGGAACATTATTCATGCAGCCCGAATACCCCTTCGGTAATTACAACCTTTTTGTTTATGTCTATGTTCTTTCTTTTTATGACGGGGCAAAGGAGGACGAGCGGTTTCTTGAAGCCTTGAAAACGCTGGAATCCAAAATGGTTGATGGTCAAATTATTGTTGAGCGTGTTGTTCCGAAATTAGCCAATCTTTCCTTCTGTAAAAAAGGTGAACCAAGTACATTGGCGACTACTCGCTATCGCGAAATTTTAAAAAACATCGGTGAAAAGAGATAACCGGTATTCGATGGCTAAATCAAGCGATTAATCAACATCCGCTACACGAACAAGCATTTGTAGACCGAGCATTTCAATAAAACCTCTCGGCTTCTTTGACAGTCATATAAGAAGAGCGCACCGTATGGCGCGCTCTTCTTGCTAGCTTTATGACTTTAGCTTAACCCACATTGAGTCGTAATAATCCAAGGTTTCCTGCGGAAGGTTTATATACGCTTCGCAATTGGCAAGCGTAGCGACATCGGGATACATGATTGCTTTTGTGAAATCATCGACATCGATGAGGTCTTTTACTTCCTTGTTGGGGCTGGTATATCCGATGAATTCGGCGTTTGCCATACTCTGCTCGGTGCCCGACATAAAGTTTATGAAAGCTTCGGCGTTTGCCTTGTTCTGGGCGTCCTTCAAAACGCACATCGCGTCAACAAAAACAATAGAGCCTTCCTTGGGAATGCAGAACTTAAGGTTCGGGTTATCCTGATGCATCGTCAGGTAGTCACCTGCGTAATAGGGACCGATGGCAGCCTCTCCGCTTTCGAGCTTATCAAAGATTTGATCCATAACGTAGCCCTGAAGTAAGGGTTTCTGCGCTTTCAGCAGCTCGTAAGCCTTGTTAAGTTCGGTCTCATCCGTTGTGTTAATCGAATATCCCAGATATTTGAGCGCAATTCCCATCGCATCTCGGGAATTGTCAAACATCAGGATGTTTCCCGAGTTCTTTTCATCGAAAAGCGCTTCCCAACTGTCAACTTCACCAACAATTGCCGGGTCATAAATAATACCTGTGGTGCCCCACATATAGGGCACGCTGTAAAGATTGTCGGGGTCATATGCCTCGTTTTTCAGGCTGTCGTCTATAAGCGAATAGTTTGGAACATTGTTGAAGTCAATAGCCGCCAGCATGTCCTCGCTGATAAGGCGGGAAATCATATAGTCAGAGGGTATGATTACGTCGTAGCTGACACCACCTTGTTTAAGAACGGAGTACATCTGCTCGTTTGACTCAAAGGTTTTGTAGTTAACCTTGATTCCAGTTTCGCTTTCAAACTGAGCAATGAGATTCGTGTCGATATACTCGCCCCAGTTATAAACATTTACGACGCCGTTTGGAGTTTTGCTGCTTCCTCCACAGCCGGCGAATAGGCCGAGAAGCATAACAGCGCATATAATAACGGGAATTGTTTTTTTCATTAAACTAGTCCTTTCAGCATTTTTTCTTTTTTGATTTCAACCTTGTGCTGTCTTGACTCACGCATATTGACGATTACAAGGAGAATCAGAACAACAGCAAAGAGAAGTGTTGAAATGGCGTTGATTTCCGGACTTATTCTGCGGCGAGTCATGGCATATATTGTCATAGAAAGCGTTTGGACACTGCTGCCCGCCGTGAAATAGCTGATCACAAAGTCGTCCACCGACATTGTGAAAGCAATCAGCAGTCCGTTTATTATACCCGGCAAAATTTCCGGAATTATGACCTTATAAACCGTTTGGAACCAGGTGCAGCCCAAATCCTGAGCCGCTTCAAAAAGGTTGCGGTCAAGCTGGTAGAGCTTTGGCATAACCGAAAGTATGATATAAGGGACGTCAAAGCTTATGTGTGCTATGAGCAACGTTGTAAAACCAAGCTGAAATCCCAGCGCCGCGCCCGCCGATATGAAAAGAAGCGCAAGGGAAACACCCGTAATAATGTCCGCATTGATAACTGGAATGTTGTTCACCGTTAAAAGCGGACCTCTCCACTTCTTTTTCATGTTGTAGAAGCCTATCGCGGCAAAGGTACCGATAACAGCGGCAACAACGGAAGCGATAACAGACACCGTAAGCGTCGTCTGAAGCGACGACATTATTAGGTTGTCATTAAAAAGCTCCTTGTACCAGTTAAGCGTGAAGCCTGACCAGATTGTTCTGCTCTTTGTGCTATTGAAGGAAAATACGATTAACACGATTATCGGGGCATACAGAAAAACGTAGGTGAGCGCGGTGAAAATTCTTCCGCCGGTATATTTCTTTTTCACATTACCACCGCCTGTTCCTCACCCTCGCCGAATCTGCTCATGACGCTCATGCAGATTATGACTATAACCATCATTATGAGGGATATTGCGGAGCCTAAGTGCGGATTGTAGGCAGCTCCCGTGAACTGCATTTCGATAAGGTCTCCGAGGAGCATAACCGTTCCGTTGCTTAGCAGCTTTGAAATTACAAACGTGGAAACGGCCGGAACAAAAACCATTGTGATTCCGCTGATAACACCCGAAAGACTAAGCGGGAAAATAATCTTTCTGAAAACCGTTCTGCTGTTTGCACCCAAATCCTCTGCCGCTTCAATCACAAACGGGTCAATCTTTACGATAACGCTCTGGATGGGCAGTATCATAAAAGGAAGGTAGTTATAGACCATGCCCAGAACAACCGCGCCGCTCGTATTGATAAGCTGGAAGTGAGTGATGGGCGTGTAATGGAGGTCCGCCGCGTGCAGTCCGTTAATCCAGTCGAAAACTCCGACTGACGCAAAAAAGCGGTTAATCAGCCCTGTATTCTCCAGAATCGACATCCACGCATAGGTACGCAGAAGAAAGTTTATCCACATCGGAAGCATGATGAGCATGAGCATAATGCGTTGAGTTTTGGGGCTCATACGGCTGATTGCTAGCGCGACGGGATAGCCGATTAAAAGGCACATAACCGTTGCGAGAAATGCAAGCCACAGGCTGCGTCCAAAAACCGGCGCATAGTCTATCATTCCCGAAAAATTACCGAAAGTGAAGGTGCCTTCTGCGCTGGTGAATGCATATACGCCAATGAGTATTATCGGTATTACGACAAAAAGCCCCATCCAAATAACATACGGATAGGCGAAGGATTGCTTTCGGAAATGTTCAAAAAACTCCTTAACGGTCCTCCATGAATCGCCAATACCCTTTTCGGATCGGACGGATTGGGTATTTCTACTCATCTTCCTGCCCTACACCCTCTGGGTCGGCGGAAAGCTCATCATATTCCGCGCTGTAGGAGCTGTAATCTCCGTAAAGTCCCGAATACTCACTCTTTTTCATGATGTGGAAACCATCGGGATCGATTTTCACTCCGATTTTTGCGCCGACGGGAGAATGGTCCGTGGTCTGAATAAGCCACTTGAAGCCCTGAAAATCCACAATAATGTCATATTGCATGCCCTTGAAAGTGACCTCCGTCACTGTTCCTATCATCTCTCCCTTAGAAACGGGGACGATGTCAATATCCTCAGGGCGCACAACTACGTCAACAGGCTCATTGGGGGCAAATCCCTTGTCAAGACAGGGGAAATTCCGCCCGTACATTCTAACGACGTTGTCCGAAACCATAACGCCGTCTATGATGTTGCTCTCGCCGATAAAATCCGCAACAAAAGCGTTTTTGGGTTCGTTGTATATATCCAAAGGAGTGCCTATCTGCTGAATCTCGCCCTTGTTCATGACAACGACGGTATCAGACATTGTTAGAGCTTCCTCCTGATCATGCGTAACATAAATAAAAGTGATACCCACCTGCTTCTGAATCTGCTTCAGCTCGCGCTGCATGTCCTTGCGGAGCTTCAGATCCAATGCGCCCAGCGGTTCGTCAAGAAGTAATACCTGCGGTTTGTTTATAACCGCTCTGGCTATTGCAACACGCTGCTGCTGTCCGCCTGAAAGCTGGCTGACAGTTCGCTTTTCGTAGCCCTTCAGAGCAACAAGCTCCAGAACTTCGTGCACTCTTCGCGTTATTTTCTCTTCCGAAAGCCTTGGTCTTTGAATCCGCAGACCGAAAGCAATGTTTTCAAAAACGTTCAGGTGCGTAAACAGCGCGTACTTTTGAAAAACCGTGTTTATTTTGCGCTTGTGCGGCGGAACATCATTAATCTTCACACCGTCGAAAAGCACCTTGCCCGAATCGGTCTTCAAAAATCCCCCAATTATGCGCAGGGTGGTTGTTTTTCCGCAGCCCGAAGGACCAAGCAGTGTGAGAAATTCTTTGTCCATTATTGTTAAATTAATTGAGTCAAGTACGACCTCGCCGTCAAATTCCTTTCGGCAATCTACAAGTCGTATGAGTTCTTTGGCCATTGGCGTCCCCTTTAAGTTTGATACCGACCTGATATCGCAAAAAGAGGATGCGTATCGTGCCAAAGTCGGTATTTCCCGAGTATATTACATTTTTTTCTAAATCCGCGCCCTCTCACGGGGCACAGAATTTTTTAGCGTAAATCACAATATATATAAATAAATGTCAGTTGTCAACGGAAAATTCAAAATCGAAATATTTTTTTACAAAATCAATGTTTTCAATCGAAAAGCTCTGACCGCAGAGGTAGTTCAGCACTCCTGCATCACTTGTAAACGCGAATTTTATGCGGTAAGAATACAGCGCCTGAGCTTTCTCTCCGTACTCCCTGTTCTTGTGCTCAAGACCATATTTGCCGTCGCCAAGAAGCGGGCTGCCTTTTGCCGACATCTGCGCGCGGATTTGGTGAGTGCGTCCCGTAATAAGATGACACTCCACAAGAGAAAGACCATCCTTCGTCTGCAAGGTACGATACTCTGTAACGGCTTCCTTTGCTCCGGGACAACTCTGTTTTTTGACAAATACCTGATTTTTTGCAGCATCCTTGAAAATCCAATCTCGCAGTACGCCTTCTTTTGGACTAGGTTTCCCGTATACGGCACAGAGGTAATATTTATCTATCTCCCTGTCTCTTATTTTTTCATTCATAATCCGTAGCGCCTCGGCGTTTTTCGCGGCGATTACGATACCGCCCGTGTTGCGGTCGATACGATTGCAGAGCGCCGGCGAAAAGGAATTTTCACCGCGCGGATTCCATTCGCCTTTTTGATAGACATAGGCTTGTATGTTCGATATCAGCGTGTCATATGTCCACTCGCCTGCACTGTGGCACAAAACTCCGGGTTTTTTGTCCACAAGCAGGATGTTCTCGTCCTCGTAGACTACTGTCAGCCTCGGAGCCGCCACTTTTAGATAAGCGTTCTCCTCCGAGGGCATTTCAAAAAACTCGTCATTTATATAAAGCTGCAAAATGTCACCTACCATAACCTTATCGTCGCGCTTTGCACCCTTTCCGTTCACTTTAATGCGTTTTAAACGGATGTATTTTTGCAGCAGCGAATCCGGCAAAAGCGGAACAGCCTTGCCGATAAAACGGTCAAGGCGCTGGTTTGCATCATTTTTTGCAACGGTCAGTTCTTTCATATGTTTCTCCAAATAAAATTGTAAAATCCCGAAAAAGTATTATAATAGAATTATATCTTTATATTGCAATAGGTCAGATAATCCCAGCAATCGGTTATTGAACCTCATTCTCAACGCGCCGTTGTGGCATATTACTAGAATCCGTATAATAAACGCAACGCGCTTTTTGCCGCAGGCGCTCGGCGCCGTTGCGGCATGTTATTTAAATCCATATAATAAACGCAACGCGCTTATTATACCATTTCTTTTTACATTAGTATATATCATTTTTTTGTTGACAAGCCGCGATATATAAATTATAATGCTTAAGCGACTATGTGAGGTGCTCAATGAGGCTTAATCTCTGCAAAATCATCGAAATGCCCGGCAGTTGTCTGCCGTTTTCTTGTGAACTTGAAACGGAAAGGCTAGCTTGCCCGGCGATAAAGAGTTTTGTTTCGTCTCCTTTTGCAGAAGGACAAATAACAAATATGGCCGGTGCTCTTACACTGACCGGAACGATAAAAGCCGAAATGGTCTGCATCTGCGACAGATGTTCTGCCGAATTCCACTGCAATAAAGAAATACCTTTAGAGGTAAAGATTGCGGCTGATTTGTCAGACGAAGACAATCCCGAGATATTCTCGCTTAAAGGAAACTGGCTGGACTTGAGCGATGTGCTTGAAACCTGCTTTATTCTCAGCACCGAGACGAAATTCCTCTGCAGGAAGGACTGTGCAGGGCTTTGTCCTATCTGCGGCAAAAACCTTGATGCCGGTCCCTGTGGCTGCAAAAAGGAAATTGATCCAAGACTAGCTGTACTAGGTCAGCTTTTGGACAAGAATAACTAATAAAAGCTGTCAAACCAGCTAACAACAGGAGGTGTCACCATGGCGGTTCCAAAGAGAAAAACTTCAAAGGCAAGAAGAGATAAAAGGCGTAGCTCCGTTTGGAAACTCGATGTGCCCGGTATTGTTGCGTGCCCCAACTGCGGCGCGTATCATATGCCCCACCGCGTATGTAAAGCCTGCGGTTTCTATAATGGACGCAAGGTTCTCGACGTTAAGAAGTAAACTGATTAGCTTGAGGAGAGGAGGCACACGCCCCCTCTCCTTTTGCTTTGTGCTCGGAGCACAAAGCAAGCCCCGCATCGCAAAAAACTGATTTGACAATTTAGTATACAAACTCATCTTGTCTGTGGACATACCCTGTAATTCAATAAGGTGGCAGCTAAAGCCGCATATTTTATACGCTTTTTGCGGACGATGTCAGTGCCACCCTGCCGTATCTATATACGCCTACAGGCGGCGCTTCCTCGTCTGCGGGCCATCTCTTTGCGCTCCGATTGCAGAAAGGATTGGTCAACCCTATGAGCTCTGTCATCAAGAAAATCGAAAAGCACAGTCCCCTGCTGCACAAGGCAAAGACTGGGGACAAACTCCTTAGCATAAACGGCAAAGAGATTACCGATGTGCTCGATTATAAGTTCTTTTCCTACGACACGCGGCTTGATGTCGTTCTCGAAGCCGAGAACGGACAAACGCGCAATGTCAAGGTAAAAAAACCGGCGGGCGGCGATTTGGGCCTTGAGTTTGAAACATATCTCATGGACAGAGCTCACGTCTGTAAAAACCGCTGCGTTTTCTGCTTTGTCGATCAGCTTCCGAGAGGTCTTCGCAAAACGCTGTACTTCAAGGACGACGATGCGAGGCTGAGCTTCTTAACAGGCAACTATATTACGCTTACAAATCTTTCGGCGCGCGAAATTCAGCGTATAATTGATTTGCGAATCAGCCCCATTAATGTCTCCGTCCACGCAACAGAACCCGCGCTTCGCGCAAAGCTTCTGGGTAATCCCGAAGCGGCTAACGGCTACGAGCTTCTAAAAAAGCTTGCCGCAGGCGGCATAACGATGAATTGCCAGATTGTTTGCTGTCCGGAACTGAATGACGGTGTTGCTCTCTCGCAAAGCATGAGAGACCTTGCGGCGCTATATCCTCAGGTATACTCTGTTTCGATAGTTCCTGTGGGACTTACGAAATACAGGGAACACCTTTTCCCGCTACGCCCCTTCAAAAAGGACGAAGCCAACGAAACTATTTCCAGAATCGACGCTTTCGGTGAAGTATGCTTTGAAAAGTATGGCAGCCGTATTTTTTTTCCTTCGGACGAGCTGTTTCTAAAGGCCGAAAAGCCTATTCCCGAAGACGAGTATTACGAAAACTACACCCAGCTTGAAAACGGCGTCGGTCTCCTGCGGCTTTTACAGTCCGAATTCATGTCCGCTTTGGAAAACGAGGACGGAAAATGTGACGGAATCCCATTTTCTATTGCCACGGGTGTTTCGGCAGCTCCTTTTTTGTCAAAGCTAATAGTGACAGCACAAAAAAAATATGATAATATGAATGGTAAGGTTTATTCGATAATAAACAACTTTTTCGGACATACAATAGATGTTGCGGGACTCGTAACCGGCGGCGATCTAATCACTCAGCTCCGTGGCAAAAACTTAGGCATGCGGCTACTCATACCTCAGAGTATGCTGCGCGACGGCGAGGGAGTTTTCCTTGACGACGTCACAATAGAGGAAGTCGAAAGTGAGCTTAATATCAAGGTCATCCCCATCGAGCAGGACGGAAACGACCTTTTATTTGCCATGACAGGCAACTTTTCAAAACGCGATTTGGCTTATCCCAAAGCCTAAACACTTCGCAAGCACCTAAATAAAAATTGGAGGAGGGCAACTTATGAAACCGCTTGTTGCCATAGTGGGGCGTCCAAATGTGGGCAAATCCCTGCTTTTTAACAGAATAGTCGGTCAGCGGCTCTCCATAGTCGAGGATACGCCGGGAGTCACGCGTGATAGGCTCTATGCCGACTGCGAGTGGAACGGCGTCAAATTCGACGTTGTTGACACCGGAGGAATCGAGCCCTCAACGGACGATGAGATTTTGCTTTTCATCCGTGAACAGGCACAGATAGCCATTGATACGGCAGATGTCATCGTATTCGTAACCGAAATCGGAACCGGCGTCACAGCCGCCGATATGGATGTTGCCAACATCCTGCAGCGCTCACGCAAACCCATCGTGCTTGTCGTGAACAAAATGGACAAAACAGGAATTGTCGACCCTAATTTTTACGAGTTTTATTCTCTCGGACTGGGTGACCCGATTGCCGTTTCAGCCGTTCACGGCCACGGAACTGGCGACATGCTTGATGCCTGCGTCAAAGCTCTCCCAAAAATCGAGCAAAACGAAGAAGACGACGAGCGTATCAAGGTTGCCGTAATCGGCAAGCCGAATGTCGGCAAGTCCTCGCTTATAAACCTCATTTTGGGCGAAAACCGCTGCATTGTTTCCTCCATTGCCGGCACTACGCGCGATGCTGTCGACAGCCGTGTGGATAACGAATTCGGTAAATATATCTTTATTGACACGGCGGGAATCCGCCGTAAATCTAGAGTCGATGACCGCATTGAGAGATTTTCCGTCATGCGCGCTCAGCTTGCAATCGAGCGCTCTGACGTGTGCCTTATTATGGTCGACGCGCGCGAAGGTGTAACAGAGCAGGACACGAAAATTGCAGGTCTTGCGCATGAAGCAGGCAAAGCGAGCATAATAATCGTTAACAAGTGGGATCTTATCGAGAAAGACTCGAAAACCATGGAGAGAATGCGCGCAGAGATTATGCAGGACTTCAGTTTTATGTCCTATGCGCCTGTACTCTTCATATCCGCTTTGACAGGCCAGCGCATACCCCGCATTTTTGAGCTTGTGAACTATGCCGACAATCAAAGCGCGATGCGCATCACTACGGGCATGCTCAACAATGTTCTTGCCGACGCTCAGGCAAGGGTTCAGCCCCCCACAGACAAGGGCAAACGCCTGAAAATCTACTACATGACCCAAACCGGAATACGTCCCCCTCATTTTGTTATTTTTGCGAACAGCCGCGAGCTATTCCATTTTTCATATCAGAGATACATTGAAAATCAGATTAGAAGTGTTTTTGGATTGGAGGGTACGCCCATTCGCATGACCATCAGGCAAAAGGGCGATACGGAGTAATGGCAAAGATAACGATTTTCTTGGTAATCACGGGCATTGTCGCCTATCTTCTTGGCGGAATTAATGGCTCGATTATTGCCTCTATGAACTTTTTTAATAAAGACGTCCGCCATTTTGGCAGTGGAAACGCGGGGCTTACAAACTTCGCGCGTACTTTTGGCATTAAGGGCGCAGCTATAGTAATCATCGTTGACGTTCTGAAAACCGTCGCGGCTATTATGATTGGTCGCTGGTTGCTCGGAATGGTCGGTTTCGCAATGATTGGCATGCTCTTCGCAGGCTTCTGCGCAATGCTCGGTCATGTTTACCCCGTATATTATCATTTCCACGGCGGTAAGGCTGTTTTGTGCGTGGGAACTCTCGCATGGATGGTAGACTGGCGCGTGGGGTTTATCTGCTGGGTCATATTCCTCGTGATCATCGTATTCACGAAGTACGTTTCGCTTGGCGCTGTCGCAAGTATTGTGTTCCTGCCCGTCGGCATCTGGGCATTCGACCACTCGGGGCTTGAGGGCGTTTTGGGGCTTCTCTGCGCGTTGCTGATGATTTTTGCCCACCGCGACAATATCAAAAACCTTATAAACGGTACCGAAAACAAGCTCAACATCGGCGGCAAAGGGAACCATAGCTAACGGTGACACATTAATATTGAAACATTTTCGGGGCGGAAACACGACCATACGGTTTCTGTCCCGAAAATTTGCTCTCTCTATCCACTTCGATAGCGCTTTAAATGTAATCATTATTGACAACATAAATAAAATCTGGTAGTATACCACTTGCGGCGACAGTGATATCCGCAACGATTTGGGGGCGTAGCTCAGCTGGGAGAGCGTCTGACTGGCAGTCAGAAGGTCAACGGTTCGATCCCGTCCGTCTCCACCAAAACCGAAAAACAGCCTAAAACTCTCGTTTTAGGCTGTTTTTCGTACATTTTTAAACTTTTCAGTAGGGCCGTGCTGACGTCGGGTGTAGCGCAATTCCTTTATGACTACGCACAGCAAGTTGACGCAATGCTGTGTAGTATAGGGGTCACAAACCGCTTGCGCACGAATGAACGATGTTATAAACGAATTATTCCTCGAACGAATTGACTCGAAACAATAATATTCCCCTAACATACAATAAAATATTGAATCTTACTCTGGCGTTCCGATTTGTCTTTTCAAAACGGAACGCCATTTTTTGTGCTCATTTTCAATAAAGCAGACGAGGATCAATAATTTTTGCTGTTCTGAAAAAAGATTGCACTATCCAACACAAATAATGTATCCGCAACAACAGTCATATTCCCACCGCAGTTCAATACCGTGCCTAGACGGATTCTTATACTTTTTTAATGCTTGAAGCTTTAACTTAAATACCGTTTTCATGCTATGTCTGATAATATTTGAATATGAAAATGGCTATGCTTATTTTCAATGAGAGGGAGGCTCGACGCTATGCAGATTGTCGTACAAATAGTTGGTGCGATTGCAATCGTACTGCTCGGTTATTATTTCGTAATTCTTATGAAAGGTGAAAAACAATGACGGCTACTATTTTACAATACGCACTATACCTTATCGTTCTGATTGCGCTGGCAATACCGCTTGGCGCTTACATCGGAAAAGTCATGAATAGTGAAAAAGTTTTTTTATCAAAAGTATTTGTCCCATGTGAGAACTTTGTCTACAAGGTCATGCGCGTAAACAAAGATGAGCAGATGAACTGGAAAAGGTATCTGCTCTCAGTTCTTTTGTTCAGCGGCGTCGGTTTTGTATTACTGTTTGCCATTCAAATGCTTCAAGGCATTTTGCCGGGAAATCCGCAGAATGTTTCAGGAATGAGCTGGCACTTATCCTTTAATACGGCGGTCAGCTTCATTACAAACACGAACTGGCAGGCGTACAACGGAGAATATCAGGTAAGTTACCTCACTCAGGCGCTTGGACTTACCGTCCAGAACTTTGTATCTGCCGCAACGGGCATTTGTGTGCTCTTCGCTCTTATTCGTGGGTTCATCAAGGTTAAGACTGACGGACTGGGTAACTTCTGGGCAGACATGACACGAGTTACACTGTATGTTCTAATTCCTATTTCTCTGGTGCTTTCTCTCTGCCTTGTGGGCGGCGGCGTCGTGCAGAATTTGAAATCCGCCGAGACAGTCTCGCTTGTTGAACCGATAGCCGTTGACAGCGCGGGCAATATCCTTGAAAACGCTGTCATTGATATGGACACAAACACGGTTGCTGTCGACGGAGTTGCTGTCAAGGATGCTGATATCATTACTGAACAAATCGTCCCCTTGGGTCCTGCGGCAAGTCAAATTGCTATTAAGCAGGTCGGGACAAACGGCGGTGGTTTCTATGGTACAAACTCAGCTCATCCGCTGGAAAACCCAAGTCCTTTTACAAATCTGATTGAGTTGCTCTCAATCCTGCTAATACCTGCGGCGCTTTGCTTTACCTTTGGCAGGAATATTAAGGACAAACGTCAGGGACGCGCTATTTTCTGCGCCATGATGCTCATGCTTGTTATTGCGCTTTCCTGCATTGCTGTCAGTGAACAGGCCGCAACACCTCAGCTTATGCAAAACGGAACTGTAGATGTCAGTACCATTAATCAAGCAGGCGGCAACATGGAGGGCAAGGAAGCTCGTTTCGGCATTGCGGGCTCCTCCACATGGGCGGCGTTTACAACGGCTGCTTCAAACGGCTCCGTGAACTCTATGCATGACAGCTACACACCTCTTGGTGGCATGATACCAATGCTTCAGATGCAGCTCGGCGAGGTCATCTTCGGCGGTGTCGGTTGCGGGCTTTACGGGATGCTTGCTTTCGCAATCCTCACCGTATTCATCGCGGGTCTGATGGTCGGCAGAACGCCTGAATATCTGGGTAAAAAGATTGAGCCATATGAGATGAAATGGGCTGTTCTTGTCTGCCTTGCAACCCCGATTGCAATACTTGTCGGCAGCGGCATTGCCGCTGCGGTCCCTCAGGTTGCAGACAGCCTAAAAAACAGCGGAGCACACGGTTTTTCAGAAATGCTCTATTCTTATACATCCGCCGGAGGCAACAACGGCTCGGCTTTTGCTGGGTTTAATGCCAATACCGTATTTCTTAATGTAACTCTGGGCTTAGTAATGCTCTTTGCACGATTTGTCCCAATTGTCGGAACTCTGGCAATCGCGGGAAACCTTGCGCAAAAGAAAATGGTAGCTACCACGGCGGGCACGCTTTCAACCTGCAACGTGATGTTCGTGCTGTTGCTCGTATTTATTGTACTGCTTATAGGAGCGTTGTGCTTTTTCCCCGCGCTCGCGTTGGGACCTATTGCAGAATACTTCAGCATGATCGCATAGGGGGGAGAAAATTATGAGTACAAAAACAAAAAGTGCTTTCTCAGATAAAAAAATGGTTTTTCGGGCAATCAAGGATTCCTTTGTTAAGCTCGCGCCAAAAACACAGGCACAAAACCCTGTAATGCTTCTTGTATATATTTCGGCAATATTGACGAGCGCCCTGTTTGTGTTGTCACTATTCGGCATCAAGGACGCAGGGACGGGCTATACTCTTGCAATTGCAATCATACTCTGGTTCACAGATTTGTTTGCCAATTTTGCGGAAGCAATTGCGGAAGGCCGCGGCAAAGCTCAGGCAGATTCTCTCCGTGCCGCGAGGAAGGATGTAGTAGCGCATAAAATACCGTCTGTTGACAAAAAAAACGTTATTACAAATGTTCCATCCGCCAATCTTAAAAAGGGAGAGTTAGTAATAGTAACGACGGGAGAGCAAATTCCCGCAGACGGCGAAGTGATTGATGGCGCGGCAAGCGTGGACGAAAGCGCAATAACCGGCGAATCCGCCCCCGTAATACGTGAAAGCGGCGGCGACAGAAGCGCCGTTACAGGCGGAACGACCGTTATCTCCGACTGGCTTGTTATCCAAGTTACAAGCGAACCGGGCAACAGCTTTTTGGATAAGATGATTGCCATGGTCGAGGGTGCGTCAAGAAAGAAAACGCCGAATGAAATTGCCTTGCAGATATTTCTTGTTGCTCTTTCAATAATATTCATTCTGGTCACGATATCCCTTTACACCTATTCGGTGTTTTCCGCCAAGCAGGCAGGAATCGACAATTTCACCTCGGTTACAACTCTGGTAGCACTGCTTGTATGCCTTGCTCCAACCACTATCGGAGCGCTTCTTTCCTCAATCGGTATTGCGGGAATGAGCAGGCTCAATCAGGCAAATGTTCTTGCCATGAGCGGCAGAGCTATTGAAGCCGCAGGCGATGTGGACATTCTTATGCTGGATAAGACCGGCACAATTACTCTAGGCAATAGACAGGCCTGCGACTTTGTTTCCGTAGATGACTGTGACCCAGCGGAGCTTGCGGATGCAGCCCAGCTTTCAAGCCTTGCGGACGAAACACCAGAGGGCAGAAGCATTGTAATCCTTGCCAAGGAACAGTTTAATATCCGTGGCAGAAGTCTTGCAGATAAACAGATGTCATTCATCCCGTTTACCGCAAAAACTCGTATGAGCGGCGTCGATTTTGACGGAAATGAAATCAGAAAGGGCGCGGCGGATTCCATCCGCGAATATGTAACTGCTAAAGGCGGCACATACAGTGCCCAATGCGATGAAGAGGTCAAAAAAATTGCCAATCAAGGCGGCACACCCTTGGTCGTAGCCAAAAACGGTAAGGTTTTGGGTGTAATTCATCTTAAAGATATCATCAAAAACGGTGTTAAGGAAAAATTCGCAGACCTTCGCAAAATGGGAATCAAAACCATCATGATTACAGGCGACAACCCTCTGACTGCTGCTGCGATTGCAGCGGAGGCAGGCGTGGACGACTTTCTTGCCGAGGCGACTCCTGAGGCAAAGCTCGAAATGATCCGCGACTTTCAGAAAAAAGGTCACCTTGTCGCCATGACGGGAGACGGAACGAACGACGCGCCGGCACTCGCGCAAGCAGATGTTGCGGTTGCAATGAACACTGGCACACAGGCGGCGAAGGAAGCCGGAAACATGGTTGACCTTGACTCCTCACCGACAAAACTTATTGACATTGTTCGCATAGGCAAACAGCTCCTTATGACAAGAGGCAGCCTGACAACCTTCTCCATTGCGAATGATGTTGCAAAGTATTTTGCAATCATCCCTGCTCTGTTCGTTGGGTTATACCCGGGACTTAAGGCGCTTGATATAATGGATCTGCACAGTCCGGAAAGCGCCGTGCTGTCAGCTATAATTTATAACGCCCTCATCATCATCGCACTGATACCTCTGGCTTTGAAGGGCGTGAAATACCGCGAAGTTTCCTCCGGCAAGTTGCTTTCCAGAAATCTTCTGATATACGGTCTTGGCGGACTTATCGCACCGTTTATCTTCATCAAGCTCTTGGATATGCTGCTTGTTACAGTCGGATTGATATAAGAAGGCGGAAACATGAAAAATCCCGACACTCAAAATGATTCGCTGAGCGGCAGTATGGCACAGGCAGCTTTATGCCTCCAAAGCGGTAACTTTGAAAGAGCATATGAACTAATCTCCGAGGCGATGTGCGCGGCTCCGGATGCGCCGGAGCCCCACAATCTTCTCGGAATATGGTTTGAACTCAGAGGGGACGAGGTCAAAGCACGCCGCCACTACAGGGCAGCTTATGCACTTGACCCTACATTCAAGCCAGCATGCAAGAATCTCGAACAGATCTGCACCGTTTTTGATAGCAAAGATCCAAGAACATACGATTATGGCATTGAGGCGGAAGATACGGCAACAGGTAAAGCCAGAAAACATCAGGTGAAGCACATTATTATAATGACGCTAAGCTGAAAAAAGGAGGACATTATGAAATCAATAAAAACTGTTTTGCCCAGAGCGGCATTGCTGGTTTTAATATTTACGTTGCTATGCGGTGTGGTTTATACTGCCGCGGTCACGGGAATTGCCCAGCTCGTTTTCCCCAATCAAGCAAATGGCAGTATAATTGAGGTGGACGGCAAAAAATATGGATGCGAGTTGCTGGGGCAACAGTATTCTGACGAGAGCCATATGTGGGGGCGAATTATGAATATCGACACCACCACCTTTACTGATGAAAACGGTCATAGGCTTATGTATGCGTGGCCGAGCAACTTAAGCCCAGCAAGTGAGGAATATGCCACACTTGTAAAAGAGCGTGTGGAAATGATAAAAACAGCAAACCCCGACATGGAAGATGCAGCCATTCCCGTTGATCTTGTCACTTGCTCAGGAAGTGGGCTTGACCCGGAAATTTCGGTTGCCGCCGCAGAGTATCAGGTGACTCGGCTGGCAAAAAACAACGACATGACGGATGAAGAGGTACAGTCCATTATCAATAAATGTACGAACCACCGCTTTCTAGGAGTATTTGGTGAGGAAACAGTAAATGTCCTCAAGGTTAATCTAATGCTTGACGGTATTCTGTAATTTATAAAACGAGCTTCCGCGGAGAAACCCGCGGAAGCTCAAATTGCTTGCTTTAGAATAACAGTAATTTGAAAAACGCGCGCCCATTATGGTATAATGTCCGCAGAATAATTATTATACGGATATTAAAAAAACAAATACCACAACGGCGCGTTGCACATGTGCCATATGAAACAAAGAGGTTGCAATATGTTGGATAATCGAAAGACTCCGGAGGACTTCTTAAAGGAATTAAAAAACGAGAAAATAGTACGCGGAAAGCTGAAGATTTTCTTCGGCTATGCGCCAGGCGTCGGTAAAACCTATGCAATGCTTCAGGCTGCGCATGAAGCGCTAGAGCAAGATATTGATGTAGTCGTTGGATATGTTGAACCTCACGCCAGACCCAATACAATAGCGCTGCTGAAGGGTTTAGAGCAACTGCCCACTCTAAGCCTTGAGCATAAGGGTATCACTCTCCATGAGTTCGATTTGGACGGAGCTCTGCGTCGCTTTCCGCATCTAATTCTGGTGGACGAGCTCGCGCACACCAACGCCGAAGGCTGCCGTCATAATAAGCGCTATCAGGACATTGACGAGCTTTTGCGCATGGGAATTGACGTATATACAACGGTCAATGTACAGCACATCGAAAGCCTAAACGACATCGTGTCGTCATTCACAGGTGTCGTAATTAGAGAACGTATACCCGACCGCATTTTCGATGGGGCTAATCAGGTGGAACTCGTTGATATTGAGCCGTCCGAGCTTATCAAACGCTTGAACGAAGGGAAAATATATAGACAACAGCAAGCCCAGAGTGCTCTTAACAACTTTTTTACAATAGAGAACCTGACGGCTCTTCGTGAGATTGCGCTCAGGCGAACCGCAGACCAAGTTAACTTAAATATTGCAAAGGTCAAACCGACGTCGGCCTGCGATTTTCATGCAGAAGAGCATATTCTTGTCTGTCTTTCCTCGTCGCCCTCCAACCCCAAAATCATCCGTACGGCGGCACGTATGGCAGCGGCTTTCAAGGGCCGGTTTACAGCTTTGTTTGTCGAAACAGCGGCATTTTCGGAAATCTCAGAGGAAAATCGCATGAGACTCAGTCAAAACGTTCACCTTGCCGAACAGTTTGGCGCAAAGATAGAAACCGTTGTTGGCAATGATATACCATTCCAGATTACGGAGTTTGCGCGTCTTAACGGCGTTTCAGATATTGTGTTGGGCAGGAGCAATGACAAACACAAGCTGTTTTCCAAACCCACTTTCACAGAACAACTGGCGGCGCTTGCCCCGAATTTGGAAATCCATATTATTCCGGATAAAAATGCGAAACCCTACAAAGCTCAGAAAGCTAAAAATAAGCCGGTGACCGTTAAACCGGCGGACGTTATGAAATCACTTGCCATACTGATTCTTTCAACGCTTATTGGCTTCTTGTTTCACTATGCCGGATTTAGCGTGGCAAATATCATAACAGTTTATATTCTTGGTACGCTTGTTACCGCCGTAATTACTTCCAATAGGGTTTACAGCCTTGTAGCATCAGTTTTAAGCGTCTTAGTGTTCAATTTTTTCTTTACGGCGCCTTATTATTCGTTTTTGGCATACGATCCGGGCTATCCGGTTACCTTTGTTATCATGTTTATTGCTGCTCTGATGAGCGGTAATTTGGCTACAAAAATTAAACAGCAGGCAAAGCAGTCCGCTCTGGTAGCAAGCCGCACAAAAACGCTGCTTGAAACTAATCAGCTTCTTGAACGAGCCAAGAGCAAGGACGACATTATTGAAATCACTGCGAACCAACTTCTTTCGCTGCTTAATCGAAGTATTATCATTTATTCTGCGGATGAAAATGGTTTGTCCGAGCCAATTATTTTCCCCGGTGTTAACACAGCCATACCAAAAGACGATATTACGTCAGAAAAAGAACGCGCGGTCGCTGCATGGACTTACAAGAACAACAAGCACGCAGGTGCGTCCACCGATACACTATGCGGTGCAAAGTGTTATTATCTTGCCATCAGAAGTGCAAATGGCGTCTATGGCGTTGTAGGAATATTGCTAGGCGGAAAAGACTTGGAACCACTTGAAAACAGTCTGATTCTTTCAATTTTAGGAGAATGTGCGCTGGCTCTCGAAAAGGAATTGTATATTAATCTTGAGCGAGCTGCGGCGGTTCAGGCGCAAAAAGAACAACTTCGCGCAAACCTTCTGCGTTCAATATCTCATGACCTGCGAACACCGCTCACAAGCATTTCCGGCAATGCCACCCTACTGCTGCAAAATAATCTGGTTCCGGAAAAATGCAAACGGCTTTACACGGATATTTATGATGACGCACAGTGGCTGATTAATCTTGTTGAAAACCTGTTGTCCGTTACCCGCATTGAAGACGGTGCAATGCAGCTCAATATGGATCCGGAGTTGGTTGACGAGGTCATCACAGAGGCCTTGAAGCATGTTAGCAGAAAGAGTGCAGAGCATACCATCACCTTTATTCGAAGCGCCGAATTCTTACTCGCCAATATGGATACGCGCCTTATCATGCAGGTTGTTATCAATCTCGTTGACAATGCTATCAAATACACACCACAGGGCTCAATAATTGAAATATCAGCGGTCAAAAACGGTGATATGGTGGAAGTATCCGTTTCCGATAACGGCCCGGGCATATCGAAAGAAGAAAAAGAAAAGCTGTTTGAAATGTTCTATACTGCAAACACCATGGTTTCCGACAGCCGAAGAGGTCTGGGTCTTGGGCTTGCGCTGTGCAAATCCATTATTACCGCTCACGGAGGCACGATTTCCGTATCTGACAATCCACCTTCAGGCTCGATATTCCGCTTCACGCTTCCAATTAAGGAGGTCATTATAAATGAATAAACCTTTGATACTTATTGTTGAGGACGATTCCTGCGTCAGAAATCTCATCTCAACGACATTGGAAACCACTCAAAGTTTTCGCTATCATATGGCAATTAACGGTGAGCAGGCGCTGCTAGAAGCGACATCCCAAAATCCCGATGTAATATTGATGGATTTGGGACTTCCAGACATGGATGGAGTGGAGATTATTAGAAAGGTGCGTTCGTGGACAACCACGCCTATTATCATAATCAGTGCACGAGGTGAAGATAAGGATAAAATAGACGCGCTGGACGCAGGTGCGGACGACTATCTTACAAAGCCTTTTTCGGTGGATGAGCTTCTCGCCCGACTGCGGGTTGCGCTGCGCCGCGCAAGCTATTCGAGAAACGATAATGAGGCTGGCAGCAGCGTATTTGTAAACGGCGAACTGAAAATTGACTTTGCTTCAGGCTGCGCCTATTTTGAAGGGCAGGAAATGCACCTGACTCCGAACGAATACAAGCTGCTCTGCGTGCTAGCTCAGAACGTAGGGAAAGTACTTACGCGGACATATCTTCTCAAAGAGGTTTGGGGAAGTGCACTGGAAAGCGATGTTGCTTCGCTTCGTGTGTACATGGCTATGCTTCGGAAGAAGATAGAAAAAGACTCTGAAGAACCAAAGTATATCCAAACCCATGTAGGAATTGGGTATCGGATGCTGAGGGTTTAATCCGTATATTCTCCAGTAACCCAGTAACCAAATCTGTGGTTTGAGAGTGCACACCCGATACTTCGGTTGAGCGTCTGACTGGCAGTCAGACGCTCAACGGTTCGATCCCGTCCGTCTCCACCAAAATCAAAAACAGCCTAAAACTTACGTTTTAGGCTGTTTTTTGTATATTTTTATAACTTTTTCGTGGGGCGTAACTACCCTGGGTACTCTTATGCAACCACGCTAATGGTATTCGGATTTTTAATTAGATTACATAAATCAGATACTTATACTGATATCCCATTAAAAGATAGACATAATCCAATCGCGACCCTTAATGCTCTTCACAGTAGCCGTGGAAAGCGAACAGATGGTATCACAGAGCCTGACAACAACTTTTTCAAGAGTCTGGAATATCTCATTTCTGAATCCGCGTTTGCGTATTTCTTTCCAGACTTGTTCAATCGGATTCATTTCCGGTGTATATGGAGGTAACGTAAAGAGTTCAATATTAGGAGGTATTTGTAGCCCTTTAGACATATGCCACGCGGCGCCATCCACAATCAACAGAATAAAATCATTGGGGTACGCCGCCGACAGTTCATGTAATAACACATTCATGCAATCTGTGCTGCAATAAGGCAGTATCAGAAAAAACGATTCTCCTGTTTGTGGTTCCACCGCGCCGTAAGCATAGCGAAACTCCCGAATATGATGGCATGGCACCATTGGACGTATGCCCTTCATGCAGCAACAATATTTTGGCTTGTTGATGCGCCCAAACCCCGATTCATCCTGAAACATCAGGCGAACCTTGCCTCTTGATAAATTGTTGAAAACTTTTAGCCGTTGAAATTCCGAGTTAATTTTTTTGAGGCTTCTACCACCTCTTCACTGGCTTTGTTTGGATGCTTGGATCGTGGCATGACCTTTCGCCAGTCATGACGGTGCAAAACGCGGTAAATTTGACCGCTACCTATACTGTGACCGACTAAATTTTCATATGCCTGTTTGATTTCACCAGTCTCAACAAGCTGTCCGCTTTTCGCGCGAGTTTCAAATTCAGTTAAAAATTGTGTCTCTTCTTCCAAACTCATATTTCGACGATTTCCACCGAATTTACCACCCATCAATGCTTCAATTCCGCCTTTGCTATACGCGGACCCCCATCGGCTTACTACTTTTGCCGACGTATCCAACTTTTCGGCAATCTCCGCGTTTCTCTTCCCTTCGCCTCGAAGCTGGACAGCCCATAACCGCTTGTCGACTCGTTTGTCCGTTATTGTTTTTCGCATTGCCGCGATTTCGTCCCTTTGAGCTTTACTAATTTCGTATGTCCTTGGCATCATCATCACCCTACATAATAATACCATATTCCCGCTATGCTGTCTACTTATTTGTTGGATAATAGTATAATACAGCCTGTTTGAAATGTAAAGAGGTCTGATCCCGAGATTGTAATTGCTTTTCACGCGGACGATCTGACGCTTACTATTTAGCGTCATGTCTACCCAACCCCCCTACATCTGGTATTTCAATGGCTAGTGGAAGCCCCGCATAAACATTAAGTTTATGCGGGGCTATTGGTTTAACGGTCTCCGCAATATACATACATTAGACAAATAATTTGAATATTAATGTTATCGCTGCTCCAAGTATTATTGTCGCTGGAATTGTTACTATCCATGCCACAACAATACTTCTCGCAAGTGTCCATTTTACGGCGGAAAATCTTTTTGACGCTCCTACGCCCATTATGGAAGTTGTTATTACATGTGTAGTGCTTACAGGTGCGCCAAAATGCGTCATGATAGAAATAATAAGAGCAGCCCCGGTTTCTGCCGCAAACCCTCCGATGGGCTGTAGCCGATTCATATTCATCCCGACCGTTTTAATGATTTTCCATCCACCTATTGACGTACCAACCGCCATTGCGATGGCGCAAGCCAGTTTAACCCAGATAGGGATTCCTGCACTTTGATCCAGAACACCGGCACTCACCAAAGCCAGAGTGATAATACCCATAGATTTTTGAGCGTCATTGCTTCCGTGTGTATAAGCCATAAACGCCGCGGATAGAATCTGCAATTTAGAAAACCACTTATTTACAAATCTTTGCGAGAAAGGTCTGAAAATCACATATAGGAGAGACATAATCAAATATCCGAATACAAAACCGATAAGAGGAGATGTAATCAACGGAATTACTACTTTGTCGAGAACTTCCTTCCATATGATTTTATCAACACTGGATGCATAAACGACCGAGGCTCCAACAAGCCCGCCAATTAAAGCATGGGTGGAGCTGCTAGGTATCCCTAAATACCAGGTAATCAGATCCCAGATAATTCCTGAAAGCAAAGCCGCAATAATTACGTATTGCGCCAATGATCCATTTACAAAACCACTTGCAATGGTTTTTGCGACATTTGTGTTGATCAATGCTCCAACGAAATTCAAACAGGCCGACATTATAATGGCATTTCTGGGGGAAAGCACACGTGTGGAAACGGAAGTTGCGATTGCATTTGCCGTATCATGAAAACCATTGATTAGGTCAAAGATTAAAGCAAATCCAATAACCAGAAATAACATTACATTAAGCATTCTTCATTACTACTCCTTCAACGGTGTTTGCAACTTCTTCACACGCATCCAAGGAATTTTCCAGAAATTCATAAATCTGCTTCCATTTTATAACTTCGAGTGCAGCCATTCCGTCAGCAAATAATGCGGTCATCGCGCTTCTGTAAATATCGTCACCTTCATTTTCAAGACGGTTTACTTCAATTACTTTGGGTGCCAATAATTTGCTGGTTTTCATATTTTTAAGCTCAATCATCATTGCATTGAGTTCTACAGTGCTTTTAACAATCAGATCGGATAAAACCTTCGCATCATCATTTATGGATTTAATATTAAACATTCTGAAGCTATGCGCGGTATCCTCGATAGTATCGGTTATATTATCGAGTTCTCTTGCAATGGTATTGATATCTTCTCTATCGAGCGGAGTAACAAATGACTTGTTCAGTTGGTGCATAACTCTGTGAAATACTTGGTCACACTCGTGTTCAATTTTCTTGATTCCTTCAACTTTTTCATCTATATCAACATAGTTGTTGATTAGATCGTCCAGTTTAGATGCTGCGAGACATGCAAACTCTGACATCTCAACAAATAAACTAAAAAAGATTTCTTCTTTCTTCGTAACTAAAAACATAGTTCTCTCTTCTTTCTTCAATATCATTAGCAGAAGAATTATACTTTACTAGTCGAAAGATTGCAATAAACAATATTGTTTTTTATTATTACAACAAAAAGCAGGGTGGAAATTTATCTGTCCCACCCTAGATTTATAACTTTTACAACGTATTTTGTTATATCCACTTATAAGGTCTAATCCCCACTCATAACTTTACACATATAGTGGCTCGAAAGTCAAGACAAAAAAACAGGCTGGTTTTAATGAACCTGATATTTACATTAAGTATCAACCCGCCGCTTTCAGAAGCATCATAGGGAGAACTAAAAAAGAACAGTCATCGTATTTTGGAAAAGCATTTCAAATATATCGCCATTCAGAATTTCTACTATAAGTATAGGGATCAAGATGAAAAATACCTCCAAAAATGCATTGACTACTGTTTTACGGACACAGCAATGCTGCCAGAGATCGAGAAAGCTTATCTCCAAGAGGATACGGCCCAGATTCAGTCTTTTGCCCACGTTCATGGGCAAAAGAAGCTAAGAACAAAATGGAAAACCCAGTTAACTAAAACCTATGATTTTTTATTTGTTGACATGAAATATTATTTAGTTCCCTTTACTATTTTTTCTAAAACAATTGCTTCAGGTATTTTGAATTAAACAAATTAAAATGTTGTCGCAAGATATTTTTGCCTATAGAATTTCAGCCAATGGCAATCACATCTTACGTATCACGTAATTGTAGCTTGTGCTTATATATGGATTTGGGAGGCTTCCTAATGCCGTGCTCCGTCAACTGCGCGCAGTTAATCCTGATACCCAAGCCTGCAAAGACGCATTGAACAATTCTTTGGCCGCTATGAAATAATGCTTGATGGTTAAGCTCTTCTTTCATTGTTTAGCACGCAACATTGGCTGAAGAGAAATTGCAAATGTGGTTACTGTCACCATGTTGGTAGGAAAAAGACAACCCCCATCGCGAGTCGTATCAATACGAATTCTCTGATGACCGGTACAGATGTGTAGGCGCTCGACGCCCATCACATTTCCATATATGGTCCGCATCAGGTGCCCATGCTTTTCTCTTGGGGGTGCACACCGGATACTTTAGGAGAGCGTCTGACTGGCAGTCAGATGGTCAACGGTTCGATCCCGTCCGTCTCCACCATATTAGAAAAGGTAATATAGTACTGCAAAGTCATCTGCATAGAAAACACTTGTTTTAAGCAGCTTCGCCGCCCTGAAGGGGCAGTCGGCGGTTTTACCAAATTGAATGAAACTGATGTGAATAATATTTACCGTCTGATGGTATAACATATTGAGTTAGCAAAAAAATATAGCAGATGAATTTCGCCTGTACGGTATTCATCTGCTATATTATATTAATTTGAGGTACCTACCCAAACGAGTATCGGTCTAAATGAGGATAATTCTGCGCTTAAGCAGTCTCGGCCAATAATTAGCGCCAGTGGTACATAATAGATTGGCACAACTCACATTATTATGGCTATTATTATTCGGTTATGATATAATATTTTACAATATATTGGCAATAATTCCGCATTTCTTGGGATAAGGCAAAACGAGTTCAATTTATAAAAATGGGGATGCATTATGTACAAGGTGTTTTTAGTAGAGGACGAAGTAGTCGTGCGTGAGGGTCTTCGCAGTAATATCGACTGGGAACAGTATGGGTTCACTTACATCGGGGACGCCGCCGACGGTGAAATGGCGCTGCCTCTCATTCGCGAAATCAAGCCGGATCTCTTGATTACGGATATACGCATGCCGTTTATGGATGGACTTGCTCTCAGCGCACTTGTTCGCAAGGAACTGCCAAACACGAAAATCGCCATTATCAGCGGTTTCGATGACTTTTCTTACGCGCAGCAAGCAATCCACATCGGGGTAGAGCAGTATCTGCTTAAGCCTATTACAAAAGCAAAAATGATTGAAGTGCTGACCGAGCTTCGGGAAAAGATAGAGATTGATAACGGGCAAAAAAACTATCTGCTACAGTTTCAGCAGGAGACGCAGGAGTACGAGCAGTATTCCAGACGTCGCTTTTTTGAACAACTGACCGCAGGTAGCTTGTCCGTGGCAGAAATTTATAAAACGGCGGAACATTTGAATTTAGACATCAATGCACAGAGCTATAACATTGTCGTTTTATTTCTTAACAGTATCAGCCGCAGCGGAGAGAACCCAGACCGATATACCGAAGAACTGACAATCTTGCAGGACAAATTGGTGCGTCTCTTTACGGTCTTCCCAGAGTATATCCTATTCCGCTGGAGTGTGACGACCTATGTCATTATGGTGAAAGGCAATCCGGACCAGATTGAAGCACGTACTGCCAAGTGCGTAGAAAACATCTATCGGCGCTGCGAAGAGTATGAAGGGACGGTCGACTGGCATGTTGCAACCGGTCACCCGGTTATGCGGCTAAGTGCTATTCCGAGCTGCTTTGATGAGGCCAACCAAATCTTATCTTATCGACACATTTGCCCGAATGAGCACGTTCTGACAACCGAAACCCTTGACATCTTGAAGCAGACAAATCCAACTAACGGAGGCCTGTCCACTATAAATCCCGAGCTGGTAAAGAATTTTCTGACGGATGGTACCCCTGACGAGGTAGATCTGTTTTTAGTGCAATTATTGGGCAACAATTATCATGAAGCTTTGAAATCCACAATGTTTTGCATGTACTTCTCGATGACGGTATATCTAAAAACAGTGGAATTTGTCGAAGCCTTGGGCTATTGCTCCGACGAGTTTTTTACGCCTGAAATTCGTATCAGACTAAAAGATACTGATCCTGTTGTGATAAAGGATAACATGCTGCGTATTCTGAAAATGGCATTGGAGATTCGGGAACGTGAATCCAAAAAGCACTACCGTGATCTGTTAGCACAGGCGCTGGAGTTTATTGACAAACATTATTGTGAAAACAGTTTATCCTTGAATGTCGTTGCTAAGGAAGTCAATATCAGCCCATGCTATTTCAGCGCTGTGTTCAGCCAGGAGGTCGGTCAAACCTTCGTAGAATATCTGACCCAGAAACGAATGGAGACAGCCCGCCGTCTGTTGCAGCAGACAGATCAACGAAGCAGTGATATTGCAAATACGGTAGGATACAAAGACCCTCATTATTTCAGCTACCTCTTTAAAAAGACACAGGGCTGTACACCGCGAAATTTTAGAGGAGGCGGTAAAAGTGAACCTGTTTATCCGGAGAAAAAAAGGTGAAAAGGTGCCGCTTGATCACTATATCAGGAAGCTTATCGAGATAATCATTATTCCGCCTGTACTGGTTATCCTCATCGTTGTGGGTATTCTCTTCTGGTATGGGCATCACTACAACAAAATTTTGAACAACGTGACGACAGCGTCTGAATTCAATCAGAACTTCAAGAGCGATATTGACTCAAAAATGTACTATTATGTTATAGAAAGTCAATATTCCGAAGGCCTTCCCATCGAAGAGGTGCAGTATGCGGAAAAACTGGCTCAAAGTCTGCTGGCAACCACAACTGAAAAGGAAAGCGTAACGGCCATTACCGGTGTGCTCAATCTGTGCGCCAATCTTGAAGGCAAAATGTACCAAATCTCTAATACCAACAACTATGATGAGCGTCAGACTCAGCTTAAAAACAACATTTATGTACTTTCGGATCTGATCCAGACTTATATGTACAATTACCTCTATTACGAGGCCGCCAATCTTAACGAGCTGCAGTCCACGTTGACTTTCCAACTTGAAATGATGATGGGCGGAATTCTGCTGCTAGTGGTTTTACTACTGGCTGTACTGCTGTCTAAGTCCAGAAAACTTAGCAGGAGCATCACTGAACCAATCGAAGATTTATCAAAACGGGTAAAGGTAATAAGTGCCGGAGATTTGTCAGAACAGCCGTCCATCCAAGCTAACGAACTGGAGGTCCAGGCGCTCAGCGACGGGTTTGAACAGATGGTCATGCATTTGAATATATTAATTGCAAAAAACAAGGACGAAGAAATCCACCGGCGAAATGCCGAATTTGCGTTGCTGCAGGCACAGATCAGCCCTCACTTTCTCTATAATACGCTGGACACAATTATTTGGCTGATAGAGGCCGGCGATGTCGACCGTTCTGTCCAGATTGTCATCAGCCTATCCAATTTCTTTCGCTTTTCCTTGAACCGCGGTAAGGACGTCATATCATTGGCTGAAGAAGAAAAACATATACGCAGCTATTTGGAAATCCAGCAGATACGCTATCAAGATGTAATGGACTATCAAATCGATATTCCTCCGGAGTTGGGCAGCTATTGCCTGCCAAAGCTTACGCTGCAGCCGTTGGTGGAAAACGCTTTATATCATGGTATTAAGCTCAAGCGAGTCAAAGGGCATATTCAGGTTACAGGGCGGCAGGATGGTAAATGTATTGTACTTACCGTCACAGATAATGGGGCCGGCATGTCGCCGGAACGACTTAACGAGCTTCGAGACTCCGTCCATGACGGCAGAGAAATAGGCTTTGGCTTGCACGCCATCCACAAACGTATTCAGCTGCTGTTCGGAGATTCCTACGGCATTACAGATATATTCAGTTCGCCCAGCGAAGGCACGCAGATCAATCTCAGAATTCCCATGCGACTGCCTGAAGAAGAGGAGGGCATATCATGAAAAAGCCTTCGTTTATTTTGCTGATGATGCTTATGGTAATATCGCTAACTTGCTGCGGGTTACATTCCGATATAGCGGGAAGTGCCAACAACAAGGAAGAACTTATTAAAGTGGGCTTTTCCCAGACCGGTGCGGAGTCTGTTTGGAGAGTCGCTAATACAGAAAGCCTTAAAAATGCTCTAAGCGAAGAAAATGGATTCGATTTAATCTATGACGATGCCCAGCAGGAGCAGGAAAATCAAATTCGCGCCATACGAAACTTTATTCAGCAGGATGTGGATTATATTGTGTTGGCACCACTGGTAGAAACAGGGTGGGACTCCGTGTTGGAGGAAGCAAGGCAGGCAGGCATTCCTGTCATCATAGTGGACCGCATGGTGCGCGTTGAAAATCAGGATTCGTATACCGCCTACATTGGTACAAACTTCTTGCAGGAGGGGGAAACGGCAGTAAGTTGGCTGGAGTCTGTACTGGGGAAATATGACCGTGGTGACAGCACCATCAATATTGTAGACATTCAAGGTACGATGAATTCTACCGCGCAGATTGGCCGAACCGAGGCCTTGACAACGGCAATTGCAGCGCATCCGAATTGGGTTCTTGTTGCACAGGAGTGCGGCGAATTTACTAAGCCTAAGGCCTATGAGGTAATGAACAACATTTTGGCGAGCACACATGACATTGACGTGGTATATTGCGAGAACGACAGTGAAGCATTCGGAGCAATCAAGGCATTGCAGGAGGCAGGGTTAACCTGCAACGTAAAAGACGGGGTAATAGTAATCTCCTTTGATGCCTCCTCCGAAGGTCTGAGCGACTGTCTGTCAGGACTTATAAGCATGGACGTGGAATGTAATCCGCTGCAGGGACCTTATGTTGCAAAGATTATTCAGCAGCTCAGTCAGGGGAAAAGCATAAACAAAATTACCTATCTCAATGAAGCGTGGTTTGATTGCTTTAATATTACGCAGGCAATCATTGATAAAAGAGTTTACTAGAACAAAAGCGAGAGAGTCGGCATTGTTGCCGACTCTCTCGCTTTTGTTATGTTCGAGATTGTTCTCTTAATTTTTTTATCAGTTCTTTTTGCACAGGAAAACATTCGCGATGGGGGATGACCGTTTCAAACTTTTGGGACAAAATTGCTGCATCCTCGCGATTCAAGCAACTTATCAGCGGAATTAGGTGGCGCTGTACGGCCATAAAGACGTATTTTATTCTAGGTTCATCACGTTTGGTGGTAACCTGATCCAGCATCCAGTCTGCCAGTTCGCGAACTTCTGCGGAACTTGATTGTTTCTCAAACTGACGATTCAACTCGATTTCCACTTCGGCATCAAATGCAGGCAAAAGCTCCTCCGTTTTGCTTCGTTTTCCTGTAAACATTCGGGACAGAGCCCCGAGATGACGCGCTTCGTCAGAAGCAGCCTCGCACATATTTCCCAAATATTTTTCATAAATCATTACTATCGATTGATTGACCATATAAACCTCTTTTCATCCGCTCTGCCGTTCAATCAGTTTCCACGGAATTGATACGGAATGGGCGTCTTTTCCACTAATGATACGAAGAATCTGGTTTGCGGCAACAATGCCTATCCGCTCGCTTTCATGGCTCAAAGAAGTGATTGGCACCGGCGAAAGACTGCAGTAACAACTGTTGTCGAAGCTGACTATAGCCATGGCATGAGGAATGTCGTAGCCCAGTGTTTGCAGGATTAGTATCATATAATATGCGATTTCGTCATTATAGACCACAAGCGCTGAGCAGCCGGACAGCCGATTCTTCACATAGCTGTTAAGCAAGCCAAGGTCATGACAATCTACTATAGAATAGCGGTCTTCAGTGGAGAACCACAGCAACTTGTCGTCCGGCACCGGCAATCCCGCATCATGCAAGGCAGTTACATAGCCTTGATAGCGATGTCGGCCCTGCAGGTCGTCACTATTAAAAATACCGCCTATACAGGTATGACCTTTGGAAATTAGGTATCGGGTAAGTTGATACCCGCCAGTAAAATTGTCGTCCGTGACACAGACGGCGTGTTTCAGCTCGTCATATCCGCCATGGAAAAAAACCAATGGTATATTTTCCTTCTCAAAACGCTGATAACCAGCCAAATTGGGATTTGGCAGCGCCGTTTTTACTCCCTCAACCAAAACACCGGCTAAGGATTGATTAATAACAAACTGCAAAGCCTCTTGCTCCAAGCAGACCTTATTATGAGTCGAGATGATTTGAGAGGAATAGTTATTTAGGGACAAAACAGTCTGAATATCATGTAAAACGGCGGGGAAGATGTAGTCATTTGTGTGTGAAGCTATAATTGCGATTCTCCGAATATTGCTGTCCTGTCCTGTGGAGATAACTCTGTTGCCACTGCCTTGCTTTTTGTTGATCAGACCATTATCTACTAGTACGGACAAAGCCTGACGAACAGTTTGGCGGCTTACATGATGGGCATCAGACAGTTCTATTTCTGTCGGAATTTTGCTGCCTAACGGATAGGTGCCGGTTTGGATCTTTTCCGTAAGAATATTGGAAAGTTGCAGATATTTCGATATCATTACGGCAGACCTCCCTTTTTGTATCTTAATATTTTGACAACTCCCCACGGCTAAAGCGGGGGATTCTTGCTTCATTGTCCATAGCCTTCACGAGAGAGGTCTTATGTGGACTCCACAAGCGTTTAGTTCCCGTGTGTCCCACGGTACTGCGTTTTTGCTTAGGAAGCGAGTTTTCTCGTTCCCTCGTTTAAAATATTAATTGATG